>ERZ1066122.1760-NODE-1760-length-16120-cov-7.258948_pt1 | contig 16120 bp, 11 predicted proteins | sample MGYA00382769_ERZ1066122 | MGnify/ENA primary metagenome ERZ1066122 (study PRJEB33369, sample SAMEA5778352) | biofilm metagenome | biome: Industrial cooling water; feature: Water cooling tower basin; material: Biofilm | place: United Arab Emirates | collected...
GGAACACCAGCAGGAAGAGCACCACGCCGATCAGGCCCAGCGGCGCCGTCAGCGCCACCATCAGCGTGCGCGGGAAGCTGCGCAGCTGCAGCATCAGCAGGGTGATCACCACGAACACGAACAGCGGCACGCCCGCGGCCACCGAGCGCGAGCCGCGGCCCGCGTCCTCGACGGTGCCGCCGGTCTCGAGCAGGTAGCCCGGCGGCAGCATCGCGCGCACGTCCTCGAGCGTCGGCAGGATCTCCGCCGCCACGCTCGGCGGGGTGGCCTCGCCGTAGATGTCGGCGCGCACCGTCACCGTCGGCAGGCGGTTGCGGTGCCAGATGATGCCGTCCTCGAAGCCGTGCTCGAGGGTGGCGATCTGCGAGAGCGGAATCGAACGGCCGTCGCCGGCCGGCACCGCCAGGCTGCCCAGCAGCGACAGCCGCTCCCGCTCCTCGGCCGGGCCGCGCAGCAGGATCTCGATCTGCTCGTTGCCTTCGCGGTAGCTGCTCACCGTCGTACCCGAGAGCGAGCCGCGCAGGAAGCCCGCCACCTGCGCCGAGCTCACGCCCAGCACGCGCGCGCGCTCCTGGTCGATGCGCAGGCGCACCACCTTGCTCGGCTCGTCCCAGTCGAGGTTGACGTTGGTGACGTGCGGGTTGGCGCGCACCCGCTCGGCCACCAGCCGCGCCAGGCGGCGCACCTCGTCCACGTGCTCGCCCGAGACGCGGAACTGGATCGGGAAGCCCACGGGCGGGCCGTTCTCCAGGCGCTGCACGCGCGCCTGCACGTCGCTGAAGCGTTCATCGAAGAGGTCGATCAGCCACGCCCTCAGGCGCTCGCGCGCCTCGAGGTCGGGCGTGAGGATGACGAACTGCGCGAAATTGGCCTGGGGCAGCTTCTGATCCAGCGGCAGGTAGAAGCGCGGGCTGCCGGCGCCGACATGGGCGACGAAGCTCTCCACGTCCTCGTTGCCCTTGAGCGCCTCCTCCAGCCGCGCCGCCACCTTCTCGGTCGCCTGCAGCGAGGCGCCCTCGGCGAGCTCGAGGTCCACCATCAGCTCCAGGCGGGTGGAGGACGGGAAGAACTGCTGCGGCACGAAGCGGAACATCGCCACGCTCAGCGCGAAGGCCGCCACGGTGACGAGGATCACGAGGCCGCGATGGCGCACGCACCAGACCACCATCGCGCGCACGCGCTGGTAGAACGGCGTTTCGTACGGGCCCTGGTGGTGGCCGCCGGCCGCAGGCTTGGCGTCGGGCAGCAACTTGTCGCCCAGGTAAGGAATGAACACCACCGCCACCACCCACGACACCAGCAGGGCGATGGTCACCACCTGGAAGATCGAGCGCGTGTACTCGCCCGTGCTCGAGGCCGCGGTGGCGATGGGCAGGAAGCCCGCCGCCGTCACCAGGGTGCCGGTGAGCATCGGGAAGGCCGTGGATTTCCACATGAAGGCCGCGGCGCGCAGGCGGTCGTAGCCCTGCTCCATCTTCACCGCCATCATCTCGACCGCGATGATCGCGTCGTCCACCAGAAGGCCCAGCGCCAGCACCAGGGCGCCGAGCGAGATCTTGTGCAGGCCGATGTTGAAGTAATCCATGGCCGCGAAGGTCATCGCCAGCACCAGCGGGATCGACAGGGCCACCACCAGGCCGGTGCGGAAGCCCAGCGAGAAGAAGCTCACCACCAGCACGATGATCACGGCCTCGGCCAGCACGCGCACGAACTCGGACACGCCGCTGCGCACCGCCGCCGGCTGGTCGGAGACCTTGCTGAGCGTCATGCCCACCGGCAGGTCCTTCTGCAGGCGCGCGAACTCGGCGTCGAGCAGCTCGCCGAGCTTGAGGATGTCGCCGCCGGCGCGCATGGCCACGGCGATGCCGATGGCGTTCTCGCCCATGAAGCGCATGCGCGGCGCGGCCGGGTCGACGAAGCCACGGCGGACCTCGGCCACGTCGCCGAGGCGGAAGCTTCGGTCACCGACGCGGATGGGGAAGTTGCGGATTTCCTCGACGCTGTCGAAGCGCCCCGACACCCGCAGCTGCACGCGGTCGGTCGGCGTTTCGAAGAAGCTCGCCGGCGCCACCGCGTTCTGCTCGTCGATGGCCCGCTGCACCAGCTCCAGCGGCACGCCCAGCGTGGCCAGCTTGGTGTTCGAGAGCTCGATCCAGATCTTCTCGTCCTGCAGGCCCACCAGCTCGATCTTGCCCACGTCGGGCACGCGGTGCAGCTCGAGCTCGATGCGCTCGGCGTAGTCCTTGAGCGTGGCGTAGTCGAAGCCCTCGCCGGTGAGCGCGTAGATGTTGCCGAAGGTGTCGCCGAATTCGTCGTTGAAGAACGGCCCCACCACGCCCTGCGGCAGCGTGTGGCGGATGTCGCCCACCTTCTTGCGCACGTCGTACCACAGCGACGGCAGCTCGCTCGAGACCATCGAGTCGCGCGACATCAGCAGCACCAGGCTCTCGCCGGCGCGCGAGTACGAGCGCACGTACTCGTAGCGCCCGGTCTCCATCACTTCCTTCTCGATCTTGTCGGTGACCTGAAGCGCCACCTCCTCGGCCGTGGCGCCCGGCCACATCGTGCGCACCACCATCACCTTGAAGGTGAAGGGCGGGTCCTCGGACTGGCCCAGGTTCTGGTAGCTGCTGATGCCCAGCAGCGCCAGCACCAGCATGGCGTAGAGCACCAGCGAGCGATTGCGCAGGGCCCACTCGGAGAGGTTGAAGCGGCTGTCCATGGTCGCCTCAGTCCGCGTCGGCGGCGGTCAGCCGGAGCGGGCGGTTGTCGTCGTCGATCGGGCGGATCTTCTGGCCCTCGAGCAGCAGGTGCACGCCGGCGGCCACCACCCACTCGCCCGGCTGAAGGCCCGAGGTCACCGGCACGGTGGATTCGCCGTAGGCGCCCACCTTCACCTCGCGCAGCGAGACAGTGAGCGCGGCCGGGTCGACGACCCAGAGCGCGGCCTCGCCGTCCTTCTCGTACAGCGCCGACAGCGGCACCGACACCACCGCCCCGGCCTCGCCGGCGGCGTAGACGCGCGCGCTCTGGCCCAGGTCCACCGTCGCCTTGCCCGGATCGAAGGCCACGCGCGCGGCGAAAGTGCGCGCCTGCGGGTCGGCCGCCGGCGCGATCTCGCGCAGCTGGCCCGGGAAACGCTGGCCCGGCAGCGACCACAGCTCGACCACCAGCTCGCGGCCCACCGGGAAGGCCGAGGCCTCGCGCTCGGGCACGGAGATGGCGACTTCGCGCGGGCCATCCTCGGCCAGCACGAACACGCTCTGCCCGGCCGCCACCACCTGGCCGGCCTCGGCCAGGCGCTGGGCGATGACGCCGTCGACCGGCGCGCGCAGCACGGCGTAGTCGGCCTGGTTCACCGACACGCGGGCCTGGGCCTGGGCCTGGCGAACGCGCGCCTGCGCGGCCTCGAACTGCGACTTGCGCGCGTCGTACAGCGAGCGGCTCACGAGCTGGCGGTCGAGCAGCTGCTGGTAGCGATCGAGCTCGGACTTGGCCAGCGCCAGGTCGGCTTCGGCGGAAGCCAGCTGCGCCTGCGCGGCCTCGCGCTGCAGGGCCACGTCGGAGGCATCAAGCTCAGCCAGGGCCTGGCCGGCCTTCACGCGCTGGCCGACATCCACCAACCGGCGCGCGATCTTGCCGCCGATGCGGAAGGCCAGCGCCGGCTCGTGCCGCGCCCGCACTTCGCCGGCATACGCCGTGGGCGCCGCGCCCTGCGCGCTCGCCTGCACGACCCAGGCCGGACGCGCCGGCGCTTCGGTTTCGGCGTCCCCGCCGCAGCCCGAAAGCAGGGCCAGCAGGCCCGCCGACAGGATCCAGCGTCGCGTGGAAAGGGTGGTCATGACAGGGCTGCCCGGATTGAACTGGAGGGCATGGTAGCTTTACCATACTCACCAGTTCAATAATCACCTTTCGTTGACATGACCGCCCCCGCCCGCCCGGTGTCCCCGGGCCGCCCGAAGGACCTGGAAAAGCGCGCCGCCATCCTCGATGCGGCCAAGGCGCTGTTCCTGGCCCGCGGCTACGAGGGCACGGCCATGGACGCGGTGGCCCAGGCCGCCGGGGTGTCGAAGCTGACCGTCTACAGCCACTTCCAGGACAAGGAGACCCTGTTCGTGGAGGCGGTGAAGGCCAGCTGCGAGGACCTGCTGCCGGCCGACCTGTTCGACGTGCACTTCCAGGGCCCGATCCGCCAGCAGCTGCTGCGCATCGGCCGCGCGGTGTTCGGCCTGGTCACCTCCGACGAGGCGATCGCCGTGCACCGGATCATGGGCCAGCCCATGCCCGAGGGCTCGGTGCTGCCCGAGATGTTCTGGGACGCCGGCCCGCGCCGCATCCAGGAGGCCTTCGCGGCCTTCCTGCGCGCCGAGGCCGAAGCCGGCGAACTCTCGGTGCCCGACTGCGAGCTGGCCGCGCAGCAGTTCTTCGCCCTGCTCAAGGGCGAGTGCCATGCCCGCCTGCTGTGCGGTTGCCCGGCCACGCTGGCCGGCGACGCGCTCGACCGTCACCTAGCCGCGACCGTCGACATGTTTCTTCGTGCCTATGGACCGGTGCGCGCATGAAGCCTGAACCGTGCCGCCCCTCGCCGTCGGTCTCAGTGACCAATGGCACTACGGGGGGCCCCGAGACCCCCGCATCCTTCCCGCAACCCGGCCCCGGGCGTAGAATTGTCGGCCTTGTGATTCAAGGATTTAGCCGTAATGACCATTGACTTCCAGCAGGCCCGTTTCGCCATGGTCGAACAGCAGGTTCGTCCTTGGGACGTGCTCGACCCGCGCGTGCTCGAGACCCTGATGACCGTGCGTCGCGAGGACTTCGTGCCCACGCGCCACCGCAAGCTGGCCTTCGCCGACCTGCCGCTGCCGCTCGAGCACGGCGAGGTGATGATGAAGCCGGTGGTCGAAGGCCGCCTGCTGCAGGCCCTGGCGCTGGCGCCCAGCGACGAGGTGCTGGAAGTGGGCACCGGCTCGGGCTTCATCACCGCCTGCCTGGCCAACCTCGCCCGCGAGGTCACCAGCATCGATCGCCACGCCGACTTCGTCGAGCGCACCCGCGCCCGCCTGGTCGCCGAGGGCGTCACCAACGTGCGCCTGGAAACCGCCGATGTCTTCGCGTGGGAGCCGGGCCGCCAGTTCGACGCCATCTGCATCACCGGCGCCGTGGCCACCCATCCCGAGCGCTTCGCCGGCTGGCTGCGCCCCGGCGGCCGCCTGTTCGTCATCCACGGCCAGTCGCCGGTGCAGGAAGCCATCCTGATCACCCGCGACGGCGACGGTTTCCTCCGCGAAAGCCTGTTCGAGACCGACGTGCCCTACCTGCACGGCGCCGAGCCGGCCCCGCAGTTCACTCTTTGATACCAGGACCCTCCCCATGCGCCTGAGCCTCCGCCCCCTCGCCTTCGCCATCGCCCTCGCCGGTTTCGCCGGCAGCGCCTCGGCCGCCGACCTGATGCGGGCCTATGAACTGGCCCGCCAGTCCGACCCGCAGCTGCAGGCCGCCGAATCGCGCAGCCTCGGCCAGCGCGAGGGCGTGGTGCAGAACCGCGCCAACCTGCTGCCGCAGATCAGCGGCGACGTGAGCTGGAGCCGCACCCGCACCGAGAGCACCGGTTCGCAGGCCTTCGGCGCCATCGTGCAGCCGCCGACCGATTCCGAGAGCGAGTCCACCTCGCGCGGCTGGGGCGTGAGCCTGCGCCAGAGCCTGTACGACCACGGCAACTACACCCGCCTCGACGCCGCCAAGGCGCGCGCGGCGCAGGCCGAGGCCGAGTACAAGGCCGCCCAGGACGCGCTGATCGTCCGCGTGGCCGACGCCTACTTCAACGTGCTCACCGCCATCGAGACGCTGGCGTCGTCGCGCGCCGAGGAGCGCGCGGTCAAGCGCCAGCTCGACCAGGCCGAGAAGCGCCTGGAGGTGGGCCTGGCCCCGATCACCGACGTGCACGAGGCCCGCGCCCGCTACGACGCCGCGCGCGCCAACGCCATCGCCGCGTCCACCGCGCTCGAGGACGCCCGCGAGGCCCTGGCCGAGATCACCGGCACGCCGGTGGAGAACCTGCGCGGCCTGTCGGCCGACTACAAGCCGGCCGATCCGACCGAGCTGATGAACCAGGATTGGGTCGCCACCGCGATGGAGAACAACCCGTCGCTGCTCGCCCGCGAGCTGGCCCTGGCCGCCGCCGAGAAGGACGTGCAGACGGCCCGCACCGGCCACCTGCCTTCGCTCGGCCTGACCGCCAGCTACAACGACGGCACCGGCTACGGCAGCAACGACGTGTTCGCGCCGGTCGCCAGCTCCACCACCTTCGACAACGGCTCGGTGCGCAAGACCGTCGGCGTCACGCTCAGCGTGCCGCTGTATGCCGGCGGCGCCGTGCAGTCGGGCGTGCGCCAGGCCGTGCACGGCCGCGATGCCGTGGCCGACCAGCTCGAGCAGGAGCGTCGCTCCGTCACCCGCCTGACCCGCAACGCGCAGCGCTCGCTGTCGGCCGGCGCGGCGGAAGTCGAGGCGCGCCGCCTGTCGGTGGTCTCCGCCCAGGCCGCGTACGAAGCCAGCGAAGCCGGCCTCGAAGTCGGCACCCGCACCATCGTCGACGTGCTGATCAGCCAGCAGGCGCTGTTCCAGGCGCAGCGCGAGTACGCCCGCGCCCGCCACGCCTACCTGGTCAACACCCTGCGCCTGAAGCAGGCCGGCGGCACCATCGCGCTCGAGGACCTGCAGGCGGTGAACGCCGCGCTGGTCGCCGACGCCGAGGCCGCGCTCGCCGAGTTCGAAGGCAACCAGTAAGCGCCACGCGGGCCGGCGCCGCTAGCGCCGGCCCGCCAGGACCTCGTCCGCGAGGTCCAGGGTGCGCGCCACGGCGCCGCCCAGTTCCGCCACCGCGCGACGCGACGCGTCGCCCATCGCCCGGCACGCTGCCGGATCCCCCAGCAGACCGCGCACCGCCGCCGACATCGCTTCGGCGTCGTCGACCTGTCGCAGGCCACCGGCGTCGAGCAGGTGCCGCGTGACGTCCCGGAAGTTGAAGGTGTGCGGGCCCACCACGCTGGGCACGCCCAGCGCCGCCGGCTCGAGCACGTTGTGCCCGCCGACCTCGCACAGGCTGCCGCCGACGAAGGCGACGTCGGCCGCCGCGTAGAAGTGCAGCAGCTCGCCGATCGTGTCCACCACGAACACCTGCGTCTGCGCGCCCGGGAAACCGTCGCCGCTGCGCGTGGCAACGGCGAGGCCGGCGTCGCGCGCGGCCGCGACCACGGGGCCGAAACGCTCGGGGTGGCGCGGCGCCCACAGCAGCAGCGCGTCGGGCGTGGTGGCCAGCAGCGCCTGGTGCGCGGCGATCACCGCCGCCTCCTCGGGCGCGTGCGTGCTCGCGGCCATCCACACCGGCCGCGCGGCGCCCCAACCGGCGCGCCAGCGCTGCGCCTGCGCGTCCAGGCCCGGCGGCAGCGACAGGTCGTACTTGAGGTTGCCGGTGACGACGATGCGCGCCGGGTCTGCGCCCAGGCGCTCGAGCCGCGCGGCGTCGGCACGCGACTGCGCGGCCACCAGGTCCACCGTGCCCATCGCCAGCTTCACCAGCTTGCGCACCGGCAGGTAGCCGCGCAGCGAGCGCTCGGACAGGCGCGCGTTCACCATCACCAGCGGGATGCCGCGGCGTTCGCACTCGACGTAGAGGTTGGGCCAGATCTCGGTCTCGACGATCACCGCCAGCGCCGGCCGTGCGCGGTCGAGGAAGCGGCGCACGATGCCGCGCAGGTCGTAGGGCACGTAGACGTGGTGCACGCGATCGCCCCAGAGCGCGCGCACGCGCTCGGAGCCGGTGGGCGTGATGGTGGTGACCAGCACCGGCCGATCCGGATGCCTTGCCAGCAGGCCATCGACCAGCGGCCGCGCGGCGATCACCTCGCCCACCGAGACGGCGTGCACCCAGATCGTGCCCTGCAGGTCGAGCTGGCCCTCGAGCCAGCCGTAGCGCTCGCTCCAGCGGCGCAGGTACTCGCGCTGCCGCAGGCCGCGCCAGATCAGGTGGTACAGCGTGACCGGGAAAGCCAGGCGCAGGACCAGGCCGTACAGGCCCAGCAGCATCCGCTGGCCGAAGCTCAGGTGCATGCCGGGCAGGATACCCGAGCCGGGCCGCGGCGCGCCGGCGCCAGCGGCTAGAATGTGGCTTGCATGGCCACGCCCGACCTGCCCCCGCCGCCGCTCTCGCCCCGCACCTGGCCGGGCTGGCTGGCCGTGGGCCTGGGTTGGACGATCGCGCGCTGGCCGTGGTGGCTGCAGCGTCGGCTCGGGCCGGTGCTGGGCCGCGCGCTGATGCGCCTGCTGCCGTCGCGGCGCCGCGTGGCCGAGGCCAACCTGCGCATCTGCTTCCCCGACATGGACGACGCGGCGCGCGCGGCGCTGCTGCGGACCAACTTCGAATCGCTGGGCCTGGGCCTGTTCGAGTTCCTGCGCGCCTGGTGGGGTCGGCTGGCGCCGGTGGACCGCGGCTTCGAGATCAGCGGGCTCGAACACCTGGACGCGGCGCGCGCCGACGGCCGCGGCGTGATCCTGGTGTCGGCGCACTTCACCACGCTGGAAGTCTGCCTGCGGCTGCTGTGCCAGCACATCGAGCTCGGCGCGATGTACCGGCCGCACGAAGGCGCGCTGGAGTGGGCGGTCAAGCGCGGCCGGCTCCGCCACGCCAAGGCGATGTTCGCGCGCGACGAGCTGCGCCCGGCCATCCGCCACCTCAAGCAGGGCGGCGTGCTGTGGTTCGCGCCCGACCAGGAAACGCGGCGCGGCGAGAGCGTGTTCGTGCCCTTCTTCGGCCAGCCCGCCTGGAGCCTGACCTCCACGCACCAGCTGGCGCGCCTGGGCGGCGCGGCGGTGCTGCCGCTGTTCCACGAGCGCCTGGACGACGGGCGCTATCGCATCGAGATCGGCGCGCCGCTCGAGGGCTTCCCCACCCGCGACGCCACTGCCGACACCGCGCGCATCATGGCCACGCTCGAAGGCCTGATCCGCCGCCGGCCCGACCAGTACCTGTGGCTGCACCAGCGCTTCAAGCGCCAGCCCGACGGCTCCCGCCGCCTGTACTAGCGGAAATGCCTGGGGTCGGAGGTAATTTGCCAGAGGCAAATTACCTCCGACCCCACGCCTTCGTCCTAGTAAACCGAGGGCTCGCCAGGCGGCCGCGTCTTGAAGCGGCGATGGGCCCACAGGTACTGCTCCGGGCACTCGCGCACCACGGTTTCCAGTTCCTGCATGTAGCGCGCCGCGTCGCGCACCGGGTCGTCGCTGGGCCAGCCCGGCCAGCCGGCTTCGATGCGGATGCGATATCGGCCATCGGCCTCGCGCCGGTACCAGAACGGCAGCAGCACCGCGCGGCCGCGGCGCACGAGTTCGGGCGTGGCGGTCAGCGTCGCCGCTGGCACGCCGAAGAAAGGCACGAAGGCGTTCTGGTAGGTGAAGTTCTGGTCGGCCGAATACACCACCGGCTCGCCGGCCTGCAGCGCGCGGATCAGCCCGCGCACGTCCTTCTTGCCGATGCTCGGCCCGAACACCGCCGCGCGCGAGCGCTCGAACCAGCGCTCAAGGCAGGCGCTATTGTGGCGACGCACCACCACGCGCGCCGGCCGCCCCAGGGCTTCGCCCAGCAGGCGCGTGGCCAGCTCGGTGTGGGTGAAATGGCCGCACATCAGCAGCACGCCCTGGCCGCGTGCCAGCGCCGACTGCAGGTGCCCAAGGCCTTCGATATCGGCGAGGCCACGCAGCCGCGACGGCGGCGCATGCCAGGCGCGCAGCAGCTCGAGCGCGCCGATGACCGTGTTCACCCCGCTGCGCTCGGCCAACCGGCGCCGCTCTTCGGGCGCAAGCGCGGTAAAGCACAGGTCCACGTTGATGCGGGCGATGCGCCGCCGCGAGCGCAGCAGCGGCCAGCCCAGCCAGGCCAGCGCGCGGCCCAGCGCCAGCAATGCGCCCTGCGGCAGGCGCGCCACGAGCCAAGCCAGGGCCGTCAGCAGCGGCGTGGCGACGCAGCGCACGCGGCTCAGCCCTCGCCCGGCGCCGGCTCCCCGCCGTCGCCCGACAGCAGGCTGCCGGCGTAGAGCGCGAACAACAGCAGCACGAGGCCGCCCCAGAACGTGGAGTACACCGCCAGGTGGGTGTTGAACGGGAACACCGTGACCGCCAGCGCCAGCGCCGGTGCCCGTGCGCGCAGCCGCGCCGCCGGCGTCGCGAAGCGCCAGGCGCGCCAGGCCAATGCCGCGCCGCCCAGCCACAGCAGCCCGCCGAGGAAACCGGTTTCGCTCAGCACCTCGAGCACGATCTGGTGCGCGTGGTAGCCGGCGCCGTGCTCGGCATCGGCCAGCCACGGGTCGTCGGGCTGCGCGTACACCGGGTAGGCGTCGCGGAAGCTGCGCACGCCCACGCCGTTCACCGGGTGCGCCAGCGCCATGTCCACCGCCGTGCGCCAGATCGGCAGGCGGCCCGAGAGCGCGTGGTCCATGCCGGCCTGGTCGCCGTCGAGCGCGGCCGTGGTGCGCTCCACGCGCTGCTGCAGCGTGTCGGAGAAGGTGAACACCGTCGCCATCGCCAGGACCGAACCGACCAGCATCGCCACCACCACGCGGCGCGCGCGGAACTGCAGCCAGCCACTGGCCAGCAGCACCAGCCCCAGCGTCAGCCACGAAGCGCGCGTGCCGCCCAGCAGCACCACCACCACCAGCGCCAGCGCCACCGTCATCCAGCCGGCCACGCCGAAGCGCTCGGCCGCGGCGGTGAGCGGGAACGGCGCGAGGCTGGCCAGCACCAGGCCCAGCTTGAGGTTCTCGGCGCCGAACACGCCGCTCAGGCGATCGGCCGTGGCCGGGCCGCCCAGGCTCCAGCCGGTGGCGGCCTGCACCAGGCCGTCGAGCAGCCAGAAGCCGGCGATCACCGCCAGGCCGGTGAAGGTGAGCCGGCGCCCGCGCTCGTTCGCCACCGCCATCGCCACCAGCCACAGGAAGGGCAGGTAGCGCAGGTCGAGCAGCGACTCGCGCCAGGCGCGCGGGGCGTTGAAGGCATCGGGCGCCGAGAGCAGCTCGGGCAGCCAGTAGGCCAGGAACAGCACCGTCGTCAGCGCCCAGGCCTCGTGGCTGAGCAGGGCCATGCCGCCGCGGAAACGCTGCAGCAGCAGCACCGCCAGGGCCGCCAGCGCGCCCAGCGAAAGCACCGCCTCGGCCGGGCCGGTGAGCGGCCACAGCGCCACCGAAGCCAGCACCCACCACGGGGCCCAGCGCAGCGGGGTATCAGGTTTGGACGAGTCGCTCATACAGCTCCAGCGTGGCCGACTGCATCGCCGCCAGGGTCTGGGGGATGGTAACCGGCATCGGCGGCGGCGCCGACAGCAGGGCGCGGGCGGTGCCGGCCAGGGCGGCGCGGTCGCCGGGGCGCACGGCGCCCAGCGGATACAGGGCCTCGAGCTGCTCGCCCACGCCGCCGCTGCGCCAGCCGAGCACCGGCCGCCCCACCGACAGCGCCTCGATGACGGTGCGGCCGAAGGCCTCGGGCTTGTTCGACAGCTGCAGCACCACGTCGGCCATGGCATAGGCGTCGGCGATGTCGCTGCGCGGCGGGCTGATGGCCAGCACCTGGCGCACGCCCAGCTCGCTGGCCAGGGCCTCGATCTCGGCGACGTAGCGCTCGCGGCCGGCCTCGCGGGCGCCCAGCAGCCACAGGCGCGCGTCCTCGCCGGCGTTGCGCAGGTCGGCCAGCAGGCGGATGGCGTCGGCGTGGCCCTTCAGGCGCGTGCCGCGACCGGGCAGCAGCAGCAGGCGGCCGTCCTGCAGTTCGGGGAACTCGCGGCCGAAGCGCAGGCGCCATTCGGCACTGGGCTGGTGCCCGCGCGGGAACTGGGCCGGGTCGATGCCGCGGGGAATGACGTGCAGGCGCGCCGCATCGGTGCGCGGCCAGTGCCGCAGCACGTGCGCGCGCACGGTGTCCGACACGCAGATGACCTGCTCGCCGCGCGTCATGATGCCGCTGTAGCGGCCCGGCGAATTCAGGCCGTGCACGGTGGTGACGAAACACGGGCGCGGCGCCGGCAGGCCGCGCAGTGCGTGCCAGCCGAGCCAGGCCGGCAGGCGCGAGCGGGCGTGCACAATATCGGGCTTGAGCCGCGCCAGCTCGGCGCGCAGGCGCCGCATCGTGGCGAAGGCGGCCAGCGACTTGCGGCCCACGGGCAGGTTGATGTGCTCGCCGCCGGCGGCTTCCAGCGCCGGCAGCAGGCGGCCACCCTCGGAAATGACGACGGCACGGTGCCCGGCCGCGACCAGCGCGGCGGTGATCTCGATCGTGGAGCGCTCGACCCCGCCGCTGTTCAGGGCGGGCAGCAGCTGGACGACGGTGAGGCGACGGGCCAAGGGCCGGGCGCCGGCTCAGTCCTTGAGCACGAACACCGCGCCGCAGTAGGGGCAGGTGGCCGAACCGGTGGCCTCGATCGGCAGGTACACCCGCGGGTGCGAATTCCACAGCGCCATCGCCGGCGTCGGGCACGACAGCGGCAGCTCGGCGCGGGCGACCTCGTAACGACGCTCGGCATTGGCCGGCGCGCGGGCAGTGGCGGTGTCGGTGCGGGACATGGCGGGTTTCCTAGTGTGGGCCTCGGGATTTTACACCGGGCCGGCCCGCGCCGGGGCCGGCTAGCAAGCGTCGTTGACCGAGCACATCGGGGACGGGCTCGGCGACTCCTGGCAGAACCTGAAGCGGTAGTCGGCACTAAGCGAAAGTTGCTTTTGAAATATTGATCTCCGCGTCTCGCAGTCGAATTTGGCGGGAGCAGGAAACGCTCAGCGCTCGGGATCCCGGCGCGTCCCAGGCGGCCCCAGCTCCCTCATTCTTTCCATCCCTAGCTCAAGCACGCCAACGACATCAATCAAGCGAAACACGCCTCCCGGTTCCATCACGGAGAACTCAACTTTCATCTCCTGTTCCGGAAGTTCCCAAGAAATCAAACCGATAAAAACATCCGCAATATACAGCTCAGCCACCAACTCATTGTGAGAGTCGATATCGCAAACGATGACATTGAAGTTGGCCATATTAGGGTTCCAAGAAGCCCATGAAATTTCCGTCCCCGTCGAACCTCGCACCCCTTCCGTCAGCTCCCCTGAAGTCGGCCCCCCCCCACCTGTTTCTCTTGCCCGCTCCGTCTGACGACACAAGTATGTCATTCAGGATGGCTTGGCCCCGCGAATTGGCCTCCTTGTGCCCGACCTGCGGGAACGCGCTACCCTGTCTGCTCCCATGCTTCTGCAGAGACCGGCCCGCTGCAGTGAGCCCATTCCGATCCATCTTGGCTCCAGCTCTACTTAGCGCTGCCATGCGCCCAATGCCAAGAGCCAACCCCAATCTCCGCAGGGCGCTAAAGGGAGCAGCCACAGGGACAAACTGCACTCCTTCAACGACTGCTTGCTCACCGGCATCAACCAGTGTGTTGCCTCCATCCACGATTATTCCGGCCCGAGTTCGCTGGACTTGCAGGCATTCTTCTGCATCGCAGCCGCCGGATCCTTCTGACGCCGTAAGAGTCGTGTCTGGCACACCCGCTGATTTTCCCCAATGGTCAGGGAAGGGAGCGTTCTTGGGACAGTGCCGGCTACCAATTTGCATGGCGTAGCGGTGCCCGGCACCGACGGGCTGTCCCAGAGGGGAGCAAGCCAATCTTCCGTCAGGGTCTAGGTATCGATATGGATTTCCCTGGCCATACAAGTAGGCGCCAAAGTTTTGGCCAGTTTCCACATCGGCTGCCACTGGATCCGGCGACAACATTCTTCCGATCACCGGGTCGTAGTAGCGCTGCTGCATGTAAACCAGCTTCGACCCCGCATCCATCTGGTGGCCGGTGTAGCCCGGGCCGTTGCTCCAGGTGCCGTCGGCGGGTTCGCCCCAAGCTGTCATGCGCTCGCGGCGGGTGACGTTGCCGGCGGCGTCGGTGAAGGCCACCGGGGTACCCAAGGCGTCGGTGTGCAGGTAGGTTACTTCCGTGGTGCCAAGGGCGTGCTGCGTCTTGCGGCTGGCGACGAGACTGCCCGCCAAGTAGACGTGGTCGGTGCTGGTGTTGCTCGCCTGGTCGTAGTCGCGGGCGATCTTGCCGTCCTTGGTGTAGTGGAAGTAAACAGGGGAGCCGTTCTCGTACTTAAGCACGCGCCGACCCAGGCCGTCGTAGCGGTAGGTCACTGAACTGCCGAAAATCGTGCCGGTCAGGCGGTTCTGTCGGTCGAAGACCAGCGCTTGGCCATCCTTGGTGGTGGTGTTGCCGCGCACGTCATAGCCGAACGTGTGCAGCGTGGCGCCCGTGGGCGACTTGACCTGCTCGAGGCGGTTTGCCGAATCATAGAAGTAACGGAACTGCCGCGGCCCCTGGTCGAGGACCCGCAGGTTGTCGAGGGGATCATAAACGTAGGTGCCATTGCCTCCCTGCGCCGGCCCCGCCGCCACGCCAACGAGCCGATCGAGCGCGTCGTAGCTCATGTCGCGGTTGCCGGGCTGGCCCGGCAGCGCATCGGAGATGGCCGCCACGTTGCCGTTGGCATCGTAATCGTAGCTGTCGTCGATGATCGGCGTGGCGCCCATCAGGTCCAGACTGCGCTCGGGCAGCTGGCGCAGGTTGCGCGTCATCGTGTGCACGATGCCGTTGCCGTAGGTGAATTCAGCCAGCGCGCCATTGGGGTGGTATTTGGCGTTCGTGGCGAAGTCGCCCGCGCGGGTCGCCTGGCCGAGGGCGTTGGGGGCGTAGTCGACGATCTGGTTCGTGGGCCAGTAGCGGAACTGTGCATAGTCGCCGCCCGGGGTGTACTGGTGTGACACGAGCCAGTCGATGCTGTCCCAGCGCAGCGACTCGGAGGCCAGCAGCCGGCGCTTGTTGTAGTTGTAGTGCGTTTCCACGTTGCCCGAGCTGACCTTCTGCACGAGGCCGTCTGGGAAGTAGGTCGTCGAGACATCCGACGTGCTGTCGGGATAGTCCACCAGCGAAATACGGTTGCGGGCGTCATAGCTGTGCACGACGCGCTCGCTGGTCGGCACCGAGGCGCGGTCGCAGTTCAAGCTGGCCAGGGTCTGCCCCTCCGCCGTCCAGGCCACGTTGCCGGCGGCGTCGTACTCAAACAGCGCCGCCCCGGTCTCGGGCTCCACCCGTTTGCACAGCCGCATCCGCGCGTCATAGACGTAGTGGCGGGTCAGCGCCATCGGCGTGCCGCCGTAACTGCCCGAGCGGGTCAGGGCCGTGGTCTGGCCCAGCGCATTCTTGACGATGTCGGTGGTCTGCTGCTCCGGCTGGCCCAGGGCGGCGATGATCTTCACCGGGCTGTCGGTGGCGGGCGCCTCGAAGGCCTGGAAGCGGGTCTCGGTGGCATAGCCGCGCGGGTTGGTCACCCGGGTGACGAAGTCCGGCAGGTAGGCGTACTGGGTCACCAGGGCGCCCAGCTCGGAGTCCTGCTCGGTCCGCGTGGGGCGGCCGAGCGCATCGTAGAAGCTTCGAACGCCCGTGCTCAGCGCGTCCGTCGTGCCCGGGTAGGCCTCGAAGCTCACCCGGCCGGCCACGTCATAGGCCTTGCGGCTGAAGCGCTGGGTGCCGGCGATGTTGGCCGTGTCGTGCTCCTGCTCCACCACCGGGCGCCAGAGCGCGTCGTAGTAGGTGAACTTGCGGTAGTTGCCGCGGCTCTCGGTGCGCCGCCAGTGGCCGGGGCCCAGGCCGTACTCGGTGGCGGCGACCTGGGCGTAGCTGATCTGGGTCGGCGCCCAGGCCACGACATCCCCGGTGGGCCAGGTGATCTGGGCCAGGCGGCCGCCGGCGTCGTAGGCGTAGCTGGTGGGGTGGCCCATCTCGTTGGTCGTGGACGTGACCCGGCCGAGGCTGTCGAGCGTGGCGGCCCGGCTGGTGCCGTCGGCGAACACGATGCCGCGCGGAATGCCCCGGTACCAGTCGTTGAGCTGGGTCGTGTTGCCCAGGGCGTCCGTGAGCGTGGCCACGGTGCCGTCGGCGCGGTAGGTCACCGTCTGCAGCAGCTGCGGGGCGGTCGATGGCGGGGCCGTGGGGCTGCTGGCCTTGCCCGGCCCGTAGAAGCGCAGCGGCGCGGCCGTGTTGGGGTCGAACTCCGTG
>ERZ1066122.1762-NODE-1762-length-16107-cov-9.713307_pt1 | contig 16107 bp, 15 predicted proteins | sample MGYA00382769_ERZ1066122 | MGnify/ENA primary metagenome ERZ1066122 (study PRJEB33369, sample SAMEA5778352) | biofilm metagenome | biome: Industrial cooling water; feature: Water cooling tower basin; material: Biofilm | place: United Arab Emirates | collected...
CACCAGCCCTTCGAGCGCGATCGCGGCGACGACGCCGCGCCGCGACAGACCCAGCGTGCGCAGCAGCGCGAAATCGCGCTGGCGGCGGACGACCGACAGCGACTGGGCGGAAAAGACGAGAAAGCCGCCGGTGAGCAGCGCGACGAGCGCCAGCATGTCGAGATTGACCCGGTAGGCGCGGCTGATCGCCGACCCGCGATCGGCTTCCGCTGCGGCGTCCGTCACGCGGGCGGCGGGCGGCAGCAGCGCGGCGAGCGCTGCGCGCGCGGTGCGGCCGGCGGCCGATCCGCCGGCCAGGCGGAGATCGATGCGATCGAGCCGGCCAAGCCGATCGAAGCGCCACTGGACCGTCGCGATGTCGGTGACCGCGATCGGCTGATCGGAGGCGGCACCCGGCAGGATGCCGGCGACGCGCAGCGCCACGCGGCGGCCATTGGCCCGCACTTCCGCAATCGCGCCGGGGCGCAGGCCGGTCGCGGCGAGGGCCGCCGGCGACAGGAACAGCGCGTCTTCGGCGAACAGCCCGGCGCCGGGAGCGCCGCCGCTCGCTTCCACCCCGACCAGCGCCGGCGTGACCCGCGCGGCACGCAGCACGTCGAGCCCGAGCAGCGGCAGCTCCGTCGTGCCGATCCGGGCGCGAAGCGCGACCACCGGGCTGGCATCGGCGACGCCGGCGGCGCGGGCGACCGCCGGATAGAGCCGCTCGTCAAAGCCGAGGGGGCTTGCGGCCCGCACGCTCAGATCGGCGCTGCCGCCGACCGTCCGGACCGCGCCCTCGAACGCGGTCAGCGCCGACCGGTTGACCAGATGGACGGCAAAGCCGAGCGCGACGCCGACCGCGATGGCAAGGCCGGTCAGCAGGAAGCGGGCGGGATGGGCGCGCAGCTCTGCCGCGACCAGCCAGGCCAGCGCGAGCCGCGGACTGACGCTAGCTGCGGGCACGGAGCCCGTCCCGGCCCAGCACCAGCACGCGATCGGCAATCGCCGCCGCCGCCTCGGAATGGGTGACGAGCACGGCGCCGGCGCGGCGGGCACGCACGGCCCCGGCGAACAGGGCAAGCACCGCGGCGGCCGTGTCCGGATCGAGATTGCCGGTCGGCTCGTCGGCCAGGATCAGCGCCGGATCATGGACGAGGGCACGGGCGATCGCCACGCGCTGCAGCTCGCCGCCGGAGAGGTCCCGCGCATAATCGCCGCCGCGGTCCCCGAGGCCGACCGCAGCGAGCATCCGATCGGCCGCGGCCAGCGCCGCCGCGGCGTCCGGCCGGACCAGGGCCAGCGGCAGGGCGACGTTCCGGCGCAGCGTCAGATAAGGGAGGATGTGAAAGGCCTGGAAGACGAAGCCGATCCGGGTCCGCCGCAGCCGGGTGCGGGCCGCTTCGTCGAGCGGGCCGAGCGCCGTGCCGGCCACCCACAGCTCTCCCGCATCGGCGCTGTCGAGCCCGGCCAGGATGTTCAGCAGCGTCGATTTGCCGGCGCCCGATTCGCCGAGGATCGCGACGATCTCGCCGGCCCCCACGACGAGATCGAGCCCGGCGAACAGGCGCCGCGGCCCCGGCACCGATTTGCCGAGCCCGCGCGCGACCAGGATCGCCGAGTCCGCCGTCACGCGCGGCGCCGCCCGGGCGCGGGCGGCCGGCCGGCGGCAGGGCAGGCGAGCGGCATCTGCGCGGACGCTCCGGCCGGCGCCGCTATTCGGCCGCTTCGAGCAGCGCCGCGGGCTGCGTCGCGACCGGGCCGGGGCGCGAGAAGACCATCGCGCCGTCGTCGATCCGGCCGAATTTCAGATCGAGCAGATCGAGCGCGTAATTCTGGTGGACGCGCCACGGCCGCTTCGAGCCCTGGCGCGGCAAATGGGGCAGGGCGCGCTGGACATAGCCGGACGTGAAATCGAGCCAGGGCACGTCCGTCACCTCGGGATCGTTGAGCAGCGGCGTCGCGATCTCGGTGCCGGTCCGGTCCATATGGTTCAGCAGCTTGCAGACATAGCCGCAGGTCAGATCGGCCTTCAGCGTCCAGCTGGCGTTCGTATAGCCGAACGAGGAAGCAAGATTGGGCACGCCGCTGTACATCATCGCCTTGTAGCTCATCGTCTTCGCGATCTCGACCGGCCGGCCGTCGACCACGAACTCGACGCCGGCGAGCAGCTGCATGTTGAGCCCCGTCGCGGTGACGATGATGTCGGCCGGCAGCTCCTCGCCCGAGACCAGGCGGATGCCGGTGGGCGTGAAGCGATCGATGCGGCCGGTGACCACCTTCGCCCGGCCGGCGCGGATCGCGGCGAACAGATCGCTGTCCGGCACGAGGCAGAGCCGCTGGTCCCAGACATTGTAGCTGGGCGTGAAGTGGCGATCGACCATGTCCGCCGGCAGCTCTTCGCGGACGCGATCGAGCACCCACTGATTGACGCCGGCCGGGTTGGTGCGCGTCTTCCGGTAGAAATACATGCCGAACAGCACGTTCTTCCAGCGGGTCAGGCCATAAGCGAGCCGGGCCGGCAGCCAGCGGCGGAGCGCGTTCGCGACTTTGTCCTCGGACGGGCGGGACACCATGTAGGTGGGCGAGCGCTGCAGCATCGTGACATGGGCGGCGTCCCGCGCCAGTTCCGGCACCAGCGTGACCGCAGTCGCGCCGCTGCCGATCACGATCACCCTTTTGCCGCGATAGTCGAGCCCTTCCGGCCAATGCTGCGGGTGGATGACCGGGCCGCGGAAATCGGCACGCCCGGCGAACTCCGGCGTATAGCCTTCGTCATAGCGGTAATAGCCGCTCGCCATGAACAGGAAGCGGCAGCTGAACTGCAGCCGTTCCCGCTCCGGCCCGCGTTCGACATCGACCGTCCAGCGCGCCGTCTCCGACGACCAGACGGCGCGGGTGACGCGGTGCTGGAAGCGGATGTGGCGATCGATGCCGTGATCGCGCGCGGTGTCCCGCAGATAGGCCTTGATCGAGGGCCCGTCGGCGATCGCCTTCGCTTCGCGCCACGGCCGGAAGGAGAAGCCCAAAGTGTGCATGTCGCTGTCCGAGCGGATGCCCGGATAGCGAAACAGATCCCAGGTGCCGCCGAGATCATCGCGCCCTTCGAGGATCAGATAGGATTTGCGCGGGCAGAGCGTCTGCAGGTGATAGCCGGCGCCGATCCCCGAAATGCCGGCGCCGACCACCAGCACATCGACATGTTCCGTTCCCATCGCGGTTTTTCCTTCCGAGCTGACGCGAACGTAAACCGATCGGCCGGGGAATGCGATGCCGGATTCGACGGCAGGGGGCGGCGATGCTAGCGCAAGCGCCGTGCGGATGAGCCGGCGCGACGTGCTGACCCTGGCCGGCGCGGTCGCCGCGGGCGGCGCGCTGAGCCTTGCCGTGCGCCGCAGCGCGCCGCTGGGCATCGACATCGCCGCCAATCCGGCCGCGCAGGCGGCGCTGACCGGCTTTGGCGGGCCGAGCGGCGGCGATCCGGAGGGCAGGATCCTGCTTGCGATCTACAGCGATTTCGCCTGCCCGGCGTGCCGCGTCGCCGACCGGGCGCTCGCCGACGCGCTGGCGGAACGGGGCGGCGGCGTGCGGCTGCTGTTCAAGGACTGGCCGATCTTCGGCCCCGCCTCCCGCCGGGCCGCGCAACTGGCGATCGCGGCCGACACGCTGGGGCTCTACCGGCCGTTCGCGGCCGCGCTCTACACGGCGCCGGTGCGGCTCGCCGAAGCGGACCTGCGCCGGGCCTTTGAGGGCATCGGCGGCGACTGGGCGGCGCTGCTGGCCGCGCAAGCGGCGCGGGCGGCGGCGATCGACCGGCTGCTCGCCCGGACCGCGCAGGAGGCGTTCACGCTGGGCCTGCGCGGCACGCCGAGCTTCCTGACGCGCAGCCGGCTGGTCGAAGGCGCGCTGCCGCCGCGCGGCTTTGCCCGGCTGTTCGACGCGAGCGCACCCACGACCGGCTAGTCGCCGACATGCTCCGGCTTGCCCTTGCGGCGAGTCGCGGCGAGCTCCTCGAGCTGATCCTCGCTCATCGATTCGGCCATCGACCGCGAGGCGCCCTGGAGCTTCGATTTGGGCGTGTCGCCGCGCTTGGCCGAAAGGGCGGCGCCGGCCGCCTTTTGCTGGGCCTTGGACCTGGCAGGCATCGATCTTCTCCTTCCGCCTTTCCAACCGCGCCGCCGCGCCGGCGGTTCCCGATCATGGCGGGCGGCGGATCGGCGGCGGCCGCAGCAGTGGAAAACGGGGGTAATCGTCTGGCTTTGCTGGCTTTGCCCGCGCGACCGGCGGTCGGGCCCTTGCCTGGCGCGCAGGGATGGTGTCTATCCGGGGTGGGCGAGGCGCGGTCGACATCAGGTCGGCCGCGCCCGCACGCAATTGGGCGCCCTGCGACCGGCGATCGACCGGCTGCGGCGCCGGCGGCAAGGGAGTATTGGCATGGCGTATGGCGGAGCGGCGACCGAGATGTCCGCGACCGATGCGGGGCACGGCGCGGCGGCGGAGGAGCGGATCGACGCGCCCGACCTGCAGCTGTTCGTCTTCGCGCTGTTCTTCCTGTTCGGCGGCATCACCAGCCTGAACGACGTGCTGATCCCGAAGCTCAAGGAGCTGTTCACGCTCAGCTACGCTCAGGCGATGCTGGTCCAGTCGGCCTATTTCGCGGCCTATTTCTTCGTGTCGCTGCCGGCCGCGGCGATCGTCCGGCGGTTCGGCTATATGGTGACGGCGGCGATCGGGCTGATCGCGATGACGGCCGGCTGCCTGATGTTCGTGCCGGCGTCCCTGTCCGGCGCGTTCGGCGTGTTCCTGCTCGCGCTGTTCGTCCTCGCCGCCGGCGTCACCATCGTCCAGGTGGTCGCGAACCCGCTGATCTCCCTGCTCGGCCCGGTGCCAACGACGCACAGCCGGCTGACCTTCGCCCAGGCGTTCAACTCGCTCGGCACGACGGTCTTTCCCTATGTCGGCTCGATCCTGATCCTGGGGTCGCTCGCGACCGTCGACGCCGCGACGCTGAGCGGTGCGGCGCTCGCCGACCACCGGACCGCCGAGACCCAGACCATCGTCTTCACCTATCTGGGCCTGGCCGCCGCGCTGGCACTGATCGCCGGCGTCGTCTGGCTGCGCCGCCACCGGCTGCGCGAAAGCCATGCGCCGGGCCCGCTGCTGGCCGGCTTCGACCTGCTGCGCCGGCCGCGCTTCGGCCTCGGGGCGATGTCGATCTTCCTCTATGTCGGCGCCGAGGTCGCGATCGGATCGCTGATCGTCAATTATCTGATGCAGGCCGACGTGCTTGGCCTCGGCGAGCAGGCGGCGGGCAAGCATGTGACGCTCTATTGGGGCGGCGCGCTGGTCGGCCGCTTCATCGGCGCCGGGCTGCTGCGCCTCGTCGCGCCCGGCAAGCTGCTCGCGCTGTTCGCGGCCGCGGCGATCGGCCTCATCCTCGTGTCCGCCAACAGCATCGGCGCCATCTCCGGCTATGCCTTGCTGGCGATCGGCCTGTTCAACTCGATCATGTTTCCGACGATCTTCAGCCTCGCTTCGGAGGGGCTCGGTCGCCGCGCCGCCGACGGCTCGGGCGTCATCTGCATGGCGATCGTCGGCGGGGCGCTGGTGCCGCCGCTGACCGGCTGGGCGGCCGACGAGACAAGCCTGCGCTTTGCGCTCAGCGTGCCCGCCATCTGCTATGCGCTGATCGCCATCTACGGCTTCGTCGCCCGGCGGCCGGCGGCCGCGTGAGGGCGCGCTTAGCCCGGCCGGTGCGCCGCGAAATAGGCGGCAGCGCCCAGCAGCCCCGGCTGCGGATGGGTGACGAGCCGCACCGGCAGCGCCGCCATCCGGCTTTCGAAGCGGCCCTTGGCGACGAAACGGTCGCGAAAGCCCGAGCGCGGCAGATGATCGGCAAGCCTGAGGCCGAGCCCGCCGGCGATCACCACGGCCTGGGCGCCATGCGCGAGGGCAAGATCGCCGGCCACGGCGCCGAGGCTCATGCAGAAACGGTCGAGCGCGGCGACGGCCAGGCTGTCGGTGCCGGCAAGCGCCTGCGTCCAGAGCTGCTTGTCGTCGAGGGCGGCGACCGGCCGCCGCTCGATCGCGGCGAGCACGGCATGGATGTCCGGCAGGCCGGGACCGGCGCAGATCCGCTCCACCGAAACGCGCCGGTGGCGGGCGCGGAGCCGGGCGAGCAGCGCATCCTCGACCGCATCGAGCGGCGCGAAATCCATGTGCCCGCCTTCGGTGGCAAGGGCGCGGTCGCCGTCCCGCCCGCGCAGCAGCATCGCGACGCCGAGCCCGGTGCCGGGGCCGAGCACGCTGACGACGCCTTCATCCGGCAGCGGGACGTCCGGGCCGCACAGCGGGCGGAAATGGTCCGGCCCCAGCGCGCCGACCGCCTGGGCGACGGCGGCGAAATCATTGACCAGCACCAGCTCGTCCAGGCCGAGCCGGGCGCGGATCTCGGCCGGGCGGATGATCCACGGATTGTTGGTGAGCTTGATCGTCTCCGCATCGGCAGGCGCGGCGACGGCGATCGCCGCCGCGCGCGGCAGCGGCGCGCCGGCCACTGCCTGGAAATGCTCCCAGGCCGTGACGAGGCTTGCATGTTCGGCGGCCTTGAGCACGGTTTCCGGGCCGAGCCGGACGACGCGGCCGCCGGCCAGCTCCGCCACGGCGAAGCGGGCATGGGTGCCCCCCAGATCGACAGCGACAATGTCCATGCCCCTCTTTCCTTTTGCCGGCGCGGGTGGCACGCGCGGGCCGGCGCGCCAAGGCCCGCTGCATACGAATGCCGGATGGTGGCGGGCAATGGCCGATTGACCGACGATCGGACGTGAGCGGGGACAATGATGCGCGAGACGTTTCAGACGCTGATGCTGTTCGGGGCGACGGGGGACCTGGCGCACCGCATGCTGTTCCCGTCCCTCTACAATCTCGATCTGGACGGATTGCTGCCGGCCGACATGCAGATCATCGCCTGCGGCCGCGGCGATCATGACGATCAGGCGTTCCGCGCGACCGTCGACCTGGCCGCGAGCGCCGGCGAGGAGCGGTTCGACGCCGGCCGGGCGGCCGCTTTCCTGGAGCGGATCCGCTATTGCCGGGTGGCGGGCGACCCGGCCGATTTCGCGCAGCTGCGGACGCTGGTCGGCGACCGGCTGGAGCGAGGCGTTGCCGCCTATCTGTCGACTCCTCCCGGCCTGTTCGCGCCGATGGTCCAGGGCCTGGGGGCGGCCGGGCTGGCCGGCCCCCGCGTCCGCATCGCGATGGAAAAGCCGATCGGCCAGGACCTGCCGTCGTCGATCGCCGTCAACGATGCGGTGAATGCGGTGTTCGACGAGGAGCGGGTGTTCCGCGTCGACCATTATCTGGGCAAGGAAACGGTCCAGAACCTGCTCGTGCTGCGCTTCGGCAACATGCTGTTCGAGCCGCTGTGGAACGCGACCGCGATCGAGCATGTCCAGATCACCGTCGCCGAGACTGTGGGGCTGGAAGGCCGGGTCAGCTATTATGACGGCGTCGGCGCGCTCAAGGACATGGTCCAGAACCACATGCTCCAGCTGCTGGCCCTGGTGGCCATGGAACCTCCGGCCTCGATGGCGCCGGCCGCGGTCCGCGACGAGAAAGTGAAGGTGCTGCGATCGCTGCGGCCGCTGACGCCGGAGACCGTCGGCCAGCACAGCGTGCGCGGCCAATATGGTGCCGGCGCCGTCGGCGGCGCGCCGGTGCGCGGCTATGCCGACGAGCTTGGCCATGCCTCCGACACCGAGACCTTCGTCGCGCTGAAGGCGCATATCGACAATTGGCGCTGGGCGGGCGTGCCTTTCTATCTGCGCACCGGCAAGCGGATGCCGGCGCGCCATTCGGAGATCCTGATCCGCTTCCGCCCGGTCCCGCATTCGATCTTCGCGTCCAGCCGCCGCGGGCTCGAGCCGAACACGATGCTGATCCGCATCCAGCCGCAGGAGAACATCCAGCTGCAGGTGATGGCGAAGCAGCCGGGGCTCGACCGCGACGGGGTGACGCTGCGCGAAGTGGCGCTCGACGTGTCCCTGTCCAACGAAGCGGCCGGCCAGCGCCGGCGGATCGCCTATGAACGGCTGCTGCTTGATTTGATCGAAGGCGACCCGACCTTGTTCGTGCGCCGCGACGAAGTGGAAGCCGCGTGGACCTGGATCGATTCGATCCACACCGCCTGGCGCGCCGCGGGCCAGGCCACCCGCGCCTATACGGCAGGGACCTGGGGGCCATCGGCGGCGATCGCGCTGATCGAGCGCGACGGCGCCAGCTGGCACGACTGACGGGCGGCCGCCGGCCGCCGCCACGGCAAGAGCAGGACAAGACGATGACGAGCCTTCACCCCGAGATCGCTGCCGTGACGGACCGCGTGATGGAGCGCAGCCGCGCCCGCCGCGCCGCCTATCTGGAGCTGATCGAGCGGCAGCGGGACGCCGGCACCAACCGCGCCTCCCTGTCCTGCGGCAATCTGGCCCACGGCTTTGCGGCGGCCGAGGACGACAAGCCGGCAATCCGCAGCGGCCGTGCGATGAACATCGGCATCGTGACCGCGTACAACGACATGCTGTCCGCCCATCAGCCCTATGGCCGCTATCCGGAGCAGATCAAGATCTTCGCCCGGGAGCGCGGCGCGACCGCGCAGGTGGCGGGCGGCGTGCCGGCGATGTGCGACGGCGTGACCCAGGGCCAGACCGGCATGGAGCTGTCCCTGTTCAGCCGGGACGCGATCGCGCTCGGCACCGCGGTGGCACTCACCCATGCGATGTTCGAGGGCGCGCTGCTCCTCGGCATCTGCGACAAGATCGTGCCCGGGCTGCTGATCGGCGCGCTGCGCTTCGGCCATCTGCCGGTGATCCTGGTGCCGGGCGGGCCGATGCCCTCAGGACTTCCCAACAAGGAGAAGGCGCGCGTCCGCCAGCTTTATGCCGAAGGCAAGGCCACGCGCGAGGAGCTGCTGGACGCCGAAGCGCAAAGCTATCACGCGCCCGGCACCTGCACCTTCTACGGCACCGCCAATTCCAACCAGATGCTGATGGAGGTGATGGGGCTGCACATCCCGAACGCCGCCTTCGTCAATCCTGGGACCAAGCTGCGCCAGGCGCTGACCCGCGCCGCCGTGCACCGGCTGACCGAGATCGGCTGGGACGGCCAGGACTATCGCCCGCTCGGCCGGTGCATCGATGAAAAGGCGATCGTCAACGCCGCCGTCGGCCTGATGGCGACCGGCGGCTCCACCAACCACGCGATCCATCTGCCGGCGATCGCGCGGGCGGCGGGCATCGTGATCGACTGGGCGGATCTGGAGCGGCTGTCGAACGCAGTGCCGCTGCTTGCCCGCGTCTATCCGAACGGATCGGGCGACGTGAACGATTTCCGCGCGGCGGGCGGCATGCCGTTCGTGATCCGCGAATTGCTCGACGCCGGCATGCTTCATGGCGACATCCTGACCGTCGCGCCGGGCGGCATGGCCGATTACCGGCGGGAGCCGGTGGCCGACGGCGACGCCCTGGCCTGGGCCGACGCGCCGGTCACGAGCCGCGATCCGGCGATGCTGCGGCCTGTCGCCGAGCCGTTCCAGCCGACCGGCGGGCTGCGGCTCCTGTCCGGCAATCTCGGCCGCGCGGTGATGAAGACGAGCGCGGTCGATCCGTCCCGCTGGACGATCGAGGCGCCGGTGCGGGTGTTCGACGACCAGGATGCGGTGCTGGCGGCGTTCAAGGCGGGCGAGCTGGCGCGCGACGTGATCGTCGTCGTGCGCTTCCAGGGGCCGGCGGCGAACGGCATGCCCGAGCTCCACAAGCTGACGCCCACTTTGGGCGTGCTGCAGGACCGCGGTTTCCGGGTCGCGCTGGTGACCGACGGGCGCATGTCCGGCGCGAGCGGCAAGGTGCCGGCGGCGATCCACCTCTATCCCGAGGCTCTGCACGGCGGCCCGATCGCGCGGCTGCGCGACGGCGACATGGTGCGGGTGGATGCGCAGGCAGGGACCATCGCGGTCGTCGATCCGGCGGCCCTCGACCGCCCGCCGGCGCCGGCGCCGGCGTTCGCGACCGGCAATGGCCGCGAGCTGTTCCGCCTGTTCCAGGCCGACAGCGACGATGCCGAGCAGGGGGCCTCCGCTCTCCTGGCGGCGCTGGAGCGGACCGAGGGGCCGGTGGCCCGCGGCTAGAGCGCCTTGAAGTTGAAGACGGCGTTCAGCGCGAAGACGAGGATGCCGGCCGCGACCGAGGCGAGCACCCGCGCGACGAGATAGTGGAGCCCGCTCGTCTCGACCAGCAGCGCGAACAGGCCGAGCGTGACGCCGAGGCCGATCAGCGCGTTCACGAGGAACAGCGCATAGCCGGTCGCGAGGCCGCGATCGGCGCCGCGGAACACCCAGATCCGCGCGATCGCATAGTGAAGGCTCATCGCGACGAGGAAGCCGAGCGTGGCTGCGGTCAGATAGGCCCAGCCCGCCCGTTCGACGAGCAGCCAGAGCAGCGCGACATCGAGCGCGAAGGCGAAGACGCTGGCGACCGTGTTGCGCCAGAACAGCCGCGCGGCGCGGCGGGGGCGGGGTTCCGCGCTGCGGGCAGCGGGGCGGGGCGGGGGCTTGGCGCAGGCAGGCGCGTCGGAAGGCGAGGCGGGGGCGGTCATCGGTCAGAGGCGAACGCGCCCGCCGCCCCGCCGGTTGCGTGACCAGAGGCCAGGCGGTTGGCGCTGCCCGGCGCTGCCGGGGCGGGCAGGCCGGCGCCAGGGCGGAATGAAATTAAGGCTTTCCATCGCCGTCGTCTCGCGACAAGAACGGTTGCGAATCACAACCCGTCCTCAGCGGAGCACGTCATGGCCGAGGCCTATATCATCGATGCCGTCCGGACCCCCCGGGGCGTCGGCAAGCCGGGCAAGGGAGCGCTCTCCCACCTCCATCCCCAGCAGCTGGGCGCGACGGTGCTGGCGGCCCTGCGCGACCGCAACGGCCTCGACACGGCGGACGTCGACGACATCATCTGGTCGACCTCAACCCAGAAGGGCAAGCAGGGCGGCGATCTCGGCCGCATGTCGGCGCTTGCCGCCGGCTATGACGTGAAGGCGAGCGGCGTCACGCTCGACCGCTTCTGCGGCGGCGGCATCACCTCGGTCAATCTCGCTGCCGCCGCGATCATGGCCGGCATGGAAGACCTGGTGATCGCCGGCGGCACCGAAATGATGAGCTACACCCAGACGGTCGCGGCCGAGGAGGCCAATGCCGGCATCAAGCCGATGGGCATCGGTTCCGCCAACCCGGCGCTCGACCGGCTTCACCCCCAGTCGCATCAGGGCGTGTGCGGCGACGCGATCGCCGCGCGGGAAGGGATTGGCCGCGCCGATGTCGACGCGCTCGCGCTCGAATCGCAGCGGCGCGCCAAGCGCGCGATCGACGAAGGCCGCTTCGCCAGATCGCTGGTGCCGGTGCGGAACGAGGACGGATCGGTCGCGCTCGACCGCGAGGAGTTTCCCCGCCCCGACACCACTGCCGAGGCGCTGGCCGCGCTGAAGGCGAGCTTTGCCCAGCTCGCCGAGTTCGACCTTGGCGGCGGGCACACGTTCAAGAAGCAGATCCAGCGCGTCTATCCCGACCTTGACTGGGAGGGCGTCCACCATGCCGGCAACAGCTCCGGCGTGGTCGACGGATCGGCCGCCCTGCTGCTCGCGTCGAAAGGCTATGCGGACCAGAAGGGGCTGACGCCGCGCGCCCGCATCGTCGCCTTCGCCAATGTCGGCGACTGCCCGACGCTGATGCTGAACGCGCCGGTGCCGGCCGCCCGCAAGGTGCTCGCCAAGGCAGGCCTCCGCACCGACGACATCGATGTCTGGGAAATCAACGAGGCCTTCGCGGTCGTTGCGGAAAAATTCATCCGCGATCTCGACCTCGACCGCGAGAAAGTGAACGTGAATGGCGGCGCCATCGCGCTCGGCCATCCGATCGGCGCGACCGGTTCGATGCTGATCGGAACCGCGCTCGACGAGCTCGAGCGCACCGGCGGACGCTATGCGCTCGTCACCATGTGCGCGGCGGGCGGCATGGCGCCCGCGATCATCATCGAGCGGGTCTGAACCCGCCGGAAAGGCCCGCGGCAGCGACCGCGGGCGAGGATGCCGGACCAGGCGACACTCACCGAAGGCGGGCGCCGACGCCCGCTGCCCACTTGTGCAAGGAAAGACAGGTCATGAATAGCGCCACTCTCGCTCTCGCGCTGCTGACGGCGGCCCCGGCCCTGCTCGTCGCGGCCCCGGCCGTCGCCCAGTCGGCGGAGATCGCCCCGGACAAGACGCTCTATGACGCCGAAGGCAAGCGCGTCGGCGTGATCAACCGCATCGCCGAGCAGCAATGGGTGCGCGTGATCTACCGCGACCATTTCGTCACCATCGGCTGGGACACGCTGGCGGTGAAGGACGGCAAGGTGACGACCAGCCTGAGCCGCAAGGAAATCGCGCGACTGAAGTCGTAAGCGGCACGCCCCTCGCGTCCTCTCCCCCGCCGGGGGAGAGGGCCGGCGCGGCCATGCCGGCGGCGGCGCCACTTCCGCGCCGCGCTGCCGGTCCGGGAGCGGCCGGACCGGTCCGGGCTTCAGAAGCTCATGCCGATGCTGAGCTTGTAGAAATCCCCGGCATTGCCGCTTTCGACATCGGCGCCGCCGGTGAAGCGGGCGTAGAAGCCCTGCGGCAGGCTGAACTGCACATAGGGGCCGATCCACTGGTAGACGCGCGCCGTCGATTCGCCCGGATAGGTGTTGCGGGTGTTCGAGAGCAGCTCGTAATGGGCGCCGGCCGAGACGTTGCTGCTGAATTTATAGCCGGCGTTGACCCAGGTGTGGAGGAAATCGAGCGCCGCATCGCCGCTGCGGTTGCGCAGCGCCGCATAATAGCCGGCATAGAGTTCCGCCTCCACCGTCTCGTCGGCATAATTGACGGTCAGGCTCGGCACCACGCCGTCGGCGAAATTCGAGCCTTCGACATTGCCGTTCTCGTCGAGATCGCCACCGGAGAGCAGCGCGCCGTTGGTGATGCCGATCTGCGGCTTCACCTTCAGCTTGCCGTCAGCAAGGTTGAAGTTCACGCCGACGCCGAATTCGGTCCAGAGATCGTCACCGGTGTTGGTGGGATTGAGGCCGAAAGCGGGCTTCGTCCAGAAGATGCCGTAGAACGTGAAATCCGTCTTTTCGGACACCGGAATGGCGCCGCTGAAGCTTGGATAAAAGCCGAAGAAACTGTCCTGATTGATCGCGACAGTATAGGACGGCTCGCGCGCGGCCGGGCCGGTCTGTGCCGTGGCCGGAGCGGCCGCAGCGATCGCCGCAACCGCGGCACCCAGAACACCAGAGACCCCCAAGATCTTTTGGCTATGCATGTTGAGAACCTTTCCCAGGAACGACTGCGTCCCTCCTCCGGCGGTCTCAATCTGTTTTGTTACTTGGCCGAAACCAAGCGGGCGAAAGGTTTCACCGCGTGCCCCGCCCTGTCAATGACAAAATGATGAAAGCCGGCTGCGCTCAGCTGCCGGCGAAGCGCGGCGGCCGCTTTTCGAGGAAGGCGTCGACCGCTTCCTCATGGTCGGCGGGCGCATGGGCGAGTGCCTGCATCGCCGCCGACATTTCGAGGATCTGGGCGAGGCCCGCGGTCTGGCCCTCGCGCAGCAGCCGGCGTGTCATGCGGACGGCATGGGGCGGGTTGGCGGCAATCCGGCCGGCGACGTCCCGCGCCGCATCGAGCAACCCGGCATCGGGCACGACGCGGGAGACGAGCCCGATCGCAAGCGCCGTCGCGGCGTCGATCGTCTCCCCGGTCAAGGCGAGTTCGGTCGCGCGCGAGAAGCCGATGATCCTGGGCAGCAGCCAGGCGCCGCCATCGCCGGGCACGATGCCGACCCGCACGAAGCTTTCGGCGAACGTCGCGCTTTCCGCCGCGATCCGGATGTCGCACAGGCAGGCGAGATCAAGGCCGGCGCCGATCGCGGGACCGTTCACCGCCGCGATCACCGGCACTTCGAGCGCGTGGAGCAGCAGCGGCAGCCGCTGGATGCCCTGCCGGTAATTGCGTCGCGTCTCGGCCGGCAGCGGCGCGCGCAGGCCCGACCCCGCCTTCATCGCCTTCAGATCGCCGCCCGAGGAAAAGGCGCTGCCCGCGCCGGTCAGGATGACGGCGCGAACGCCGATATCGGCATCGGCCGCGCGCAGGGCCGTCTCAAGCGCATCGACCAGCGCCGGATCGGACACCGGATTGCGCTTTTCCGGCAGGTTGAGCGTGACGGTGAGGAGCGCCCCTTCGCGGGCGACGAGGATCGGATCGGCCATTGCGCCTGCTTGCCGCGATTCGCCCGTCCGGCCAAGCGCGGCCGGCGCCGGCGCGCGGCCGGTCCCGTCCGATACGGCGCAAAATCCTGATCTTTCGATCACTTGCGCGGCCCGGCCGGGTTGGTCCAAGCTGCGGCTTCGAGGAAGGAGACAGCCATGCTGGAGACAGCGCTCTATGTGTCGCGCAGCACGCTGGAGCCGGTGGTTGCGCAGGATGTGGTGGCCGGCATCGTCGCTGCCGCCCGCCAGCGCAACGCCGCGGCCGGGCTGACCGGCGGGCTGCTGTTCACCGGCCGCCATTTCGCCCAGGTGCTGGAAGGGTCGCCACCCGCGCTCGACGCGCTGCTCGACCGGATCGCCGCGGACAGCCGCCATGCCGCGATGACGCTGCTCCACCGCCGCCCGATCCCCCAGCGCTTCTTCAGCGACTGGACAATGGCCTATAACGGCCCGTCCCGCCGGATCGACGCGCAGCTGCGGGCGCTGATCCTGCCGGGGCTGGAGGGAATCGAGCGGACGCTTGCGGTCCAGGATCTCGGGCTGCTGATGAAGGAATTCGCGCTGCTCCGCGACGCAGCCTGAGCCGGGGCCGGCGTGTTCGCCATGCGGCCAAGCGTTCGCTTTACGCGCGAGATCGGCTCCGCTAACGGGACCGCATGGCCAGCCCGCTTTCCCCGACCGCGCTTTCCGGCAAGACCATTCTCCTGACCGGTGCCTCAAAAGGCATCGGCGCCGCCACCGCCCGCCTGCTCGGCGCGGCAGGCGCGCATCTGATCGCCCATTACGGCCGCGACCGGGCCGGGGCCGAGGCCGCGACGGCGGACATTCCGGACGCGCGCAAGCTGCTGATCGGTGCCGACCTGGCCGATCAGGACGCCGTCGGCCGGCTCTGGCAGGAGGCCTGCGACTGGCGCGGCCGCGTCGACGTGCTTGTCAACAACGCCGCGGTGATGCCGTTCAACGGCGGCATGGACGCGCCGCTGGCCGACTGGCAGGCGGCGTGGGACGCCTGCTATGCCGTGAACATCCTCGCGCCGGCGCGGCTGATGCGCGAGGCCGTCGGCCACTTCCAGGCGCAGGGCGGCGGCACCATCGTCTCGATCTCTAGCTGGGCGGCACAGCGCGGCGTCACCAACCCGGCGACGATCGCCTATGGCGCGTCCAAGGCGACGATCCGCGCCGCGACCCAATCGGTCGCGCGGGCCTATGCGCGCGAGAAGATCCTTGCCTACATCATCGCCCCCGGCGTCGTCCGCACCCGCCTGTCCGAGGAGTTCGCGGCGAGCCAGGGCGGCGAGGAGAAAGTCTCCGCAACCCTCGCCAGCGGCGAGTGGGTGACGCCCGATGAAGTGGGCCGCCTCGTCGCCTTCCTGGCGACCGGTGCGGCGCCCCAGCTGTCCGGCGCCACGCTCGACGTCAACGGCGCGAGCTACATCCGCTGACATGCGCGTTTCCGTCCCCGGCGTCGACCGCAGCGCCGCGGCCTTCGAGCTGAGCTTCGAGGGGCGGCCGGTCAGCGCCCATCCGGGCGAGAGCCTGGCCGCGGCTCTGCTGAATGCCGGCATTCTGGGGCTGCGCCACACCCGCACCGGCGAGATGCGCGGCCTGTACTGCGGCATGGGTGTCTGCGGCGAATGCCGCGTGATGGTGGACGGCGAACCGCGCCGCGCCTGCATGACGGCGGCTGCCCCGGGCCAGCGCGTCGCGGCCGCGCCGGCGGCGGCGGAAGCGGCGGTGCCGCCGGTCGCGCCCGCGCCGGCCGCGACGCGCCATGTCGCGCCCGATCTGCTCGTCGTCGGCGCCGGCCCGGCCG
>ERZ1066122.1763-NODE-1763-length-16097-cov-10.304887_pt1 | contig 16097 bp, 13 predicted proteins | sample MGYA00382769_ERZ1066122 | MGnify/ENA primary metagenome ERZ1066122 (study PRJEB33369, sample SAMEA5778352) | biofilm metagenome | biome: Industrial cooling water; feature: Water cooling tower basin; material: Biofilm | place: United Arab Emirates | collected...
GCAGGAGATGTTCTCGCCGCCGCGGATGATGATGTCCTTCTTGCGGTCGACGATGAAGAGATACCCGTCCTCGTCCAGATAGCCGATGTCGCCGGTGCGGAAATAGCGGTCGGCGGTGAACGCCTGCGAGGTCGCTTCCGGATTCTTGTAATAGCCTTCGAAGTTGCAGATCGATCGGATGCAGACCTCGCCGCGCGCGCCCTGCGGCACCGGCGCGCCGGCATCGTCGAGGATGGCGAGATCGACCAGCGGCGGCGAGGGCCGGCCGGTGCTGTTCGGCTTGGCCAGGTAATTGTCCCGGAAATTGCCGCAGCCCACGCCATTCGTCTCGGTCAGGCCGTAGCCGATCAGCGGCTTCGCACCGCCCATTTCCTCGTCGAGCCGCTTCACATGTTCGGCCGGGCGCGGCGCGCCGCCGGCGGCGATGTCCATCACCGTCGACAGATCATAATTAGGCCGGTTCGGATGATTGAGGATCTCGAAGCTCATCAGCGGCACGCCGACGAAATAGGTGACCTTCTCGGCCTGCATCAGCCGCATCGCTTCCTCGGCGTCCCATTTCGCCATGATCACGAGCTTGCGGCCCATCGCGAAGCTCTGCAGCATGACCGGCACCTCGGCGGTGACATGAAAGAGCGGCACGTTCAGCAGCGTCGCCGGCTGAAGCGTCGGCGGCTTGCCGTCCTGGATCATCAGATTGAGCGACATGAGCGTCTGGGCGAGATAGTTGAAGGCCGCCTGGACGACCGACCGGTGGGTCGAGATCGCGCCCTTGGACTGGCCGGTCGAGCCCGAAGTGAACAGGATCGTCGCGATGTCGTCGCCGGTCAGCTCCGGCAGCGGCGTTTCGGCGCCGCCGCCGCGGGCCATCAGCGGCGCAAGCGCGGCGTCGATCGGCAAGCCGACGTCGACGACGACGATCTCGGCACCATGGGATTGCCCCTCCAGCCGCCGCGCGCGGGGCAGATCGGCCAGCACCAGCCGCGCATCGCTGCTGACCAGCGCATGGGCAAGCTCCGGCCCCTGCCACCAGCCGTTCAGCAGCGTCGCCACGCCGCCCGCCATGAGCACGCCCATATAGAGGACGATCCAGGCCGGTGCGTTGCGCGCGGCGATGCCGACATGGTCGCCGCGCTTGACCCCCCAGCCCTGGACGAGCGCGCCGGCGACCGCGCGGGCATGGGCGTGCACCTCAGTGAAGCTCAGCCGCTCCTCGCCGCAGACCAGGAAATCCTTGTCCCCGTGCTGGGCGCAGAAATGGGCGAAATATTGCGGCAGGGCCGGCGGCGCCGCCGCGATCATCGGATAGCGGGCGCCATTCTTCTCGAACGGCACGACCGGCAGCATCCCGCCCTCGCCGGTCAGTTGCGTCATGATCTGGTCGATACGGATATCGAGCGCCGAAGGCATACCACTCCTCTTTCCCGGTTGGGGTTTGTCGTTGCCCTCACTATGAAGGCGCAAAACGTTTGGGGAAAGCCTTGATCCTGTCTCTTCTCGCCGAATCAGCCGCCTATCTGAGCTTCGATTCGCTGGGCCTTGATCCGGTCGCGGTCGATCTCGGCTTCTTCACGATCAAATGGTATTCGCTCGCATATATCGCCGGGATCCTGCTTGGCTGGTGGTACATGCTGCGCCTCCTGCGCGAACCGGGCGCGCCGATGGCCCGGCGCCATGCCGACGATCTCGTCTTCTACGTGACGCTCGGCATCATCCTGGGCGGCCGGCTCGGCTATGTGTTCTTCTACAAGCCCGATTTGCTCGCCAATCCCTTGAACGTGCTGCGCCTCTGGGAAGGCGGCATGTCGTTCCACGGCGGCCTGCTCGGCGTGGTGATCGCGCTGCTGCTGTTCGTCCGCCGGCACCGGCTGGACTGGCTTCGGATGCATGATTATGTCGCGATCTGCGTGCCTTTCGGCCTGTTCTTCGGACGGATCGCGAATTTCGTGAACGGCGAGCTCTGGGGCCGGCCGACGACCGTGCCCTGGGCGATCGTCTTTCCCCGCGCCGGGCCGGAGCCGCGCCACCCGAGCCAGCTCTATGAAGCCGGGCTGGAGGGGATCGCGCTGTTCGCGTTGCTCTGGTGGCTGTTCTGGAAGACCGACGCCCGCTGGCAACCGGGCAAGCTCGCCGGCAGCTTCGCGCTCGGCTACGGGATCAGCCGCTTCGCGCTCGAAGGCGTCCGCCAGCCCGATGCGGGCCTCGAGAATCTGAGCTGGGGCCTGACCATGGGCCAGACGCTCAGCCTGCCGCTGGTCATCGGCGGCCTCTATCTGATCCTGACGGCGCCGGGCCGCCGCGATCGGGCGGGGCCGCTGCCGGCGGGCGACGGAGCCGCCTGAGGGATCCGAGCCGTGGCTGCCCCGTCCCTCACCTGCGCGGACGCGATCGTCGCCGCGATCGCGGTCCATGGCCCGGTCCCGGTCGCCCACTTCATGGCGGCTGCGAACCGGCATTACTACGCCACCCGTGATCCGTTCGGACCCGCCGGCGACTTCGTGACCGCGCCCGAGATCAGCCAGATGTTCGGCGAACTGATCGGCCTCTGCCTTGCCGACAGCTGGGACCGCGCCGGCCGCCCGGCCGCCCATTATGTGGAGCTGGGGCCGGGGCGGGGCACGCTCGCCGCCGATGCGCTCCGCGCGATGGCGGCCGCCGGGCTGACCCCGGCGGTGCACTTTGTCGAGACGAGCCCGATGCTGGCCGAGCAGCAGCGCCGCCGGCACCCGGCAGCGACCGTCCATGCCGGGCTGGAGACGCTTCCCGCCGACGGGGCGCTGCTGATCGTCGCGAACGAGTTCTTCGACGCCCTTCCCGTCCGTCAGCTCGTCCACGCCGCCAATGGCTGGCGGGAGCGGCACGTCGCCTGGGCGGATCCGCTGTTCGTCCCGGTTGCGGGCGGCCCGCGGCTCGACGACATTCTGCCCGAAGCGCTCCGGACTGCCCCGCCGGGCAGCATCATCGAAACCTCGCCGGCCGGCGCTGCGATCGCCCGCACGCTGGCGGCGCGGCTGGTGGCGCAGGGGGGCGCCGCATTGATCCTCGATTATGGCTATGCCGGGCCGGCGATCGGCGAAACGCTGCAGGCGGTGCGCGGCCATGCGCCGGCAAACCCCTTCGAAGCCCCGGGCGAGCGCGACCTGACCGCCCATGTCGATTTCGCGACTCTCGCCGAAGCGGCGCGGGCGGAAGGCGCGCTGACCGCCGGGCCGATCGGCCAGGGCGATTTCCTTCGCGCGCTCGGCATCGACGCGCGTGCCGAGCGGCTGGGCGCGGCGGCGCCGGCACGGCGGGCGGAGCTTGCGGCAGCGGTCGCGCGGCTGACCGCGCCCGAGCAGATGGGCACGCTGTTCAAGGCCCTCGCCTTCCACGCACCGGCCTGGCCGGTGCCGGCCGGCTTCTGATGATCCGCTACCGCGACGCCGATCCAGCCGACGGGCCCGCCATCGACGCGATGGGGCGGGCCGTGTGGATCGAGACCTTCGGACACAGCGTCTCGGCCGAGGACATGGCGCTCTACCTGTCCGAGGCCTATGGGCCGGCCGGGACGCTCCGGCGCGATCTGGCGGATCCGGCGCACCGCTTCCGCCTTGCCTGCGCCGGGCCGGCGATCGTCGGCTATGCGAAACTGTCCGATCCCTGGCTGCCGGCAGGGACGTTCGGCCCGCGGGCCAAACAACTGAGCCAGCTTTATGTGGTGGCCGCGCAGCGCGGAGCGGGCGTCGCGCAAGCCCTGATGGACTGGGCGATCGCGACAGCCCGGGCAGGCGGCGCGGACGAACTGGTGCTGACCGTCTGGGAAGAAAATCCGCGCGCACAGCGCTTCTACGACCGGCAGGGCTTCGTCTATGTCGCCGACTACGCGTTCAAGACAGGCAATCAGATCGACCGGGACCTGATCATGCGGCTGGCCCTGTGATCGACCGGTTCGCCGCCGCCGCGCTCGGCGCCGTGCCGCACGGCTTTCTCGGCCGGCGCGGCGGCGTTTCGACCGGAGCGCATGGCGGACTGAATGTCGGCCTGGGATCCGGAGACGATGCCGCCGCCGTTGCCGAGAACCGGCGCCGCGCGATCGAGGCCGTCAAGCCGGGCGCGACGCTCGTCACGCTCTACCAGATCCACTCGGCGGTGTGCCGGATCGCCGAGCCCTGGCCGGACGCCGGCCGACCGGAGGGTGATGCACTCGTCAGCGACCGGCCGGATCTGCTGCTCGGCATCCTGACCGCCGACTGTGCGCCGGTGCTGCTCGCGGATCCGGAGGCCGGGGTGGTCGGCGCCGCCCATGCCGGCTGGAAAGGCGCGCTTGCCGGCGTGACCGATGCGACGGTCGCGGCGATGGCGCGGCTCGGCGCCCGGCGGGAGCGGATCGCCGCGGCGATCGGCCCCGCAATCGCCCGCGCGTCGTACGAAGTGGACGACGGCTTCGTCCGCCGCTTCGAAGCCGCCGATCCCGCCAACGAGCGCTTCTTCTCGGCCGGGCGGCCCGGGCATCATCAGTTCGATCTCGAGGCCTATGCTGCGGCCCGGCTGGCGGCAGCCGGCATCGGCCGCGTCGAAACGCTCGGGCTCGACACCTATGCCGATCCGGCGAGGTTCTTCAGCTACCGGCGCGCCACCCATCGCGGCGAGCCCGACTATGGCCGCCAGATCGCGCTGATCGGTCTTCCGGGGTGACGGGCGGGGTCGGTTGGCGCTAAGGCCGCGCCAACAACCCCTTCCGGAGGCTAGCCATGTCCGCGACCGAAACCGAAGCCGCCCTGACCGGCGTGCCCACCCCCCGCCGAAAGCCGAAACCGGCCACCGACACGATCAACGGCCGCAAGCTCAAGCCGGCGACGCTGATGATGGGCCATGGCTATGATCCGATGCTGTCGGAAGGGTCGCTGAAGCCGCCGATCTTCCTCACCTCGACCTTCGTCTTCGAGAATGCGGCGGCCGGCAAGCGCCATTTCGAAGGGGTGACCGGCAAGCGCCCGGGCGGCGCCGAGGGGCTGGTCTATTCGCGCTTCAACGGACCCAATCAGGAAATTCTCGAAGACCGGCTCGCCATCTGGGAGGATGCCGAGGACGCGCTGAGCTTCTCCTCCGGCATGTCCGCAATCGCGACGCTGTTCCTGTCGCTGGTGCGGCCCGGCGACACCATCGTGCATTCCGGCCCGCTCTATGCGGCGACGGAAACGCTGATCGCGCGCGTCCTCGGCCGCTTCGGCGTTCACTTCCTCGATTTCCCCGCCGGTGCCACCCGCGAGGAGATCGATGCCGTGCTCGCCAAGGCAAACAGCGGCCGCGTCGCCCTCATCTATCTTGAGAGCCCCGCCAATCCGACCAATGCGCTCGTCGATGTCGAGGCGGTCCGCGCCAGCCGCGACGCGATCTTCGGCGACGGCCCCGACGCGCCGCCGATCGCCATCGACAACACGTTCCTCGGCCCGCTCTGGCACCAGCCGCTCAAGCACGGCGCCGATCTGGTCGTCTATTCGCTGACCAAATATGCCGGCGGCCACAGCGACCTCGTCGCCGGCGGCGTGCTCGGCCGCAAGGCCCTGATCGATCCGATCCGGATGATGCGCAACACGATCGGCACCATCACCGATCCGAACACCGCGTGGATGCTGCTGCGCAGCCTGGAGACGCTGGAGCTGCGGATGAGCCGGGCGGGCGAGAATGCCGCCAAGGTCTGCGCGTTCCTGCGCGACCACGAGAAGGTCGAGCATGTCGGCTATCTCGGCTTCCTGAAGGATGACCGCCAGGCCGACATCTATGCCCGTCACTGCAGCGGCGCCGGGTCGACCTTCTCGCTGTTCCTGAAGGGTGGCGAGGCGGAAGCGTTCCGCTTCCTCGACGCGCTGCGGATCGCGAAGCTCGCGGTCAGCCTGGGCGGCACCGAGACGCTGGCCAGCCACCCGGCCGGGATGACCCATTTGTCGGTGCCCGAGCAGCGCAAAAAGGCGCTCGGGATTACCGACAATCTGGTGCGCATCTCGATCGGCGTCGAGGATCCGGACGATCTGATCGCCGATTTCGAGCAGGCGCTGGCGGCGGTCTAGGGCCGGCGACCGGCCCGCCGCGCCGCCAAAAAGACGCGCACGGAACGTTCTTGCCCCGACCGACGTATTGACCCACTAGGACCGGGATGAGCGCGCCAGCCGATTTTGCCGAGATAGACGATGGCGCGGGGCGCGCGGTCCGGTTCACCGGTTCGCTGACCCTTGCCTGCGTCCGCGACCTGCCGGAGCGGCTGGCACGGATCGGTCCGGTCGCCCGGGTCGATCTGGCCGATATCGAGCGGATCGACACGATCGGCGCCTGGATCGTCCGCCGCTTCGCTGCCGAGCGCGGCGCCCGGATCGAAGGGGCCAGCGCGGATGCCGAACGGCTGATCGCCGAAGTCGACCGCGCCGACCAGCCCGTCCGCGTCCGGCCGGACACGACGCCCGCATTCTTCCGGGTGCTCGAGGAAGTCGGCGCCGCCGTCGCCCAGGCGGGGCGGACGCTGCTCGGGCTCCTCGCCTTTTTCGGCGCGATGGTGGTCGCGACGGGAAGCGTCATCCGCCACCCGCGGCGTTTCCGCTGGAACGCCGTCATCCAGCGGTTCGAAGTGGTCGGCGTCTCCGCGCTCGGCATCATCGGGCTGATGAGCCTGCTGATCGGCCTCGTGATCGCGCAGCAGGGCGCCGTCCAGCTTACCCAGTTCGGCGCCGAGTTCCTGACCATCAATCTGATCGGGCGCATCACGCTGCGCGAATTGGGCGTGCTGATGACGGCGATCATGGTCGCCGGCCGCTCCGGCTCAGCCTTCGCGGCCCAGCTCGGCACGATGAAGCTGACCGAGGAAATCGACGCCATGCGCACCATCGGCGTTTCGCCGATGGAGGCGCTCGTCCTCCCCCGCGTGCTCGCGGCCGTCATCATGATGCCGCTGCTCGGCTTCTACGCATCAGTGGTGGCGATCATCGGCGGCGGACTGTTCTGCTGGGCCTCGCTCGACATTCCGCCAATCACATTCATCCAGCGGCTGCGGGAAGTGGTGCCGCTGACCGATCTTTACGTCGGGCTGGTGAAGGCACCGGTGTTCGGCGCGATCATCGCGCTCACCGGCTGCTTTCAGGGCATGCAGGTCAAAGGCGATGCGGAGCAAGTGGGGCTGCGCACCACCGCGGCGGTGGTGCAAGCGATCTTCCTCGTGATCGTGCTCGATGCCTTTTTCGCGGTCTTCTTCGAACGGATCGGCTGGATATGACGTCGGAGGTGCTGATCTGCGTCCGCAACCTGCGCAACAGCTTCGGCGAGCAGGTGGTGCACGAGCATCTGAACCTCGAAGTGCATCGGGGCGAGATCCTCGGCGTCGTCGGCGGCTCCGGCACCGGCAAGTCCGTGCTGATGCGCTCGATCATCGGCCTGCAATGCCCGGACGAGGGCGAGGTCGAGGTGTTCGGCGAGCAGATCCTCGGGCGCGACGAGGCGGACACGGTCGACGTGCGCAAGCGCTGGGGCGTGCTGTTCCAGGGCGGCGCGCTGTTCTCGACGCTGACCGTCGCCGAGAATATCCAGGTGCCGATCCGGGAATTCTATCCGCGCCTCGACCAGACGCTGCTCGACGAGATCGCGTCCTACAAAGTGGTGATGAGCGGGCTGCCGGCCGAGGCCGGGCCGAAATATCCGGCCGAGCTGTCGGGCGGCATGAAGAAGCGCGCCGGCCTTGCCCGCGCCCTGGCCCTCGACCCGGAGCTGCTGTTCCTCGACGAGCCGACGGCGGGCCTCGACCCGATCGGAGCGGCCCGCTTCGACGAGCTGATCAGGGGACTGCGCGACACGCTGGGACTGACCGTGTTCCTGATCACCCACGATCTCGACACGCTCTACACGATCTGCGACCGCGTGGCGGTGCTGGCGGACCACCGGGTGATCGCAGTGGGAACGATCGATGAACTGCTGGCATTGGACCATCCGTGGATCCAGGACTATTTCAACGGTCCGCGCGGCCGGATGGCGGCCGCCGCCGACGACCGACGGGCTGCGAGCGGGGTGAATAGCTGATGGAAACACGCTCGAATCACATTCTGGTCGGCTCGGTCGTGCTGATCCTGCTGGTTGCCGTCGCCGTCTTCATGGTGTGGCTGGCGCGCGTCTCCGACGGCGGGCAGAAGGTGTATGACATCTTCTTCAAGCAGTCGGTCGAGGGGCTCGCCCGCGGCTCCGCCGTCAGCTTCTCGGGCGTTCCGGTCGGGCAGGTGCAGGACATCACCATCTGGAAGCGGGATCCGGATTTCGTCCGCGTGCGCATCCTGGTCGCCGAGGACGTGCCGATCCTGCTCGGCACCACGGCGAGCATCCAGGGCAGCTTCACGGGCGTCTCGACGCTGCTGCTCGAAGGCGCGAAGAAAGGCGCGCCGCCGATCACCGAGATCGGCCCCGCCGGCGCGCCGGTGATCCCGACCAAGCCGGGCGGGCTCGGGGCGCTGCTCAACTCCGCGCCGCAGCTGCTCGAACGGCTGTCGACGCTGACCGAGCGGCTGACCGAGCTGCTTTCGGACGAGAACCAGGCATCGATCACCAGCATTCTCGGCAATGTCGACCGGCTGTCCGCGTCGCTCGCCGATCGCGGCCCGGAGATCGCCGCGACGCTGGCCGAGACCCGCATTGCCGTGGCGCAGGCCGGCGCGGCGGCCGAGCAGATCGGCAAGCTGGCCGGCACCACGGAGTCGCTTCTGGACGAACAGGGCCGGCCGCTCCTCGCCGAGCTGCGGACGACGGTGGGCCGGGCCCGCACCAGCCTCGACAATGTCGACGCGGTGCTGACCGACGCCCGCCCCGGCATCCAGGCGTTCTCGAAGAACACCCTGCCGGAAATCGGCCTGCTGGTGCGCGATCTCCGGGACCTGTCGGAAGAGCTGAGCGGCGTCGCCGCGCGCCTGAACCGCGGCGGGGCCGGATCGCTCGTGGGCAGCCGCAAGCTGCCGGATTATGAACCGAAATGAGGACGCCGATGCCCCTGAGGATCCTGCTTGCGTCCGCCGCGCTGGCGGCACTGTCCGGCTGCATCAGCATCGGCGCCGATCCGCCGGATGCGCTGCTGACGCTGACGCCGTCGACAGCGGTGCCGAGCGATCGCGTCGCCCGGGCCGCGGCCGGGGAAGCAATCACGATCCTGCCGCCGTCTCTGCCGGCCGCGCTGACGACGACGCGCGTGCCGGTCCAGGTGACGCCGACCCAGATCGCTTATGTGAAGGACGCGCAGTGGGTCGATCAGCCGAACCGCATGTTCCAGCGCCTGCTGAGCGAGACGGTGCAGGCCAAGGGCGGGCGGACGGTGCTCGATCCGCGGCAATTCGCGTTCGATCCGGGGCTCCGCCTCTCCGGCCAGCTGCTGCAATTCGGCGTCGATGCCGCGCGCAGCGAAGCCGTCGTCGTGTTCGAAGCGGCGCTGCTGCGCGGCGGCGCGCTCGAGACGCGGCGCTTCGAGGCGCGGGCGCCGGTCGCCGAGATCGCGGCTGCCCCGGTCGGCGAGGCGCTGAACGAGGCGGCGAACCGCGTCGCGGCCGATGTTGCCGGCTGGATCGGCTGACCGGCACGCACGCGGCGCCGCCGGCACGGCCCGCGGGCGCTAGCCGGCGAGCGACTTGCTTGCCTGCTCGAACACGTCCTTGGACAGCCCCGGGGTGCCGACGATCCGCTCGAGTGCTGCCCGCATCATCGCCGCGCGCTCGGCATCAAAGCGCCGCCAGCGCCCGAGCGGCGGAACCAGCCGGGCGGCGGTCTGCGGATTGAGGCGATCGAGCTTCAGGATCATGTCCGCAACGAAGCGGTAGCCGCGCCCGTCCACGCTGTGGAACGCCCGCTGGTTCGCGGCGAACGCGCCGACAAGGGCGCGCGCGCGGTTCGGATTTGCGAGCGTGAAGTCCGGATGGCGTGCGAGCGCCAGCACCGCGTCCACCGTATCCGGGCGTGACGCGAGCGCCTGGGTCGAGAACCATTTGTCGAGCACCAGCGCATCGCTGCGATAGCGATCGTAGAAGGCGGCAAGCACGGCTTCCCGCTCCGGCGCGCTGCTGTTGACGAGCACGGTCATGGCGCCCTGCCGGTCGGTCATGTTGTCGGCCGAGTCGAACCGCTGCCGGGCAAGGCCCGCGGCATCGGCGGCCCCGGCCGCCATCAGATAGCCGAGCGCGATCGACTTCAGCCGCCGCCCGCCCTTGCCGTCCGGCGTATCGGCGTATCGGTTCGTGCGGTGGCGCTCGAACGCAGCGCGCCATTCGGCAGCAAGCGCCGAGCCCAGCGCCTGGCGCAGCCGCTCCCGCGCGAGATGGATCGCTTCCGGATCGACGACCAGCATCTGATCGCCGATGAAGGCGTCGCTCGGCGGCAGCACGGCCTCCGCGACGAACGCCGGCTCGAGCGCCTCGTCGCCGACCGTCCGGCGCACCGCCTCGATCACCGGCGTGAGGTCCTTCGGCCGCCCCGAAACGTCCGCGACCAGCGTCTCGATCATCAGCTGCTGGAGCGCCTCGTAGCGGGCGAACGGATCGTCGTCATGGGCAGACAGCAAGGCGAGATCGCCGGCGCCGCGCCCCGCCTCGACGATCACCGGCGCCGTGAAGCCGCGGTTGATCGAAAGCACCGGATCCTCGTCGACGCCATCGAACCGGAAGACCGCTTGGGCATCCTCCAGCACGATCAGCCGCTCGGCGCCGAGACGGCGTCCGCTCGCCGCGCCGAACAACGCCACGCGCAGCGGGATCGGCACCGGCAGCTTCTCGGGCTGGCCGGGCGTGGGCGGCACCGACTGTTTGAGCGTCAGCACCGCGCCGTCACCGTCCCGGTGCAGCTCGGCGCGAACGCGCGGCGTCCCCGCCTGGGAATACCAGCGGCGGAAGCGGCCAAGATCGATGCCGCCGCCCTCCTCCATCGCGCGGACGAAATCCTCGCAGGTCACTGCCTGGCCGTCATGCCGGTCGAAATACAGATCGGTGCCGCGCCGGAACCGGTCCGCTCCCAGCATCGACGCCATCATCCGGATCAGTTCGGCGCCCTTGTTGTAGACAGTGGCGGTGTAGAAATTCGAGATCTCGATATAGCTGTCCGGCCGCACCGGATGGGCGAGCGGCCCGGCATCCTCGGGAAATTGGGCAGCGCGGAGCAAGCGGACATCCTCGATCCGCTTGACCGCCGCCGACCCCTGATCGGCCGAGAATTGCTGATCGCGGAAGACCGTGAAGCCTTCCTTCAGAGACAGCTGGAACCAATCCCGGCAAGTGACGCGATTGCCGGACCAATTATGGAAATACTCATGCGCCACCACGCCGGCCACGGCATCATAGTCGGCATCGGTCGCGGTCTCCGGGTCCGCCAGGATATAGCGGGAATTGAAGATGTTAAGGCCTTTGTTTTCCATCGCGCCGAAGTTGAAATCGGCGACTGCGACGATGTTGAACACGCCCAGATCATATTCGCGCCCGTAGACGCGCTCGTCCCATGCCATCGCGGCCTTGAGCGCGGCCATTGCATGTTCCGTGCGCGGCAGATCGGCGGCCCGCACCCAGATGGCGAGATCGACCGGGCGACCGGAACGCGTGACGAAGCGGTCCCGGTTCGCGGCGAGGTCGCCGGCCACCATTGCGAACAGATAACAGGGCTTCGGGAACGGATCTTCCCATTCGGCCCAGTGGCGGCCCTCCGGGAGGTCGCCCTTGGCAACCAGGTCGCCATTGGCGAGGAGCACCGGATAGCGGGCCGCATCCGCCGTCATCCGCACGCGGTAGCGGCTGAGCACGTCCGGCCGATCCGGGAAGAAGGTGATGCGCCGGAAACCCTCGGCCTCGCACTGCGTGCAGAGCAGGCCGCCCGAGGCGTAGAGCCCCATCAGCTGGGTGTTCGCGTCCGGAGCGATCACGCACTCGGTCTCGATCACATGGGCATCGCCGGCAAGGTCGACCACGATCTGCCCGGCCTCCTCGCGCCAGGCGGCGGCAGCGCCGTCCACCCGCACCGCGACCGGCGTCTGGCCGCCGTGATCGAGGCGCAGCGGCCCGGCGCTCTGCCGCACGACGTCGAGGCGGGCACGGACGCGAGTCGCGGCGGGGTCAAGATCGACGTCCAGCGCGATCGTCGGGACCAGCCATTCGGGGGGCCGATACGCGTCGCGGCGGATGATGGCGGGCGCGGCGGCCTCGGTGCGTTGGACATCTGCCATGCTTCCGCCCTAATGCTCTGGGCAAGCTCGCGCCAAGCCAATTCGGGGGGACGCATGGCCATCCCGGGCATCACGCTCCGGCAGCTGCATTATTTCTGCGAGCTCGCCGCCACCGGCAATTTCCGGCGGGCGGCCGAGCGCGCCAGGGTCACGCAGCCGTCGCTGTCGGCCCAGATCCAGCTGATGGAAAGCCAGCTCGGCCGCCCGCTGGTCGAACGCGGCGGATCGGCGACGCTGCTGACGCCGCTCGGCCGCGAGATCCTGGAGCGTGCCCAGACCATCCTCGCCGAGGTGAAGGCATTGCACGATATCGCCGCCGCGGACCCGGACGGGCTGACCGGGACGATCCGCTTCGGCGCCTCGCCGACCACCGGGCCCTATCTGATGCCGCGGGTGGTGGTGCGGCTGCACCGCGAGCATCCCGATCTTCGCCTCCACGTGCGCGAAGGCAATCCGGATGAGCTGGTGCGGGAGCTAGCGACCGGCCGCCACGACGTGGTGCTCGCGCAGCTGCCGATCGCCGGCGACGGGCTGGTCGTCGAGCGGCTGTTCCGGGAGCCGCTGCTGCTCGCCATGGCCGCCGACGATCCGCTCGCTGCCCATGCCGCGATCGAACCGCATTTGCTGGCGGGGCGCGGATTGCTGACTTTGTCCCCGCAATATCGGCTGAGCGACCAGATTCAGGCATTTAGCGACTCAGTGGGGGCCCATGTGCTGCGCGATTACGAAGGGAACAGCCTCGACGCGGTCCGCCAGATGGCCGGCATGGGCATGGGCCTGGCGCTGCTGCCGGAACTCTATGTCCGTTCCGAACTGCGCGACATGAGCGACGTCGCGATCCGGCCGCTCGCCAGCCGCTCCGTCGACCGTGAACTCGGGCTGGTGTGGCGGCAGAGCGCGGGGCGCGTCAGCGCCTACCGCCGGCTCGCCCACCTTGTCGCCAGCACCGCACATGCGCTTGAATGATAGGAGAAACCTATCGAAGGCAACGGCAATAGTGATTTGAACCAATCGGCGAAGCCTCCTAGCTCGCGCCGACCGACCACCACCGGCCCGGAAGACCTGAATGGCAGCACCGACCACAGTACGTTTGCGGGATGTTTATCGTTGGGCCCGGCCGATCCTTGGCCCGGACAGCCCCTTTTTCTGGCTCGTCATCATCTATGGCATGGGGGTCGGCCTGCTGTCGCTCGCGATCCCGATCTCGGTGCAGCTGCTGATCAACTCGATCGCGAACCTTGCGCTGCCGGTGCCGCTGTTCACGCTTGCGCTCGTGTTGCTGGGCCTGCTGCTCGTCTCCGCACTGCTCGGCGCCCTGTCCAAGTACATCATGGAGCTGTTCCGGCGGCGCGTGTTCGCGCGGATGGTGGCGGATGTCACCATCCGGGCCGTGCATGCGCAGAACCCGTTCTTCGCCGATGAGCGGCGGGAGGATCTGTTCAACCGCTATTTCGAAATCATGACGATGCAAAAGTCGATGCCGTCCCTGCTGATCGGCGGCTTCACCATCGTCCTGCAGTCCACGGTGGGCTTCATCGTCACGGCTTTCTACCATCCGTTCTTCCTTGCCTTCAATCTGCTGTTCCTCTTCATCCTGTGGCTGATCTGGGAATTCTGGTCGCGCGGCGCGATGACCTCGGTCGTCGAGCTCAGCCACCGAAAATATGAGATGGCGAGCTGGCTGGAGAGCGTCGGCGCCTCGAACGGCTTCTACAAATCGAGCCGCCATCTCGACTATGCGATGGATGAAACGGAAGCGCGCACCGCCGCATATGTGGCCGCGCACAAGAAGCATTTCCGCTATTCCTTCGCGCAGACCACCGCGCTTCTGATCCTCTACGCGGTTGCCAGCGCCGGCCTGCTCGCGCTGGGTGGCTGGCTGGTCATCCAGAACCAGCTGTCGATCGGTCAGCTGGTCGCGGCGGAGCTGATCCTGTCGAGCATCTTCTATGGCGTGGCGCAGCTCGGGCCCTATCTCGACACCTTCTACGATCTGGTCGCGGGGGTCGAGGAGTTGTCGCTGTTCCGCGGCATTCAGCAGGAACGGGTGCCGGATCAGTTCTCGCGCGAGCGGCCGCCGAGCGGGGCGCTCGCCTTTCGCGACGTCCGCGTCGGGCTGAACGGCGAGGAAGCGCGGCTCGATTTCGCGATCCCGGCGGAAAGCCGGCTCGTCGCGGCGGCATCGCCGGGCGTTGAGCGGGCCTTTTCGAGCCTCCTCAAGCATCACTATCAGCCGGATTCGGGCATGATCACCGTCGGCGGTGCCGACATCAACGATCTAGACCTCTACCAGCTCCGCTCCGAAGTGATCGTGCTCAACCGGACGAGCATCGTCGGCACCACCATCCGCGACTATCTGGCGCTTGCCTGCCAGAACCGGGATCCGGTGCGCACCCTGGACGTGCTGCGCACGGTCGGGCTCGACCGGCGGGTGGCGGAGCTGCCGAACGGCATGGACACGGTGCTGTCCTCCACCGGCTGGCCGCTCTCGCTCGACGAAACGATGCAGTTGAAGCTTGCCGGCGCGCTGCTGGCCGAACCCCGCATCCTCGTGCTGTCCGGCGTGTTCGACATGATGCCGCTGCCGCGCCTCAAGGCGGTGTTCGATCTGCTGCGGACGCGGCCTGTCACGCTCATCTATTTCAGCAACCGTCCGGACGATGTGGAGCTGGAAGGCTTTCTGTGGCTCGGCCGGCGCGAGCAACGCCTGCTGACCGACCGCGCCGAATTCGATCGGCTGCGGAGCGCCCCGATGTCCAGCGAGGTGGCGTGATGTCGTTCAGGGTCGAATATCTCGATCATTTCCGCACGCTGCAGGGCATCCGGCCGCCGCGGCCGATGCGCGCGCTCGCCGCCATGCTGGTGATCGGCGTGATCGGCAGCATTGTCTTCATGCTGACCGTGCCTTGGGTGCAGACCGCGCAGGGCACCGGCACCGTCATTGCGCTCGACCCGCGCGACCGTGTCCAGAACATCACCGCGCTGGTGCCCGGCCGCGTCGAGCGATGGTTCGTGCAGGACGGCCAGCTGGTCAAGAAGGGCCAGCCGATCGTCCAGATCGTCGACAATGATCCGCAGCTGCTCGACCGCATCCGCCTGGAGCGCCGGCAGGCAGAAGCGGAGATCGAGGCGGCGCGCCAGGCGATGCGCGTGGCGCAGCTCGACGTCGACCGGATGGGCCAGCTCTATCGCGAGGGGCTTGCGGCCCGGCGCGACTATGAACTCGCCCAGATCAAGGTCGCCGACTATCAGGCAAAGATCGCGGCCAGCCAGGCCGCGCTCAACGACATCGACATCAAGCTCAACCGGCAGTCCGTGCAGGTGGTCCGCGCGCCGCGCGACGGCCGGATCATGCGCATCATCGGCGCCGACAATGCGACCATGGTGAGCGCCGGCGACGTGCTGGCGACGTTCGCCGTCGAGAACAGCCGGCGCGTCGTCGAGCTTTTCATCGACGGCCGCGACGTCCCCCTCGTCCGCCCCGGCCGCCGCGTGCGGCTGGAGTTCGAAGGGTGGCCGGCGATCCAGTTCAGCGGCTGGCCGTCCGTTGCCCAGGGCATGTTCGACGGCCGCGTGTTCGCGCTCGACGTCAATGCCTCGTCCAACGGGCTGTTCCGCGTGCTGGTCGAGGAGGCCCCGGACCGGCCGGCCTGGCCGCGCGAACCCTATGTCCGGCTCGGCGCCAAGGTGCGCGGCTGGATCATGATGGACACGGTGACCGTCGGCTTCGAGCTGTGGCGCCTGCTCAACGATTTCCCGCTCCAGTTCCAGCGTCCCGGCGACAACATCATGGATGCGTCGGCCCCCGAAAATGTCAGCGCTCCGAAGTAAGGCGCGCCGCGCGCTTCTCGGGCTGATGGTGCTGGCGGGGCCGGTCGCCGCGGCTGCCCAGCCTGCCGCGCCGGGG
>ERZ1066122.1768-NODE-1768-length-16074-cov-7.530245_pt1 | contig 16074 bp, 14 predicted proteins | sample MGYA00382769_ERZ1066122 | MGnify/ENA primary metagenome ERZ1066122 (study PRJEB33369, sample SAMEA5778352) | biofilm metagenome | biome: Industrial cooling water; feature: Water cooling tower basin; material: Biofilm | place: United Arab Emirates | collected...
GTTCCGCAGACTGGGCGATGCCGCCGCAGCGGCCGACACGCGGATCGGGATCGAGGCCAACCCGGCCGCCTATGGCACCAATTTCTGCACCACGCTGGACGAGGCGCTCGGGTTCGTCGGCCAAGTCGATCACCCGGCCATCGTGCCGCACCTCGATCTCGGCGCGATGCACATGAACGGCGATTTCGCGAGCGTGCCGCAGCGCCTTCCCGCGCTCGCTCCGCGCCTGTCCCACGTCCATGTCAGCGAGCCCGGGCTTGCCCCCGCACCCGCCGATCCCGCCGCGCTCGCGCCGGTGCTCGCGGGCCTGGGTGCCCAGGGCTATTCCGGCGCGATCTCGATCGAGATGAAGCGCGCACCCGAGGGCCTTGCCGCCGTCCGGCGCGCGGTTCGGGGGCTGGCAGAGGCCGTCAGGCAGGCGGAGGCGCTCCATGCGTGAACCCGACGCGAACCAGTTCAGGAAGCCGCGCGAGGATGTCGTGGTCTCGGTGTGCTTCTCCGAGCTCGCCGCCACCCCCGCCGCCTTCGCCGCGATCCGCGATTGCGCCGCGCGGCTCGATACCGCCTACCGCTTCCGCGAGATCATCCTCGTGGTCGACGACACCCAGCGCAGCGCCTTTCTCGATCTGGTGCGCGAGGTGCCCAACACGCGCCTGTTCGTGGTGCGGCGCGGGACCGAATATTACGACCGCCGCGTGATCGCCGCCGAGGAGGCCATCGGCGACCTCGTGATCCTCGGCAATCTTGACGAGATCGCCGCGCTCGACGTGCTCGCCTTCCTCGACTTCGCGGAAGGCGAGAACGCGGTGACGATGGCCTTCCGCCCGGCGCGGCGCCCCGTCAAGCGCCTGCTCGCCTGGCCCTTCATCGCGCTCGGCAAGCTGGCGGGCTTCAATGTCGATCCGGCCGAGTGGCAATCGATCGCGGTGCCGCGCACGCTGCTCAACCTGCTGCTCGCGCATGACGAGCCGCGCCTTGCGCTGCGGTTCCCGCCGCGCGATCCGCGCCTGCCGCGCGAATGGTTCCGCACCGACGTGAATGTGGCCAGCCGCACCGCCTTCATGGGGCTGGGGCGGCGGTTGCACCTGCTCCAGACGCTGCTCGTCTATCTCACCCCGACGCTGCTGACGGTGGTGGCGGTATCCTCGGCGCTGCTGACGCTGGTGGGGCTGGCCTATGCTGCGTGGATCGCGGGCGCGGTGGTGCTGGTCGACCGGCTCGCCCCCGGCTGGCTGACGACCAATGCCATGCTGGCGGTGAGCGCCACGTTCATGGGCGTCTCGACGCTCGGCCTCTCGCTCGGCCTTCAACATCTCCTGAAACAGCAGCGGCGGCTGAAGTGCGACCTCGTTCCCGAGGAAGTGAACCGCATCGACCTGTTCCAGCAGGTCGCCTTCGATCTCAACGTGGTGCTGGAGAGCGACGCGCCCCCCTCCTCTTCGGCACCGCCTCGGGAGGGATGATGGCTGGAGAGCGCACCTCCTGGGATTACATCGTCATCGGCGGCGGCTTCTACGGCTGCTGCCTTGCGCTGTACCTGCGCTCGATCTCCTCGCGGGTGCTGCTCGTGGAGGCGGGCGAGCGGCTGATGGACCGTGCCTCGCGGGTCAACCAGGCGCGGGTGCACACGGGCTTCCACTACCCCCGCTCGGCGGCGACGGCGGTGAAGTCGATGCTGCTCCACCGCCGCTTTCTGGCCGACTTCCCCGAGGCGGTGGTGGGCGATTTCCAGATGCTCTACGCCATCGCCCGGCGTCGTTCGAAGGTGACGGCGAAGAAGTTCCACCGCATGTTCCGCGACATGGGCGCGCCCATCGAGGTCGCCGGGCCCGCGCACCGCGCGCTGTTCAACCCCGACATGGTGGAGGAGGTCTTCGCCTGCCACGAGGTCGCCTTCGATCACAAGGTTCTGGGGAGGATGGTGGGCGAGCGGCTCGCCCAGGCGGGGATCGCGGTGCGGCTTTCGACCGGCGTCATGGCGCTTCAAGACCACCGCAGCGGCGTGGTAGCGCGCCTGTCCGACGGGAGCGAAGTGACCGCGTCCTACGCCTTCAACATCACCTATTCGCAGATCAACGCGGTGCTGGCGACCGCCGGTCTGCCGCCTGCCCGCCTCAAGCACGAGATCGCCGAACTCGCCCTGATCGAGCCCCCGCGCGAGCTCGAGCGGATCGGCGTCACGGTGATGGACGGGCCGTTCTTTTCGGCCATGCCCTACCCTGCCGAGGGGCTCTATTCGCTCACCCACGTGCGCTACACCCCGCACGACAGCTGGGCCGACAATGCGCAGGCGCGCGATCCTTATGCGCATTTCGCCGCGCTGGAGCCGGAGAGCCGCTACGCCTTCATGCAGCGCGACGCGCGGTTCTACCTGCCCTGCCTTGCAGGGGCGACCTATCGCCGTTCGATCTACGAGGTGAAGACCGTCCTCATCAAGAACGAGGGCGATGACGGTCGGCCGATCCTCTATCACCGCAACCCGGAAACGAGCCGGGTGATCTCGGTGCTGGGCGGCAAGATCGACAATATCTACGACCTGTTCGAAGCGGTGAAGGAGACCGGCGGCGCGTTTGCCGGGGCCGATGCGGGGTTCCTGTTCGGGCGGGTCCATGCCTGAGATCCTTCGGTTGAGCGGGCGCTCGCGCGGCTTTGCCGCTCTTGCGGGAGTGTTCGTGGTGCTGGCCGCCTTGCGCGGCGCGTGGCTGCTCCACGCGCACAGCCTCAATTCGATCGACGGCGCGCTCCAGACATGGTTCGCACTCGATCATTTCGGGCGCGGGGAGCAGCTGGGGACGGCGTTCCAGTCCTACCTTGGTGTCACCATGGTGCTGGCGCTGGTGCCGGTGTTCGCCGCGGGCGGCAAGACGCTGTTCGCCTCGACGCTGGCGGCCTGCACGCTGGTGCTGGCGGGGGCCTTCGCGACGAGCTACGCCTGCGCATGGCTGATCCGCCCCATCCCGCCTCGCGCGCGGTGGCAGGCCGCCCTGATACTGGCTTGCCTGTTCTACTGCGCCGGGCCGCTGGCCGGGCAGGTGAGCGGGATCGCATGGCCCGCGACGCTCGATCCCGGCGTGTCGCTGCGGCCCTTGCGGGGGGCCTTGCCCTTCTTCGTGCTGCCCTTCTTCGTGGTGCTGGTGCGCCGCGTGCGGCGCGAGAACCGCGCGCTGGCGGGGGGTCTGACCTTGGGGCTGATCGCCGGAGCGGGGCTGCTGTGGTCCAATGATGCGGGAATTCCGCTGGTGATCGCGCTTGGGGCCGCACTGGTGCTGGCACTGTGGGAGCGACCTGCACTGCTGGCAAGGACCCTCGCCGTTGCCGCACTCGGCGGCATGGCGTCGGCGGGAGCGATCCTCCTCGTGCTGACGCACGGCGCACCGGGGCCGTGGCTGCGTTACAACTTCCGCGATGTTGCGGCCGACCAGTTCTGGTTCTTCGCCCCGTGGGAGCGGAGCACCCGCATCCTCTCGCCCGCCGACCTGCCGCACATCCTTGTCCATGCCGATCCGCTTGCGGCGCTGAGCCTCGTGGTGCTGGCCGCCTGTGTCGCCTTGGCCGCGCTCCAGCGCCTGCGCGGGCGGAGCGCGCCGGTGCGAGCAAGCGCCTTTGTCTTCGTGGGCGCGAGCGTGCTCGGCACGGCATTGCTCCCGCAGATCGGCGGGCATGTGGGGGCGGAGTATAACGGGATCACCTTCGTGCTCGGGGTCTGCGCACCGCTGATCGTCGCGCCCGCCGGGGTGTGGCGGCGAGTGGGCGGCGTGCTGCGCCCGGTCGGGCCGCGTCGGGCGGCAATCCTGACGGCCATGGCGGCGCTCGCCATGGTCGGGGCCGAGGGCGCGCGGCTCGCCGCCAGCCCCGCCCGCGCCGAGCGCACGGTATACGACCCCGCGCTCGGCTTTTACGTGAGCCCCGCCTATGCCGCAAACCTTGCCGCGATGCGCCAGCTGGCGGCGGCGTGGAACGCGCAAGGCGTGCCGCAAAACCGCCGCTTGCTCTCGGTCTACACCTCGCCGCTCGACATCGCCGCAGGTGCGCGCAGCCCCGCGCCCGTCGGCTCGCTGATCCACGCGCTGGGGTTTGTGAACCGCACGCGCTTCAACGGGCTCGTTGAGACCCGCGCGGTCGCCGCCGTCACCACCATCGCTCCCGATTACAGCGAGTGGGAGGGATGGATCGCCCGCGCCGGTGCGCCCTTTTTCCGCGCCCTTCTTGCAAATTACACGCCCGTAGCGCGCACCGAGCAACACATACTCTGGCTGCGCGGTGCCGCGCCTGCGCCTCCGGCGACCGCAACCTGCGTCGCGGTGCCCGGAGACGCAGCGGCGCTCACCCTGACCATCACTGCGGACCGCACGGGCATCGCCTTCGTCAACGTCCAGCGCAGCGGCTTTGCCACCGGGCGCACGGCGCTGCTGACCGTCACCGAGACCTCCCCCGACACCAGCCGCCGGACCGAGGGCCAACACTGGGGCGATTTCCCACGCTATGGCATCGGCAACACCCCGTTCCTCAGGCTTGCCGCCCCGGTCGCGCCTGACGAGCCGACAAGCTTGCGGCTCGACATGCTGGACGGCTCGCGGATCGGCGAGGCCACCTGCTCCGCTGAGGTCTGGCCTGTCGTCGATCACACCGCGCTCCCGCCGCTGGCCGAAGGTGTCGACGCCTATCTGAAGCAGGCGGAGCGATGAGCGAGCTCGTCCGCTTCTTCGCGGTGACGGTGCTCGGGGTGATCCTCGACCTCGCCATCGCCTTCGGGCTGCACGCGGGGGCAGGCGTGCCGCTGTGGCTGGCCGCCGGGATCGGGTTCGCGATCGCGGCGGGGGCGAACTACGTCATCCACCAGACCTGGAGCTTTCGCAGCGGGCCGCTGTCGCTGAGGCGCGCGGGGCTTTACGCGCTGGTGGCGCTGGTGACGCTGGCGGTGCGGGTCGCCATCGTCGCCGCGCTTGAACGCGCCCTTGCCGGGGCGTGGCCGCTGGCGATCCTGATCTGCGGGGCGGGCGGGTCCTTCGTGGTGAACTTCCTGCTCTCGAAATTCGTCGTCTTTGCTGCTGCGCCTGCGGGAGAGGCCCCATGACTGTCCACCCCGCGCCCCTCATCGACGACCGCGACTGGGAGGTGCCCGCGCACGAAACCGCGATCTACGGCCCGCGCCAGCACCGCCATGCGCTCGTCATCCCCGTCATCAACGAGGGCGAGCGGATCCGCGGGCAGCTCCGGCGCATCGCTGCGGCCGGCCTGCCGGTCGATGTGGTGATCGCCGACGGGGGATCGACCGACGGCTCGCTCGATGCAGACTTCATGCGCACAGTCGGCGTGCGCGCCGTCCTCACCAAGACCGGACCGGGCAAGCTCTCCGCGCAGCTGCGCATGGCCTATGCCTGGTGCCTGCGTCAGGGCTATGCCGGGATCGTCACCATCGACGGCAACGGCAAGGACGGGGTCGAGGCGGTCGCGGCGATGGTCGCGAAGCTCGAAGAGGGCTGCGACTACGTGCAGGGCTCACGCTATCTGCCCGGCGGGGCGGCGGAGAACACGCCGCTCGAACGCACCATCGCCAACCGCCTGATCCACGCGCCCATGCTGAGCCTTGCGGGCGGGCACTGGTTCACCGACACCACCAACGGCTTTCGCGCCTATTCCGCAGCCTATCTGCTGCATCCGGGGGTGAAGCCGTTCCGCGAGGTGTTCTCGGTCTACAACCTCCTGTTCTACCTCACCGTGCGCGCCGGGCAGCTGGGCCTCAGGGTCGCGCATGTGCCGGTGGAGCGCCGCTACCCGGATGACGGCAAGGTGCCGACCAAGATCGGCGGGCTCGCCTCCAAGCTGGCGCTGCTGAAGGAGACGGCGGTCGCGGCGAGCGGCGGCTATACGCCCGATGACGCCGCGCCGCGCGTGGGCGGCTGGGCAAGCTGGCTCTGGCCGCTCGCGGTGCTGGTGGCGGTGCTCGTCCCGCTGCTTCTCGCGGTGATCGCATCGCCGCCCTTTTCGCCCGACTCCTGGGCCCTGTGGGAGCTGGCGCAGACCGCAGGGCCGGATTTCTACCGCTTCACCCACTGGCGCAGCTACGCCAGTGCCTCGCCCTATTCGGCGAGTTTCCCGCCGCTGACGCCGGGGCTGATTGCGGTCGCCGACCGGCTGCTGGGCACGGGCCCGCGCACCGGGCTCTATCTCGCCTTCGGCACCTTCGCGGCCTTCGCGCTGGTATCCGAGGCGATCGGGCGGCGGGTGACGGGGGCGGCGTGGCTCGGCCTCGGGGCGGCGCTGGTGCTGCTGGTCGGCCCGAACATGCTGCTGATCGAGATGGGCGCAGGCCGCACCATCCCCTTGGCAATGCTGCTCTGCGCGCTGGTCCTTTGGGGCCTGCTGAGCCCCTGGCTGACCGCCCCCCGCATCGGCCTCGTCTGGGCTGCGGCAATCGGGGCTGTGGCGGGCCTCGCGGTGACGAACCGCTTCGATGCCCTCCCCCTGCCCCTTGCTGCGGCGCTGATGGTTGGCTGGATGACCCGCTCGCCCGTCCGCGCGCTGACCGCGCTGGCGGCGGCGGCGGTGCCGGTCCTGCCATGGGTCGCCTATTCGCTGGTGATCTTCGGCACGCCCTTTGCGACCGACAACGCCGGGATCGCCGCCGCGCTCGACCCGCGTGCCTATGTGACCGACTGGTGGCAGACGCCGCAGCCGACCTTCGCCGATGATCCGCTGGCCTGGGCGGCCAAGGTCGCGGGCAATGCCCTTGCGCTGCTGCGCGTCGCCGCGGGGCTGGCGTTCAGCCCGCTCGGCCTGCTGGCGGCGGCCTTCCTCGCCGTTCCCGCCGCGCTCGCCGGGCTCACACGAGGAGGGCCGCACCGCCCCTCCCATCGCCTCGGCGTGCTGATCGCCTTCGCCGCGCTGACGGCGCTGATGCTCACGCCGCAGGTGCTGACCGGATATCTCGAGCACCGCTATTTCACCGCGCCCGTGTGGGCTGCGCTGCTGACGGCGGCGTGCTGGGCGGTGGGGCGGGGAACGACCCTTCACCAGCGCATCCTCGCCGCGCGCTTCGCGGGGCTGACGGCGGCGGCGGCGGCGGCGGTCTTCGCGCTAGGCCAGTGGATCGCCGCCGCGCCCGAGAGCAGCGGGAGGCACTGGGCCGCCTTCGATGCGCCGGCCGAGGTCCGCGCCCTGCGCCTATGTCTCGGCGACACGCCCGAAGCCCGCGTCCTCGTGCTCGGCGACGACAGGCTTGCCGCGCGCGCCGGGGCGCAGGGGAGGCTTGCCGCCATGATGGAGCCGCGCAACATGGCCGAAGGGCGGCTCGATGCGCCGGGTGCGCGGGCCTTCGCCGCCGCATTCCGCGTCGACTTCGTCCTCGCCGCAGACCCGGCACGCGCAGGATGGATCACGCAGACATACCCCGCAGCCGCGCGCGTGGCGGGCTGCCCGCTCGCGCTCTACCGCCTCGCATCCTGACGTTGCGGGGGTGCCCTCTCGACCCCATTGGCAAAATGGCGTATTCTTGCCATCCGGAGCATCGCCCTAGGCTGGGGCGATACGACAGGGGCATTCCGGTGAAACAATCGCTCGTCAATCTGCTGCCACCCGCGACCCTCGCGGCGATCCTGGCCTTCTGGGGCCTTGCGCCTGCAGCGTGGGTTGAGAGCCCGTGGGCGCTCCCCGCGATCGGTCTTGCCACGCTCGCTTTCGTGCAAGGCCTGGAACTGGTCTTCGAACGCCACGCAGGCTGGCGCATCAACGGCCGCGAACTGGCGACCGACATCTTCTATGTGGCCTTCGGCTACACCGTGATCGGCTTTGCCTCGGACGCGCTGATCAACTCGCCACTGCGCGAGGCGAAGGAGGCATGGGGGATCGGCACCCCGTGGCTCGCCGAGCTGCCGTTCCTCGTGCAGGTGATGGCGGTGCTGTTCACCTTCGAGTTCGGCCAGTACTGGATGCACCGCGCGATGCACAACTGGACGCCGCTATGGCTGACCCACGCTCCGCACCACCACATCACCCAGCTCAACGCGATGAAAGGCTACATCGGCAATCCGATCGAGCTGTTCCTGATCAGCATCGGGGTGACGGCGCTGCTCGATGTCGACATGAACGCCCTGTTCGCGAGCTTCACGGTCGGTTCCGCCATTGCGACCTATGCCCACGCCAACGTGCGCGCCGATCCGCCGATCTGGTACGGATATCTCTTCACCACCATCCGCAACCATTCGCTCCATCACACCGCCCTGTCCTACGAGGACACGCGCTGCAATTACGGCAATTCGGTGATCTTCTGGGACCGCGTGTTCGGCACCTACAAGGAGGGCGAAAGCGAGGTGGTCGGCCAGGACGATCGCAAGCGCCTGTCGATCAAGGAGCAATGGCTGTTCCCGCTGCGGCCGTGGTTGGAAAAGCGCGGGGCGGCGCGGGCCTAGGAGGCTCGCGCGCAGCGCCTAGGTGCAGTTCGCCGCGACCGCGCCGGGCCGCTGGACGCTCGTCGCGGGGCGATTGGCGCGCACCTGCAATCCGAGACGCACCCCCACCGCCCTCCACAGAACAAAGGTGGCAGCGATCGAGAAATAGCCGTCGATGGCATAGTGCCAGCCGAGGTGCACCGACCCTGCCATGATGACGCACAGATAGGCCGCCATCACCCAGCCCAGCCACGCGCGCAGCTGAAAGGCCGCAAGCACGATCAGCGTGGTGATCGCCAGATGCAGGCTGGGAAAGGCCGATATCCCGCTCCCCAGGCCGGGTGTCTTCTCGGTGAACGCCAGCCACAGCGCCTGCGGGATCTGAGACAGGGGATCGTCGGGTGACGTCACCGTCTGGAGATGGGCGGTGAGTCCGGCAAAGCGCGCATCGCCAAGCAGCGGCTCGTAAAAGATCGGGCCGACCGACATGAACCCGAGCGCGAACAGATTGCCGAGCACGATCCAGCACCCGATGAAGGTCCAGAGATATTGCGTCCGCAGCCGAGACGGGCGCGAAAGGCACATCAGCAGCGTCGCGCACGTGTAAACCATGATCCAGACCGGCGTGTAGAGAAACCGCACGAGCGCGGTGTGCCCGTCCATGAACTGCAGGTGCTCCCAGGCCGGACCGGCGTGGATCAGTTCGTCGAGATCGGCAAGCGCCGGGTCGAAGGTGAAGGGGACGAATTCGGGCATCATCACCTTGATCGAGGTGAAGGCCCCCTGGAACATCGCCAGGCAGAGGAACAGCGCGAAGCCCGCCCCGCGCGCGTGCCAGAAGCCCAGCAGTTCCGAGCGGAAGGTGCCGACCGGACTGTCGGACCGCAGCGCCCGGAGGCCGAGATGGATGGTGATGCCCGTGACGGCAAACAGCGTCCAGGCGCCGACATAGCCGGTCGGGACGAACCACCGGAGATCGCCGAGATAGAGCGCCAGGGCGAGGCTCGCCGCGAGATAGGTCAGGATCACGCTGTAAAAGTGCTTGTCGGCTGATATCAGCTCCCGAACCGATGTCATTCCGCAGCCTCCTGCGCCCAAGCTCCTGAAAAGCGATTAGTCGAGGCGGCTTAAGATTTCGTAGGCATCGAGCGACCCGAGTTCCAGCCGCGCGCCTGCTGGCGGCATCCGCCCGTGGCCCGGTGCCGGCGCCTCGATCGGAGCATGGCGGGGCGGCGCGATCGTCACGGTGGCGGCGCTGGAACGGAGCGCCAGGAGCGCAGGATCGGCTTCGCCACCCGGCAGGGTGACGGAAATGGTGCTGCTGGGGAGGATTGAACTCCCGACCTCACCCTTACCAAGGGCGGGTTTCCGGACCCGTGGGGATGCATGGGGACAATTAAAGCACTGTGAAATAGCGATTTCATGTCCACGGTTGTCCCCATGCCTCCCCTACTGTATTCCGTACTCGTTCCGTACGAAATACAATGAAGGGAAACGGCACGTGGCGCGCGATCTTAGCAGGGTGAAGGAACGGGACGGTCTGAAGGCCCAGCGGGAGCCGTACTGGCAGCGTCTGCGCGCTGGATGTTTCATCGGGTTCCGACCATCGAAAAAGAGCGGTGCTGGCACTTGGATTGCCCGTGCCTACGATGAGGACCTTCGCAAGTACCGGATGAAGGCGCTCGGCGACTTTGGCACCGTAGCCCCAAACGAACGGTTCGCTCTAGCGAAGAAGGAGGCCGAAGCCTTCGCCGATCTGGTCGAAGCGGGCGGAGAGGTGCGCCGCAAAATCGAGACGGTCAAAGACGCGTGCGAGGATTACCTCACCGAAAAGCCCGGCAAGATCGCCGAAGGCGTTTTTCGAAGGCACGTCTATGATGATCCCCTCGCCGGCGTGCGGCTCGACAAGCTGCGGAAGCACCACCTGAAGGCATGGCGGAAGCGCCTCGAAGATTCCCCCGCGATTGTGTCCCGCCCGAAAGATGGTCAGGCGCGCACCCGCAAGCGCTCTGCATCGACCGTAAATCGTGACATGGCGGTATTGCGAGCGGCGCTAGGCCGATTGCTCGCACCGGGCGCGCCGCGCAGCGAAGCCGCATGGCAAGAGGCGCTACGCGCTGTGAAGGATGCAGATGGTCGGCGAGAATTGTATCTCGACCGGACGCAGCGCCGAAAGCTGCTCGATAGTATCGCCGACGAGGCCAAGCCCTTTGTGCGAGCTCTCTGCCTCTTGCCATTGCGCCCCGGAGCCATGGCCGCTTTAACGGTTCAGGACTTCGACAAGCGCACGTCCGAACTGACAATCGCGAAAGACAAAAACGGGAAGCCCCGGCGCATTCAGATCCCGCCCGAGGCAGCACGGCTATTCAGCGCGCAGTCGAGAGGGAAGTTGCCAGCCGCGCCCCTGTTCATGCGTTCGAACGGGAAGCCATGGGACCGCAATAGCTGGAAGCTTCCAATATCGGCGGCCGTCAAAGTTGCAGGCCTCCCGGCTGGCACGTCTGCCTACACGTTGCGGCATTCAGGCATTACCGACCTGATCCGGCTCGGCCTCCCCATCCTGACAGCAGCCCAAATCAGCGGAACAAGCGTGGCGATGATCGAAAAGCACTACGGGCATTTGGGAGAGAAATCCGCGGTCAAGGCGTTGGGAGGTCTGGTGCTTTGAGCGATGTTGCACCCTACCATGGCAATGGCCCTACCGGGGGAACGGGAGGCGGCATCGCTGCCGCCTTCATTTAACCATGGCCAAGCCTCGCAATCGCCCCGATGTGGTGAACTCGGACTTTTTTTCAGGCGTAACCCCTCTATGGGTTGGTCCGGGCAGAGCGCCGATCCCTGAGCGTTTTCATGCAGCCTCATTCTCACTCGCCGATTGGGTAACTTCCCGGTTGCCTAGGAACTCTGACCAAAATTGGTCGGCAAGCGAGTCGGGCTTTTGGCCTCTGCGCCATTTTCTCATCGAAGCCACTGAGCGATGGCACTCCTACGACTGGAAGGCCGATGAAGATCTGATTGCCAGCCGAAAGCTGGACGAGAAGCACCTAGAGACGCTAGCAAAGGCTACATGCGCATTTCGGCATGCATTGGGAAAGCCAGCCCTCAGACGGGCAGAGCGTGACCTGGGCGTTTCCATCGTCGCTGCTTTGAGTCCAGACGCTCGGATCGAAATGACGCATGAAGATGACTGTAACGCTGTCGCCAATGCGCTTCGTGAGCTCGAGAATTGGGCAAGTCAGCCCGACCGCCACCCGGCCCGCTATGGTCCACTGCTGTACGACACGCTACCTGCGCGCCTACCCAAGCCCGAGATAGCAGTCGCACTGGTCCTTGCCGACCTCGTGACAGGATTTCGCAAGGATGGGCATAATGCGGGAGGAATCCACTTCCCACGGCCAGCCGCTTTGTCGCCAGAGCTACCTTGGAAAGCCATTGCTGAATTCGCAACGGCATTTTCTGATGATCCAGAAGCCTCGATCACTCCAGAAAACGTGGCAACGCGGGTGAGGAACTTGCGCGGGAAGGTCGCGCAGATAATGCGTTAGCTGTGAATGCCGCAACAAGCGCGAGACTTTTGGTATTCTCATTGCTCCAATATCTGACCCGTTCTGTGGAATCCCAAGCCATGCCCTGAGGCGCAGCGCAATCCCGCGTGGTCCCTACAGCGGCATGGGAAACGACAATGACCCAACTGTTGACGGTGGCGGAATTCAAGGACCGCTTCAAAATCAGCCACTCGGCGTTCTATCGCGAGGTGGCTGCTAATCGCATCCCCATCAGGAAAATCGGCCGGGCGACACGCATCGCCGTTGCCGACGCGGAGGCTTGGGCTGCCAGCCTACCGACGCAGGGCGGGGAGGCGTCCAATGGCTGACCGCAAGAAAGATGCCCCCAGCGCCGGTGGAGCGGCTCTGGGGGCGAATGTCGCAGGCCGCGAAGCCGCCGAACAGCTGGACCAATACCATTCGCCCCGATCCCCTCGCAAGCGGCTTGTCGTGAAGGCAATCGGACCTGACGGCCAGCCGTTCAAAGAAACCGGGCAGGTAGCAAAGGTGCTGCTGTCCCTCGTAAAAGCAGGCGAAGCAGGGATTACGCCTCTCGCACGGGAGACTTGGTCGCTGCGGCTTTCCGATCATGTGCGCAAGCTGAAGAACCGGCGCGGGCTGACGATTGTCACCCTCTGGGGCAAGCATGAAGACGGGCGGCACGCCCGCTATGTCCTGCGGTCGACTGTGAACATCATCAAGGCCATCTCCGACTGACAGGAAAGACGGCGGGGCGGCTGGCAACGGTCGCCCTGCTATCTGTCGCTCGCTTGATCCCCAAAAGGGAAGCCCTTGCCATGCGCAAGCGAAGCAAGAACAAACCAAACCAGACAGGCCGCAACCCTACGTCGCGTTTTGCTCGGCTTGATCATCGTCTTTTGAACTCGCCCGCCTATCGTGCGCTCAGTGTCGCCGCACGCGCTTTGCTGGTTGAGCTGACCATGCTGGACAATGGTGAGAATAACGGAAGTCTGTACCTTGGCATCCGCGATGCAGCGGGTCGCCTTGGGATGGCTGACCTGTCTGCAGTTCGCAGCGCCTTCGATGAATTGCAGGAATTTGGCTTCATCGAGATGACCGAAGATGCCTCTTTCCATGTCAAGGCCGCTGAGAAGTCGCGTGCCAGATGCTGGCGGTTGACTTGGCTTGCCGGTCCCGGCCGCAAGGGCCCGTCGATGGAATTTATGGAACGTCAGCCGCAGCCTGGCAGCAAAGCCAACAAGCGAATGGAGCGGGGGATGCGCGCCTTGAAGACATATCGGAAGGACCGCGACTCAGGCCGTTTGCCGGTGCTGGTTTCCGATACGATAGACGAAATTTGCCATCATCGTCGCTAGTCTCGGTGTCGAAAACCGACACGCCGCAAAGCGAAAACGGCAGAATTCTGCCAATCAGCATTGCGTCGGATTCCAACGCACATTCAGCTGCTACCATGGGTAGCTGCTTCATTGAACACTGGATCACTCAACTAGGTGGGACCCAGTTCTTCACAGGCGCACAAGCTTGGAGAAATTTCTCTGTTTCCGGATCGGTGGTGGATAGATCGAAATCGACAGACGCCGCACGAGAGAGAGCGCCAACGTCGCCTGCCAGAGCAATGACGGACGATGCGCCATGAACGAAACGGAGTTGAAGGCTCCGATAATTATCGTTTTCATCACGGCTTAGCATATAGCCAAGATCAAGCTGGGCATCTGTGAAATTCGAAAGAACTTCCCCATTAGAACCGTAGCGATACACTCGTGGACTATTGCCGTCCGGCTTGAACAAAATAGCATCCACGCGACGAGCCCAGCCGTTTGGCTTGCTCGGATCTACGCTTGAGTTAACAATCAGATTTTGGTCAATTGACAATTGCGCACCTGAGTGCCTGAAACACTGGAATTGTAGATCGAGATATTGTCCATTCTCTCGGTCGATCCAGACTTTTGCATTCAGATAATAGGCAGTCATCTCGGTAAAGCTGTCCGGCTGCTCCCAGAAAACGGGAGAAAAATCGTCTTCCTTGCTGGCACTGGGCTCTGCGCAGGCTGCAAGGCCGGATAGGATACCCGCAACGAACAGGGCACGAGGTTTGAAAAGAGTGACAAACGCTTGTCGCGGCATGTGCTTGTGGTTCCTGTTTGTTCCGCGTTGCGGGAAAGACATAAAATAAGAAATGCCGAGATTTCCGAGGCTTTGGGGGTCGAGTTACACCCGGCGAGGCTTGTGGATAAAATGAGGCGGACTGCGGCGGTCTAGGATTAAGATAAAATAAGAACATCTTGGATTTACGAGATTTTCCTCGCCTTGCACCCTCGGAAGAGGCTTAGGAGTAAAATACCCTCAAGCCCAGCTCGGCAGGTACCGGGCATACTTTTTGGATCCGCCAACAGCTTCGTCAGACTTGATCAGTCCCGCGTCGATGGTCGCGTTGATGATCTGGGTTGCCGTGGCGGATTGCCCCTCGGACAAGCCAAAACGCTCCCGCAAGCTCTGGTTCGTCATCCTCTCAGACATCACATAACGCAGATCGCAATGCTGCCAGCAGGCTCGAATTCTATCGTTGCGGTCCATCTCCGCGAACGAGCGGGGTCCGTGAACGATTACCACGGTCCGCTTGTGCCCGGCTCTGAATTCAGGAGCGGGAAGCTGGAAAAGCTCAGCCTGCTCCACTACTCGGTCAATGCCGCTGCTCTTCTCTTCGCAAATGCTCATACGGCGCATGAAATCCGCCAATCGTTCGTTGCGCGACTGATACCCATCAATGAAGCGGGCGACTGGTACGATTGGTTCGCCGGGGTTCGAAATCTCCAGTCTGTTGGCATAAATCTCGATCATCGGTCCAGCACCGTGGACGGCCATTTCCTGATGGATCAAAGCATTGGCGATTAATTCGCGCACGCTCTCCATGGGCAGCAATTTCACTTGCTTGCGAAGCGCGTTCTCGATGATTTCGTTCTGCGGCAACTGCGCCATGACGAAATCGACCAATCCCTGAAAGCCGACCGCATAGCCACGTGCGCCCCTCTGATCCAGACGCGTTTCAGTTTTGCCAATGCCGGAATAAACAATGACCCGAGCAGCTTTGCGCGACAGGTCGGGGAACGAATCCAGCTTCTTCGCTAGCAGAAGGCCGCCAAGCCTTCGGATCGACCAGCCCGCATCGCTCTCGTCAATCAATCTTTCGGAGCGAAGTCGCTCAAGGACGCCTGCTCGATCGGAGGGATAGGGCAACTTCATCAGCTCGAAAAACGTCTGGGTGTCGAGCAATTCGATAACCGCTTGGTCGTCCAAATCCGTGAGCGCCGGCTCCTCTAGCCAATCGGGAGCACCTTCGGCGAAGATGGCGCGAAGCCGGTCTTCCGACATTGGCCGCAAGGATTCCCCGGATCGCATGAGATACTGCCCATCAAGATGATAGGCTGTACCCTTGGGCCGAGATGGGATCTGGAATACCACAACGCGTCCGTCCGGATGCGCCACCTCTTCGACGTTCACGCGAAAACCAATCTTGACGAACAGCTCATCGGCCGTCGCAACCACGTTGATAAAGGCGGAACTGCCAACGACAGGTCGGGGGAGCTTGTCGCTTATGCCGAGCAAAAGGATGCCGCCGCCTTCGTTGGCAATGGCAACGCAATATCGAGCCAATTTGTCGCGGTCGTAGCTGGCCTTCGCCTCTTTGAACTCAAGGTTCTGGGTTTCGGTCGGCGCGGAGCGCCAAACGTCAATCTGTGCAGCAGTAGTGGCCATCGTCAGCGTCTTTCGTCCTCTGCTTGCTTTTCGCCTGCGGCTTTGCGGGCCACGCGCTTGTTCTTAGCTGCCCCCAGCCACTCCAGCGGGTTAACAAGGGCCTCGTAGCGCCCGAACAGGTGTTCCACCCGGTCGCGGTCGCTGGCGAAGGGGGCGGGGCGGTAGAGGCGGTCAACAGCGGTATCGAGCGCTGCGTGCGCCTTGCGCAGATCGGCTGGCATGGTGTCGGGATCATACAGATCGGCTAGGCTGGACGTGGGGTAGGCGGCGCGGGCGTCGAGCACGGCTTGCGCCAGCGCTTCGACTTTGGCTCGCTGCGCGGGGGAAGCGTCCGGCCATGGGAAGGTGTTGTAGACTAGTGCATTGGAATAGCGATAGTCGCTCTTGAGCCGCCCGCCTACGTGCCC
>ERZ1066122.1772-NODE-1772-length-16041-cov-7.626048_pt1 | contig 16041 bp, 12 predicted proteins | sample MGYA00382769_ERZ1066122 | MGnify/ENA primary metagenome ERZ1066122 (study PRJEB33369, sample SAMEA5778352) | biofilm metagenome | biome: Industrial cooling water; feature: Water cooling tower basin; material: Biofilm | place: United Arab Emirates | collected...
GTTCAACGCCAGCCTGCTGAGCGCGCGCGGCGGCAAGCCTGGGACAAGCGAGGGCTGCTTCGTCGTCGCACCGCATTTGCGCGAGTGGCTGTTCGATGCATTGCGCGATGGCGGCTTCCTGTTTGCGGGGCTAGGCGGAGCGCGCGCGCATGAAATGCCCGGACCGGTCTGGCCGGTCCAGAATCAGGGTGTCGAGGTCCAGTTCGTCAGCGGGACCGGGGTTGCGCCCTAGGGCCGGGTGCCCGCCGTCAGCCCCCGTGGTTCAGTGATCCGTCTTTCTCGATCCGCACCAGATTCATCGCCAGCATCCCGCCCTTGCCAAGCATGTTGAGATCGACCTTGCCGCTGCTTTTCAGGCCAACCGATACGCCTGCGGTCAGGAACGACAATATGCCTGAACCCTTGCCCGAGAGCTGAAAATTGCTGGCGCTTTCCTTGGTGCCAAGGAAAGACCACAGATCGGCGCCATAGGTTTCTTCGACAATGAAGAAATTATTATGCTTCCACGTCGGGAGCGGTGCCAGATGCGCTGCGATCATCAGCATATTGTCGATCGACAGGCCTTTCAGATTGGGCGTTTTCAGGATGAACTGGTTTTTCCCGGCAAATTCATATTGCACGCTGGCTTCGGCTGACAGGTCGAGCTGGTCGCTGCCGGGCAGCTCTACCCCGGCCTGAAAGACGCGCTGTTTGACCTTGCTGGTCACCAGATCGAGGCTTTTGTCCGCATGGGGGCTGGACCGGATGGTTGCGCCGAAATCGGCAATATGGCCTGCCTTGAAAAAACTGTCATTGCGGCGGACCATGATATCGCCAATCTGCACCGGCTTGCCAGGCTGCCACACGGCGCGCGCACCCAATGCATCGCGCAAATGCTCATCGAAAATTTTCGGTAGTGACATGGATCGTCTCCCTTCCATCGAAGAAACCGGAGTATCGACCCGAATATGCGTCAACTCATGTGACGTCTGAGATGCCTTTTACACGTTTTTGCGTGCTTTGGCTATCGCTGCTTTCAATGCATCATAGCCTAGCGCGCCTTCCAAAATCTGGTTGCCGACAACAAAGGTCGGTGTGCCACCGACGCCGATTTTCTGCATCAACGCCTGGTTCGATTCGATTTCGGCGAGGACTGCAGGGCTTTTGGCATCGCGTTGCGCCCTTGCCATGTCGAGGCCCGCCGCCCGCGCAGCGGCCTGTATCGATGCAGTGCTTGGACGGTCGCCCGAAAACATTGCGGCGTGAAATGCCTTGTGCTTGCCCTGCTTGGCGGCAGCCAGCGCCCATTTGGCCGCCTCTGTGCTGGCAGGCGAAAGGATCGGCACCTCGCGGAAGACAACGCGCAAATTCTTGTCGCTTGCAATCAGGCGCTGCACATCGGCGACGCTGGCGCGGCAGAAACCGCAGCCATAATCGGTAAATTCGACAACAGTGACATCGCCATTGGGATTGCCGTCGACTGCGCCCGCAAATGCCTTGGTCAGCGCAGGGCCCGCGGCGCCAAGCCGCGATGCTGTCTGGCGCAATTCCAATATCTGCGCGGCTTCGGTCAATATTTCAGGATTTTCGAGGATATAGGCGCGGACAACGGCTTCGGTAGCCTTGCGCTCGGCCTCACTCATCCCCGCACGGTTGGTCTCGCTTTCGGCGGCCCTTGCCGCGCCTGCCGCCAATCCTATGTCGCTACCGCCATTCTGGCTCTGGCTGTAGAGATAGCCACCACCGGCGCCAACCACGGCAAGGCCGATCATGGCGGCAAAGAGGGGAAGGCGGTTCATGTTGTCGCTGTCGGTCATGCGCTGGCTATTGCCGCGATCGGTGCCATTTGTCACGCAGCTTCGCGATTAGCGGCGCTTGTTGCGAAGCTTTGCGACCTCGGCTTCGGCGACCAGCTTGATATCCTGCGCGCGGATCCAATCCTGCGAATATTCGGGCAGGCCCGCCATCGCCTCGGCGGCATTGGGGAGCGCAAGCTGCGGCGCGCCTTCCATAAGATAGCGTTCGGCATTGGCCAATGCCGCACGCGGCCTGTCGCCCTTCGCCTCATAGACGACGCCCAGTTGGTACCAGGCAAAGGGGTTGCGATTATCCTTGGTAACCGCGGCTTTCAGCACGCGTTCGGCTTCATCCAGATAGGCCTTGTCCTCGGTGGCAATCAGCGCGTGGCCGAAAATTCCGGCAATCAGCGGCTGGTTGCCCGTCAGTTCGACCGCCTGTCGCAAGGGGGGAAGCGCATCCTTGGGACGCCCCGATTCCAGCAAGATCTGCCCCTGCAATTCGAGGAAATAGGGGTCGTTGGGGCTTTTCGCCACCAATGCATTGGCTTCATCCAGCGCCTTTTGCGGATAGGCCGCCTTGTGCCAGGCATAGGCGCGGGCGTAGCGGGCGGGAATCGTCATGTCGCTTTCGGGATAATCGCGGAAGGTTGCCTTGGGCTCGGCCATGAAGCCCGACAGCTTTGCCTTGATCCGCTTGAACTCTGCCTCCCATTCGGGGTTGAGCGGCGCATCCCATGCGGGATCGGCCTTATAGGTATCTTCGAGCACGGTGATCCGCTCGCCCGACAGCGGGTGGGTGCGATTGTAACTGTCTTCCTGCGGGATACCGAGGCGGAACTCGTAGTTTTGCAGCTTTTTGAAAAAGTTGATCGAGCCGCGCCCGGTAATGCCAGCGGCGGAGAGATAACGCGCGCCCGATGCGTCGGCGACGCTTTCCTGCACACGGCTGAAGGCGAGGAACCGGCCCATCGCAGCCTGCTGCCCGGCGGCCATGATGCCCATGCCGGCCTCACCCGCACCAGCCGCGATGGCAGCAGCGGCAAGAACGAGGCTGAGGATCGAAATATTGCTTGCCGCCTCGATACCTTCGGAAAAGCGGACGACATGCCCGCCCTCGATATGGCCAAGTTCATGCGCGATGACGCCCTGCACTTCATTGGCGGTTTCGGCGGCGTCAATCAGTCCCGAGTGGAGATAGACGGTCTGCCCGCCTGCCACAAAGGCGTTGATCGACTTGTCGCTGATCAGCACGACTTCGACATTGGCAGGATCGAGGCCCGCGGCGCGGATCAGCGGGTAAGAAATTTCCTTGAAAAAGGCCTCTGTCTCCGCATCACGCAGGATCGACTGGGCGGATGCCGGTTGCACGCACAGCGCAACCATCACGAACAGGGCGACGATGCGGCGCAGCAGCAGGCTGGCAAATACGGGAGGGGCCATGGCTTGTGACATGGCCCTTTGTTCATGAACGCGCAATGAAGAAATGGGGGGGCGATGCCGGGCGCGCCTTAGCCAAGCCCGTCACCCCGCACTTGATGCGGGGTCCCGCTTTCTGCAACCTGGCGAAAAAGCGGGACCCCGTGTCAAGCACGGGGTGACGATATGTACGATCGTGGTGCCCGTTTCAGCGTGCAGTATCGTTTAAGCCGCCAACTTCCTCAGCACATAGTGCAGGATGCCGCCGTTCAGGAAATATTCCAGCTCATTGGCGGTATCGATGCGGCACAGCGCCTCGAAGGCGAAGCTGCTGCCATCCTTGCGCGTCACCTTCACCACGACGGTCTGGCGCGGTTTCAGGATCGAGACACCGGTGATGGTGAAGCTGTCATCGCCGCTGAGCCCCAGGCTGTTGCGATCCTGCCCGGGCAGGAATTGCAAGGGCAGCACCCCCATGCCGACAAGGTTGGAGCGGTGGATACGCTCGAAACTTTCAACAATGACCGCGCGAACGCCCAGCAAATTGGTGCCCTTTGCCGCCCAGTCGCGGCTGGAGCCGGTGCCATATTCCTTGCCCGCAATGACGACCATCGGCGTGCCATCGGCCTTGTGCTGCATCGCGACGTCATAGATCGGCTCGGCGGGTCCGTCGCGATAGCGGCTCATGCCGCCTTCGACGCCGGGGACCATTTCGTTGCGGATGCGGATGTTGGCGAAGGTGCCGCGCATCATGACGTCGTGGTGGCCGCGGCGGGCGCCGTAGCTGTTGAAATCCGCGCGGCTAACCTGATGTTCTTGCAGCCATTTTCCGGCCGGACTGTCTGCCTTGATCGACCCGGCGGGCGAAATATGGTCGGTGGTGATGCTGTCGCCCAAAATTGCGAGCGGCTTTGCATCGACAATGTCGCTGATCGGCGCGGGGGTCATCGTCATCCCCTCAAAATAGGGCGGATTGGCGACATAGGTGCTGCCCGCGCGCCACTGATAGGTCTCGCTGCCCTCGACCTGAATGGCCTGCCAATGCGCATCGCCCGTATAGACATTGGCGTAGCGCGCAACGAACATCTCGCGGCTGATATTGCTCGTCATCAGGTCGTGGATTTCGGCGTTGCTCGGCCAGATGTCCTTCAGGAACACGTCCGCGCCGTCCGACCCCGTGCCGATCGGCGTCGTGGTGAAATCCTCGGTCACCGTGCCCTTCAGCGCATAGGCCACCACCAGCGGCGGCGAGGCGAGGAAGTTGGCGCGCACATCGGGCGAGACGCGGCCTTCGAAATTGCGGTTGCCCGACAGCACCGATGCGGCAACAATATCATTATCATTGATGGCCTTGGAGATGGGTTCTGCCAAAGGTCCTGAATTGCCGATACAGGTGGTGCAGCCATAGCCGACAAGGTTAAAGCCGACGGCATCGAGATGCTCCTGCAACCCCGCCTTGACCAGATAGTCGGTCACGACCTGCGAACCCGGCGCAAGCGACGTCTTGACCCAGGGCTTGGGCTTCAACCCGCGCTCATTGGCCTTTTTCGCTACCAGCCCGGCGGCAACAAGCACGCTGGGGTTGCTGGTATTGGTGCAGCTGGTGATCGCCGCGATCACGACATCGCCATCGCCAATGTCATGATCCTTGCCATCGACGCCGACGCGCCGGAACCCGTCATGCTTGTAGGTTTCAGTGAGGTCCTTGTTGAAGACATCATCGACCTCGGTCAGCACGACCTTGTCCTGCGGCCGCTTGGGGCCGGCGAGCGAAGGCTGCACGGTGGACATGTCGAGTTCGAGCGTGGAGGAGAATACCGGCTCGACCGCAGGATCGATCCACAGCCCCTGTTCCTTCGCATAGGCCTCGGCCAGCGCAACCGCCTCTTCGCTGCGCCCCGTGAGGCGCATATAGTCAAGCGTCTTGTCATCAAGGCCGAAAAAGCCGCAGGTCGCGCCATATTCGGGCGCCATATTGGCCAGCGTCGCGCGGTCCGCGAGCGTGAGGCTGGCAAGCCCCGGGCCATAATATTCGACAAAGCGGCCGACAACGCCATGCGCGCGCAGCATCTGGGTGCAGGTCAGCACCAGGTCGGTTGCGGTAATCCCCTCGGCAAGGCTGCCGGTGAGTTTGAAACCGACGACTTCGGGGATCAGCATCGATACCGGTTGGCCAAGCATCGCCGCCTCCGCCTCGATACCGCCGACGCCCCAGCCGAGCACGCCAAGACCGTTGATCATCGTCGTGTGGCTGTCGGTGCCGACGCAGGTGTCGGGATAGGCAACGGTCGCGCCGCTTTCATCCTCGCTCGTCCATACGGCCTGCGCGATATGCTCCAGATTGACCTGGTGGCAGATGCCCGTGCCGGGAGGCACCGCCTTGAAATTGGACAGCGATTTCGAGCCCCATTTCAGAAAGTCATAACGCTCGCCATTGCGATAATATTCGATCTCGACATTCTGCTCGGCGGCTTTGGGATGGCCGAATTCGTCGACCATCACGCTATGGTCGATGACAAGATGCACCGGCACCAGCGGGTTGATCTTCGAAGTATCGCCGCCCAGCTTGGCAATCGCATCGCGCATCGCGGCAAGATCGACAACGCAGGGAACGCCGGTGAAATCCTGCAACAGCACGCGGGCAGGGCGATACTGGATCTCGTTCTGGCTCGCGGCAGGGTTTTTCTGCCAATCAACCAGCGCCTGCGCATCGGCCGTCGAAACGGTAAAGCCGCCATCCTCGAAACGGAGTAGGTTTTCGAGCAGCACCTTCATGCTGAAGGGAAGCCGCGACACATCCCCCAATTTCTCCGCCGCCTTTCTCAAGGAGTAATAAGCATAGCTTTTCCCGCCGACGTTGAGGGTGGAGCGGGTGCCAAGCGTGTCTTGTCCAACGGCAGTCATAAGATTTCCTCGTCAAAAAGTGGTACTTTTTGCCGGTTTGGGGACAGACCGCCCCTTACATCCTCCCCAAGTTCCGCTTGGGGAGGGGGACCATCCGCAGGATGGTGGAGGGGTGGTCAAACCAGCGCAAAAGCGGGAGATTCGACTATCGCGCGCGGCCTAGCCGAAGTGCGGGGGTGGGGCAAGAGGGGGGAGACTTTGGTAGGGGGAGGCGTTGGGAGGGGTTAAATGTAAAAAATAGGGACAGTCCCTATTTAATTCAGGCCGCAATAAATAGGGACTGTCCCTATTAATTCGAGAAATATGGTCCATTTGACATCCCCCATCGCGCATGCAAATAAATAGGGACTGTCCCTATTTGTTGGAGCGCGCGATGCCCCGATCGCCAAGAATTGTGATCCCGGGAGTGGCGCATCATATCACGCAAAGGGGGAACCGGCAGCAGCCTGTCTTTTTCTCCGATGAGGATTATCAGGCCTATTGCGATATATTGGCCATTGCGCTGCAACGCCATGGCACGCGGTGCCTCGCCTGGTGCCTGATGCCCAATCATATCCACCTGATGCTCGTCCCTGCAACCGCCGACGGGCTGCGCGCGACGCTGGCCAGCGCCCATACCACCTATGCGCAGCGCATCAACCAGCAGCAGCAGGCGTCCGGCCACCTGTTCCAAGGCCGCTTTGCAAGCTATGCCATGGACGACGCGCACCAGATGGTGGCAGCGCGCTATATCGAGAATAATCCGGTCAAGGCCGGGTTGGCCGAACAGGCGCAGCAATGGCAATGGTCAAGTGCACGGGCGCATATCAGCGGGCAGCCAGATGGCCTGACCGATGTCGAAGCTCTTGGCCAGCATATCGCAAACTGGCCTGCGATGCTGGCAAAGGGGCTGGAGGCCGCTGATGAGGTCGATCTTGCCCTCAAGACCGGACGACCGCTGGGGCAAGCCGAATGGCTCGAGAAATTGGGTATCGGCGGCCAGAGGAAAGGACGGGGCCGTCCATTCAAATGTAATAAATAGGGACAGTCCCTAATTGTTACAACAGGCTGCCCTGGCGGGATGCGCCGTCGTCACGCGCCGCCTCCTTATACGCTGCCAGCCCGTCAAGCTGCGGCACCTTTGGGGCGCAGGCCAGCGAAATATTCGGCGAGCGTGTAGACGCGGCGGTCGGCCCCGATAAAAAGGGACTGTCCCTATTTAAGTTCATGCGCCTGGACGAGCGATCAATCGTGCCATAAAATAGGGACAGTCCCTATTTATTCAGTGCTACAAATTATCCAGCTGCACCGCCCGAATCGCAAACAGATATTCTTTGCCATCGTCCAAGTCGATTTCATATTTGCGCTCGGTCTTTTTCTCGTAGGTCACGCCCAGACCCAAGCCGTTGATGTCAGTGGCCTTCGCCTGAAAATCGCCGGTGAAATTGCTTTCCGATTCGACGGTGACCTTCATCTTCCTGACGATCAGAATCTGGCTGACCGCCATCCGGTCGTCGTCGAACAACTGCCGGTCAAACTGGTTCGAATGTTTCTGGGCGTGGGCATAGCCTGATTTCAGGAAATCCTCCGGAATGTAGATTTTCCGGCAGCCTTCGCCCAATTCCATGTTGACCTTGCGCACCTTTGTGAAATCGATGCCGATGGTGGCCGATGCCGGGACGCCGGGTACATTGGCGTCGATACCCAGCTTGAATTTCTTTTCGACCTTCAGCTCCTGGCTAACGCTGGCAAGGCTGACCTCTTCGACAAGTGGAACATTCTGCAGCGAGGGGTCCTGTTGCAACACCTGCAATACATATTCGCGTTTCCACGTATGTTCGAGGCCCGGCACTTCTTTCAAACTGAACAGGCCGACGTCGATCTCTTTCACCAGCGAGCCAAGCAATGTGCGCGGCGCTGAGCCGACTGCAGCCTCCTGTGGGGTGACGAGAAAATGCATCTTGCCGACCCCGCGCAGCGGAGCCTTGGCAAAATAGGAACTGCGAACAGACATGGGAACCTCCTTCTTTAACGGACCCACCATTAGACTGCGGCAAGCATCGCGGCGTGTGACCGGCGTCACGTTTGAGCAATTTTCGCCCGTTCCGAAAAAACCACTGTCCTACAAAACACCAAATCGGTTAAAAGTGATTCGTTTCGATAACCGCGAAAGGAATTGCTTCGATGCCCTCTCCCCAAACCCCGCCCCGGATCCCATCAAAAGCGCCGCCGCTGCCTACTCCGCCATTTCCGGCCGCGCGGCGGTCGGCGCGGGTGGTGGCGTTGCAGCAGTTGCTTGATGGCATAGCGGAGACCGAGCGGATGACGGCTTTGGTCGATTATCTGCACGATCTGCGCAAGGAATTTGACGCCACAGCCGCCGAGCTGAAAAGCATGGGATTTTGCGCGCCTTGTTATTTCTCGATGCTTGATGATGGCGATGACCATGACTGCCCGGAGGAGAATATCTGATGGCGCGCCGTCGAAAGCCGGCCGACGCGCTTGCCGCGGCCTCTGCCAATCCGCCGCAACATATCCCGACAGGCCCGCTCCGCGCGGACTTTGCGACGATGATGCCGGGCTATCCAAAGCGCCATGATGGTTGGAATGAGCAGAGGGTGCAGCGCTTCCTCGATACGCTGGCGCATACCGGCTGTGTCCAGGATGCGGCGCGGGTGGCGGGCATGTCCGCGAATGCAGCGCGGCGGGCGCAGAAACGTTATATACTGTTCGCTGCCGCCTGGGACGATGCGCTTGCGCGGGCGCAACAGGGGCTGATTGCCATCGCCTACCGGCGCGCGGTCGAGGGGCGCGAGACGATCATCATCCGCAAGGGCGAGGAATATGAACGGCGCATCGAGCCTTCTGACGCGATGCTGGGGATGCTGATCAAGCGCGGCGACCTGACCGGGGCGGGCATTGCCGAGTACGATGCCGACGCGCTGTCCTATGTCGAATGGCAGCAGGGCGTGCGTTTCGATGCGCGCGGGCGCAAATATCAGTTGCCCGATCGCGCCGAGATGGAGCGCGTGCTGGCGCAGAAAATGGCCGCGCTGCGCGAACGAATCACCGCCTATGCGCGCGCCCACCGCTGCTGCCCGACATGCGAGCAGCCGCTACCCGAACGCGCCTATAACCATTCGGTTGCGCAGCTGGTGGCGTTGGGTGTCGTGAAGCTCGACGAATTGCCCGATCGCGAGGGCGGCTGAGCGGCGGAAAAATGATGCCCGGAGGCCGCTCAAATTTTGCACCTGTTTACCATATGGCAACGCCCGCTGTGCAAAGGTCATGTTTGAAAGGCGTGCGCGCGCAACATGGTAACGAGGAAATTGTCTTCAGGAGTGCTCGACAGTCGCGACAGCGACGCTGGCGGCGCGTCCGGATTCTTCTCGCGGATCAAGGCAAGTGCCACGCCCAAGCCCAAGCATTTCGTGCCTATGGCAACCTCGGTCGCGGCGATGGATTTGCTGCGCAATTTCGAGGAAAGTGGGCGCGGCTGGTTCTGGTCCACCGACGCCGAAGGGCGCGTCACCTATCTGAGCGAAGCGGTATGCGCGGCGCTGGGCAGGCCGCATTCGGAACTTTTGGGTTCGGTGTTCATGGAGCTGTTCGTCCGCGATGAAGAGGCGGAGGATGTGCAGCGCACCTTGCCCTTCATTTTCACCCGCCAGTCGAAATTCGATGATCTGGCGCTCCAGGCTGCCGCGGGCGATACCGCGCCAAAGCCGAGCTGGGCACAGAATGAGGAAGAAGCCGAAGAAATCTGGTGGGCGGTCTCGGGCCGTCCCGTGCATGGGCCCAATGGCGAGTTCCAGGGCTATCGCGGCAGCGGCGTCGATATCACCGCCCAGCGCCGCACTGCGCGCGACAACAGCCGCGCTGCCAAATATGACGCGCTGACCGGGCTGCTTAACCGTTTCAGCATGTCAAAGCTGCTGGATACGACGCTGACCGTGTTCCAGACGCAGCAGCGGCCCTGTTCGATCATGCTGATCGACCTCGACCGCTTCAAGCATGTCAACGATACGCTGGGCCATCCAGTGGGCGATGCGCTGTTGAAGCAGGTGGCGGAGCGGCTTGTGAAGGTGGTCGGCGACCGCGAGAAAATCAGCCGGCCGGGCGGCGATGAATTCCAGATCATCCTGCAGGATGTCGAGGATCGCGGCGCGCTGTTTGAAATGGCAGAGCGGATCATCAAGAGCCTGTCGCAACCCTATTCGGTCGATGGCAGCCGCTGCATCATCGGCGCGTCGGTGGGTATCGCCGTCAGCCCCTTTGATGGCGTGACGAGCGAGGATCTCGTCCGCAATGCCGACCTTGCGCTTTATGCGGCAAAGGGCGGCGGGCGCGGGCGTTTCCGCTTTTATTCGAGCGAATTGCTTGAGGCTGCAGAGGAACGCCGGGTCCTCGAAGAGGATTTGCGCGACGCGCTTGCCAAGAACCAGCTCTGGCTTGCCTACCAGCCATCGGTCGATGTCAAAACCAATATCGTCTCGGGGTTCGAGGCGCTGCTGCGCTGGGACCATCCCGAGCGCGGCCCGATCTCCCCGGCCCTCTTCATTCCGATCGCGGAAGAAGCCAATCTGGTTGGCGAGCTGGGCGAATGGGCGCTGCGCGAAGCTTGCATGCAGGCGGCGCAGTGGCCGGGCAAGCTGACCGTTGCGGTCAATCTCTCGCCGATCCAGTTCGGCAACGACCTTCTGCCCAAAATCGTGGAAAGTGCGCTGTCCATTTCGGGTCTGCCGCCCGAACGGCTTGAGCTTGAACTGACCGAGGGCGTGTTCCTGCAGGAATCATCCGATACCGATGCGATGTTCAAGGCGTTGAAGGCATTGAAGGTGCGGCTCGCGCTTGACGATTTCGGCACCGGTTACAGCTCGCTGGGCTATCTTCGCACCGCGCCCTTTGACAAGATCAAGATCGACCAGAGCTTTGTCCGCGGCATAACCGAGCCGGGTTCGCGCAACGGCGCGCTGATCAGCGCCATTGTCGCGCTGTCGGAGGCGCTGGGCATGGATGTCACCGCCGAGGGCGTAGAATCGCTCGACCAGCTCGCGATGATCCGCGACCTCAGGGTCAACTACATCCAGGGCTATATCTACAGCCAGCCGGTGAGCCAGGAAGTGTTGCTTGAACATTATGCGACCGGCGAATGGATCATCGAACCGTCGGGCCCCGCATTCCATCGCGGCGAACGCCTGTCGATGTATCGCAAGATCGGCGTCGTTCACGACAATCATTATTATCGCGTCGTGCTGCGCAACCTGTCGCTGACGGGGGCCTTGATCGAAGGTATACTTGACGTTCCCATTGGCACCAAATTCGTCCTCGATCTGGGCGATGGCCAGATTGCGCCGTGCACTGTCGTGCGCAGCACTGAAAAACAGCAGGGCATCATGTTCGATATTCCGCTGGTGAACGACGGCAATGGCAGTTTTTGCACCAACAAACGGGTTTCTCCCTATGCCTTGGCCATTGCCGGTATGCCGCTGGAGAGCCTGCCGACGGGCTATTACGATAACCTCAATCTTCCGCCGCCGCCCAAGACAATGCCAATGTTCAGCACGGTCGCGGACTGGAAAGCGTGAATTAAAGCGCCACTTCCCAACGGTTTTCCTGCCCGAAATCTCTGCCACGCCAGCTTTGACATCGCGGCGCATTCCGCTAAATGCGCGGCAGTTTTGATTGTCTAATCCGGAGTTTTCGCCATGCGCGCCGATGCGCTCGCCCTCGTAGAACGCATCGATGCCGCGCTGAACCTGGTGAAGATGGCGCTTGACTGGGATCGCGCGCTGCGCCGCCTCGATGAACTGAACGCGCGGGTCGAGGACCCCAAATTATGGGATAATCCGAAAGCTGCCGAAGAGGTGATGCGCGAGCGGCGCCGCCTCGACGCGGCGATTTCGACGGTGCGCGAGATTGGCGCGGACAAGGATGGCACGGTCGAACTGATCGAGCTTGCCGAAATGGAGGGCGACGCGGGCCTTGCCGATGAAGGCGTTGCGGCGTTGAAAGCGCTCGCCGACCGTGCGGACAAGGACAAGGTTGCTGCCCTGCTTTCGGGCGAGGCAGACGGCAACGATACCTTCATCGAAATCCATGCAGGCGCCGGCGGCACCGAAAGCCAGGACTGGGCCGAAATGCTGCAGCGCATGTATTATCGCTGGGCCGAACAGCGCGGCTACAAGGTCGAAATGGTCGAATATCAGCCCGGCGACCAGGCGGGGATCAAGTCCGCGACGATGCTGGTCAAGGGCGACAATGCCTATGGCTATGCAAAGACCGAAAGCGGCGTGCACCGGCTGGTGCGCATTTCGCCCTATGACAGCAGCGCGCGTCGCCACACCTCGTTCAGCTCGGTCTGGGTCTATCCGGTGATCGACGACAGTTTTGAAATAGAGGTCAACCCTGCCGACCTCAAGATCGACACCTATCGCGCGTCGGGCGCGGGCGGGCAGCACGTCAACACGACCGACTCTGCCGTGCGGATCACGCACCAGCCATCGGGCATTGTCGTTGCCAGCCAGGTCGACCGGTCGCAGCACAAGAACCGCGAAATCGCGATGGGCATGCTGAAAGCCCGGCTCTACGAGGCTGAAATGCGCAAGCGCGAAGAGGCGGCTTCGGGCGAATATGCCGCGAAGACCGAAATCGGCTGGGGCCACCAGATCCGCTCCTATGTGCTGCAACCCTATCAGATGGTGAAGGACCTGCGCACCGGCGTAACCTCGCCGACGCCGTCCGATGTGCTGGATGGCGACCTCGACGACTTCATCGCCGCCGCGCTCGCCCAGCGCGTGACGGGCGAGGCGGTTGCTGTTGAGGATGTGGATTAACGGATTCGACCCACGCTGATGGTGTTCATGTCTTGCAAAAAGTTTTATCATTTCTCGTCACCCCGCACTTGATGCGGGGTCCCGCTTTTACCGGTAGTGTGGAAAAGCGGGACCCCGTGTCAAGCACGGGGTGACGGTGAATTTTTTGGTTCGGGCTCAGCTCGCCAAGGGACAAAAAATGCGTTACGTCAGGGAATTTAAAGGCTTTGCCGGGATCAGGATCGAGGCCGATGATATAGGCAGCGGGTTCGATCCGGCGGTGGTGTTGCTGCACAGCCCGGGGCAGACGCGGGGCGATTGGGAGGCGGTGGCGCTGGCGCTGCGGGAGGCGGGGCGGCATGCGATCAATATCGACTTGCGCGGCCATGGCGGCAGCGAATGGCCGGAGGATGGCCGCTATGATTTTGCGGCTCTGGTGGAGGATGTGCGCGCGGTGCTCTCGCAGATGCGCACCCGGCCTGTCGTGGTCGCTGCCGGGGTAAGCGGCTGGATTGCCGCTGCCGCGCTGGCAGAGGATGATGCGACATTGGCGGCGGGATTGGTGCTCGTCGACCTGCCCGAAGCCGATGCGGCGCTTGCAGAACCGGCAGGTGCTGCAACGGGGTTCGATACCCGCTTCTTCGAACGCTTCGATGCGCGCGAGGCGGCGCAGGGCTTTGCCGCCAATCCGCCAGCCTTTTCCATCCCCCTGCTCGTGATCGACGGCGGCGAGCAAAGGGTCAGCCTGCCCATTGCCGAAGCCGTAACAATCGAAAATGGCAGCCTTGACCGCACCGAAAGCTTCAACGCCGTGCTGCTAGACTTTCTGGAACGCAAGCAGCCGCGCTTCGTGCCCGAATTTCGCGAAGGATCGGATGCGCGCACCTTTCGCGATGCGCTGGGCTGCTTTGCGACGGGCGTCACCATCATCACCGCGATGGATGCCGATGGCAAACCCATAGGGCTGACCGCGAACAGCTTTACCAGCGTGTCATTGGACCCGCCGCTGCTGCTCGTATGCGTCGCCAATAATGCGGGGAGTGCACCTGTGCTGCGCACTGCGGATCGCTTTGCCGTCAATGTGCTGCAGATCGGCCAGCAGCCGACGTCAAACCGTTTTGCCGGAAAGGGCGAGGATCGCTTTGCCAACACGCCCTGGGAAGTCGGTGAATTCGGCACACCGGTATTGACCGGCAGCCTGAGCAGTTTCGAATGCGCGCGCGATGCGCTGCACGAGGGGGGCGACCATTTCATCCTGGTCGGCCGCGTGCTGAAGGCCATGTTCGAGCCGCGCCGCGATCCCTTGCTCTATTTCCGGGGCAAATACCGCCGCCTGCATTTCGCCTGACCAATTAAATAGGGACTGTCCCTATTTAATCCAATAAATAGGGACTGTCCCTATTTATTCAGCCCTCAGAAGAGCCCGGCAATCTCGCCATCTGCATCGATGCGAATACTTTCTGCTGCGGGGACGCGCGGCAGGCCGGGCATGGTCATGATCTCGCCGCAGATCGCAACGATGAAACCGGCACCCGCCGACAGCCTTACTTCGCGAACGGGAATACTGTGCCCGCTCGGCGCGCCCAGCAAGGCCGGATTGGCCGAAAAGCTATATTGCGTTTTCGCAATGCAAACCGGCAAATGGCCGAAACCTGCGGCTTCCCAGCGGGCCAACTGGGCGAGAACGGTGGGTGGGGCGGTCGCTTCTTCAGCCCGGTAGATTTTCCGCGCAATGACATTGATCTTTTCGAACAAGGACAGCGTGCTTTCGTAAAGCGGCGCGAAAGAAGAAGGGTCGTCAGCGATTTCGACGACGCGCTGCGCCACTTCCTCTGCACCGGCGCTGCCGTCGCTCCAGTGCGAACAGAGGATCGCTTGCGAGCCATTCTGCCGGGCCACTTGCCTGACTATATCGAGTTCTTCTGCGCTGTCGCTGTCGAACCGGTTGATCGCAACCACGGCGGGCACACCATATTGCCGCACATTTTCTATATGCCGCTGCAGATTGACGCTGCCGCGGCGCACTGCCTCCGCATCGGGCGTGGCTAGCGCATCTTTGGCGACGCCGCCGTTCAGTTTCAGTGCGCGCACGGTGGCGACAATCACCACAGCGGCAGGGCGCAATCCTGCCTGCCGGCACTTGATGTCGAAAAATTTCTCCGCACCCAGATCGGCGCCAAAGCCTGCTTCGGTGACGACATAGTCGGCCAGTTTCAGGCCGGTTCGTGTCGCAATCACCGAATTGCAGCCATGCGCGATGTTGGCGAACGGACCGCCATGAAGCAGCGCCGGATTGCCCTCCAGCGTTTGCACCAGATTGGGCTTGATCGCCTGCGCCAGCAGCACCGCCATCGCACCATCGGCCTTCAGGTCGCGGGCGGTCACAGCCTTATTCTCGCGCGTATAGCCGATGACGATCCGCCCCAGCCGCGCCTCCAGATCGGCAAAATCGTCGGCAAGGCACAATATCGCCATTACTTCGGAAGCCACCGTTATATCGAATCCGGATTCGCGCGGATAACCGTTCGCGCGCCCGCCCAGCGACTGCGCAATATCGCGCAGGGCACGGTCGTTCATGTCGAGCACGCGCCGCCAGACGATCCGCCGGACATCGATGTCGAGCGCGTTGCCCCAATGGATATGGTTGTCGATCATCGCGGCGAGCAGATTATGCGCAGCCGTGATGGCGTGGAAATCGCCGGTGAAGTGAAGGTTGATATCCTCCATCGGGATGACCTGCGCATAGCCGCCACCGGCAGCACCGCCCTTGGTGCCGAAACAGGGGCCAAGCGATGGCTCGCGCAGGCAAAGCATCGTCCTCTTGCCGATCCGGTTGAGCGCATCGGCAAGGCCGACCGAGGTTGTCGTCTTGCCTTCGCCTGCCGCGGTCGGATTGATCGCGGTGACAAGGATCAGCTTTCCTTTCGCATCGGCCTTGTCGAGCTTGGCAAGATCGATTTTGGCCTTGTAATGGCCATAGGGTTCGATCGCCGCCGCCGGAATTCCGGCACGGTCGGCGACATGCTGGATCGGCTGGATCGCCGCAGCGCGAGAGATTTCGATATCGGATAGCATCGCCGCTCCATAGCAAGCGCGGCTACAGGAGCAATGGCGGTGAACGCCCTATGTTATTGTGGTCGCAACAGAAA
>ERZ1066122.1773-NODE-1773-length-16038-cov-6.287430_pt1 | contig 16038 bp, 18 predicted proteins | sample MGYA00382769_ERZ1066122 | MGnify/ENA primary metagenome ERZ1066122 (study PRJEB33369, sample SAMEA5778352) | biofilm metagenome | biome: Industrial cooling water; feature: Water cooling tower basin; material: Biofilm | place: United Arab Emirates | collected...
TCAAAACGGCGGCCGATCAGGCGCTTCACCGCAAAAATGGTGTTTTCGGGGTTGGTCACCGCCTGCCGCTTGGCGGGCTGACCGATCAGCCGTTCGCCATCCTTGGCAAAGGCAACGATCGAGGGCGTGGTGCGCGTGCCTTCGGCATTTTCAATCACCTTGGGCTTTCCGCCTTCCATCACGGCAACGCAGCTGTTGGTGGTGCCGAGGTCGATACCAATAACTTTGGCCATCGTTTCTTTCTTCCTTGCAATATCTGTGCGGCGCCCGGTTTCGGCACGCCGCGGTCCCCACATGATGGGGGCGATATAGGTGGGCTTTGGCTTGGCACAAGGGCCGCGCCGCCCTATCTGGTGCGCAGGATTTGACCCCGGACAGGACATTACCGCCATGACCATGCTTCGCCTTGCCGTTCTCGCGCTTGCCGCCACCAGCCTGTCGGCCTGCAACGATTCTGGCGAAAGCCGTCAGGTGCTGCGCGTGGCCAGTGGGCATATCGTGCTGCCCGCCACGCCCGACCGTCCGGCGGCGGGCTATTTCACCGTCGAAGGCGGCAGCGCGCCGGTCGATCTGGTCGCGGTCACCGCCGACCTGGCGCAGCGCGTGGAAATGCACCAGACGGTGAAGGAAGGCGGCATGACCAGCATGAAGGAATTGCTCCGCGCGCCCGTGCCGGTGCAGGGCAAGCTGGAGTTCAAACCCGGGGCCAACCATCTGATGATCTGGAACATCAACGGCGCGGCGGTGCGCGCCGGGCGTTTGCCGATGGTGTTCATCTTTTCCAACAACGACCGCATCGTCTTTGACCTCACCATCAAAAAACCAGAGGACGCCGCCAAGGCGGGCGAGGAGCATAAGGGCCATTGATGTCCGGGTTTGGATCGATGTGCTCTGGCGCAGGCCCGAGCTGTGGCGGGCAAGGACCGCGTACGCCTGCCAAAGCTCCGGCCTGCGCCGGAGCACTGCTGGGGATTTGAATGACCGTTGACCGGCCGCTGACTGCGGGAGAGGTTGCACTCGCCCGGACGGTTTTCGGCGATGCCATCGATTATGCACCCGTGCGCATCCGCACCCGCAAATGGGCCTTTTTCCAGCCGCGCCGCATCGTCATGGCGCCGATGGGGCATTTGCATTTCCACCCCGATGGCGACAATTATTGCGACGATTTTTCCTGCCCGCCGGGTGAAAATCGCGATGTGGTGCGCCGCGCCAAAGGGTTGTTCCTGCACGAAATGACGCATGTGTGGCAGGCGCAGACGCGCGGTCGATTTTATCTCGTGCTGATGCGCCATCCGTTTTCGACCTACAGCTACAGCCTGAAACCCGGCTGGCCGCTGGCGCGCTATGGGCTGGAGCAGCAGGCCGAAATCGTGCGCCATTATTGGCTGCTGACGCAGGGCGTGACGGTGGCAGGCGCGCCGGGGGTAGAGGCGTATCGGGCGGTGTTGCCGTTTTCAGCGTCTGAACTTGACAAAAGGTAGAAATTAGCGCACCTAAGCAGCGCATAATTTGTATATCGGAATCACTTTCAAGGGGCGCGCCATGCCAGTGGTTGCGCCCCTTATATATTTTGCGGCTGTATGAAAATGGGGCCGGGCTGCCAGGCCCGACCCCACCCCGTTATTTAGAACGGGCCACTTCGATGATTTTCAGCACCAAAGTGGTGAACGCGATGACCAGCATCGCGATCAAAAGCATATTTTGTATATCTATTGGAATCACCTCCTTCTGCGGTCTTGATTCCGGCGTTGCCGCAACCGCAACCGGCGGCCTAGCGCAAAACAGTCGCAACCGACATTCAAATTTGTTCACATTATGTTCGTTTCTACTCGAAAGCACTGCAGAGCTTGCCCACACTAGTTTCATTTGATACCGGTTGTGCTGGAGGCGGCCGAACCCGCGCCTCACCCATGAGACAATCGATGAAACTTTCCGACTATGCGATGACCGCAGAGCGCGGCTTTCTGTCGCCGTTCGAGCTGCCCGAAATCGCGCTGCCCGACAATTGGGCCCCGGTACTCCACGCCGCCGAGGACCTGTCGGCGCTGCTCACCAGCGGCCGCGTTCGCAGCTTTCTGGATCGCCTGCCCGACCCCGGCGTCGCGGACTGGACCAAGGCCGCCGACGATGCCGAGCTGCGCGCGGCGATGGTGCGCTATGGCTTTCTGATCCAGGCCTATGTCTGGGGCGAGGCCGAAACGCCAGCAATGCTTCCCGCCAACCTCGCCGTGCCTGTCGTCGCCATCGCCGATGCGCTGGGGCAAGCGCCGCTGCTGCCCTATTCCTCCTATGTGCTCGATAACTGGGCGCGGCTCGACGAAAGCGGCCCGATCACGCTCGACAATATCGCAATGGTGCAAACCTTCCTCGGCGGCATGGACGAAAACTGGTTTGTGCTGGTCCATGTCGCGATCGAAGCCGAGGCCGGGCGGGCGCTGGAGCTGGCTTGCGAGCTGATCGCCTGCGCGGCGGCAGAGGATGTAGCAGGCGCCACCGCGCGCCTCACCGAAATGGCCGCCGTCTGGGCCCGCATCAACGCAATTTTCGACCGCATGCCAGAACGCTGTGACCCCTATATTTATTACCAGCGCGTGCGCCCCTTTATCCACGGCTGGGCCAACAACCCGGCGCTGCCCAAGGGATTGATCTACGAAGGCGTTGCGAAATTCGGCGGCAAGGGACAGGCGTTTCGCGGCCAGACCGGATCGCAATCCAGCATCGTGCCCGCGATGGACGCGCTGTTTGGCGTGGTGCACAGCAACGACCCGCTGCGCGCCTACCTCGACGAACTGCACAGCTATCGCCCGGTGATGCACCGCCGCTTCATCGACGATCTGCGCGCGCAATCGACATTGCGCGCTTTTGTGAAGGCCAGCGGCGATGCCGCGCTGCGCGAGGCATTCAACGCCAACCTCACCCACGTCGCCGATTTCCGCACCCGTCACCTCGAATATGCGGCGAGCTATATCAACAAGCAGGCTTCATCGGGCGCGGGCAATGATCCCGACGTCGGCACCGGCGGCACGCCGTTCATGAAATATTTGAAGAAGCATCGCGATGAAAATCGCGCGTCGCTGCTGGAAAATCTGATCGCCTAAATTGCAGGCTAGCCAAGCGGGCGGCGTTCGTCCTATGTTCCGTGCATGGAATGGACGTCGCTCCTTGTCGCTCTCGCTGCGCTGCTTGTCGGCGCGCTCCTTGGCTGGCTGGTGCAGGGGCAAAAGCTCGCGGCTTTGCGCGCGGACCGCGACGGCCTGACCGAGCGGTTCAAGGCCGCCATCGTCGATCTGGAGGGCGAATCGCGGCGGCGCGAAACCGCCGAGCTACGCCTCGCCACAATGGAGGCCGAACGCAGCGCGCGCGAGGCGGCATTGGGCGAACAAATTGTCCAGCTCAAGGACGCACAGGCTGCGCTCACCGCGCAATTCCGTGAGGTGGGTCAGGCGATGCTCGACAAGGCGCAGGCCGATTTCCTGACCCGCGCCGAGGCGCGCTTTAAGGAAAGCGAGGCGACGGCGGGGCAGAAATTGTCCGAACTGCTGGCGCCGGTCAATGAACGGCTGGGCGCCTATGAAGCGGCGGTGCAAAAGGTCGAGGCCGACCGGCGCGAGGCCTATGGTAATCTGACCGGCCTCATCGAAACGATGCGGATGGGGCAGGAGGAGGTAAAGTCGGTCACCGCCAGCCTGAACAATGCGCTGCGCAATGCGCCCAAAGCGCGCGGGCGCTGGGGTGAACAGCAATTGCGCAATGTGCTCGAAAGCTGCGGGCTGGCCGAGCATGTCGATTTCACCACCGAAGTCAGCCTCGACACTGATGACGGGCGGCTGCGCCCGGATGCCATCATCAATGTGCCCGGCGGCCAGAAGCTGGTGGTTGATGCCAAGGTTTCGCTCAACGCCTTTCAGGATGCGGGCAGCGCGAGCGACGAAGCCGAACGCGCGCGTCACCTTGCCGCCCACGCCGCCGCCATGAAGGCGCATGTCACGACGCTGGGGGCCAAGTCCTATCAGGACCAGTTCGACGAAGCGCCCGACTATGTGATCATGTTCGTCCCCGGCGAACATTTCCTCGCGGCCGCGCTCGAACAGGACCCCGGGCTGTGGGACTATGGTTTCGGGCGGCGCGTGCTGCTCGCAACGCCTACCAACCTCGTCGCCATTGCCCGCACCGTTGCGGGGGTGTGGCGGCAGGAAAAGGTTGCGGGTCAGGCACGCGAAATTGCCGCGCTGGGCAAGGAACTTTACGCGCGCATGGCGACGATGGCGGCGCATATCGTCCGGCTGGGCAAGAATCTAGATCAGGCGACGGGGGCTTACAACAGCTTCATCGGCAGCTTCGAATCGCAGGTGCTCAGCCAAGCACGGCGGTTTGAGGCGCTGGATGTCGATACAGCAGGCAAGGATATGCCTGACCTGCCTCATGCCGAAGCTGTGGTGCGTTCGCTCACCAAGCTGGCAGTGGGGGATGCTCTGATCGCGCCGCAATCCAAGGCCGGGAATTGAGTCAAGCCTACTAAACGAAAGCGCTCTTCCTCCAACCGGCAGAGGACGACGAAGTAACGGGTCGTTGTGACACTAAGGTCGTTGCACCAGCCGGGCACTTGCACCGCCTTCACCAATCAAAATCATCGCGCCGTCGGCGGCGTGACCAATGCTCACGGGCTTGCTCAATAACAAAAGGAAGCGAGCCTCCTGTGTCTCCTCCGGGTCGTGGCAGGCTATCCGCGTGATCGCGATCGGGCCCGTTGTCAGCGTCCCTTCAACCAGTGAAAAACTGCCGGAGAAACGGTTGCAACCGACGCTCCCGGTCACTTTCTGCTCGGCAAAACGTAGTTCCGTACGCGTAGCGTCCGCAACGGCGGAACCGTTGATATGGCTGACACTGAAAAGCGTTCCCACCAAATTTGCTGGGGGTAGCAGCGCGCCGCCGCACCCGAACAGTGGCTTGCCATCGGCGACTAGCCTGACAATTGCGGCATAGCGCCGGGTGCCGTCAGCGCAAAGCCCCGGAGAGACTCGAACTTCAAGGCGCGGACTCCGATAAACAAGATCGCGTTCTTCGACCTGCTCACCTGAGTGGGGTTCGGCGATCTGCAAAGACCCGTGTTCACCGTTGAAGATGAGGCGGTCACCCACAATCTCCAGCGCCCAACCATCGCCCTGACCCAGCGCAAAAAAAGACGTGGTAGGCGCCGGTGCCGGTGCCGACGATGATGCAGCCGAGTAGCCCGTGGCAAGCAAGGCGACCGAAAGAGGCAACAATCGCATTATCTGTTTCCTTTGAACGGTCCCGGCTTGTGCTCAGCTGAACGCTTGCCCGCGCGTGCAGGATGCGCCACGGGCGGCGGCGATGGAAGCCTTTCTCGCCTCGACCCTGCTCGTCGCCATTGCCGAAATTGGCGACAAAACGCAGCTGCTGGCGATTGTGCTGGCGGCGCGGTTCAACCGGCCGTTGCCGATTATCGCCGGGATTGCGGCGGCGACGCTCGCCAACCATGCGCTGGCGGCCTGGGTCGGCACGCTGGCGGCGGGCTGGCTCGATGGACAGGGGTTCCGGCTCGCGCTCGCGGCAGGGTTCATTGCCATGGGGCTATGGACGCTGGTCCCCGACAAGCTGGGCGAGGATGAAGCGCCGCGGGTCAGCGCGCGCGGGGCGTTCCTGACCACGCTCATCGCCTTTTTCCTCGTTGAAATGGGCGACAAAACGCAGGTCGCCACCGTCGCGCTGGGCGCGCAATATCAGCAACTTGTCGCGGTAACGGCGGGGACGACGCTGGGGATGTTGATCGCCAATGTGCCTGCGGTGTTGCTGGGTCAGGCGCTGGTGCAGCGCATTCCGCTGACGACGGTGCGGCGCGTGGCGGCGGGATTGTTTTTGGTGACGGGGATTTGGTTTGGGGTGGAGGCGCTGGGGTGGGTTTAGCATAAACCGCAGTGCTGAGCTTGTCGAAGCACGTGGCGCGTTGACGCACGCTCGGTTAAGTCTTCGACACGCCCTTCGACAGGCTCAGGGCTTCGGTGCTTTTGCCCGCCGCTGATTCAGCACCTCATAGGCCATGACCGCCGCCGCGACCGCCGCGTTCAGGCTGTCGGCTTTGCCCAGCATCGGCATTTTCACGCGCGCATCGGCGGCGGCGGCATAGTCGGCGGGCAGGCCCTGCGATTCATTGCCGACAAGAATGAAGGTCGGCGTGGCATAGCGCACGGCCTGATAATCCTGTGCCGCCTCCAGATGCGTCGCGACCAGCTGGCCCGGGCCGATGCGCAGCCAAGTCATGAAATCGCCCCACGCCGCTTGCACCAGCTTTTGCGTGAAGATCGCCCCCATGCTGGCGCGCACCGCCTCGACGCCATAGGGATCGGTGCATTCGTCGATCAGGATGAGCCCGCCCGCGCCGACCGCATCGCCCGTGCGCAGCATCGTGCCGAGGTTGCCCGGATCGCGCAGCCGCTCGGCGACCAGCCAGATCGGCGCAGCGTTCCGGTCGATGTCGGCCAGCGCGGTGCGCGGCTCGTCATAAATACCGACAACAGTTTGCGGATTGTCCTTGCCCGACAATTTGGCGAGCACCGCCTCGCTGGTCGTCACCACCTCGCCGCCCGCTGCCAGCGTCGCGCTAACCAGTGTGGCCGCCAGCGGATGCGCCTCGCTCGCCTTGGTCAGGAACAGCCAGCGCGGCAGCACGCCTGCCTCGCGTGCCTCGGTGGCGATGCGCAGCCCTTCGGCCAGAAACAGTCCTTCGGCGCGGCGATTGCGTTTCTCGCGCAACAGCCGCAGCCGCTTGACCAGCGGGTTGCTCAAACTGTCGATGTGGCTGCGACGGCCGGGGTTAGCCATCGCGCTCAATCCTCGCCAAAGCTGTCCTTGACCAGCCCGACCAGCTTGGTCAGCGCCACTTCGGCCCCGTCACCCCGGGTGTGGATAGTGATGCTGTCGCCTTTGGCCGCGCCGAGCATCATGAGGCCCATGATCGATGTGCCATTGACGCGCGATCCGCCCTTTTCCACCTCGACCGCCACGCCTTCGGGCAGGCGGCTGACGAAGGTGACGAATTTGGCGCTGGCACGGGCGTGCAGGCCGCGCTGGTTGGTGATTTCGACGGTTTCGCTAAGCTCGGTCATGGCGCCGCGCCCAAGAGTTCAGAGGCGACCGAAATATATTTCTGTCCCGCCTCGCGCGCGGCGCGCACCGCGTCCTGCACCGACATGGTTTTGCGCGCGCTTTCAAGGCGGATCAGCATGGGCAGGTTGATGCCGGCAATCACCTCGAACCGCCCGCTGTCCATCAGGCTGATCGCCAGGTTTGATGGCGTCCCGCCGAACAAGTCGGTCAAGATAATCACGCCGCGCCCGCCATCGACCTTGCGGATTGCTTCCGCGATTTCGGCGCGGCGCGCCTCCATATTGTCGTTGGGGCCGATGCACACGGTGGCAATGGCGCGCTGTGCCCCGACGACATGCTCCATTGCCGTCACAAATTCCTCGGCCAGCCGCCCGTGGGTGACGAGCACGAGGCCAAGCAGCGGCAATGCTTTGGTGTCAGGCATGGACTATCGACTCTCGACTTGGCGCTTGCCCGCAGGAGGGGGTGCGCCCTCAAGCCCATCTTGGGGGGTCGAGTCAAGATTGCGGTGTGTCACTATGGGACTATGGCCGCTTTTCCGCAGCGTCTCGGCGATGCGTTCGGTGACATGGACCGAACGGTGGCGCCCGCCGGTGCAGCCGATGGCAATGCTGATATGGCTTTTGCCCTCGGCGGCATAGCGCGGCAGCACAGTGAGCAGCAGCGTTTCAATCTGGTCCACTACTGGCGCATAATAGGGGTCGGCGGCAACATAGGCGGCAACGTCGGGGTCCAGCCCGGTCTTGGGCCTGAGCGCGGGCACCCAATGCGGATTGGCCAGAAAACGCATGTCGAACACCAAATCGGCGTTGCGCGGCAGGCCGCGAGCAAAGCCAAAGCTGGTGATCGTCAGCGCGGGGGTGCTGGCTTCGCCCAGCTGAAAGCGCTGGCGGATTTCATGCTGCAAATCATTGCTGCTGTAATTGGTGGTGTCGACGATATGCTCGGCCCAGCGCCGCAGCGGCTCGAGCAGTTCGCGTTCGCGCGCAATGCCGTCGGCAACCGGGCGGTCGTCGGCCAGCGGGTGGCGCCGACGGTTTTCGGAAAAGCGGCGCTCCAGCTCGGCGCCCGCGCAGTCGAGGAACAATACGCCGATATCGCGGTCCTGCTCGGCGCGCATGGCCTTAAGGTCGCGCACCAGCATGGCGGGGCGAAAGCCGCGCGACCGGGCATCGAGGCCGACGGCGAGCGGGCGTTCGGTCGCGCCGCGCGGCTTGGGCGTTGTCAACAGCGCCTCCAGCAGCGACACGGGCAGATTGTCCACGACTTCCCAGCCCAGATCCTCCAGCACCTTCAGCGCGGTCGACTTGCCCGCACCGGCCAGTCCGGTGACAATCAGCAGCGGGGGTTCGTGCGCTTTCATGCCTCCAGTTGCCGTGCCAGTGCCAGTTCGACCTTGATCGGCGCACTCGCCTCAAGGGCATTGATGCGGATGGCGGGCAGGACTTGGCCGGCAATTTCCTCAATCGCCGGATCGGGCATGCGCTCGGTGCGATCGGTCAGGCGTACGGCAAGGAGCAGCGGCACCGGCGCACTCCACGCGCGTTCAATGATCCCCAGCCCGCGAACCTCGATTTTTCCGGCAAGGGTTGGGGGCGGCGCGCCGTGCAATTGCCCGGCAATTTCGGCAAGTTCGCACTGGTCGTCGGCGACCAGAATGGCGCCGCGATCAATCAGGCGTAACGCCAAGTCGGATTTCCCTGCCCCCGAAGGTCCCAGCAACAGCAGGCCATGCCCGCCAATGGCAACGCAGGTGGCGTGTACGGTCGACACAGCGAGGGGAGGCGGGGCCATGGCCCAGTCTATCGGCCTGCGCAGCCCGCTGCAAGGCTGGGCACGGGCGTAAATTAGGGACAGTCCCCAATTTTCTGGACGCATGCTTGCAAGGTTGCACGGCAGCAGTGGAAAATTGGGGACTGTCCCTAATTTACGAGTAATGCCCTATGCAGGATTGCTCAGGCCGCCGGCAGGCTGATCAGGATCGACGCCCCGCCCTTGCCATCCTCGCGGTCGAGCGCGGCGATGCTGCCCTGGTGACCCTCGACGATGGTGCGCGCAATGGCGAGGCCAAGTCCGCTGTGCTTGCCAAACGCCTCGCCAGCGGGACGTTCGCTGTGGAAGCGGCGGAACACGGCCTCGCGCTGGCCGATAGCAATGCCGGGGCCGTCATCGTCGATGCGAATGCGCACCTGGTTCTGCGTCGCAGTGGCGGACACGCAAACCAACCCGTCGGGCGGCGAAAAAGACAGCGCATTGTCGATGACATTGTTGATGGCGCGCTCCAGCCGGTGACCGTCGCCCATCACCTGCGCCGTGCCCTTGCGCGGACGGGCAAAGGCGATGCGCGGACCCGTCTCGCCCGCACCGCGCCGCGCCGCGCGCGCCGCCAGCATCGCCTCGATCATCGCGCCGACATCGATGCGTTCGAACCGGGTGCGCGACAGCTCCGCATCCATGCGCGATGCTTCGCTGATGTCGGACACCAGCCGGTCAAGCCGCCGCACATCCTCGCCCGCGATGGTCAGCAATTGTTGGCGCTGGCCGGGGTCTGTCACGCGCTCCAGCCCTTCGATGGCGGAGCGCAGCGAGGCGATGGGGTTTTTCAGTTCGTGGCTGACATCGGCAGCAAAATGTTCGCCGGCGTCGATACGCTCGCGCAAAGTTTGCGTCATGTCCGACAGCGCACGCGCCAGCGTGCCGATTTCGTCACGGCGCGAGGGCAAGCGCGGGACGATCACCTCGCGCGCCCGTCCCAACCGGACGCGCACCGCGGCGCGCGCCAGCCGCCGCAGCGGATCAACGATGGTGCGCGCCAGAAACAGCGACAACAACACCGACGCCAGCGTCACCACTGCCAGCACCACGCCCAGGCGAAAGCGTTCGGCGCGAACGGTGCGCGTAATGTCGCGCGCATTGGTGGTGACCAGCAACATGGCACGGTCGTCGAACCGCACCGGCAGCGCGGCGCTCAGCATCAGTGTCCGGTCGGCGGCATAGCGGGTGCGGTGGGCCAGTGCGCGCGTGCGCTGCGCTTCGACCAGCTCGGGCCAGGCGGCAATCCGATCGCGCGCAGGTTCGGAATATTCGGCGAGCATGGGCGCGCCGACCACCCAGTCCAGTCCGCGATCCATGATCCGTGCTGCTTCGCGAAACCACGGCTCGGTGTCGGGATCACGCAATATATAGGTTGGCGGCGCCCCGGCAAAACTGTCGGCTACCCGCACGCCGTCGGCGCGGTAAAAACGCAGCCGAGCCGCGTTGGTTTGTGCAAACCGATTGACCAGCGCTTGGCGCTGGCCGGGCTGGGCTGCTTCCAGCGCTGGACCCAATAGTGCCAACTGGCTGTCAAGCGCCGCCATGCGCGCATCAATCAACCGTGTGCGATAGCTGTCGAGGTAGAAAAACCCCACCGCAAGCAGCGCAATCGCGAAGATATTGACGGCCAATATCCGCGTGGTCAGCGACCAGCGCGCGGACCACACGAGCCGCTGCGGCTCGTCACAGGGCAGCGCCGCGTCAGCCGTCATCAGAAAAGCGATAGCCCGCGCCATAGAGCGTTTCGATGGCATCAAATTCGCCGTCAACTTCGCGGAATTTGCGCCGCAGCCGCTTGATATGGCTGTCGATGGTGCGGTCGTCGATATAGACATCGTCCTGATAGGCCGCGTCCATCAACTGGTTGCGCGTGCGCACAATGCCCGGACGCGAGGCCAGCATTTCAAGGATCAGAAATTCGGTGACCGTCAGCGTCACCGCCTTGCCGTCCCACAGCACCTTGTGCCGCGCCGGATCCATCACCAGCCGCCCGCGCTCGATGGGGTCGGCGACGGGTTCATCGCCGGGCGCATCGGGGGTACGGTTGAGTTCGACGCGGCGCAAAATGGCGCGGATGCGGGCAATCAGCAGCCGCTGTGAAAATGGTTTGGCGATATAATCATCGGCCCCCATGGCGAGGCCGAGCGCCTCGTCCAGCTCGTCGTCCTTTGATGTCAGGAAAATAACCGGCAGCTGGCTCTTTTCGCGCACGCGGCGCAATAGTTCCAATCCGTCGAGGCGCGGCATCTTGATGTCGAAGACGGCAAGGTCGGGCGGATTGTCGATGAGTGGTTTGAGCGCCGCTTCGCCGTCGGCATAGACGCGCGTCACAAACCCTTCGGCCTGCAGCGCGATGGACAGCGATTGCAAGATGTTGCGGTCATCATCGACCAGAGCAATGGTGGCGGTCATCGGCGCGGTAATTCCTGTTCCCAGTCTTCTAACCCAGCACCGTGCGACGCACAACCAAGGCCCTTCGCCGCAAGGATCACGGCAGGTGCAGCCGCGGGACAGGGGGCAGGCGATATTCGTTTTGACAAGCGTGGTGGCGGGTCGCTAACGGGCGGTCATACATTTTTCCCGAACGGCTTCGCGGCGGACCACTGCCGGTGCCTTCGGCCCTGTCCGACCAGTGCATACGAATGCAGGCGGGCCGGACAGATTGAGGAATAGAGGGCATGACGGAACTCAAGATTGGCGATACCAGCATTAAGCTGGCGGCGGATTTGCTGGAGAATCTCGGCACCGCGCCGCTAATCGAGGAAGCGGTGCGCCACGGCGAGGGGCTGCTGGCCAAGGATGGCCCGCTGGTCGTTGCCACCGGCAAGCACACCGGCCGTTCAGCCAAGGACAAGTTCATTGTCCGCGATATCACCACCGAATCGACGATCTGGTGGGGGAAGACCAATGTCGGCATGACGCCCGAACATTTTGCGGTCCTGAAGGCTGATTTCTTTGCTGCGCTGTCGGCGCACCCGCGCCTTTATCGTCAGCAGCTGTTCGGTGGATCGCAGGCGGAACACCGCGTCGATGTGCAGGTCATCACCGAATATGCCTGGCACAGCCTGTTCATCCGCACCATGCTGGTGCGCCCCAAGGCTGCCGAACTCGCCGCCCATAGCAGCGAATATACGATCATCGACCTGCCCAGCTTCCGCGCCGATCCGGCCCGCCACGGCACGCGCAGCGAGACGGTGATCGCCGTCAATTTCACCGAAAAGCTGATCCTGATTGGCGGCACCGCCTATGCCGGCGAAATGAAGAAGTCGGTGTTCGGTATCTTGAACTATCTGCTGCCCGCCGATGGGGTGATGCCGATGCATTGTTCGGCGAATATCGGACCGGACGGTGATACTGCGGTCTTCTTCGGCCTGTCGGGCACCGGCAAGACGACGCTCAGCGCCGATGCTAGTCGCACATTGATCGGCGATGACGAGCATGGCTGGTCCGACACCGCGGTCTTCAACTTCGAAGGCGGCTGCTATGCCAAGATGATTCGCCTGTCGGCAGAGGCCGAGCCCGAAATTTACGCGACAACGAAGCGGTTCGGCACGGTGCTGGAAAATGTCGTCATTGACCCAGTGAGCCGCGAGATTGACCTCGACGACAACAGCCTCGCCGAAAACAGCCGCGGCTCTTATCCCATCGAGTTTATTCCAAACACGTCGAAACAGAATATGGGTCCGGTGCCCAAGAATATCATCATGCTGACCGCCGATGCCTATGGCGTGCTGCCGCCGATTGCGCGGCTGACACCCGAACAGGCGATGTATCATTTCCTGTCGGGCTATACCGCGCGCGTGGCAGGCACTGAAATCGGCGTGACCGAGCCGGAGGCGACCTTCTCGACCTGCTTCGGTGCGCCTTTCATGCCGCGTCACCCCAGCGTCTATGGCAATTTGCTCAAAGAGCGGATCGCCAAGGGGGGCGTCACCTGCTGGCTGGTCAACACCGGTTGGTCGGGCGGGATGGCGACGATGCCGGGGATCAGCCGCATGCCGATCAAGGCCACCCGGGCGTTGCTGGGCGCCGCGCTCGACGGCAGCCTGAACGACGCCCAATTCCGCAAGGATCCCTGGTTCGGTTTCGAAGTGCCGGTGGCGGTGGCCGGGGTGGACAGCAAATTGCTCGACCCGCGCAGCGCCTGGGCCGATGCCGCCCAATATGACGCGACCGCGCGCCAATTGGTGCAGCAATTCATCGACAATTTCGCCGAGTTCGCGGCGCATGTCGATGAAGGCGTGCGGCAAGCCGCTCCGATCGCCGCATGACCTTTCTCCCTCCCTCTCCACCGGGGAGGGCAGTGAGACTTGCCCCGGATTAAATCCGGGGCTTAGTCGCAGCGGGAGAGGGTTTCCTACCGGGAGTTCGTTCCCCTCTCTAAGACTTGCTAGGCAACAAGTTGCCAAGCCAAGTCTATTCTCTCCCGCCAAGGGGAGAGAAATTAGGGTCCTCAAAGCATGACCACCGACCACTCGATCCGCCTGTTCGCCGATGCCGCCGCTGTGCGCCGCGTCGGCGAAGGCCTGCTCACCCGCAGCTTGCCGCGCGCCGAATGGACGCATGAGGCGCATCTCGCCGCCTGCCTGTGGCTGGTGCGCGAGCGGCCCGACATTGCGCTGGAGGCAGAGTTGCCCGCGATCATCCGCGCCTACAACGAAAGCGTCGGCGGGGTGAATGACGACACACAGGGCTATCATGAAACGCTGACGCAGTTTTACATTGGCGAAGTGCGCGCGCACCATGCCGAAACATCGGCGCTGCCGCTGCTCGAAGCGGTGAATGTACTGCTCGCCGGTCCGCGCGGCGCGCGTGACTGGCCACTGCGCTTTTACAGCCGCGAGCGGCTGTTTTCGGTTGCGGCCCGGCGCGAATATGTGGCGCCGGACCGCATTTGATGGTTCGTCAGTCGATAAATTCGGCGGGCACCTTGCCGCCGTTTTTGGCGAGCGCCTGCATCACCTGACGGTGGAGCAGAATATTGTCTTCGGCCGAGCCTTCATAGCTGGTGTTGCCCAGTTCCTCCGCCAGTTCCTTGCGGTTGGCATAGCTTGAATCAATGTCGAGCAGTTTCATCAGGTCGACAATCGACGTGCGCCAGTTGAGGTCTTGCCCGGCGGCGGCGGCGCGTTCGGTCAGGAAGGCTTCGACATCGACCTCGCTCATCGGCGTGGGCGCGGCGGGTGCGGCAGGCGCAGCGGGGGCGGTCGCCATCGGAATGGCGGGCTTGGGCTCGGCGGCGACGGCCTTTTTCCCGAAAATCGCTTCCTTGATCTTGCTGAAGATACCCATGTCCGTCTCCTCCATCGCGTGTCCGGCGGCCCCGTGCCGCCTCTCACGACTCGCGGGTAGCGCGCCGGTCTGACACTGCGATGAAAGGCTAGGTCCTATGGCGTCCCTGCGCTAGGCTGACGACGGCGATTCTGTGGCCGGGAGGGACAAGCCGATGAACATTTCCGATATTTTGCAGCAATCTGGCGGCGTAGATGTCATCGCGCGCGAACTTGGCTTGCCCCCGGCCATGGCCAAGGCGGGGGCCGAAGCATTGCTGCCTGCCATCCTTGGCGGCTTCAAAAAGCAAGCGCAGGCACAGCCCGGCGGAATCGAGGGGCTGGGCGGACTGCTCGGCCAGCTAGGCGGCGGCGGCCTGCTCGATGCGGTGCTCGCGCCCGAACCGACGCCGGTCGACAAGGGCAATGACGTGCTTGGTCAGATTTTCGGATCGAAAGATGTCAGCCGCAGCGTGGCGGGTCACGCCGCCGCGCAGACGGGCCTCGACGCTGGGGTATTGAAACAGATGTTGCCAATCCTCGCCATGCTGGTCGCTGGTTACATGGCCAAACAAGGCGGCGGGGCAAGCGATGGTGGCGGCGGGCTCGGCGGGATGCTGGGCGGCTTGCTTGGTGGCCAAGGCGGCGGCGCGGGCGGGCTAGGCAATGTGCTCGGCGGGCTGCTTGGCGGTGGTCAGGGTCAGGCCGCACCCGCAGGCGGCGGGCTGGGCAGCTTGGCGAACATGCTCGACATGGACGGCGACGGCAATCCGCTCGACGACATCATCGGCATGGCGGGGAAATTGGGGGGGCGTTAGGCTCCCAAAAAGTTTCCGCATTCCCGAGCGGAGACGAGGGACACGGCCGAGCGCAGTCGAGGCTGCACCATTGCCGCTTCTCGCTTCGCTCGAAGGGGCCCCTCGTCTTCGCTCGGGGATACGGGGATTGGCGCGGAACAGCGTTACGCCGCCGCCAGCCGCCATTCCTCGCGCATGGTTTCGGGCCAGCGCAGGCCATGCCCGGTCATCGCCACATCGCTGTCCTCGCCCGCGTCATTGCCGGGGGCGGCAATGTCGCGGGTGAATTCGGCAGTTGGGGCGGGCTTGGCGCGCCCCTTGCTCATCCGCTCGACGATGCGCCCGGTCGGGCGGAAGCCCAGTTTGCGCAGGACGCTGCCCGATGCGGGATTGTCGATGAAGTGGCTGGCCGTTAGCCGCCCGATGCCCAAGGTGCGCGCCAAGTCGATCATGTGCCGTCCGGCCTCGGTCGCATAGCCCAGCCCCCAAAAGGGACGCGCGACCCAGTAACCCAGCTCGGTCTCGCCATCTTCCATCCGGTCCATGCCGATGCAGCCGATCAGGCGCGGCTGCGCGGCGGTGCGCTGGACCATCAGGAAGCGCGGCAGCGGCGCATCGGCCCAGCCCGCCAGAAAGGCGCGCGCGTCATCTTCGCCATAGGGCCAGGGCGCGCTAGCCAAGTTGCGGACAATGCCTTCGTCCGCGATGGCGGCGGTCAGCGCGGCGGCGTCTTCGGGCCAGCCCGGCCGCAGCAACAATCTTTCGGTACGCGCAAACATTATTGTCACTCCCAATCTTGCCGTCCCTCTGGCGTCAGGAAATGACGCTTTCGGGTCAGTGGCTTGTCGAGGGAGATGGTTGGTGCCCTTTTCGCGCTGGCCGCAGCAGGCCCAAGAAAAAAGGGAGCCCGGGGGTGACCCGTCTCCCTCGTTTCGATCAGGCTTGCCTTGGTTGGCAAGGGCTGGTCCGGGTCATCCCTGGTGGGACGCGCCGGACGGCTGGTCCCGATTATTCGGCGGCGTCCGCCATAG
>ERZ1066122.1781-NODE-1781-length-15994-cov-13.040780_pt1 | contig 15994 bp, 13 predicted proteins | sample MGYA00382769_ERZ1066122 | MGnify/ENA primary metagenome ERZ1066122 (study PRJEB33369, sample SAMEA5778352) | biofilm metagenome | biome: Industrial cooling water; feature: Water cooling tower basin; material: Biofilm | place: United Arab Emirates | collected...
GTCCGAGGGCGGTCGGACATTGATCGCCAGCATCGCGACTTTGGCATCGTCGGTGTTGCGAGGTGTCAGGCGCAGGACGTGTTCGCGGACCTTTTCGTCGCAGACAGCGTGGAGCTCGGTAATCCGCCTCCCTATGCGCCTCCAGCAAGTGCGGTGGATCTTGATGCACGAGCTGACGGTGAAGAGCGTGGATGGCACGCCAGTGAGCCCGGCGAGGTCGGCAAAAGATGCCCTCCCAGACGCCGTTCTCTGAGGGACTGTCAGGATTTCTGTATGTGGGCGCGCGGTTGGGCTTGTAACGGTTTTGTGCCGGTTATCCCAAAATGTTAGAACGTTGCTTTATGAAATGATGACTGCGTCACCTTGAGGGCAGCTCTGGCATGAATGATACAGACATCAGCCGGCTCAGTTATCGCGAAAGGCTCGCGCAGAGTGCGGTCAAGCTTTCGCTGATCATCGCGTTTTCCGGCGCCATGCTCGGAACGATTGTGGCTGTCGGCCTCGGCAAGATAGCGGGGTGGGAATCCTGGTTGCTGATCCTCGCCGCCATCATGACCGGCGGCCTGCTGATCGCCGTATCCATCCGGCCGGCGATGGCCACCAGTGTGATCACGGGCTGCCTTACCGTCTATTATCTGCTGCATCTCAATGCCGGGGCGATCATTGCCTATGCTTCCACCGACGTGATTTTCCGCACCTTGCCCTACATGGCCTGGTTCTTTCCGCTGCTCGTCTTTCACCATTTCACCAATTTCGGCTACTACAAGAAACAGATCGGCGTGCTGGTGAGTATCGGCCCGGCACCGATGCTCTTGTTCATGATGGCGGATCTGCGCGACCCGATCGGTATCGCCGCCGTGATGTCCTACACGATCAGCTACTATGCTTCTGTGGCGTTCATCGACTTGTTCACGCGGCACCGCGATCAGGAAATCAAGCGCGCCGCGCTGGCCGAGGAAACCGAACGCAGCGCTGCGGCTATCCGCGCGAGCGAGGAACGCTTCCGCCTCTTGAGCCTCGCGACTGATGATCTGGTGTGCGACATGGACCTTGCCGAAGGCCGGGTGTGGTGGAACGACAAATTGCGCAACGCCTATGGCTACGATCCGCGCGCCTTCGCGACAGATCTGCACGCCCGCGAAAACTGGATCCACCCCGATGACCGCGCGCGTGTTGCCGAAAGCCTGCGCGGCGCGATCGAGAGTGGCAAAACAACGTGGTTGTGCGAATTCCGCTTTCAGCGCGCTGATGGTCGATTTGTCGACGTGATCGAGCGGGCGATGATCCTGCATGATGAGGCGGGAAAGCCGTGCCGGATCATCGGCAGCACCACCGATGTTTCAGAATTCAATGCGCTCCAAAAGAAGCTCCAACAGGCGCACCGGATGGAAGCCGTCGGCCAGCTGACAGGCGGGTTGGCGCATGATTTCAACAATCTCCTGACAATCATCATCGGCAATGCCGAGGAATTGTCGCAACTCCATGCCGCGGATGCGAATGCCCAATGGCTGGCTGAGGCCACGCTGCAGGCAGCCGAGCGCGGCGCCATGCTCACCAGCAGGCTGCTGTCCTTCGCGCGGCTGCAGACCTTGTCGCCCGTCAAGCTTCATCTCGGTGGCTTGCTGGCCGGTCTGGAGGTGCTGATCCGCCGCACCATCACCCCGAACATCACGATTACGCTTACGGCCGATCCCGATGTCTGGCCGGTCGAGCTTGATCCGGGTCAGCTCGAAAATGCTCTCCTGAACCTTGTCATCAATGCACGCGATGCCATGCCACACGGCGGGGAAATCGTGATCAAGGCTGCGAACGTCCTGATGCAAGAGGATGATCCCCGCCGTCAGGAAGGCTTCACTGGCGATCGCTATGTGATCATCAGTGTCACTGATAATGGCTGCGGCATGCCGCCGCAGGATATGGAGCGGGCCTTTGAGCCCTTCTTCACCACCAAGGAGGTTGGCAAAGGTTCGGGTCTTGGGCTCTCGATGGTCTGGGGGTTTGTCCGCCAATCGCGCGGCTTCGCCGAGATCACGTCCGAGCTGGCGAAAGGCACCATCGTCACGCTTTATTTCCCGGCAAGCGACGCGCAGGACGTCCAACACATCGCACCGCCTAAGCCGCAAGGGCCCGTTGGCGGGGCCGAGCGCATTCTGATCGTCGAGGATGATGATCTGGTCCGGCGCAACGTCGTCTTGCAGTTGGCCCGTTTGGGATACGAGACCGTGGCAGCGGGATCGGCGGCAGAAGCGCTGAAGATCATCGCGGATAGCCCGCCGTTCGATCTGCTCTTTACCGATGTGGTGATGCCGGGCTGCATGAATGGCAGGCAATTGGCCGAGACGGTTCTGGAGCAGCAACCGGGGCTGAAAGTCTTGCTCGCATCGGGCTATAGCGAAGACCCACTGATGCGGGAGCGACGCCAGCACAATCCGATGAACTTCATTGGCAAACCCTATCGCCGGACAGAACTGGCTGAAGCCATCCGCACCATTCTCGACGCGTAGGCGCGGGTGTCGTCGCACATCTTGGCGATGGCCACCTCCCCCAGCGGATTGAGGACAGCTCTGCCGAACACAGAACGCCCGCCGTGAGATTGACAGCGCCGCAAGGGGGCATGTCAGGCGGGGAGCGCGAGGTGCTTGGCACCGAACACCGATTGCCAATTGGCGATCTCGTCCACCACGGCTTCATCGAGCGCGTGCATGAGATCAGCCGCGGCAGCATAGGTCAGCGCGCTTTCTGACCCGTCAAGCAGCATGCCGATGCGCAGCTCGATCTCGCGCAGCTTTTCCGCCGCCACGCGCGAGATCGCGCCGAAGCGTTCGAAATCACCGAAATAGCGGATGCCGGCAAGGTTTGCGCCCAGCGTCGGGAAGGCCACGCCCAGCACAGTGAACAGCGGCGAGGCGTCTGTGACGAAAGCTGCGGGCACCATCCCGCCAAGGCTTGCCGCCTTGAGCACAAGGTAACCCAGCACCGCCACCACCGCGAGGACGAAGCAGGTCTCGGCCGCACGGTCGAGCCGGTGGTGTACCGTCTCCAGTCGCCGCGCCTTGGCCTCGTGATAGGCGCGCTGGGCCGTGACATGGGGGAGCGCGACCTCGGCAAGGCCAGCGCGCAGATATTCTCGGGTCAGCCGCGCGCGCGGCAAGCCGATGGCGCGCAGGGCATGCCGGGCGAAGTGTTCGGGCCAGACCGTGTCTCCGCCGCTCGCCTTGCCTGCGTGACCTTCATCCCCACCACCCTTCGCATGGCTTCCCACGCCCGAGCGCGGCCAGCGGCCCGTCGGTCGCGCTACGCCGAGCAGCAGCAGCGCAGGAGCGTGGCGCAGATATTCGGCCACGCGGCGCAGTTCAAACCAGCGGCGGTGCCAGCCGCGCCGTGATCCTGCCACCGTCATGGCAAGGATCCCGGCGAGCAGCAGCAACTCTACTGTTGCAAAAGCCCACTTGAGTTCGCTCAGTCCTGCCGGAAGAAACGCCAGTCCCACGATCACCGCCAGCGCCGCGAGCACAAAGTTGACGCACATGCCGCTGCGATAGGCGTCGCCGTGGCGGCTGGCGATGCCATCAGCCCAGGCAAACATCGGCAGCACCTCGTCCGCGAGCTGTGTGGCGACAGCCGGATCACCGCCAGGCAGCGCGGCAGCGGCGGCGACCAATCGCGCGCCGCTACCGCTGGCAATCGCCTCGGGCGCTTCGTAGGTGACGCGGGTTGAAGCAAAAGCCCCCGAACCACCACCGAACATTCGCTCGATCCGGCGATAGAGACCAAACAGCGGCGCGCTTTGCGCGCGCCACACTTCGTGTTCGAGCAAGGCCGGGTTCCAGCCGTCGACAAGGATCGCGGCGCGGATGATCGCGGCAAGGCGATCGTGATCAGGCGCCCCCGGGTTCTTGCCCAGATGGCCCAGCTCTTCGGGCCGCGTGAGGATCGACCAATGGCCCGGCGCTGCGGGATCGAGCACCAGCACCGGGGTGCCCATCGCCAGCGCGGCGGTGACCGTGTGGCCGGTGCCGCCCGGCAGATTGGCGACCTTGCCATCCCACACCGCGATGACGAGATCGGTGCGCTCGATGATCACGCGGCCCGCGAGCGCGACATTACCGGACACGGCGGCCTCGAAAGCGCGCGCGGCGGCGCGATCCTCCGGCGCGGCGAGGCTGGTGAGCCAGAGCGCTTCAATCTCGGCGTCGCGATCTGCCAGCTCGAACATCAGCGCGCGCGAGGTGACAGCGCGGATCGCGCAGGCGCGCGCCTCAACCGCAGGATCGCTCGCCGGCTGGCCCCGGCACAGCGCGGCAGCATCATCGGGGGTGGTTGGATGCGCGTTGATGGCGAGATTGAGCCCTTCGCCAAAGGGCAGTGGCACCACCAGTTCCCAATCGCGCGCGAGCGCCAGTTCCGCTGCAATCTGATCCGTCCCATCGACCAGCAGACTGTAGAGCCGCGGCAGCGCGCGTTCGCCATCAAGCGTGGCCGCGATGCGCTCGATCTCGCTGAACAGCGCCGCCAGCCCTTCGGCAATCGCAGCGCGGTTCTGGTCGAAGGCGGGATTGCCCGACCGATGCCCGGTCACACCAAGCGCGAGATGCGGCTTCCAGTTTGCCGGGCTGGTGAAAGCGGCGGCAGGCTTCGCAGAAGGGGCGGGCATTCAGAAAATCTCCTCGCCGCTCAATTCCGCGCGGGCTGCGATAGGCCTGTCTGTAACGCGGCCTGACCGGGGCTTACAAGAGCCCAATCCGCCATTTGACGCCGACACGCGCGAAGCGCATGAATGGGCGAGGGGGAGGGGCAAGGCGATGGGCAGACTGGCGTGGTTTGGGGCAAGCGTATGGCTGGCACTGGTGGGCGTGCTGGCTGTGCCTGTTGCGGCGCACGGCGTATCGCAAGAACCGCCTGCTGCTGCGGCCGATGGATCGCCTCCCTTTCCCGCAGTCTTTCCGGAAACCAGCGGTATCCTGCGTGCGCGACCGGACAAAACCCCTTTCCTGCGTGCCCGCGAGCAAGCCCGTGCCGATGCCGCCGAAACCGCTTGTGCTGCGGGCGATCAGGCGGCTTGCGCCGACTTGGGAAAAGCCTTCCTGTTCGGCGAGGGGCGACCGCAAAACCGGCCCGTCGCCGCGATCTTGCTTGACGAGGCGTGCCGCGCGCGCATGGCCGAAGGCTGTCACGGGCTCGGCGTGCTGCAAACCTCGCTTGCCGATCAGGAAATGCGCAAGGCCGGGCTCGGCACCCTGCGCCGCGCCTGCGATCTGGGCGCGCTCGATGCCTGCACCCGCTTGGCTGATCGCCTAGAAGGAGGCGATGGGCAAACCTCTCCCGATACGGCGGCTGCCGCTGCGCTTCGCCGCGAAACCTGCGCCAAAGGCGGCCTTTCCGCATGCCGCAGCCTTGCCGAACGGGCGCTCGAAAACGCGCTTGAAACCCCCGGCGACCCGGCGGAGCGCACACAGGCGCTTACCACTTTGCGCGCCCAGTGCCGTTCGGGCGAGGGGGCTGCATGCCGCATCCTGCTCACCCCGCGCCTGATCGGGGAGACCGCCACCGGTGAACCGGTTGAGGACCGGCGGGAATGGCTCGATTGGGCTTGCCGCGCCGAGGACAGCGAGGCCTGCCACGAACTTGGCCTACTCGTCTTCCCGGAAGAAACCGGCCTGCCCGAGCACCGCAGCGCGGCGCTAGTCCTGTTTGACCGCGCCTGCGATCTCGAGGCGCGCTTTTGCACCTTAGCGGCTGATATCCGGGCGCGTCCCCGCCGCGCCGAGAGCTGCGAACGCGGCGTGGCAGCCGATTGCGCAGCCTTGGGCAACAGCCTTGCCGATATCACCTCGCCGCTCAATCCACCCGGCGAAGCGCTGCAATTGCTCGGCAAAGCCTGCGAGCTGGGTGCAGCCGAAGCCTGTTACGATGCCGGCGCGATGGCGCTGGGAACAGCACAGCCCGACCGGGCGCTCGGCGCTCTTCAGGCCGAGCGCTGGTGGACGATCGGCTGCACGGGGGGGAAGGCCTTCGCCTGCGAAACGCTCGGCCGCCGCCTGCTTGATGGGAACGGCGTGCAGCAAGATCGCCGCCGCGGCTACGCCCTGCTGGCAAGCGAATGCGAGCGCGGCAATCATGGGGTTTGCGCCGATCTAGATGATCTGGTGGCGGAGGATCCCGAAGCCCCGCTGCTTGCTGCCGACAGCCGCTATACCGCGCCGCTCACGCCCGAGGAAGAGGCTGAGCAGCAACGTCTCGCCGCCGAAAGACGCGAGGCCGAACGGCTGGCCAACCGGGCACGGGATTGCACCACCACCACGGTTGCGTTTCGCGGTGGGACCTATGACGACACGCTGTGTGATCTCGTGCGGCGGATCCGTCTCGGCCAGCGCCTGCGCCCCGGCCAAGCGCCGTGGCAGGCGTTGCTGTGGCGGCCCGAGCGTGATGCCGTCGGGGCCAATCGTGCGGTCCTGTCTGCGGCGGATCGCGTGCTATGCGGCGGTGCACTGGTTGCCGAGGGCTGGGTGCTGACTGCGGCCCATTGCCTGTGGGATCGGGGTACGCGGATTGATGGCAAGGGCTACAGCCTGCGGCTCGGTGTCTTCAACCCGCGCGCGGATGAAGGGATCACCCACCGCATCATCCGCACCATCCCGCACCCCGATTACAATCCTTTGACCCAGGCTTTTGACATCGCGCTTGTGCAATTCGATCAGCGCGGCGGGCAGCGCAGTGCCACCACCTATCCGATCAGCCGCATCCGCATCGATCCGCTGGCGATGAACGAACGCCCGATCCGCGGCGGCGCGCCGGTCTTCACCTATGGCTGGGGCTGGACCGAGGCGGAGGGCAGCGGCAGCACGGATCATTTGCGCGCCGTGCGCATGGGCCTGGTGACCCCGGCGGAATGCGAGGCCATCACCAAGTATCGCGGTCGGTTGCTGGGTGTGGCGCTGTGTGCAGGCGGGGGCGATCAGGGGCAGGCTTGCCGCGGCGACAGTGGCGGGCCGCTGGTGATCTTCAGCGATCCCGGCAGGCTGCCGACCGTTATCGGAGTGCTGAGCGGAGGGCGCAAATGCGGCGCGACCGGCGAGCCGAGCCGCTATGCCCGCGTCGCCCGGGTGCGCGACTGGATCGATCGCGAGATGCGCATGCCGCGGTGATGGGCTGGCCAGCGGTTGCGATCAGCAAGGCTGACGCGCCGCACACAAAGAAAGAGGCGGCTCGCCATACCTGCAAGCCGCCCCTCATGCTGCGCGCGTGGCGCAGACTTTCAGACTTACATGCCAACCGGATTGTTGTTGGGATCAACGCCTTCGGCGCCTTCCGCTGCGGCCTTGTCGTCTGGCGACATTTCCGCAGGCGCGGCTTCCGCACCCTCGGCAGGCGCGGCGTCTTCAGCCGGAGCCATTTCCTCGGCCGGGGCCATTTCTTCAGCCGGAGCTTCGGTCGGCGCTTCTTCGGTCTTGTTGCCGCAAGCCATCAACAGCAGCGCAGCGCCCGAAGCCACAGCAAACGTCACCAGTTTCTTCATCGGATTTCCCCCTTACGTCGCCCGACATGGGCGGCCTCATCAGCCTATCACGACCCCAGCTTCGATAGCAAATCGGTCAGGGCCTGCTCGCCGCGCAAGGGATCAAGCAGCGGGTCATTGCGGGCAAACAGCAGGCCCGGATCGCGCGCCGCAAAGGCTTGGTCCAGCAGTTCAAGCGCCGCCGCTGTCTCGCCGCGCTGGGCTCGCACCTGGGCGAGCTGATAAAGCCCGGCACCGGCATAATCGGCGATGATCTCTGCAAGCGCGGCATCCGCCGCCGCTTTGTCGCCAAGCTTGTGCGCTGCGATAGCGGTTGCGGTCAGGGCAAAGACCGGCGCACGCTCCTGCTTGGCTGCGGCGAGCGCACCTGCCGCATCGCCCTGCATCAGCCGGGCATTGGCAATCGCGAAATGCGCGCTCACGAGCTCAGGGTTGAGCGCAAGCGCGCGCTCCATATGGCGGATGACGGCCGGGTAATCGCGCCCGAGCAGGGCAACGAAGCCTGCCGTGCGAAAGGCGCGGGGGTTCAAGGGATCGAGTTCGAGCGCTTTGGCGATGGCCTTTGCCGCAGGCGCCTGCTCAGCCCCGTAGGAATAGAAAATCGCGACATTGCGCAGCACATCGCCATCGCCCGGTGCGAGCCGTTCCGCTGCCTGATAGTGCGGCAGCGCGGCGGCGCGATCCAGCTGGCCGTTGTTGAGCGCAAAGGCGAGCGCGAGATGCCCCTGTGCCAGCCGCTCTTCCAGCGCAATCGCGCGCTTGGCCGAAGCGATCGAGGCGGCGTTGGCTGATCTCACCTCGGCGGCTGTGTCGGCAGCATTTGCAATGCTGGCAAGCATCGTCGCGCGCATGGCATGGGCGGCGGCATAGGTCGGATCAGCGGCAATCGCGGCATCAAATTCGGCAAGCGCCTGCCGGTCGCTCTCGATCCCCGAAGACAGCCGATAGAAGGCGTGCCCGCGCATGAAGGCCTCGTAAGCGGGCAGCACATTGGTGCCGCCGATGGCGACTTGCTGGGCAATGCTGCTGCGGGCCTCGTCTTCGGAGGCGATCTCGGCCACGAGCGAGAGCGCCACGGTTTCGGCGATCTCCGATTGCAGCGCAAAGACATCCGCCAGCGCGCGGTCATAGCTTTCGGCCCAGCGCACCAGCCCGCCTTCGATCTCGAGCAGTTCGGCCGCCACCCGCACGCGCTCGGCATCGCGCTGCACCGTGCCGCGCAGGATATGATCGACGCCGAGCTTGCGTCCGATGGCGAAATCATCCTCCCCGACGAGCGCTGCGGACGACGTCGGCGCGGCAACCCGCAGGCGCGGATTACGCACCAGCACCGCGCGCAATTCGCCGGAAATACCGTCCGAAAACCATGCGTTTCCGGCATCCCCGGTGCGGTTGGCAAAGGGCAAGACCACCATCGAAACCGCCCCGGCCGCGCTTGGCGCGAACAGACCGGTGGCCCATCCCCCTGCGAGCACAGCGACGGCCGCCAGCCCGGTGCCCCCTATCAGCGCGGTGCGGCGGGACAGGGCAACGCCCGGCTTGGGTGGCGGAGCAAGCGTTGCGGGCGCGATCGTCAGCCCTGATGGGACGGCCTCGGCCCCGCCAGCCCGGTTCCTGACCGCGGCAATGATCCGTGCTGCCTCGCTCGCTGCCGGATCGCCCGACCAGCCGGTGATATCGAGCAGCTGGAACTGCCTGAAGCCGAGCGGGGCCATGGTGCCATCCAGCGATAGCGGCACCAGACAGCCGCGCTCGCGCCCGCGCTGCGCTTCGTCGCGCACCCAGTGCGAGGCAACCGAGGTTTGCGACCACAGCACCAGCACGCAATCCGCGCTTTCGAGCGCGGTTTCGGTGGTGACGAGGTAATTCTCCCCACCCTCAAGCCGGCCGTCCCACCAGACATCGAAGCCGGCCCCTTCAAGCAGGGCGATTACCGGGCGGGCGCGGGCAAGATCGGCACGCGAATAGCTGATGAAGACCGAGCAGCCCGGAATAATCCCGGCCTCGTCTGCGCCCGCGTCCCCCACCATCGCCCCGCATCCCTTCGTTCAACTGTGAGAGATACTATATAGCAACTTCGATTGACGCCAAGCGGGGCTGTCTCGGCATTCCAACATTGTGCGGGATTTCATCCGGCAGGGGGAGGGGGCTTTATTTCACCAGCCAATCCGCCGTGATCCGGCCCCTGTGCCCTTCCGGCACCAGCGAGGCGCGCAAGGCTTCGAGCAGCGGTGGCAGGGCTTGCTGAAAGGCGTAAGGCGGGTTGATGATAAACAGCCCAGCGCCGTTATACAGGCCCGGCTGATCGGTATCGTAGAGCCAATGCTCGACATTGAGGAATTTCGGGATGCCGAGCCGGCGCAGCTTGTCCTTCCACTGCACATGGGTCGCGCGGTCTTTCAACGGATACCAGATCGCGGTCACCCCGTGCGCCCATTTGCGGTGCGCGGCAGCGAGGGTGGCGGTGATCCGCGCGCGCTCGTCGGTCTGTTCGTAGGGCGGGTCGACCACCACCAGCCCACGCGGGGTGCGGGTCGGCAGGAGCGCCAGCCACAGCTCATAGGCATCGCGCTGATGGATGGCTGCGGGCGTGCTGCGCATCGCGCCGCGCAAGGCCAGCGCGTCTTCGGAATGCTTCTCGTTGAGGATCAGGGCATCCTGCGGGCGCAAGAGCTGCGCGAGAAAGCGTGGGCTGCCGGGGTAGAGGCGCGGCTCGGGGCTGTCATTCACCGCTTGCACAGCGGCGCGATAGTCATCGAGCAAGGGGTTCGTATCGGCAAAGGCGCGCATCACGCCCTGCGATGCCTCACCCGTGCGCTGGGCCTGATCGCCAAACAGGTCGTAGAGCCCGCAGCCCGCATGGGTGTCGATCAGGGTCAGCGCGCCTTCCTTGAGCTGCAAGGCCCGCACCAGCGCGATCAGCAGCGCGTGCTTGACCACATCGGCGCTGTTGCCAGCGTGGAAGGAATGACGATAATTCATACGGATAGATCCAGAAACTGCCCAGGCGCGAGACCGGTGAGAGTCCAATCGCCGATCGACCACCGCACCAGTCTGAGAGTGGGCAAGCCCACTGCCGCTGTCATCCGGCGCACCTGCCGGTTACGCCCTTCGCGGATGGTGATGGTGAGCCAGCTATCGGGAACAGACTTGCGCACGCGGATCGGCGGATCGCGCGGCCATAGCTCCGGCGTGTCGATGCGGGCGACTTCAGCGGGCAGGGTCATGCCGTCCTTGAGTTCAACGCCTTGTCGCAAGCGCGCGAGGGCGGCTTCCTGCGGATCGCCTTCAACCTGCACAAGATAGGTCTTGGGCAGCTTGAAGCGCGGATCGGCGATGCGCGCCTGCAAGCGTCCGTCATCGGTCAGCAACAGCAGGCCCTCGCTGTCGCGGTCGAGCCGCCCGGCAGGATAGACGCCTTTCACCGCAATGTAGTCTGACAAGGTCGCGCGCGCCGTCGGCGAACCGCGGTCGGTAAATTGCGACAGAACGCCGAAGGGTTTGTTGAACAGCAGCAGCCGGGCCATGGTGGGCCCATATCGCGCGATCGGGGCTGTGTCTCCAACCCAGTTCTTCTGCTGGATGGCGCCGCAGCCGACTAAGGCATTACACCCGCAATCACTGCCGCACCTGAATGTGCGCCGGACTGAAGACCTGCGGCTATTGTCGAGGCCTGACCGCAAGAACCCCATTTCCGGAAAATTTTCGCGTCCGATACCGCCGTGCATCCAATCGCGAAAAGTGCCGCGTAGCTCAAACTGTTCCGGTTGCAAGAATGCGACCGCCGAAACCAGCAAACGCTAAGGGGGCGAAACGGTAATGAGAAAGTTGTCGCAATCGATGACAGGCACGAACATTGTTGCAATGGCTGTCGCCGCAGCAGGGCTCACGTCGACCGCTCATGCGAATGAGAACAATGACACAAGCGAGACTGCCGCAGTACACGAAAGTGCAAGTGAAAGCACTGCTGTTGCGGTGCAAATGTCTGCTGATGCGCCCGTCGAAGTCATGGATGATACCACCAGCCGCCGAGATTTTCTTCCCAGCGGCGGCCGTCTGCTGCTGACGGGCGGGGTGTCGACCATCGAAGGGGCCGGCGGCGGCGGTCTTGTCCCGTGGGCGCTGATCGGCGGCTATGGCACGCGCGATCAGGTCGGGGTCAGCGCCTATGCCACGGGCGTCGACACCAAGGACTTCACCCTCGCTTCCTATGGCGCGGCTTTCAACATTGCCAACCGGGTTGAACTCTCGGTGGCCCGGCAGAACTTCAACCTGCGCGAAGTCGGCAATGCCCTGAACCTCGGCAACCGTTACACCATCAGCCAGACGATCCTTGGCGCCAAGGTGCGCCTGTTCGGTGATGCCATTCTGGAGCAGGACAGCCTGCTGCCGCAGGTTGCGGTGGGTGTGCAGTACAAGATCAACGACGATGAAGGCGTTGTCGAAGGGGCGCTGGGTCTCGAACGCGAAGGCGTCGATATCTATGCCTCGGCCACCAAGCTGATCCTCTCGAAGAGCCTGTTGCTGAACGCCACGGTGCGTCTGACCAAGGCCAACCAGTTCGGGATCCTCGGGTTTGGCGGCCTTGGCGGGCAGAACCAGGATTACGAAGCCCAGTTCGAAGGTTCGGTGGCCTACCTCCTCAGCCGCAAGTTTGCCGTTGGCGGCGAATACCGGACCAAGTCAAACCGCCTTGAAGGCGCGCTCGGTGGCACCTCGTTCCGCGAAGAGGATGCGTGGGACATTTTTGCGGCCTACACCCTGAACCGGAATGTCTCGCTGACCGTAGCCTATGCCCGTCTCGGGCAGATCGCGCTGCGCCGTCAGGACGGGGCCTATGCTTCGATCCAGATCGGCTTCTAACCGCCTGCTTACTCAAGGAGATTTTATGCGAAACATCCTTTCATACTGCGCTGCCGCCCTGATCGTGACAGCACAACCGGCGCTCGCGGCTCCCGAAGAGCCGGCGGTCTCCGACCCTTCGATCAAGCCGAGTGCGCCGACCTTGCCGGTGATCACCGATGGCACCACCCTGTTCGAACAGTTCGGCGGTCGCGACGGTCTGACAAAGATCATGGACGATGTGATGCCGCGCTGGTTGCAGAACAGCCGCACCCGGCCGTTCTTCGCGAATTCCGATCAGGAGCGGATCAAGCTCCAGCTGGTCGAGCAATTCTGCGTCATAATGAATGGCCCCTGCGAGTATTCGGGGCGCACGATGGCGGAAGCGCACCGCGGCATGAATGTCGATGAAGCGGCGTTTTATGCTCTCGTGGAAGAGCTTCAGCGTTCGCTCAACGCGATGAAGGTGCCCTTCGCCGCGCAGAACCGGCTCATCGCAGCGCTTGCGCCGATGCACCGCGACATCATCGACAAGTGAGCATGATCGCCAAAGGCGCATCGGGATTGCTTGTGGTGGCGGCCAGCCTGGCCGCCACCGCCTTGCCCGTTGCCGCCAGCCGGGGCCGAGAACAAAGCGGTTCGGCAGCGGTCGCACCGGCAGCGATGGACGGCGCCCGGCTCTACCAGATCAAGTGCGGGAGTTGCCACAGCATCGCCGCCAGCAAGACCGGCCCGGCGCACAAGGGCGTGTTCGGGCGCAAGGCCGCCAGCCTTGCGGGCTATAACTACTCGCCCGCCTTGCGCGCGGCCAACCTCACGTGGGATGCCAAAACGCTCGATCTTTGGCTGCAAGGTCCGCAGAAGCTTGTGAAGGGATCGAAAATGTATCTTGCGGTGCAAGATCCCGCGCAGCGCAAAGAAATCATTGAATTCTTGCGATCCGATGCAGCGCAATAAGCATCTTGGCCGATAATCGCATGATTGTATTGCCTGCGCTGCCTCACCGATATGTGGGGTGGCGAGCCAACTATTCGCCAAGAAACCGTGCGGCTGCGGGCGGGTTTGTTTATTCCAGCTTGCTAGACAAGCATCCGCCCGATAACGCGGAGGACATGTCCAACGCAGATCTTGCCACAGCCCGCCGATCAGAATTGTCGGGTCTGCTCGAACGCGTGGCGGGTGGTGATCGCAAGGCGCTGGCGGCGGTCTATGATCGCACGTCGGCAAAGCTTTTCGGGGTTTGTCTTCGCATCACCCGTGACCGTGAGGCGGCGGAAGATGTGCTTCAGGATGTCTACCTGAAGGTCTGGAACCGCGCCGGTCGGTTCGATCGCACCTTCGCCAGCCCGATCACATGGCTGTGCGCGATTGCCAGAAATGCCGCGATCGATTGGGTGCGCAAGCACGGCACGCTCGTGCTGCCGGTCGCCGATCCCGAAACCCCGGGCAGCGCCGAAATCGACGAAGCGATGGAAGCGATGGCCGAAGGCGAGGAACGCGCCCTGATTTTCGATTGCCTCGAGGCGCTTCCTGCCAACCAGCAGCGCGCAATTCGGCTGGCATTTTTTGACGGTTCGAGCCATTCGGAATTGGCAAGCATCATGCAGGTTCCGTTGGGGACCACCAAGAGCTGGATCCGCCGGGGTTTGCAGCAGTTGCGGGGATGCCTCGAAAGTGGATAGCAAGCTGACACCCGAAATGGCAGCGATGGCGGCAGAACTCGCGCTCGGCGTGCTGGAGGGCGAGGAGCGGGCCGAGGCCTTGCGCCATGCGCTTTCCGATCCCGCTTTCGCCGAGGCGGTGCGGCAATGGCAGGCACAGCTTGATCCTTTGGGAGAGGGCTTTGCCGAGGCGCCTGCGCCCAACCTCTGGTCTGCGATCGAAGCGCGCCTTGATGCGCAGCCGCGCGCCGAAGAGGTGAGCAAAATCCGGATCTGGCAGGGTGCCACGGTGCTCGCCGGCGCTTTGGCCGCCGGTCTAGCGGCGGTTGCGATCTTCAATTCGGCGGCGGTGCGCGAAACCCCGCAGACGACGGCTCCGGTGGTGATTGCGCAGCTTTCCGGCACGGATGGCACACTGCTCGCCGCCAATCTCGATACGCAGGGCGGGGCGCTGACCATTCGTGCCGTGGCCTTGCCGCAAAGCGAGCTGGTCCCAGAATTGTGGGTGATCCCCGGTGATGGGGTGCCGCGTTCGCTCGGGCTTATTTCGCCCGAGGGCATGACGCGGGTTGCGCTGTCCGAAAGCCTGCGACCGCTGGTTGTCGATGGGGCCATTCTGGCCGTCTCGCTCGAGACCGCAAGCGGCGCGCCGCACACCGCGCCGAGCAGCACACCGATCGCGATGGGAAAAATTTCCGCGATCTGAAACCCGCTGCATCTGATCGTTTCAACATCGTCGTAGCTTAACCGGGAGGCTCGGGCTCACACGCCCGCGTCCGGTGCGTACTGCGCCCGTTTTGCTGCCAGCCGGCATATGTCGGCCATCGCGGCGAGACAGGCCGTCAAGATGCCACCAGCAGAGGCTCTCACAAATGAGAACACAAGCTAACGACCTTAATAATGGGAGTTTTTGATGAAGAAATTTGCACTTGCGACTGTCGCTGCGGTGGTGATCGCTGCGCCTGCTCAGGCTCAGGACGGGTTCAATGGTTTCTATGCCGGCGTATCGGTTGGCTATGATTTCCAAGCCAATGATGATGGCGAGGAAATCTCCTTTGACCGCGGCTCGAACGGCACTTTCGGCGAAACCGTCACCACGGCTGCGGGCGCAAATGCGTTCTCGCCGGGGTTCTGTTCAGGCGCGGCCACTTCGCCGCAGAACACCAACTGCCGCGATGATTCAGACGGGGTCAGCTTCCAGGCGCGGCTTGGCTATGATCGCCAGATGAACAATTTCGTGCTCGGCGTGGTGGGTGAGCTGGGCACCGCCGATCTGCGGGACAGTGTCTCGGCGTTCAGCACCACCCCCGCGTTCTACACCATGACCCGGGAAATCGACTTCACCGCAGCCCTGCGTCTGCGCGCCGGGGTCATCGCGGCCAAGAACACGCTGCTCTATGCAACGGGCGGGGTGGCCTATGCCAAGATGGAGCAATCGCACGTCTCGAGCAACACGGCGAACTCGTTCACGGTGATCGCCGATGAAGACGCCTGGGGCTTCCAGGGCGGTGCCGGGATCGAACAGAAGATCGGCAGCAAGTTCTCGCTTGGCCTCGAATATCTCTACACCGGCTACAATGATGACAAAACGCTGGTGCGAGTGGGGCAGGGCACGGCCGGGGCCACCAATCCCTTCGTTCTTGCCGGGGGCGTCGACTTCCTGCGCGTGAATGACGAATTCAACGTCCAGTCGATCAAGGCGGTTGCGACCTACCGCTTCTGATGCTGGATGGCCGGGGGCAGCCTGCGCGCTGTCCCCGGTTTGCACTCCCGAAAACGATCCCGCCATCCCGTGGCTGATCCGGCACCCGCGACCTTAGGCGTGCCGTCGGGGATCACCCCGATTGCGGGACGAAATGATGCTATGTCCGCACATCGTGGGCACCGAGAACGGCCTGCAATTCTTGCAGCGCCTGTTCGCGCTGGCGATCATCGGGCAGCCGCGCCAGCCGCGCCTTGAGCGAGGTTGCGAAAT
>ERZ1066122.1782-NODE-1782-length-15987-cov-9.495544_pt1 | contig 15987 bp, 12 predicted proteins | sample MGYA00382769_ERZ1066122 | MGnify/ENA primary metagenome ERZ1066122 (study PRJEB33369, sample SAMEA5778352) | biofilm metagenome | biome: Industrial cooling water; feature: Water cooling tower basin; material: Biofilm | place: United Arab Emirates | collected...
CGGGCACGATGTTGGGCTGGCCGCCACCTTCGGTGATCACATAATGGCTGCGCTGGGTGACCGGCAGATGCTCGCGCCGCATGTTCCAGGCGACGTTCATCAGCTCCACCGCATCGAGCGCCGAGCGGCCATCCCAGGGCTGGCCGGCGGCATGCGCGGTCTTGCCCTTGAATGTGTATTCCACGCTCACCATGCCGTTGTTGCCGGCCGGGCCATAGCTCACGCCGAAATCGCGGCCGACATGGGCGAAGATCGAGGCATCGACATCCTTGAACATGCCGGCGCGCACATAATAGGCCTTGGTGGCGAGCAGTTCCTCGGCCACGCCCGGCCACAGCATCAGCGTGCCCTTGATGCCGTTCTGCTCCATCACCTTCTTGGCAGCGAGCGCGGCGACGATCATCATCGGCATGCCGCTGTTATGCCCCTCACCATGACCGGGGCCGCCTTCCACCATCGGCTTCATGTCAACCACGCCGGGATATTGCGACAGGCCGAGCAGGCCATCGATGTCGCTGCCCAAGGCAATCTTGGGGCCGGGCCCGTTCGACCAGGTGGCGGTGAAGGCGGTGGGGATGCCGGCAGAACCGCGCTCCACCTTGAAGCCGTTCTTTTCGAGGATGCCCGTGAGATACTCGCTGGTCTTCACCTCCTGGAAGCCGGGTTCGGCATAGCTGAACACCATGTCGACCATTTCCTGGGCCAGCTTGGCCTGGGCGTCGACCAGCGCGGCGGCCTCCTTCTTCTGGGCTGGCGTGGCGGCCAGGGCCGGCGCCGCCAGCATGGTGGCGGCCAGCAAGCCGCCCAGAAGCTTCATCGTCATCGTTCGTCCCCCTTGTGCTCGATCAATATTCGAAGCGCACGCCCATGCGGTACACACGGCCCAGCACGTCATAAAGGCCGCGGTTGGTCATCGGATAGGCCGGCGTGTTGTTGCCGGTCGGCCCGTTGCCCACCAGCACCGGATCGCTGTTGAGCAGGTTCCGGACATAGAGGAACACGTCGAACTTCGAGCGGCCCAGCGTCAGCTTCTTGGTGATCGAGGCATCCACATACCATTGGCCGGAAATCCGGTTGGTGTTGATCGTGCGGTTGGCCGGCGTGGAGGCCGGGCAGCCGCTGGTGCATTCGAAGAAATTGTTGTTGTAGACGCCGTCCGAGAAGCCGCGGCCGGTGAGGTTGAAGCTCCAGCTGTCGATCTCGTAGTTGGCGGTCAGGCGATAGTTCCACGAAGGCACGCCGTCGCCCTGGTTCTTGCCGGCGATATCCTCCGGCACGTCGATGCCGTTGTTGAGAATATTGTCGATATAATGGCTGGCCAGACCGCGCAGGGTCATGCGGCCACCGGCCAGATCGAACCGGTAGCTGGCCTCGATGTCGATCCCGCGCACCTTCACGTTGGCGAAGTTGAACGGCACCAGCCGGATGCCGGTGATCACGCTTGATGGGCTCACCGGGCCGTTGAAGGTGATGAACGGGCAGATGTCCTGCCGGTTCTGTTCGAGGCACAGCGTGGTGATGGTCTGCGCGCTGATAGTGCCGATGGATCCGGCCAGATTGATGTCGAAATAGTCGATCGAGGCGGCAAAGCCCGGCAGGAAGCTGGGCGTGAACACGCCGCCGATGCCCCAGGTCATCGCGACTTCCGGGCGCAGATCAAGGTTGCCGGTGGTCTGTTCGAGGAACTGATCCGAACGCTGGCCACCGCCCGGCTGCGGCACGTTCACCGTGTTGGTGCGGGCGGTGCCCGGCGCGAACAGCTCGTTGAGGTTGGGCGCGCGGATGTCGCGGCTCCTGACCACACGCAGCTTGATGTCGTCGATCACCTGCCAGGTGGCGCCCAGCTTCCAGGTGGTGACGCCGCCCGACGTGGAATATTCCGTGCGGCGGATGGCGCCGTTGAAATCGAGGCCCTTGGCCAGCGGCACCACAGTTTCACCGAACACTTCCCACACCGTGAAGGCGCCGGCGGTGACGCGATAATTGCCGTAGAGCCAGCCCGAGTTGAACTGCGGATCGACAAAGCCGTTCACCCGCTCGCGCCGCCATTCGCCGCCGGTGGCGAAGGAGACCGGGCCGGCCCAGGTCTCGAACAGGTCGTTGGTCGAAATGTTCAGCGCCGCCACATCCTGGCGCAGGGTCTGGAAGCGCTGCGGCTGCGCGCCGTTGTTGAACACATAATCGATGGCGGCCTGGGTCACGCCGCCGATGCCGATGCGATTGAGCGGCACGCAGCCGTTGGTGGGGTTGGTGAGGGTGGAACGGCAGACGATGGTGCCCGCCGCGATCCCGGCGGCATTGCCGGCCGGCGCGAACACCGCATCCGTCGCGAGGCCCACGCGGTTGCGGGCCGGATTGGCGGTATCGGCCAGCCAGGTGTTGGTGAGGGTTTCGCGGGTGTTGGCGATGCCCACCTGATAATAGGCGCTGTATTTCCAGCCACCGCCTAGCACATCGAGCTCGCCATCGGCGCCGGCGACAAAGCGATAGACCTCGCGCTTGTTGTCCGAGCCGGCCGCCGGGAAGCCGGCGTTGCTGGTGCCGATTTCCACCGCGAACGCTGCCGGATTGGCGGCCAGCGCGGCATCGCGGATGCTGGCCGGCAGGAAGGCGTTGTCCAGCCGGATCTGCACGCCGGTCGAAGGCGTCTGCTGATAGAAGCTCTGCCCCGAATAGGCCGAATAGCTATATTGCACGAACGGCGTGAAGGCGCGATCAAACTCATAGGACAGGCGGCCGAAGATGTTGCCGCGCTCCTCGTGCGGAGACAGGCTGTTGGAGCTCCAGTGGCCTTCGCGGCTGATCAGATAATCACCGCCAATCATCCACTGGCCACGGCGCGGGCCATAGACGAACTGGCTGATCGACGGCGTGCCATTGACGATATTGCCGAAATAGCGCCCGTTCAGGTTCGACAGGCGATCGGGCGCAGTGCCGGCATCCGGGCCATCGGGGATCAGGATGGCGTTGATGATGCCGCCAGGCGTGAATTCATGGGTGCCGATGCCGGCGCCCACGAAGCGCTCTGGCTGGCCGTTGCCGGCCACGAAGGCCGGATTGTCGATCTGGAAGAAGCCAGACTGCTGCCAGGGCCGGGCATAGGTGTCGACACCCTTCTGGGTGAAATAATCGCCGGCCAGCAGGATCTTGCCGCGGCCATCGGCGAAATCGAAGCCGCTGGTGATGCGGAACGTGTGGTTGGGCGTGTCGCCATAATCGGTGATGCCGAATTCATATTCGGCGCGAAGGCCCTTGAAATCACGGTTCAGCGAGAAGTTGACCACGCCGGCGACGGCATCCGAGCCATAGGCCGAGCTGGCGCCGCCGGTGACGACTTCGACACCCTTGATCAGGCCCTGCGGCACCGTCTGCGTGTCGACAAAGCCGACCGGCGTCGAGGCGACCGAACGCTGGCCATCGATCAGCACCAGGGTGCGCGCCGCGCCCAGCGAGCGCAAGTTGACGGTGGCGATGCCGGCCTGGCCGTTCGACAGCGAGCCCGAGTTGGTGGACGAGGTCTGCGAACCGCGCACCGATGGCAGCGTGTTGACGAAATCGCTGATGTTGGCCTGCGGTTCGGCCTTCAGTTCCGCCTCGCCGATCACCGAGACCGGGATCGGGCTGTCATAGCCGGTGCGGCTGATGCGCGAGCCGGTGACGGTGATGATGCCGCTGTCTTCCTCGGCAGCCGGTTCGGCGGCGGCGGTTTCAGCAGGCGGCGCAGTCTGCGCCAGGGCCGGTGCCGCCATCGCCAGCAAGGCAGCCGGGGCCACCCCCAGCAGCAGCGCACGGCGCGGTTCGAACGGCAGGATCATGCTGGTCATCAAAATCGCCCCCATCTGTTCAGGGCGGCAACAGGCCGCGCCCGATCGTCAATGCTGATCCCCCCGCTGTGGTGAACGCGTGTTGCAACGGGCGCCCTGTTCTTGACGCGGAGCCGGCGGACGCTGCCAGGCCCCGAGCAGCCCAGCCGGGCCGGCATCGTCCCACTGGACGATCATGCCGAATCCCGCCTGACCCGCCGTGACACTTGCATGACAGGCGCCGCAGCGGCGTTACGTTGTTTGGCGTAGGACGAAGGCGTGTGGAGGGGGTAGGACGGCCTCAGCGGCCCGGCAGCGCCAGCGGCCGGGCCGGATCGGAGGCAGCGAACACCAGGCTGCGGGTTTCGCCGCCGCGCCGCACGTTCACTTGCGTGGTGTGATCGGCATGGGTCTCGCCGAACAGCGCACCGGCGATGCGCAGGGATTTCGGCTTGCCTTTCAACCGCCCGGCAAAGCGCAGCACCACCGTGTCCCCGGCCAGCCGCTGCCCGGCAAAGGCCAGCGCCACGCCATCGATGCGAAACCTTTGCCCGACATAGGCGATCAGCGCCTTGACCGCTTCGGGATCATCCAGGCTGGGCTGCGCATCGGGCGCAATGTTGGCAAGCGCGGGTTCGACATCATGGGCGGCCATGCGGTGGGTGACCGCCACCACGCCCGATGTCGCGTCGATCTCCACCACGCTCAAGGTGGCATGGCCGCGATGCGCCAGCGCCGGGCTGGCGGCCAGCAGCAGCAGCGCGGCCCACCACTGGCTGAGGCCCCGCCTCACTTCTCGTCCTTCTTCTCGTCCTTCTTCACCGGGCGGGTCTTGATGCTGTCCGGCGTCACCTCCAGTTCGCTGTCGGCCATGCGGTTGTCGCCGCCGCCGAAGTCTTCGCGCACGTGCAGCACCGCCGGCTCGATGCGGCGCGGATAGGCATTGTTGCTGCGATCGGCGTCGGCGGTTTCCCACAGCGGATCGACCTCCGCCGCCTTCAGTGTCTTCGCTGTCACATGCTGCCAGGTCACCGCCTTGGCATTGAAGCGCCAGACTTCGGCCGGGATGCGGATCGTCTCGCTGCTGCCGTCGGTATAATCCAGCTTCAGGATCACCGGCATCACCAGGCCACCCAGGTTGCGGAAGCTGAAGTGATAGAAATGATCCTTGAAGGCCAGCGCGGCCGCCTGTTCCGGCTCCAGCTTCTTCTGCATCGCCTCATGGTCCTTGCGGTCCCTGGCGGTCACGGTGAAGCGATCGGTCTCGTCATAGAAATCGCGGGTGGCGGGATCACGCGCCACCACCGGCGGCTGGGTGTTGCGCACCACGGTCAGCGGTGTCGGCTCGGCCTTGGCCCTGTCCTTCGCCCAGGCCTTTTCCACCTCCGGGTTGCGGGTGTCGAGGCGGGCCTCCACCACCTTGTCGAGGCTGATGTCGACATGGTCGGTCGAATAGAACCAGCCGCGCCAGAACCAGTCGAGATCGACGCCCGAGGCTTCCTCCATGGTGCGGAAGAAATCATAGGGCGTCGGCCGCTTGAAACGCCAGCGCCTGGCATATTCCTTGAAGGCGAAGTCGAACAGTTCGCGGCCCAGGATGGTTTCGCGCAGGATGACCAGTGCAGTGGCCGGCTTGGCATAGCCATTGTTGCCGAACTGCAGCAGGCTTTCGCTGTTGGTCATCAGCGGCACCTGGTCCCGGCTGACCATATACTCGACGATGTCGCGCGGTTCGCCGCGGCGGGCCGGGAAATCGGGATCCCACTGCCGCTCTGCCTCGAACTGCAGGAAGGTGTTGATACCTTCGTCCATCCAGGTCCACTGGCGCTCGTCGCTGTTGACGCTCATCGGGAACCAGATGTGGCCGATCTCGTGGATGACGACGCCCACGAGGCCGTATTTCGCCCGCTCGGTATAGGTCAGCCGGCCGGTCTTGCGGTCCTTCACCGGGCGCGGGCCGTTGAAGGTGATCATCGGATATTCCATGCCGCCCACCGGGCCGTTGACGCTCTGCGCCACCGGATAGGGATAGGGGAAGGCAAAATCGCCATAGACATCGATGGTGTGGGCGATGGCCTTGGTGGAATAGGCATCCCACAGCGGGCGGGCTTCCTTCGGGTAAAAGCTCATCGCCATCACCAGCGGATTGGCCGGATCGTCCTGCTTCACGCCCATCGCGTCCCACACGAACTTGCGGCTGGAGGCCCAGGCGAAGTCTCGCACGTTGCGCGCCGTGAAGCGCCACGTCTTCAGCGCCGTCGCCTTGCCCTTTTCGGCGGCCAGCGCTTCGGCCGGGGTGACGATATAGACCGGCTCTTTCGCTGTGCGGGCCTGCGCCAGCCGGGCGCGCTGGGCCGGGGTGAGGATCTCCGGGTTGGCCAGTTCGCCGGTGGCGGAGACGACATGATCGGCCGGCACGCTGATCGACACGTCATAATCGCCGAACTCCAGCGTGAACTCGCCGCCGCCGATGAAGGCCTTGTTGTGCCAGCCTTCATAATCGGAATAGACGGCGGCGCGCGGGAACCACTGGGCGGCGAGGAACAGGCAGTTGCCATCCTCATCGGGCTTCGTGAAGCATTCATAGCCGGAACGGCCACCCACCACGCGGGTTTCCATCAGCGGCAGGCTGAACTCGATCTTCACGGTGGTGACAGCGCCGCTGGCCAGCGGGCTGGCCAGATCGATGCGCAGCAGGCTGTCCACCACGATGAACTTCAGTGGCCGGCCGCTGGCATCCGTCACCTTCAGATTGTTGAAGCCGCCTTCCCAGTCCTTGAAGCGCATGGCGCGGCGCACGGCGGTCATGCCGATCTGGCCGCCGGGGCTCACCGTGTCGCCCAGATAGCCGATGCTGGTCTTCTTGTTTTCGTTCTGATCGAGCAGCAGCCAGAGATATTTCAGGCTGTCCGGGCTGTTGTTGTGATAGGTGATCGTCTCGGTTCCGGTGATGCTGCGCGTCGCCTCGTCCAGCCGGGCGGTGATGCGATAATCCACCTTCTGCTGCCAGTAACGATGGCCCGGCGCGCCGGCGGCGTTGCGATAATCGGTGGGGGTGGGCCAGTCCTCGCCTTCGAGCTGGCGGAACTTGTCGACGAAATCGCCTTTGGTCTGGCTGACCGGGCTGGCCGTTGCGCCAGCCATTGCACCAAGCGCCAGCACCGCTGCCAACGCCACCCTGCCGAACCACTGCATTCGTGCCATCCCCATCAACTGTGCTGCGACCCATGCCCGCCCACCTGCGCCTTGGCAAGCCGGCGGGATGCGCGATTTGCCCCACCCCGTGCGGACGGCGCGTGCGTTGCCAGCGCCGGTGCCATGTGACATTGTATTGGCGATTCGATGTCATCGGGAGCAACAATCATGCGCCTCACTGCTGCCTTCGCTGTTGTTGTGATTGCCGCCAGCGCCGCCCCGGCGTTCGCCTGCGCCTTCGATGGCATGCCGGGCTACAGCCATTATGCCGTTGATGGCGCCGATCCCTATGCCGGCGCCTATGCCGAAGCGGCTGCCCGCATCGCCGAACAGCGCCGCCAGGAAGCCATCGAGAACGCCCGGCTCGCCATGCTGAAGCGTTTGGGAATGAAGGACACCACCGAGACCGCCGCGGCGCCTGCCCCGGTGACCGTGGCCAATGCCCAACCCTGACACGCTGACAATTTCCAGCGTCGCGCAAGGGCCCCTGGTGGAAGCCAGGGGCCTTTCGCATGTGCGTGATGGCCGCACGGTGATGGCCATCGGCGACTGGCAGCTTGAGCCCGGCCGCCATGCCCTGCTGCTCGGGCCATCGGGTTCGGGCAAGTCCACCTTCATCAACATCGTCACCGGCCTGCTCACCCCCAGCCACGGCAGCATCAGCGTGGCTGGCGAGCCCATGTCCGCGCTGCCGCCCGCCGGCCGCGACGCGCTGCGCCGCCGCACCATCGGGCTGGTGTTCCAGACGCTGCGGCTGATCCCGGCGCTGAGCGTGGCCGGCAACCTGGCGCTGGCCCAGAAGCTGGCCACCGGCCGCGTCGACGAGGCGGAGATCGCCCGCCTGATCGACCGCGTGGGCCTTTCGCATCGTGCCCAGGCGCGGCCCCGGCAATTGTCCCAGGGCGAAGGCCAGCGCGCCGCCATCGCCCGTGCGCTGGTCACCCGACCGCGCCTGCTGGTTGCTGACGAGCCGACCTCGGCGCTCGATGATGCCAATGCCGAGAAGATGATCGGCCTGATGTTCGAGACCGCCGAAGCCACCGGCGCCACCCTGCTGGTCGCCACCCATGATGGCCGCATCGCTCACCGCTTCGCCAACCGGCTGGACCTGAAGGTGCCAGAGGCGGTCGCGGCATGATCGGGCTTTCCCTCGCCTATCTGAAGGACCGGGCGCTCAACACCGCGCTCAATGTCCTGCTGCTGGCGCTGGGCGTCGCCAGCCTCGTCATCCTGCTCCTGTTTTCCAGCCAGCTCGAAAACCGGTTCGATCGCGATGCGCAAGGGGTAGACATGGTGGTGGGCGCCAAGGGCTCGCCGCTGCAGCTGATCCTTTCCAGCGTCTATCATGTCGATATCCCCACCGGGAACGTGCCACTGGAAACGGTCGAACTGCTGCGCCGCCAGATGGGCGTGGCCGAAGCGATCCCGCTGGCGCTGGGAGACAGTTTCCGCAGCTTCCGCATCGTCGGCACCGAGCCGGCCTATCCGGCGTTGATGGGCGCGACGCTGGCGGAGGGCCGCATGTTCGAAACGCCGATGGAAGCGGTGATCGGCGCCGAGGTGGCGGCCCGCACCGGCGCCGGGCTGGGCCAGCGCTTCGTCGGCGGTCACGGCATGGGCGGCGGTGAAGAAGGCCCCAAGCACGAGGAGCAGCCGTTCATCGTTGTCGGCCTTCTCAAGCCCACCGGGACGGTGATCGACCGGCTGATCCTCACCCGCATCGAAAGCGTGTGGGCCGTGCACGGCATCGAAGCGCCGCACAAAGAGCATCACGAAGGCGAGAGCGAGGCCGAACATGCGGCCCATCATCATGAAGGCGAGAGCGCCGCGGAGCATGAAGCCCACGCCAGCCCGGCGGAGGTGACCGCCGTGCTCGTCCGCTTCGGCAGCCCGATCGCCGCGGTGCGCCTGCCCGGCTTCATCAACCGCCAGACCAACCTGCAATCGGCGGTGCCGGCCGTGGAGGTCTCGCGCCTGCTGGCGCTGGTCGGTGTCGGCCTCGATGCGGTGCGCGCCTTTGCCGTGCTGCTGATGATCACCGCCGGCCTGTCCATCTTCGTCGCCCTGCTCACCGCGCTGAAGGAGCGGGAGGGCGACATGGCGATGCTGCGGGTGATCGGCGCCAGCCGCGCCGCCATCATCGGCCAGGTGGCCAGCGAGGGCCTGATCCTCGCGGCCGGCGGCGCGCTGCTGGGGCTGCTGCTGGGCCATGGTGTGATCGCGCTGGCGGCTGCCAGCATCGAACAGCTGCACCAGCTTGGTCTGTCTGCCACCCGCTTCCACCCCGGCGAGGCCTGGATCGTCGCCGCCGCGCTCGCCATCGGACTCATTGCCGCCTTGATTCCCGCCTTGCGTGTGCTGCAATCCGATATTGCCGACACGCTGGCCAACGCCCGCTAGGAGATGAACCCATGATCCTGCGCCTTACCGTCCTCGCTGCCGCCGCGGCTCTCGTGGCGGCCCCCGCTGCCTTTGCCCCGGCTGCCTTAGCCCAGCCGGCCAAGCCAGACCTGAAGCCGTCGGAATCAATCTGGAAGCCGGCGCCCACCCCGCCCGGCGGCGTGGCCTGGGCCGTGCTGGAGGCCGCCAAGGAAGACCCGGCCGCCGCCAAGGCCGGCGCCGTCAAGCCGCTCTATCCCGCCAGCGTGAAGGCGCTGGCCGGCAAGCGGGTGAAGATCAACGGCTACATGCTGCCCCTGGGCAAGGGCGCCAACCAGAGCCATTTCGTGCTGCTGGCCTATCCGCCCGATTGCCCCTTCCACCTCAATCCCGGCCCGCAGCAGTTCATCGAGGTGAAGGTCACCAGCGCCGTTCCAATGAATTATGACGTGCGCACCATCGAAGGCACGCTGGAACTGGCCGGTGGCGACGGCAGCGGCGTGTTCTACAAGATCAGCGACGGGAAAGAGATGTGAGGGCGCTGCTGGCGGTTGCCCTGCTGGCCGCGCCGGTCGCGGCTGCCCCGCTGCCGCCAGACCTTGCTGCCCGCATCGACAAGGCGATGCGCGACCAGGCCAGCATCAACAACTGGCCCGGCATTGCCTGGGGCATCGTCAAGCGCGGCGAAGGCCTGGTGCACTTCGGCCACGATGGCCTGGCCGATGCCGACAGCCGCCGGCCGGTGGAGGCCGACACGCGCTTCCGCATCGCCAGCATGACCAAGGCCTTCACGGCGCTGACCATCCACGAACTGGCGGCCGAGGGGAAGATCCGCCTCGATGATCCGGTGGTTCGCCATGTCCCGGAACTGGCCGGCTGGGGTGATGCCCTCACCATCACCGATCTCGTCCACCACATGGCCGGCTTCGTCACCGATGATCCCTGGGGGGACCGGCAGACGCCGTTGCCGGAAGCGGAATTCACCGCGCTCCTGAAGGCCGGCGTGCCCTTCACCCGCGCGCCCGGCCTCACCCATGAATATTCCAACCTCGGCTATGCCATCCTCGGCCGGGTGATCCGCAACGTCACCGGCCAGCCGTTCGAGGCGGAGATCGCCCGCCGCCGTTTCCAGCCGCTGGGCATGAGCGCCACCAGCTTCAACCTCGCCGACGTGCCGCAGGGCAAGCTGGCCACCGGCTGGCGCTGGGAAGACGGGCAGTGGAAGCGCGAGCCCGACATGGGCCCCGGCACGTTCGGCGCCATGGGCGGCGTGATCACCACCGTGCCTGATTATGCCCGCTGGGTGGAGCATCTCCTGTCGGCCTGGCCGGCCGCTGCGCCGGGCACAGCCGAGCCCAGGACCCGCGTGACCGTGCGCAGCCTGTTGCGCGGCGAAGGCTCGCCGCGCCGCATCGACCGGCCGGATTATCTCGGCGTGCCGGTGTGCATGGTGGCCGTGGTCTATGGCGGCGGCCTGCGTGTCGGCGATGATTGCCGGCTCGGCCGCGTGGCCTTCCATGGCGGCGGCTATCCCGGCTATGGCAGCCACATGATCATCGCGCCCGATGGCGGCTGGGGCGTGTTCGTCTTCACCAACCACACCTATGCCGGGCCGTCCGGCCTCGCCTGGGGCGCGCTCACGGCCATTCACGAAGCCGGGCTGATGAAGGCCGATGATTTCCCGGTCTCGGCACAGCTCAAGGCCGCCGCCGCCGGGGTCGAGCGCATCCTCGCCAGTGGGCGTGTGGCGGCCGATCCGGCCCTGCTCGCGGTCAACCTGCTGATGGACCGCGATGCCGCCCACCGCGACGCCGCGCTTGGCCGGATCCGCGCCAGCATGGGCCGCTGTGACACGCCCAGGCTGACAGCCGCCGGCGCGCTGGAAGGCACGCTGGCGTGGCAGTGCCGCGGCGGCAAGCTGAGCGCCCATCTGCTGCTGGCGCCAACGCCGACACCGCAGCTGCAGGCACTGGACTGGCGCTTCGAGGCCGACAAGCAGCCATAGAACGCCGCACAGGGCGCCACTGCGCTATGGCCGAGAGGATGGTCGGGGAGACAGGATTGGCTGCGCCGATCCTGCAGCCGGTGCCGCTGCGCGGCGAGCAGTGGTCGGGGAGACAGGATTCGAACCTGCGGCCCTCTGCTCCCAAAGCAGATGCGCTACCAGACTGCGCCACTCCCCGACGTGCGGCTTGCCCTAGGTGAAGCCCCTTGAAAGCGCAAGGCCGGTGCCGCGTGCTGGCCGACTGCGTCTGCCGTTGAAAATCTTCCGGAGCGCCGGGATTGCTGCCCCCGCGACGCGTCGGCGTGTGACGCTGCGATGATCGAACGAGCGGTCTTCACTGCTTTCCGCCACAGAGCAGGTCAAGCAGAATCCCGATCACTCAGGGATCACCATTGCAGCAGGTGAAGATAGCTTCATTCCAAGACACAGACAGATCGTAAAGATTACAACGAATATACCGAAAAATCCCTGAGAATCGCTTGACATGAAAAATTTGCTACCATAGCCTGATAGTGATGGATCTGCTCAAGAACGCCTTGGATGTGATCCACAATTTGGCAAATACTTATTTGAACAATATTGACCACCGGCAGGATCAATGGATCTTGCTGACGAGTCTCGTTGATCATGATGGATCGATCAATCGGGATACGCGAAACAAGGTCGTCATGGCTGTTTACAATATAACGCGGGAGCCATTCGCCAGCAGTCATAAGCCGACTTCGTCAGGACCGGCAAATCAGTCTGGGGGAACCGGACTGACAGTCGTTTCTCCGCCACTCTATCTGGACGTGCATCTGATGTTCATGGCCAATTTTCCGGAGAAGAGCTATTCCGACGGCCTGGCCGCCCTGTCGCGCGTGATCAGTTTCTTTCAACAGATGCCGGTCTTCACGCCCCAGAACGCACCTGGTCTCGCGCCAGACATCACCCAGTTAACACTTGATATTGAAAATCTTTCGCCTGTTGATGTGAACTACATCATGAGCATGCTGGGCACGCGATACCTGCCCAGTGCCTTTTACAAATTGCGCATGATCCCTATTGCCGCGCCAGTGATGCAGGCAAGGGCCTATGCGGTTGATGCCGCCGCCGCATCGGTGTCGGCATCGTGAACCCGCCGCCCGCCCAGGCACAGGCTGCACCGGGGCGGGTGATCGGCGGTGACGGGCGCAATGCCCTGTTCAGGCTCCAGATCTGCCACGACTTCTACAACAGCAACGGCGGACGCTGCACGGATATCGGGCTGGAGCCCACGCCGGACTGTGCGGCACTGATGCAATCGATCGGCCTGCTGTTGCAACGGTTCGACGATGGCCTTGCCGTTCACGTTCCGGAAGATCGGCGCGCAGCCCTGGCGGCAGTGATGGCCGCCGATCCGGGAGCCCGCCTCGACTTCCTGATGATCTGCAGGAATCCCGATTTCATCGGCTTCACGGCGTTGCCGATCAACACCTGCCCAACAACCCATGCGATCCACTGCAGCAACCTGCAAGGCTCTGGCGATGGCCCGTGGCTGGCCCTGGGCGCGGGCACGACCATCAGCGGACGCGATGTGCTGCCGGCCAGTGGCCCGACGCTGCGCATGACAGCCCCCATGGCCGGCACCGTGACCGCGCGCGATCAGCTGGGCCGCCCTGTCACCAGCATCAACGTGAAGGCAGGGGAAATGGCGACCCTGTCGCTGAGTGGGCTGGCCTATGGCCGCTATGCCATAACGGCAGAGCCGCCGGGGGCCTGGACCGGTCCGCCAGCCATTGCCTACATGCCGGCCTCTCCGCTGGCGATCGGGCTGGTGGAACTGCTGCTGGCGCCGCCGGCCGGACACGCCGCTGGTGCCGGGGCCTTTCCCGCCATCTCGCCTTCCGGCGTGACGCCTGCCTGCCTGACACTGGCCTTCACGTCCCGAACAACCTACTGGAATTACTATATCGTTGCCGGCCAGGGCGGCACGCTTTCAGACGATCTGGCCATAGCGGGCGCCAATGACGGCGCGGCCGGCCCCCCGGTGCGCTTCACCAAGGAGCAGCAGCGCCTGCCCAACGGCGATGTGGCGATCGTGTTCGCCGCCCAGGATGCGCTTCCCTTGCAGCAAGCCGCCAACGCGCGGTTCAGTCTGGCAGGCCGCCGCAGCTCGCCGGGCGGCAAGGAGAATAGGGTGGCCATCAGCCGATTGCCGGCTGCACCCAAGGCGCCCGTCTGGCCTGCTGCGGACAACGCATCCGCCGGAGTGTCGGAGATTTTCGTTTACGTGTGACTGACTCAAGCCTGGAAGGACGTCCGAAATGTCGATCATTGCCGCAGCAAGTTCCTATCTCGCGCGCAAGACGCCCGGGGTCTACGTCACCGAGATCGATGCCTTCGGCACCGGTATCGTGGGTGTTCCCACGGCGGTGCCGATCTTCATCGGCTACACCGAATTTGCCGGCGATCCCGTCACCGGCGCGCCGCTCTACAACCAGGCGGTGCCAATCACGTCGATGTTGCAGTATCAGCAGTATTTCGGCGGCGCAGCGCCGGCGAGTTATGCTCTTGTCCCGGTGGGCAACGGCAATCCGCCGGCAGGATCGGGCAGCGGCGCAACCTCTGGATCCGGAGCGGGTTCAAACTCGGGCCCACCCGCTCCCATGCCGACACCGGATTTCTATGCGTCCTATACGGATGGCAGCAATGTCAGCCTGCAGGGTTTCAACGTGCAGCCGGTGCAGATGGCGGGTGAAATCCAGAACTTCATGCTCTACTGGTCGATGCTGGCCTTCTTCGCCAATGGCGGCAGCCAGTGCTATGTGATGTCCGTCGGCAGCTACTGGCTGAGCCAGGCGCCCACCAGCCCGCCCACGCCGGATGAAGGCTGGCATCTGACCAGCATCTCGAAAGACGATCTCGTCGCCGGTCTCACGGCCGCAAACCCGGTCATCGGCCCGACGATGACCGTGATTCCGGAAGCCTGCCTGCTGGAGCCGGATGATTATTCAACCGTGGTCGGGACGATGATGCTCCAGGCATCGGTTCTGCAGGACCGTGTCGCCATCCTCGATCCGCGCGGCGTGCTCGAAGCCAACACGGTGACGGCGCTGCAGACCGTGCAGGGCAATTTCGCCACCGCCATTGCCCCGGCGATTTCGGCGGCCAGCTATGGCGCGGCCTATGCACCCGCGCTGTCGGCCTCGGTCGTTTCGGCCAGCAACATCCTCTACACCAATCTGGCATCGAGCACCGACAACAGCATCATCCGCAACATCCTGTATACGCAGGCCCAGCAGCTTTACTCCGGCACCGGGCTGACCAGCGTGACGGACGCGGTCGATCAGGCCTTCCCGCAACAGCCAGGCTCGCCGCCGTCCACGTCTTCCTATCCGGCCAGGACGGCAAATCAGACCCAGGCCGACTGGGAACAGGCGCTCGACAATTATCTGTTGTGCACCCTGCCGGTGTTCAAGCAGATCGAGACGCTGATCGCTGCGGACATGAACATCCTGCCCGCCAGTCCGTTCATAGCGGGCGTCTGGTCCGCCAGCGATTCCCGCAATGGCGTGTGGAATGCACCGGCCAACGTGTCGCTGGCCTCGGTTTCGGCGCCGCTGTGCATCATGGGCGATGCCGATCAGGCCGGTTTCAACGTGCCGCTGAACGGCCAGGCGATCAACATCATCCGGGCCCTGCCCGGCCGCGGGAACGTGGTGTGGGGCGCCCGCACGCTGGACGGGAACAGCAATGATTACCGCTACATCCAGGTGCGGCGGACGCTGATCTACATCGAACAGTCGATCAAGCTGGCGATGAACGCCTTTGTGTTCGCCGCCAACGATTCCCTGACCTGGTCAACGGTGACGGCAGCGATTTCCAGCTTCCTGACCGATCTGTGGCAGCGCGGCGGCCTGATGGGCAACAAGCCCAGCGAGGCCTTCTCGGTCGCCGCCGGGCTGGGCGTCACCATGACGCCGCAGAATATACTGGACGGCTACATGATCGTGGCCGTGACGGTGCAGCTGATCCATCCGGCCGAGTTCATCGAACTGACCTTCACGCAGAAGATGGGGAGCTGATCGCCCCTCCCCTGTTGACTGGAGAAACCCAGAATACCACGTGGCCGCTGCCGAAATTCTACTTCTCGGTGACAGGCATGCCCGGCAATCCGGTGTTCCAGGAAGTGTCCGGACTGGAAACCGAGGTGCAGGTGATCGAGTATCGCGCCGGCAACAGCGGCATCTTTGCGCCGATCAAGATGCCGGGCCTGGCCAAGGTGGGCAACATCACGATGAAGAAGGGCATCTTCGTCACCGATCAGCTGCTGTGGACCTGGTTCAAGTCCATCACCATGAACACGATTGCGCGGTCGACCATCGTGATCAACCTGCTCGATCAGACTGGCACGGCGCAATACGGACATGAAATCGGATGGCAACGAGGTGGCGGTCGAAAGCATCGAAGTCGCCTATGAAACCATGAGCATCTCGCTTGGTGGATAAACTTCGGTGCCATCGACGAAATATTATCCGCCGCCCGCCTTTGCCTTTTCGGTCGGAATCGCCGCGTCGGCCTCGCCGGTGCTGACCGGCAATATCGATGCGAGCTTTCAGGAAATCTCGGGCATCGACCAGCGGG
>ERZ1066122.1784-NODE-1784-length-15979-cov-8.507347_pt1 | contig 15979 bp, 12 predicted proteins | sample MGYA00382769_ERZ1066122 | MGnify/ENA primary metagenome ERZ1066122 (study PRJEB33369, sample SAMEA5778352) | biofilm metagenome | biome: Industrial cooling water; feature: Water cooling tower basin; material: Biofilm | place: United Arab Emirates | collected...
GTATATAATGCATGCGCTTCGGAACTTCCGGATGTGTTGTCTGGGTTGGTTGCTTCATTTTGCGCTAGTGTTTCAATGTATGTTTCACAGAATAGTGACTGGAAGAGCTTTGTAAATAATAGTGTTGACGTGCATTTTGACGCCGACTCTATATCAAAAATTTTGGAGGCTGCGAAAGCATTTGCGCAGGAGGCAAGACGTTCCAGTGACGTAGCCGACCCATCAGTGCCTTTCGTTATCGAGCAGCTTCAAATTATAATTGACAGACCAAAGGTTAACTCAAAGCGCATTGCGTTTGCTATATTTCGAACAATTGAGAACGCCTGTGCTGCAATATACAAATATTTCTTTAACATGATATCGCAATCCGCCTTGCGATTTTCTGACGTAGTTGTCGACAAGCTCCCCGGCCAGCTATACAAATTGGTTACAATTGGAGCAATTGCGGGCCTCGCGTTGCAGATCCCTGCAATTGAAGCTGTATCTCCCTGGATAGCTCAGGCAACTAAAGTGGTTGTTGAAACAATCCGTCGTTGAGAATTCGGGTGCAGGGACGAGTCCCTGCCCGCCGGAGGCCCGTCATCCTACTCCGCCGCCTCCAGCACCCGTTCCACCACCGCGGCCGCCTTCCCGAACAGCATCTCGGCCGTCAACGGGCCTTCCAGCAGTTCGCGGCGACCATATTTGTAATCCGCGGTCCCCACCCAGGGCGCGCGGTTGCCGGAGCGGGGAAGGGCGTCGGCGCCGCGTTGGGCGTAACGTTTTCCGGGGATGCGCCTCGCCTTGCGGCCCCACGCAACAATGTGCCACAGCCACCCCATGAGCTATGTCGGCATCAACTTTCATGGCGTGGGCGTGCCGCATGTGGGCGTGCCGGCGCATGAGGTGCCGTATTGGCTGGGCGAGGCGCGGTTTGCCGAGGTGGTGGGGTGGATAGCGGCGGCGCAGGTTCAGGGCCGGGATGTGCGGGTCACGTTCGATGATGGCAATGTGTCTGATCTCGAACGCGCGGCGCCAGTGCTGGCGCGGCATGGTGTGCGGGCGACGTTTTTCGTGCTGACCGGGCGGTTGGATGATCCGCGTTATCTGTCGCGGGGGCAGGTGCGGCAGTTGCAGGCGCTGGGGCATGGCATCGGGCTGCATGGCCGCGATCATCTGGATTGGCGCGGGCTGGATGAGGCGGCGCTGGCGGCCGAAACGGTGGGCGCGCGGGCGGTGCTGGCCGAGGTGGCCGGCGTGGCGATCGACGAGGTGGCGGTGCCGTTTGGCGCCTATGATCGGCGGGTGATGGCGCGGCTGAAGGCGGCGGGCTTTGCCGCCATTCACACCAGTGATGGCGGGCCGGCGCGGGATGGCGCGCTGGTGCGGCCGCGCACGTCGGTGCGCAGCGACATGGACGATGCGGCGGTGCACGCCATCCTGGCGGGCCGGCCGTCAGCGGCGCGGCGGCTGCGGCGGGCGCTCTCGATGTGGCGGCGCGGCGGGCTCTGAGCCGATCTGCTGCGCGCGGTTGAAATATTCCTCCTTCGCCACCACGCGGCCGGTCGTGTCGCGCAGGAAGGTCACTTCGTGCAGCTCGCTGCCATCGCGGGCGATGCGGCGGAACCGGTCTTTCGCCACCGGCTTCAGGAAGGAAAGATGCGCCGCCGGCTGCGGATCGGGGAGGGACAGGGTGACGAGCCCGCCGTTCCAGGGCAGGATCAGTGTCTCGCTGTCCCAGGTGCCGTTCACGTAGCGGCCGGCATAGTCTTCGAGAGGGAGGATGGCCGGCGGCGGGCCTTTCCAGCCATGATCGCGCCGCGCATCGAGCAGCTTGTGCACCTGCTGCACGTCCCCCCAGGTCTCGTGGCTGTCGGTGGTCATCACGGCGACGGCGGTTTCTGTGTCGGGGCGCAGCAGCATGGCGGTGTGATAGCCGGGGCAGCTGCCATCATGGCCGATCCAGCTGCGGTGCTCATCGCGTTCGTGGAAGAAGCCGAAACCCCAGCTGCCATCGTTGACCGGATCGCTGAACTGGATGCGGTGCATTTCGCGCAGGGTGGAGGGGCGCAGCACATTGACGGTGGCCGGCACGCTGTCTTGCCGCAGCAGCGACACCTGCCACAGGCCGAAGCGCACCAGATCCTCGGCGCTGCTGGTGAAGCCGGCGGCCGGGGTGATGGCCCTGGCGTCGAAGGGCTTGAGCAGGTGGCGCTGGCCCTGCCGGTCCACCGGGCTCCAGCCGACGGCAAGGCGGCTGCCGAGCTGTTCGGTGGCGAGGCGGGGCTGCGTGTCGGTGAGGCGCAGCGGGCCCAGGATGCCGGTGGTGACGAGGCGGGCATAATCCTGCCCGGCCACGGCGGCGGCGGCCTCGCCCGCCAGGGTGAGGCCGATATTGCTGTATTGATAGGTGCGGCCCACCGGATAGAGCGGGCTGTGCCGCGCCATTTCGGCCTGGAGGTGCGCGCGGGTGGGGAAGGGATAATCGGGGCCGGTCCAGTTGCCGGTGTCGCTGTCGCGCTGCACGCCGGCCGAATGGGTGAGCAGGGCGCGCAGGGTGACGGGCACGGAGTCCCGCCCGTCCGGCTTGTGGGCGGCCCAGGGCAGATAGGTGGTGACCGGTTCATCAAGGCGCAGGCGCCCGGCCTCCCACTGCTGCATCACCGCCACCGCGGTGAACAGCTTGGAGATGGAGCAGATGGAATAGAGCGTGTCACCACGGGCGGGCACCCGGCGGGCCGCGTCGACATGGCCATAGCCCCGCGACCACAGCAGGCGATCGCCCTTGCCGATGGCGATCGAAAGCGCCGGCCAGCCGCCATAGACCTGCGCGGCATCCGCCCAGGCGTCGATCAGGCGGATGGCTTCGGTGGTGGCGGGATCGCTGGGCGGCGTGACGGGCTGGGTGCTGGCCGCGCTGGCCAAAAGGGCAAGGGCGCCGGCCAGCCGTTTCATTCGGCGGCTTCCAGCAGGCGCGGCGCGGCGGCTGTGGCGCGGGCGAAGACCATCTCGTCGGTCACCGGGCCTTCCAGCAGCTCGCGGCGATCATAGGTGTAGTTGGCGGTCACCATCCAGGGCGCGCGGTTGCCGGAGCGGGGCAGGGCATCGGCGCCGCGCTGGACATAGCCGGAGGCCAGATCCATGGCGAGGCGTTCGGGCTGCACGTCGGCCGCCGGGGTGGGGGTGGCGCTGTCCACGCCCGCTGTGCGCATGTGGTTGATGAGGCGGCAGACATAGTCGGCGATCAGGTCAGACCGCAGGGTCCAGCTGGCGTTGATGTAGCCGAAGCTCTGGAACAGATTGGGCAGGCCGGAGAACATCATGCCCTTGTAGGCCAGCGTGTCGGCGATGCGCACGGCCTTGCCGTCCACGCTGATCGCCATGCCGCCGGCGGCCTGCAGCTTGAGGCCAGTGGCGGTGACGATGATGTCTGCCGCCAGCAGATGGCCGGAGGCGAGGCGGATGCCGCCGGCTTCGAAGCGGCTGATCTGATCGGTGGCGATGCTGGCGGTGCCGGCCTTGATGGCATTGAAGAAATCGGCATCGGGCACCAGGCAGAGCCGCTGGTCCCACGGGTTGTAGCCGGGGGTGAAGTGGGTTTCGAGATCATAATCGGCCGGCAGCAGCTTCGCGAGGCGTTTCAGCAATGTTTCCCGCACCTTGGACGGGTTTTCGCGGGTCTGCCTGTAGAACCATTGGCCGAAGGTGACGTTCTTCCAGCGCACGATATTGTAGGCGGTCTGCGCCGGCAGGATGGCCTTCAGGACATTGGCGATGGCGTCGGAAGAGGGGCGGGAGACCATCCAGGTGGGCGTGCGCTGCAGCATCGTCACATGGGCGGCCTTCTTGGCCATTTCCGGCACCAGCGTCACCGCGGTGGCGCCCGAGCCGATGACGACCACGCGCTTGCCGGTGTAATCAAGCGTCTCGGGCCAGAATTGCGGGTGGATGATCTGCCCGGCGAAATCCGCCTCGCCCGGCCAGTGGGGGCGGTGGCCTTCGCTGTAGTTGTAATATCCGCTGCACAGGTAGAGGAAGCGGGTGGTGAGGCTGACGGGGCCGTTCGCGGTCCTGGCGGTGACCGTCCAGCGCGCGGTGTCGCTGTCCCAATCGGCGCTGGTCACCTTGTGGCCGAAGCTTATGTGCGGGGTGATGCCATGTTCCTCGGCGGTCTCGTGGACATAGGCGCGGATCGACGGGCCGTCGGCAATCGCCTTGGCGGATGTCCACGGCTTGAAGCGATAGCCCAGCGTGTACATGTCGCTGTCTGACCGGATGCCGGGATAGCGGAACAGGTCCCAGGTGCCGCCGATGGCCTCGCGGCCTTCCCAGATCTGCCAGCGCTCTTCGGGGCAGGCCTGCTGCAAGTGCACCGCAGCGCCGATGCCGGACAGGCCGGCGCCTACGATCAGTACATCGATATCGGTTTCGGCCATGGCCCTTGTCATTGCCCACTTCCTCCCGTCACCCCACCGTAGGGCGGGCCATGCGACGGGCGCAATGGGACAAAAATGTCAGCGCGGGTCAGTCAGCGCCTCGGAATGCCCGGCACCACCGGCAACTGGCGCGGGCGATCGCGGCGCGGCATCTGCGCCTGATAGGCAACCAGGCAATGTTCCCCGCAATAGGGGAAGCCGGGGTTGCTGGGCTTGCCGCAGAAGTGGAAATCCGGCTCCCCGGGATGGCCGATCGGCCATTTGCAGACCTTGTCGTTGAGATCGAGCAGCGTGGTGCGGGCGCCCTTGCCGCCCTTGGCCGGCTTGGCAACCGGGCGGGCGGCCACGGGCTGCGAGGGCATCACCGGCGCGGGCGCCGCTGGCGGCTGTGACTGGGCCTGCACCGGGGCAGGCGCCTCGGCGCGCGGCGGCGGTGGTGGTGGTGCGGTCGGCTTGGCGGCCACCGGCGTGGCCGGCGCCGGCGTATCGGTGGCCTTCACCGGCGAGGGCCGGCTTTCCAGGCCAAGCCGGTGCGCCTTGCCGATCACGGCGTTGCGGGTGACCCCTTCGCCCAGCATCTCGGCGATCTGGGTGGCGGTCATGCCGCTTTCCCAGCCCTGCTTCAGCTTGGCAATGCGTTCTTCGGTCCAGGCCATAGGTAAAGTTTATCCCGGCAAATGCCGCACCCTCTTGGCAGGCGCGGGCTGGAAACGTAAGCCCCCTAACGATGATGGACGCCAACAGCAAGCAGCCTGCGTTTCGGGAACCCGGGGTTCCGGTGATCGCGCGTCTCAACAGCGAGGGATTGAAGACCCTCTATCTGAAAGAGGTACGGCGCTTTTTCAAGGTGCAGCTGCAAACCATTTGGGCGCCGGCGATCACCACATTGCTGTTCCTGGTGATCTTTGCCGTCGCGCTGGGCCGCGGCGATGTGCGCATCCTGGGCGTGCCCTATGCCGATTTCCTTGGCCCCGGCCTGATCGTGATGGGCATGATCCAGAACAGCTTTGCCAACACCAGCTCCTCGATCCTGGTGGCCAAGGTGCAGGGCTCGATCATCGATGTGCTGATGCCGCCGCTGTCGGCCGGTGAACTGATGCTGGCCTGGGTGGGCGGTGCGCTGACGCGGGCCTGGCTGGTGGGCGGGGCGGTCTGGCTGGCGATGGCGCTGGCGCCGGGCGTGGACGTGCCGATCCGCAATCCCTGGCTGGTGCTCTACTATGGCTCGATGGGCGCGGTGCTGCTGGGTCTGCTCGGCATCCTCACCGGCATCTGGGCCGACAAGTTCGATCACGCTGCCGCCGTCACCAACTTCGTTGTCCAGCCGCTCACGCTCTTGTCGGGCACTTTCTATCTGGTTGATCGGCTCGGGCCCACGGTGGCGGCGGTGGCCCATGCCAATCCCTTCTTCCACATCATCGACGGGTTTCGCGCCGGGTTCATTGGCGCGTCTGACGGCCCGCTGCTGATGGGCGGCCTCGTGCTGGCGCTGGCCAATGCCGTGCTGTGGTGGGTCTGCTATCGGGTGGTGCGTTCGGGCTGGCAGCTCAGGGCCTGAGGATTTTGTGGGCCTGAGCTTTGGCCGCGCAGGTTTTTTTGCGCAGCCGGCGTGAGGGATATGTGTCGCTATGACGTATTGTCACGAATGTGGTGCAGGCGTAGCCGGCGCGTGAACGAGCAGGTTCAAAGGGGGCGCGGTTGCGCCCACAGGGGATAGCGAGTGGTGATGAGAGTGCGCCTGAAGGCCAAGCCCGCGCTGTTGCTGGGTGCGTTGCTGCTGGCCGCCTGTTCTGGCGGGGAAGAGGGCAAGGGTGGCCCCGGCGGCCCCGGCGGCAAGCGCCCGCCGCAGCTGGTGGCAGCGCAGGCGGCGTCCATGGCCGATTTCGCGCCCACGCTGGTGGCACTAGGCACCGTCACCCCCAGCCAGAGCGTGGCCGTGCGCCCGCGCGCCGATGGCGAGATCATCGGCATCGCCTTTCGCGAAGGGGACATGGTGCGCGCCGGGCAGACACTGTTCCGGCTCGATCCCCGCACCGCCCGCGCCAATGTGCAGCAGGCCGAAGCCGAGCTGAAGGGCGCCATCGCCGCCGAGCGCCGCGCCACGCTGGATTATGAACGGGCCGAGGCGCTGGTGACCAAGGGCTTCGTGTCGGCCGCCGCGCGCGATCTGGCGCGGGCCAATGCCTGGTCGGCGCGCAGCAGCATTGATACCGCGCGTGCCCAGCTCGATGCGGCGCGCGTGCAATTGTCGTTCCTCACCATCACCGCGCCCATCTCTGGCCGCACCGGCGAACTGGGCTTCCGCCTGGGCGCCAACGTGCGGCAGGGCGATGCCACGGCGCTGGTGACGATCAACCAGCTGTCGCCCATCCATGTCCGCTTCCTGGTGCCGGCCGCCAATGTGCAGCAGGCGCGTGCGCTGCTGGCGGCGGGCGGCGGCAAGGTGGTGGCGCGCCTGCAGGGCTCCGGCCAGGTGCTGGCCACCGGCAGGCTGGTGTTCCTCGACAACAATGTCGATCCCGGCAATGGCGGGGTGGCGGCGCGCGCCGAGTTCGACAATCCCGGCGAAATCCTGTGGCCGGGCGCGATTGTCGACGTGGAATTCCCGCTGGGGGCCGCCCGGCCCTATGTGGCGCTGCCGGAAGGGGCGGTGCAGACCGGGCGCGATGCGCCCTTCGTGTGGATGGTGACCAGTGGCGGCGGCAAGCCGGGCGCCGGCAAGCCAGCCAGCAAGGTCGAGATGCGCGATGTCGTGGTGGCCGGCCGGCTTGGCGGCACGGTCTATGTGGCAAGCGGCATTCAACCCGGCGAGAAGGTCGTCGTTGATGCGCTGGCGCGGCTGCGCGATGGCGATGCGGTGCGCCTGAAGCCGGGCGGCAAGCCACAGATGGCCGGCGGTGCGCCGGCCGCAGCCGGCGGATCGGCTGACTGATGGGCTTCGTCCGCATCTTCGTCGAGCGGCCGGTTGCCACCATCCTGCTCACCTTCGCCATCATCTTCGGTGGCCTGTTCGGCTATCGCGAGCTGGCCGTGTCGGCGCTGCCGGAAGTGGACCTGCCGACCATCCAGATCGAGGCCAGCCTGCCCGGCGCCAACCCCGGCACCATGGCGGCATCGGTTGCCACGCCGATTGAACGGCAGCTTTCAACCATTGCCGGCATCGAGCAGGTGATTTCCACCAGCAACACCGGCAGCACCCAGATCACCGTGCAGTTCGCGCTGGATCGCGACATCGATTCCGCCGCGCTTGACGTTCAGTCCGTGCTCTCGGCCGTGACCCGGCGGCTGCCGCCGGAAATGCCCAGCCCGCCCAGCTTCCGCAAGATCAACCCGGCCGATCAGCCGGTGCTGATCCTGTCTGTCCGCGACAAGACGCGGGCGATGAACGAGCTGCAGACATTGGTCGACACGCTGATGACGCCGCGGCTTTCGACCCTGCCCGGCGCCGGCCAGGTGTTCGTGTTCGGCGATCGCCGCTTTGCCATCCGTATCCAGTTCAGCCCGCAGGCGCTGGCCGCCCGCAACCTGACCGTGGATGATGTGCGTCAGGCCGTGGCCGCTGCCAACAGCAACATCGCGGTCGGCGCGATCACCGGCGGTCCGCGCAACTTCACGCTCGATGCCTCCGGCAACATGGAAAAGCCGGAGGAGTTCGCCAACATCATCATCGCCACGCGCAACGGCCTGCCGGTGCGGGTGGGCGATGTGGCCAAGGTGATCAGCAGCTATGAGCGGCTGCGCGGCGGCACCAAGTTCAACGGCGAACAGGCGCTGACCATCGCCATCTCGCGCCAGCCCGGCGCCAACGTGGTCAAGCTGGTGGACAGCGTGCGTGCGGTGCTGCCGGCCGTGCAGGAGGCGATGCCGCCCTCCGTCATCATCGCCGAGATCGTCGACCGCTCACAGAGCGTGCGCGAGAGCGTGTTCGATGCGCAGGTGACGCTGGTTGGCACCGCACTGCTGGTGGTGCTGGTGATCTATCTGGTGCTCGGTGATGGCCGCGCCACCGCCATTCCGGCCGTGGTGCTGCCGGTGGCGGCAATCGGCACCTTTGCCGGCATGTATTTCTTCGGCTTCAATCTCGACAATCTGTCGCTGCTGGCACTCACACTGGCCACCGGCTTCGTGGTCGATGATGCCATCGTGGTGCTGGAAAACATCGTCCGCCACACCGAGGATGGCGAGGATCCGCGCAGCGCGGCCGTCACCGGCGCCAACGAGATTGCCTTCACCGTGCTCTCCATCTCGGTCAGCCTGGTCGCGGTGTTCATCCCGCTGCTGTTCATGGGCGGCATCATCGGCCGGCTGTTCAACGAATTTGCCGTCACGATGACGATTGCCATCGGTGTGTCGGCGGTGCTGTCGCTCACATTGATTCCGATGATCGCGGCCCGCCTGCTCAAGCCCGGCCACCAGGAACCCGGCCGGGTGGCGCGCATCACCACGGCGGCCTTCTCCCGGCTGACCGATCGCTATCTGAAGGCGTTTGACTGGACGCTGCAGCACCGCAAGGTGGTGGGCGGGCTCACCGTCGCCTCGGTGGTGGTGGCGGTGTGGGGCTTTGCCGTGGTGCCCAAGGGCTTCTTCCCGACCGAGGATACCGGGACCATCTTCTTCGGCACCGAAGGCGCGCCCGACATCGGCTTCGAGGAAATGCAGAAGAAGCAGGATCAGCTGGCGAAGATCGTGCGCGAGGATCCGGCGGTGGCGCGGGTCAATTCCATCCTGGGCGGCGAAGGCAACCGCGGCCGCATGTTCGCCCCGCTGAAGCCGCAGGATGAACGCGACAGCATCGAGGACGTGCAGGCCCGGCTGCGCAAGGCGACGTCTGGCATCCCCGGCATCGCCGCCTTCCCGAACGTGCCGCAGAACCTCAACCTGGGTGGCCGCCCGAGCCCGACCAATTATCAGTACACCATCTCGGCGGTGGACAAGGACGAGCTCTATGCCTTCGCACCGAAGCTGGAGCAGGCGATGCGCGGCATCCCCGGCCTGGTGGACGTGAACAGCGATTACCAGCGCGGCGCCCGCCAGGCCTTCGTGGAGGTGGACCGCGATGCCGCCGCGCGCCTCGGCGTACCGGTGGACGCCATTCGCCGCGTGCTGCTGGCCGCCTATGGCAACCAGCAGATCAGCCGCATCTACACCGATGCCGATGACTATCAGGTGATCATGGAGATCGAGCCCGAGGCCCAGCTGAATGCCGACATGATCGGCTTGCTGACCGTGAGGGGCAGCAACGGGTCGCTGGTGCCGCTGTCGAGCGTGACCAGCGTGCGCATCGAAGGGGCGCCACTGACCATCGCGCACCAGAGCCAGCTGCCGGCGGTGACCATCAGCTTCAACCTGGCGCCGGGCGTGGCGCTCAGCAAGGTCAAGCCGCTGATCGATCAGGCCGCGGCCGACATCGGCCAGCCGGAGGGCGTGTCCGGCGCCCTGGGCGGCAATGCCCAGCAGTTTGAATCCAGCACCAAGTCGATGCCGATCCTGTTCCTGGCGGCGATCATCGTCATCTACATCGTGCTGGGCGTGCTTTATGAAAGCTTCGTCCACCCGATCACCATCCTTTCGGGCCTGCCGGCCGCCGGCATTGGCGCGGTGATGTTCCTGTGGCTGTTCAACATGCCGCTGGATGTCATTGGCATCATTGGTGTCGTGCTGCTGATCGGCATCGTGAAGAAGAATGCCATCATGATGATCGATTTCGCGTTGGCCGGGCAGCGCGAGCATGGCTGGACGCCGGCCCACGCCATCCGCGAGGCGGCGGCCAAGCGCTTCCGGCCGATCATGATGACCACCTTTGCCGCCATGGCCGGCGCCGCGCCGCTGGCGCTGGGCATCGGTGCCGGCGCCGAACTGCGCCAGCCGCTCGGCATTGCTGTGCTGGGCGGGCTGGTGGTGAGCCAGGTGCTCACCCTGTTTATCACGCCGGTCGTCTATCTCGGCATCGAAAGCGTGATGCAGTGGGTCCGCGTGCGCCGCGGCAGCGCCGAGGTGAAGGAACTCCCCGGTGGGCAGGCGTTCCGGCCGGAAGCGGCCGAATAATCCCCCCTCCCGCTTGCGGGAGGGGCCGGGGGAGGGGTTTGGCGTTACGCTCCACGAGTGAAGGAGCCCAGCCCATGCCCACCACCGCCGAAAATCTCGCCCGCTGGCATCAGCATCTGGCCACCCACAGCCACCAGCAGCTGTGGGACATGCTGCACCCCGATTGCGTGTTCGAAAGCCCTGTGGTGCACACGCCGCAGGTGGGGCGCCCCATCGTGTTCAAATATCTCGCCAGCGCCGGCGAGGTGCTGGGCGGCGAGGGCTTCACCTATGTCGGCGAATGGCTGAACGAGAAGAGCGCCATCCTGGAGTTCACCAATGTCGTGCGCGGCATCAAGGTGAACGGCATCGACATGATCAGCTGGGATGATGATGGCCTGATCACCCACTTCAAGGTGATGGTGCGGCCGCTGAAGGCGATCAACCTGATGCACCAGATGATGGGCGAGATGCTGGAGAAGATGGCCAGCCAGCCGGCCTGAGGGCCGATTGTCCCTTGCCGCGACGCCGTGTCAGGAGGGCAGGGGGCGCGGCGCTCTGCTATCACGATGGCCATGCGGTTTGTTTTGCCCCTTTTGTTGGCGTTATCAGCCTGCGCGCCAGAGCTGCCGCCCGAACAACTGGCTGCCCGGCGCGCCGAACGCCTGCTGGCCGGTGCCGGCCACGCAAATGCCACGCTGCTGGCACCGCTGGTGGGCCTGGATGGCCAGGGTCAGCCCGGCGTGTGCGGCCTGATCGAAACGCGTGCCGGCCCGGTGCGGGCGGTCGTGGCGCTGGCCAGCGGGCAGGTGCGCGTTGGTTTGCCGGCCGCCCAGGGTGGCGACCGCGCTGATCTGGGTGAGAGCCGCTATTGCAGCGAGGCGGCGCTGAAGCGCTGGGACCAGGTGAAAAAGGCCGATCCGATTGGCCTGGTCGCGCGGATCGGTGCCTAACGCCCGTAGTTCGGCGCCCGCTTCTCCAGGAACGCCGCCAGCCCTTCCTTGAAGTCGTCGCTGGCTGCGCATATCAGCTGGTTGCGGTTTTCCAGCGCGATGGCGGCTTCCAGGCTGGGGGCATCGATGGCGAAGCCCAGGCCTTCCTTGGTCATCCTGAGGCCGATGGGGGAGGTGGCGAGCATCTCGGCGACCAGTGCCTCGCCAGCAGCTTCCAGTTCGGCATCCGGGACCACCTGGCTCACCAGCCCTGTGGCCAGGGCGCGCGGCGCGTGGATGAAGCGGCCGGTCATCATCAGTTCGGCGGCCAGGCTGGCCCCCACCAGGCGCGGCAGGAAATAGCTGGTGCCCATATCGCAGCTGGAAAGCCCCAGCTTGATGAAGGCGGCGTTCATCTTCGCGCTTGTCCCTGCGATGCGGATATCGCTGGCCAGCGCGAAGGCAAAGCCGCCGCCGCAGGCTGCGCCGTGGATCAGGCTGATGATCGGCTGCGGGCAGCGCCGCATCTTCACATAGACATCAGCCAGCCAGCCCTGGAAGCCGAAGCCGCCGGCAAAGGGTGCTTCCTCGGTTCCTTGCGCCTTGATGTCCAGCCCGGCGCAATAGGCCCGCCCGGCACCGCGCATCACCACGATGCGCGTATCCCGGGCGTGGAACAGGCGGCCGAAGTAGTCTGACAGATCGGCCACCATCCGGTTGTTGATGCTATTGAGGGCATCCGGGCGGTTGAGGGTGAGCCAGTCGACCGGCCCGCGCTGTTCGATGTGGATGGTCTCGTAGGTCATGGGCGTGCCCTTCAGCGGTTGGACTGGCCGTCGTCGATCTTGATGATCGTGCCGGTGACGGCCTCGCTGGCCGGGGCGACGAGAGTGAGCAGGGTGGAATCCATCATCGCCGGATCCCCCAGCCGCTTGCGGCGGAAATGCTGGGTGATGTCGCCCATGCGGCTCAGCATGCCGTCCATCATCTCGCTGGCGAAGGCGCCCGGCGCGATGGCGTTGACGTTGATGGGAAAGCGCGCCCATTCCACCGCCAGCACCTCGGTCATGCGCACCACGGCGGCCTTCGTCATGCTGTAGAGCGCGGCGCCATGGCCATTATATTCAAACGCCGCCATCGAGGCGATGTTGACGATGCGCAACGGGCCACCATCGGCGATGCGGCGGGCCGCGAGGCTGGTGGACAGGAACCACGGCGCATTGACGTTTACCGCCATCACCTGGTTGTAGAGCTCGGGCGAGAGCTTGTGGGCGCGCGCGGCATCCGGGATGCCGGCATTGTTGATCAGGATGGAGACCGGCCCCATCGCGGCTTCGACCTGTTCGGCAAGGCCAAGGCACTGGGCCTGATCGGCGACATCGATCTGGAAGGCGCGGGCCTCACCGCCGGCAGCGCCGATCTCGGCCACAAGCGCTTCGAGCCGGTCGGCCCGCCGGGCGCACAGGGCAACGCGGGCGCCAGCGGCGGCCAGCACGCGGGCGAAGCGGGCGCCAAGGCCGGAGGAGGCCCCGGTGACGATGGCGACCTGTCCGGTCAGGTCATGGCTGGCGTTGGGCAGGGGAAAGGCGGTCATCAGCGGCTCCGTCAAGGGAGCCTGACCATTTCCGCTTCAACCCGCGCCGCCAATTGCCAGAAGCAACAGGGGCGGGCGACCTGGCAGCCCGCTGCAGACAGGGAAAAAGAAGGCCGGTCGGACTATGCCCGACCGGCCCACTTTCTCGCTGGGTGCGTGCACCCGTGCCGTCCAGCGCCCCAAATGGGTTCAGCCGAAGATGATATCGGCCATGGTGATCTGCTTGGAACCCTGCACGATACCGATCAGCTCGTCGGTGGTGTCCCACGCGCCGTTGCTGTTGGTGTCGCGGAAGATGCCCATGCCGCTGTCGAACTTGGTCGTGGCGGTGCGCAGGAAATAGCTGCCCTGCGCCAGCTGCACGCGATCGCCTTCGGAGAAGTCGGTGATCACCGCATAGTCGGCGGTACCGGCGCTGGCATCGTTGCGGTTGTCATAGAAGTGGCCGCGGCTGTCGCCCAGCACGAACACGTCGTTGCCGCCGCCGCCGGTCAGGCGGTCCAGCGTTCCCGAGCCGCGATCGGTGGCCACGCTGCTCACCCCAATGATGATCTCGTTGGCGGTGGTGCCGGCCAGCGTGTCGCTGCCGGTGGTGCCGCTGATGGTCAGCACCGGCGGGGTGGGCGTCGGTTCCGGTGTCGGGCTGCTGCCGCCCCCTCCGCTGCCGGGCAACACCAGGTCAGACAGCGTGACCTGCTTGGAGCCCTGCACGATGCCGATCAGCTCGTCAGTGGAATTCCACACGCCGTCGCCGTTGCGATCCCAATAGATGCCCATGCCGCTGTCGGTCTTGGTGGCAACGGCACGCAGGAAATAGGTGCCGGCGGCCACCTGGATGCGATCGCCGTCGGAGAAGTCGCGGATCACCGCATAATCATTGGTGCCGGCGCTGATGCTGGAGCCCTTGTTGTAGAACACGCCGCGCGCATCACCCAGCACGAACAGGTCGCTGCCCAGCCCGCCGGTGAGGCGATCGATGCTGTTGCGACCGATCGCGGTGCCAGTGGCCGGCACGCCCGAGATGAGGTCGTTGCCCGAGGTGCCGGTCAGCGTGTCGGAGCCCGTGGTGCCATAGATGGCGGTGCCGTCCGTCGCCGGCGGCGTTGGCGTCGGCGTTGGGGTTGGCGTTGGCGTCGGAGTCGGGGTTGGCGACGGGGTCGGCGACGTGCCGGCCTGGGCCAGCATCGCCTGGACATCAAGGCGGCCGCCCGTGGCGGTGATCCCGGTCATCGACGTGGTCGCAACTGCTGTGGACAGCAGGATCTGGCGCATCTGGGCGCCAGTCAGCGCTTCGTTGGCCGCCGACAGCAGGGCCAGCGCGCCGGTGACATGCGGGGTGGCCATCGACGTACCGCTGTAATTGCCATAGGTGCCGTTGATGAGCGTGGACATGATGCCACCGCCCGGCGCGCTGATATCGACGGTGAGATCACCGAAATTCGCCCAGGTGGCCCGCGCACCGTTGCTGCCATGCGCGGTGACCGAGATCACCGCATCCCAGCCCAGCGCCGCCTGCGTCGAATAATTGGCGGGGAACATGGGCGTCACGTCATTGTCGTCGCCCACCTTGTCGCTGCCGCCGTTGCCGGCTGCGGCGATGAACAGCAGGTCCTGCTTGGCGCCGGCGATGATGGTGTCAAGCATCGCCTGGGAGAAGCTGCCGCCGCCCCAGCTGTTGTTGGTGCCAACGAAGTTGGACGCGCCGCCGTCATGTGCCAGCGCCGCCTTGTTGTAATAGTTGAGCGACGAGATGGCTGCCGAGGTCGAGCCCGAACCCGAATCGGGCAGGAACTTCAGCGCCATCAGCTGGATATTGTGGTTGACGCCAGCCACACCGACGCCGTTGTTGCCGATAGCGCCGATGGTGCCGGCGACATGGGTGCCATGGCCGCCGCCGTCGCGCGGATCATTGTTGCCCGCAAAGAAGTTCCAGCCGATCAGATCGTCCAGGAACCCGTTCTTGTCGTTGTCGACACCGTTTTCCCAGCGGACATCGTTCAGCAGGTCACCGGCATCGATATAGCCATTGGCATTGATGTCGGACACGGCCGCGGCATTGCTGCTGTGGTTGAGATCGCGGAAGGTGATCAGGCCATCGGCATCGGTATCGACAAGCCCGAGGTTGGTCGGGATCTCGCCGGGGTTGAGCCAGATGTTCAGATAGAGATCGGGATGGGTATAGTCGATGCCGGTGTCGATCACGCCGACCACCGTCTTCATCGAGCCGGTGTGGCCGGCCGCCCAGGCTTCGCCGGCCTGGCTGCCGAAATTGTTCTTGGTGACCGTCTGGTCACCATACATGCCCCACATCTTGCCGCCGACATATTGCGCGTCGTTGCTGCCCTGCGCGGTGATCGCGCTGTTGGCTTCGGCAAAGCTGACATTCGGGTTCTTGGCGAGCGCCTGCGTCAGGGCATCGGCGGCCTTGCCCTGCGGCACTTCCACCACCATCAGCGTGCCAAGCTCGTCATCGCGAATGATGCTGCCGGCCGCAAGGCCAAGGCCCTTCAGCGCAGCCGTCTGCGCGTCCGCAGCGGCGCCCGGACGGAACTGGACGATGATTTCCACCTTCTGCGGGCCGCCAGCGGCGGCCTGCGCAACCGGCGCCGCATCATCGGGAATGCCCATCGGCATCCATTCGAAGCGATCGGCATCGCCGAAGCTGTTCGAGGGGGAAGGCATGGACGCGAACTCAAAGCCACTCAACCGCATCTGACTTGACCCTACAGGCCTTGTGAGCAATACTCGGTTTACGAAAGTAAGTGCTCGAGAAGGACTTGTTTGTTTTGGTTTACGCTACGCAACTGGAAACGAAACTTTCATCTCGAACACTAATCAGTTACCGCAACCGTTTGTTAATCTTACGAACTGCCGCAACTGACTACCGAGACGAATCGGGGATTAATCCGATTCGGTGTTGATTCTGTAAACGGCTCGCTACTGCTTCGTTTAAATTTGAAAATTGCTTGGGAATCAGTGGGATTCCGGCGCAAATCGCGCGAAATTTTTTGTTG
>ERZ1066122.1790-NODE-1790-length-15940-cov-35.263645_pt1 | contig 15940 bp, 11 predicted proteins | sample MGYA00382769_ERZ1066122 | MGnify/ENA primary metagenome ERZ1066122 (study PRJEB33369, sample SAMEA5778352) | biofilm metagenome | biome: Industrial cooling water; feature: Water cooling tower basin; material: Biofilm | place: United Arab Emirates | collected...
GCGCGAAGGCTGCAGCACTGCCAAGACCTGCTGCACATGTACCTAGCGAGGAGCGCCGCCGCCGGCGCGAGGCAGCGTCAGCGTGAATACCGAGCCCACCCCCTCGCTACTGCGCACGCGCAGCTCGCCGCCCATGCCGCGCGCCAGGTCGCGGCTGATGGCGAGCCCCAGCCCGCTGCCCTCCACCGTGCGCGTCAGGTTACGGTGCACCTGCACGAACGGGTCGAAGACCGCATCCTGCCGCTCGCGCGGGATGCCGATGCCGGTGTCGTGCACGCGCAGGAAGACGACGTCCGGGCGGCCGCCGTCCGGCCCCGCCTCCCGCAGCGCCGTGTCCACGGTGACGTGCCCGCCGGCGTCGGTGAACTTGAGCGCGTTGGAGAGCAGGTTCAGCAGGATCTGCTGCAGCTTCTCCGGGTCGGCCTGCACGCGCTGCGCGGGCGGCACCCGCACCTCGTAGCCGACGCCCTTGGCGGCGAGCTGCGGCTCGATCATCGGCGCCACGTCGGCGACCACCTCGGCGAGCGCGACCTCGCGCAGCGCGTACTCCACGCGACCCGCCTCCAGCTTGGCGAAGTTCAGCACGTCGTTTACCAGCGCGAGCAGGTGCCGCTGGTTGCGCTGGATGCGCTCCAGCGCCTCGCGCTGCGCCTCGGTGACCGGCCCGCGCAGCCCCATCTCCAGCAACTGCACGTGCCCGGCGATGGCGTTGAGCGGCGTGCGGAACTCGTGGCTCATCGCCGCCAGGAAGGCGCTCTTGGCGCGGTTGGCCTCCTCGGCGGCCTGCTGCGCGCGCTCCATCTCCGCCTGCAGGCGGATGCGCTCGATCGTCTGCGCGGCCTGCGCCGCGAACGTCTCGATCGGGTGCCGCTCCTCGGGCGTGAACGCCTGCGGCGCGGCGAAGTTGAGCACGAAGCTGCCGACCGGCCGCTCGCCGAGCAGCATCGGCAGCACCGCCCAGGACTGGAACGGCAGCGTGGTGGGCGAGCGCGCGAGGTGCGGGTAGCGCGCCACGCGCTCCTGACGGCTGCGCAGCCAGATGGGCGTGCCGTGGCGGATGACCTCGGCGATCGCCGCGTCGGCCGCGATCGGGGTGTGCCGCCAGTCGCGCGGCACGCTGGCATCGAAGCCGAGCGCGAAGACCGGGTCGAGCGTCTGGCCGTCCGCGCTGAGCAGGAAGATGATCCCCGCGGCCGCGCCGACCGCGGCCATCCCCCGGCGCAGCGCGATCTCGGCCGCTTGCTGCGGCGAGCTCGCCGCGCCCAGCGCGATGGTGGCCTCCTGCAGCGCCCGCGCGACGGCCGCGGCGCGCTCGGCGGCGGCGCGCGCCGCGCGCAGTTGCTCCTCCGCGCGCTTGCGCTCGTGGATGTCGGTGCTGGTGCCGAACCAGGCGGCGACGCGCCCGTCGGCGTCGCGCAGGGCGACGGCGCGCGTCAGGAACCAGCGGTACTCGCCGTCGTGACGGCGGTTGCGCACCTCGATCTCGTAGTCGCCGCCCTCGCGCAGCGAGCGCGTCCACGCCGCCAGGCAGCGCTCCCGGTCGTCGGGGTGCAGCACCAGCTCCGGCCAGCGCCGGGCGTTCTGCTCGGGCGTCAGGCCGCAGAAGCGGAACCACTGGTCGTTGGCGTAGGTGATGGTGCCGTCCGGCGCCGCCGTCCAGACGATGGAGGGGACGGTGTCGGCCAGCGCGCGGAAGCGCGCCTCGCTCTCGCGCAGCCGCTGCTCGGCCCGCCACGCCTCGCTGACCTCGCGAAAGAACCAGATGCGCCCGTGGTTGCGGCCCTCGGCGCCCAGCACCGGCGTGCTGTAGCGGTCGAAGACGCGGCCGTCGCGCAGGTGGATCTCGTCGCGGCTGCTCTCGGCGGGATGCGCGTAGAGATACGCCACCCGCTCCAGGAAGCCGTCCGGATCGCGGAGCTGGGCACGTACCGCCTGCAGCGCCGCGGCGTCGGAGCCGCTGGCGACCACCGCCTCCGGGATGCGCCACATCTCCACGAAGCGGCGGTTGAAGCTGAGCATGCGGCCGTCGGCGCCGACCACCAGCACGCCGTCCGGCGCGGCGTCCAGCGCGGCCGCGAGCAGCGCGGCCTGGTAGGCGGCGTCCGCGGCCAGCTCGGGGGGTGGGGCCGGCAGGTGCATCGTCAGCTCCCGTCGCGTCCGGCCTCGCCTGCCGGCCGGGGAGGGAGGAGGCCGCGGGCGGAGCGGAGTCGCAGAGTGCCTCCCACCGTACTGCGGCATGCTCTGCGGCACAAGGATCTTGCGCGCTAGGCGGGCGCTGCGCCGCTGCCCGTCCCGGGGCGGCCGGCCGCTACGGCACCGGCTCCTTCGGCGTCACCTTCTCGATCTTCTCGTCCGCCGCCTGCACGTCCTCCGCGTCGGCGTGCGGCTCGGGTTGTTCCAGGGGTGCGCGGCCGTCGAGCTGCAGCGCGACGTAGACGGGGAAGTGGTCCGAGCCGAAGTCGTCGCAGCGGGCGAGCTTGACCAGGTGGAAGTCCGACGAGTGGAAGACGTGGTCGAGCGGCCAGCGCAGCAGCGGGGTGCGCGCGCTGAAGGAGTTGAACATGCCGCGGCCGCGGCGCGGGTCCAGCAGGCCGCTGGTCTTCTGGAAGAGGCGGGTGGTGTAGCTCCAGGCGACGTCGTTCAGGTCGCCGGCGACGATGGTGGGCCGCTCGCGCTCGGCGACGGCGCGGCCGACGAGGAGCAGCTCGGCGTCGCGCTCCGTCGTCTGCCCCGACTCCTGCGGCGCGGGCGGCTTGGGGTGCAGGCAGTGCAGCGCGACGCGCTCGCCGGAGCGCAGCCGCACCCCGGCGTGCACGGAGGGGATGCCGTCCTCCACCAGGTAGCGCACCTCGGGTTCGATCAGCTCGAGGCGCGAGTAGAGCAGCATCCCGTAGGTGTTCGGCAGCGGCTCGCGCACGGCATACGGGTAGTGCGCCGCGAGCGGGCGGAGCTGCTCGTCCCACCAGCGGTCGGTCTCCACGGTCAGCACCAGGTCCGGGTCGGTGCGGCGGACGATCTCCAGCAGGCCGGCGGCGTTGCGGTTGTCCATCAGCACGTTGGCCACCAGCAGCGCGACGCTGCGCTCGGCGCCGGGCCGCTCGGCGCTCTTCACCTCGCGCCGCCAGAGCGGCGTGTAGGGCGCGATGCGCGCAAGCTGATAGAGCAGCGCGGCGCCGAGCGCGCCGAACAGCACCCACTGCGCCGGGCCGGCGCGCTCCACGCCCAGCCAGTAGGCGAGCAGCAGCGCCGCGCCGCCGAGCACGACCTGCAGCCGCGGGAAGTCGAAGACGCGGATCCACCAGGCGTCGTGGCGCAGCAGCGGCAGCAGCGTGGCGACGACGAAGAGCGCGGCCAGGCCGAGGAGCACGGCGTTCAGCATCGGAGCGCAGCGAGGGCGGTGGGGAGCACGCGGCGTCGGTCGTCCGGCGCCCCGCGCACGGTGCGGGCGCAGCCTCGGGCGAGCGGGACCGGTCGTCGTGCTCCGCAAGCCTGGGTCCAGCGGAGGCGAGCGGCGCGGCCGCGCAGCCGGGTCAGGGCAGCTCGACGAAGACCGGCGACTCGCCCACCGCCAGGCTGCCGGCGGCGGCGGTGGAGACCTGGCCGCGCACGTCGGTGACGCGCACCACGCCCGCCCGCACCGGCAGGGCGACGGTGGCGGGGCGCGTGCTCCAGAGCACGAAGACCTCGCCGCCCGGGCGCACCAGCCGGTAGGCGTGGACGTCGGCGCCCAGGCCGAGGCGCTGCGCGTGGGTGGCGCCGGTCAGCTTCTCGGAGGTCACGCGGAAGGCGGTGGCGGCGGGCCGTGGCGTGTCGGTCGCGTCCAGCAGACCGGGGTGGCCCAGGAAGTCGGCGTGGCTGTTGAACTGCCACTGCATGATCCCGCCCATCCCCTCGGCGGCGGCGGTGGCGACGAGCTTGGGCAGGTCGCGCGCATGCGCCTCGGCGTCCGAACGCGCCGAAGCTGACCGGGTCCGGCAGCGCGGTGGCGGCCGCCGCGGGCGGCGGCAGCGAATCGGCTGGCGTCGGCGCCGGATCGGTGACGGCCGGGCTGCACGCGGCGAGCAGCAGGGCCAGCGGGGCACGACGGGCGAGCAGAGCGCTTGTATGGGCGTGTGGCGCGGTCCGAGAGGGGCGGCGCGCCCCGGCAGTGGAGCGGCGCCTCAGCCTCTCGTACAAGTATCGCCGCCGCCGCGTTGGAGGTGAGCCGGCCGCGCAGGCACGATGGGTCGCGCGACCCATGCCGCGTCGCGGCCCGGCGCCGATCTTCTGCTCCAGCCGCCGCGGACAGGCCGCCGGCCGCAGCCCCGCCCTGCCGGGCGGAGATCAGCGAAAGGAGCACACCATGCGCACCCCCCCTCTGCTCACCCTCGCCGCCGCGCTCGCGCTCGGCGGCTGCACCCAGGCCGATGCCGCGCACGAGCGCGCGGACGCGGCGCGCGCCACCGGCGCCACCGCCCGGATCGTCGCCGCGGCGGCCGGCGCGGGCGCCGTCGCGCGTCCGCACGAGGTCATCGTCCGCACGCGCGACTTCGCGTTCGCCGCGCCCGACACCGTCGAGAGCGGCACCACCACCTTCCGCCTCATCAACGACGGGCCGGACTTCCACCACCTCCTGCTCGTGCGGCTGGAGGACGGCCACACCGCCACCGAGCTGATGCAGGCGCTCGCGCAGCACGGGCCGCCGCCCGCCTGGGCCACGCTCGTCGGCGGCCCCAACACGCCGGGCCAGCCCGGTCTGGAGACGCGCGCCACGCTCGCGCTGACGCCGGGCAACTACGTCATGCTCTGCGTCATCCCGGCGAAGGACGGCAAGCCGCACATCGCGCACGGCATGGTGAAGCCGCTCACCGTGGTGCCCTCGCGCCGCCCGACGGTCGCGCTGCCGCCGGCGGACCTGGTGATGACGCTCGACGACTACTCCTTCCGCACCTCGCGCACGATCGCCGCCGGCCGCCAGACGATCCGCATCGAGAACGCCGCACAGCAGCCGCACGAGGTGGTGATCGTGAAGCTGCAGCCGGGCAAGACCGCGCACGACATGCTGGCGTTCATGGCGAAGCCCGCGGGCTCGCCGCCGGGCACCATCGTCGGCGGCAACACGCCGATGGCGAAGGGCCAGCGCAACCAGATCACCGTGGATTTCACCCCCGGCGAGTACGCGCTGCTCTGCTTCGTGCCCGACGCCGGGGACGGCAAGCCGCACTTCCTGCACGGCATGGTGCAGCAGATCACGGTGAGCTGAGGGAGGGCTGCCGGCTACCGGCTGCCGGCTGCCGGCAAACGGCGCCCTCACCCCCTGACCCCCTCTCCCAACTTCGGGAGAGGGGGAACTCGTGCACAGCCTCCTGCGTGCTCCCCCTCTCCCAGACTTGGGCGACGGGGTCGGGAAGCGGCCGGGCGGCATGCTCCTCGCGGCGGGCGCGCGGAGGCCCGCGGGGCGCCGTCGACTGTCCGCCACCCGCTACCCACTTCCCTGGCCGCGGCATGAACCGAACGATCGCCGGCTTCTTCTGGATCAGCCTCTACCTGCTGGTGGTGCTGGTGCCGGTCTTCCTGATGCTGCTGCCGCCGGTGCCCTCCGGCCGCGGCTTCTGGCTGGAGTTCTCGGTGGCGCTCGGCTTCGTGGGGCTCACCCAGATCGCGGTGCAGTTCATCCTCATCGCGCGCTTCCGGCGCGTCACCGCGCCCTACGGCATCGACGTCATCCTGCAGTACCACCGGCAGATCGCGCTGCTCGCCGTGGCGGCGGTGCTGGCGCACCCGCTGATCATCGTGCTCGACAACCCCTCGCGCCTGAAGCTGCTCAACCCGCTGGGCGGCAACTGGGCCAGCCGCGCGGCCTGGGTCAGCGTGCTGGCGCTGCTGGCGATCGTGGTCAGCTCCGTCTACCGCGAGCGGCTGAAGCTCGACTACGAGCGCTGGCGGCTGGCGCACCTGGCGCTGGGTGTGACGGCCATCGTCTTCGCGCAACTGCACGTCTCGCTCGCCGGGCTCTACACCAACACCGCGTGGAAGCAGGTGGTCTGGGTGGGCACGGCGGCGCTGATGGTGGGGCTCGTCGTCTACCTGCGGCTGCTGAAGCCGGCGCGTCAGGCGGCCTACCGCTGGAGCGTGGCCGAGGTGCGCGCGGAGCGCGGCGGCACGCATACGCTGGCGCTGCAGCCGGTCGGCCACGAGGGGATGCGCTTCCTGCCGGGGCAGTTCGCCTGGATCAAGCTGGCCGGCAGCCCGTTCACGCTGGAGGAGCACCCGTTCAGCTTCTCCTCCAGCGCCGAGCGGCCGGGCCGCATCGAGTTCGGCATCAAGGCGCTGGGCGACTTCACCCGCCGCATCGGCGAGGTCGCGCCCGGCACACGCGCCTACCTCGACGGCCCGCACGGCGCCTTCAGCATCGACCGCTATCCGGCCGTCGGCTACGTCTTCCTGGCCGGCGGCGTCGGCGTCACGCCCATCATCTGCTTCCTGCGTACCATGGCCGACCGCCGCGACCCGCGCCCGGTGCTGCTGCTCTACGCCGAGAAGTCGCCCGACACCCTCGCCTACGCCGAGGAGCTGGAGCGGCTGCGGCAGACGCTGGACCTGGAGATCGTCTACGTGCTGGAGGAGGCGCCGGACGACTGGGCGGGCGAGCGCGGCTTCGTCGACGCCGACCTGCTGCAGCGCCGCCTGCCCGACGAGTGCGTGCGCCGCACCTACTTCGTCTGCGGCCCGCCGCCGATGATGGACGCCGTGCACGCGGCGCTGCTGGAGCGCGGCGTGCCCGAGGCGTACATCCAGATGGAGCACTTCAACCTGGCCTGACCTCCCGGGAGCCGAGACGATGCGCCACTTCCTGGCCAACGTGGCCACCTACACCATCGCGGCGCTGCTCCTCGTCGGCGCGGCGCTCTTCGGGTGGCTGCGCTCCGCGCAGCTCGCGCTCAGCGACGAGCCCACGCTGCTGGCGCGCTACGAGCCCGCGCCGGCGCACGAGTTCCGCTGGGCGGAGCTGGGCCGCAGCTCGTACGTGCGCAACTGCCGCAACTGCCACGGCGCCGCGGGCGAGGGGTGGGACCAGTACCCCGGCGTCGGGCACACCGCCGCGCTGGTCGCCGCGCCCGGCGGGCGCGAGTACGTCATCGACCTGCACCTCTACGGCCTGACCAGTGGGCGCTGGCGCGCGCCGATGCCGCCGATGGGCCACCTCGCCGACGTGGAGCTGGCCGCCGTGCTCAACCACCTGCTCACCCACTTCGGCAGCGAGCGCCGCCTGCCCGCCGACGCGCCCCTCTACCTGCCGGCCGACGTCGCGGCCCGGCGCGGGCTGGAGCTCTCGCCCGCGCAGGTGAACGCGCGCCGACCGCTGCCGCCCCGCCGGTAGCGTGTGCGCGGCGAGTCGCGTTGCTCGCCGTCGCACCCGGCATCCGCCGCGTGGCAAATCAAGAGGGGCGAGCTGGCCATCCAGCTCGCCCCATCGGCGGTCCCTCGCGCGCGCGGCGGATCGGTCTCACTCCCAGAGCCCTTCCACCGGGAAGCGCCAGCCCGGCACCGCCGGCTCCGCCTCCGCCGTCTCGCCGCGGCGGTAGATAATGGGCTGCTCCGGGTTCTCCGCGCGGTAGACGCGGATCTCCTCCGCGCGCAGCACGTCCACGTCCCAGACCACGAGCGTGCCGGCGGCGAAGTAGTCGGCACGCTTGGCCGCGATCTCGCGCTCGGCGCGCACGCCGTAGTCGCCCTCGCTGCGCACCTCCACGGCGAAGGGCGGCGCGCCCTGCATGAACTTGCCTCCTGTAGGTGGGCCGGTATACCAGGCCGCGTCGGGGCTGAACGATTTGCGGTGCGGGAGATCGACCACGAACGCCGTGTTGTCACCGATGGCGTAGCCACCCAGCGCCTTCTCCAGTGCACGCAGGCTCAGCGTGATGTTCAGCGCGGCACGGTGGGGCAGGAATCCCGTCGGCGACATGAGCACGATCTCCCCGTTGATGATCTCTGCCTTCTGATCGATTTCGTAGAGATCCTCCACCGTCGCCTCGCGTGGCAGCTTCAGCACGTCCATGCGACTTCCCTCCTGCAGCAGTGAGTGCCCCGCCTCCTGCCGTAAGCTAATCCCCGGCCGCCACCTCGACCACCGCCGCCGCGCCCGCCTGCTCGGCGCGCTTCCTGAACCAGTTCATGCCAGGGTGGGGTTCAACTAACGCGGCGCCGCCGCTCCCAATCGGGAAGGTAGCGGGCGAGGAGGCGCTAGAACTCGGGACCATCGCAGGCGAGGTCGAGCCAGCGGCAGAGCTGCGGATCGTACGCGCCGCTGCGGCGGTCGTGTCGCTCGAGGAAGAGGTGGAAGGCGTACACAGAGCTTGCTGGATAGGCGCACACGTGCCCCGGCGTGGCTACGCCGCGGGAGCGATGTCAGCAGTCTGCGGGATCGCCTGGTATTCGCGGTCGGCGAACGGCTGGAAGCCCTCCGGCCAGCGCAGGGTGAGGCCGCAGAGCAGCCGATACTGGATGGGCGCCGGCGCGGGGTTGACCCGCTCGACTTCCACCCAGGCGGAGTCGGGGGCGTGCTCCAGCAGCCGGAGCACGTCGCCCAGCAGGTAGCGCGGGCAGAAGCCGACCAGGTGAATGTCACCCGGCGTGGCCTCGGCCGTGCGGAGCAGGAGGGCCGCCGGGTCGGCCGGGTTCTGGAAGTCGTGCACGAGCAGCAGCCGCTCACCCGGCTGGAGGCGCGTGGCACGCTCGGCCGAGGCGGCCGGGAAATACCGCAGCCCGTGCGCGAAGAAGTGCACGTGGTAGCTGCCATCCGGCTGCCGCTCCGGCGAGGGGAAGACCTCGAAGCTGTCGGTGGCGCGCTGTCCGCCGCTGCGCGCCAGCAGGGCGACCGGGTCATGCTCGTGCTCGGGCAGGCTGAGCCACTCCAGCCACTCGGCATAGTCGGGGCGGGAGCGAGGGAGCAGGCGGTTGGCGAAGAGCGGGAACAACTCCTCCGACTCGTAGATACGCTCGCGCTCCGGGAAGCCCGGGATGCCGCCGAACCCGCCTTCGCGCTCCGCCTGCTCGGCGCCGTGCGTATACACGAAGCGATACAGGCCATCGGCGGTGAGGCGACCGACGGTGTACCAGGTGCGCGTGCTGGGCGAGCGCCAGGCGAGAAAGAGCGTAGTCATCGGAAAGCTCCCTGAAGCGCCAACAGGCGCGTGCGATTGTGCGCGAGGATCCGTTGCGCGAAGCGAGCCATCTCGTCGCTGATCCGCTCGGTCGGGAGCGCGGCGAAGATAGCCCGGTACTCCTCCTCCACGACGGCGTCGAGCCGCATCAGCCAGGCGTTGCCCGCCGCGGGCGCCAGTGCGGCAGCCTGCTCGAATGCCTCCACCGCAGTCAACGGTCCCACCTTGACGATGGGATCGTAGAGCTTGGAGGAGGCTCGTTCCGCGTACGCCTCCGGCGAGAACCCGGCGTCGCGGGTGGTCAACCGCGCCCGGACCCGCTCCTCCGGTTCGTTCCGCCCCAGGCTGGAGCCGTGATCGTGGGTCGGCGCAAGCCTGCTTGTGGGCTCCTCCCCCGGCGTCGTACGCCGGATCAACGCCCAGTTCTCATGGTGCCGGTCGGTGTTCCCGATCAGCGCGTCGAGCAGCAGATACCCGACGAACACATCCCAGGCGCTCTGGAGGCCCGCCCCGGCAGCGAACCCGTCGGGGAGCCTGATCTCCGGACGCGCAAGTACATCGGCAACGGCTGAGATCGTGTGCTGCGGCACCTTGACCCGCGCCCGATCTGAACGGGCGGGATAGGTGGGGTCGAGAGCCACAAGCAGTTGGTTGCCCGGGATCAGCGTTTCTTCGTCACCGAGAAATATGGGGCTGACCACCCCACGCTGCCCGCGGCACTCTCCCAGTTCGTAGCGCGCGTGTGGGAGGCCGAGCCGGGCGGCGAGCTGCTCGGCCACCTTCTCCGCCCAATCCTCGCCCGCATGGCCGCGAGAGAACTTGAATAGGCAGAGCCCCAGGTTCGAGTCCTCGAACCAGAATTTCTGCTTGGTGCCCATCTGCTCCGTCTGCTCGATAGCATCCGGAGGCACGGCGATGATCGGGTACAGAGGAGAAGCGCTAGGTAGAAGGTCGTGGGCGCATCCGCACAGAGGCGAGCGGTTGAATCACCCTCACCGGGGTTTGAATCATCCTGCCGTCGCTGCCTACAAGTCTCATGGTACCTCCTCGTCGCCGACGGCACCTCCTCGCCCCGCCTGCCCGTGCATTTCACCCCCGCTGACGAGAGGTGGGGGTGGAATCCGTCCAGAGCCTTGCCAATCTGCCGGCAACTGGATTACCCGGCAAGCGGCTGCAGCGCTCCTCAATCCGCCGCCACCTCCACCACCGCCGCGCCCGCCTCCGCCGCGCGCTTCTGCTGCAGCGCGCGCCACACCCGCGGCGGGCTGAACGGCAGCCGGTCGAGGCGCACGCCGACGGCGTCGTAGAGGGCGTTGGCGATGGCGGGGATCGACGGGTGCAGCGGCCCCTCGCCCGCCTCCTTGGCGCCGTAGGGGCCCTCGGGGTCGATGCTCTCAACGATCAAAGAGACCAGCTCCGGCGTGTCCAGGCTGGTGGGGATGCGGTAGTCCAGCAGGCTGGGCGCGTTGTGCAGCCCGGCGCGGCCGTGCTCGGCATCCTTGAAGACGTGCTCCTCCATCAGCGCCTCGGCGAAGCCCATGTACGCCGAGCCCTCCATCTGCCCCTCCACGAGCACGGGGTTGAGCGCGCGGCCGCAGTCGTGCGCGACCCAGAGCGTCTGCACCTCCACGAACCCCGTCTCGGGGTCGACCTCGACCTCGGCGACGTGCGCGGTGAAGGAGTAGGCGGGGCTGGCGCCGATGGTGCCGCCGCGGTACTCACCGTGCACGTCCTTCGGGGTGTGGTAGTAGCCGACGCTGCCCAGCGTGCCGTGCTTCGCCTCGGCCAGGCGGAACGCCTCGGCGACGGGCACCTGCCGCGCGGTGTCGGCGGCGTCAAGCGCCAGCCCGCCGGCGAGCAGCACCTGCCCCGGGCCGCACTCCCACGCCTCGGCGACGGCGTCCTGCACCAGCCGCTTCAGCCGGCGGGCGGCGTCGATGCAGGCGTTGCCGAGCATGAAGGTGACGCGCGAGCTGTAGGCGCCCAGGTCTACGGGGGTGAAGTCGGTGTCGGCGGGGAGCACGCGCACGTAGTCCAGCGGCACGCCCAGCTCCTCGCAGACGATGTAGGCGACCAGCGAGGTGCTGCCCTGCCCGATGTCGCTGGCGCCGGAGAAGACGGCGACGCGCCCGGAGCGGTCCACCTGCAGTTGCACGGCAGACTGCGGCATGGGGTTAGGGTAGATCGGGTAGTTGGTGCCGGAGATGTAGCAACTGCCCGCCACCCCGACGCCGCGCCCGTAGGGCAGCCGGCGGTGCTTCTGCTTCCAGCCGCTGGCGCGCTCCACCGCGTCCAGGCACTGCAGGAAGCCGTTGGAGGTGACGCGCAGCTCGTTGACGGTGCGGCGGTACTCGCCCATGAAGTTGCGCCGGCGCAGCTCGATGGGGTCCAGCCCCAGCCGCTCGGCGAGCCGGTCGAGCGTGACCTCGAAGGCGAAGCGCGGCTGCACGCTGCCGTGCCCGCGCTTGGGGCCGCAGGCCGGCTTGTTGGTGAAGGCGCGCGTGCTGTGGAAGCGGTACGCCGGGATCTCGTAGGGCGCGGTGAGCAGTTGCCCGCTGTAGTAGGTGGTCACCAGCCCGAAGGAGGAGTAGGCGCCGCCGTCGAGCACCGTCTGCGCGTCCACCGCGGTGAGCTTGCCGTCCGCGGTGGCGCCGACGCGGTAGCGCATGTCGAAGGGATGGCGGCCGCGGTGGGCGTAGAAGACCTCCTCGCGCGTGTAGAGGATCTTCACCGGCCGGCCGGTCTTCATCGCCAGCTTCGCCACGCAGAACTCCAGGTCGAACGGCTCGCTCTTGCCGCCGAAGCCGCCGCCGACGTGCGGCTGCACCACGCGCACCCGCGCCGGGTCCAGCCCCAGCACGCGGCTCAGCTCGCGGTGCAGGTAGTGCGGCACCTGCGTGCTGCTCCAGACGGTGAGCCTTCCGGCCCCCGCCCCGCCCTCCTCCCACAGCCCCAGCGCGCAGTGCGGCTCGATGGGGGTGTGCGTGGTGCCCTCGAAGCGGTACTCGCCCTCCACCACCACCGCGGCCTCGGCCAGCCCGCGCTCGACGTCGCCGAACTCCAGCTTCACCCGCTTGGTGACGTTGCCGTTGTGGCCGGGCTTCTTCGCGGCGTGGATCTGCACGTCGGTGCGGCGGACGGCCTCGTGCGGGTCGAAGATCGGCTCCAGCAGCTCGTACTCGACGCGGATGAGTTCCAGCGCGCGGTTGGCCGTCTCCTCGTCGACGGCGGCGACGGCGGCCACCGCGTCGCCGACGTAGCGCACCTTCTCCAGCGCGAGCGCGTGCTCGTCCGGCGTCCAGGGAATGATGCCGTAGGGCGTCGGCATCTCGCGGCCGGTGACGACGGCGAAGACGCCGGGCAGCGCCTCGGCCGCCGCGCTGTCGATGGCGACGATCCTCGCGTGCGGGTGCGGCGAGCGCAGGATCTTGCCGTGCAGCATGCCGGGCAGCACCAGGTCATCGGTGTAGAGCGCGGCGCCGGTGCTCTTGGCGAGCCCGTCGAGCTTGCGCTGCCGCGTGCCGATCACGCGCAGCTCGCCCTCGGGCGCGCGGCGCTCGTGCACGGGCACAGCGGGCGCCGGCGGCTCGCCCACGGGTGCGGCGACGGGCGGGATGGCGGGGTCACGAGGCGGCTGATCCATGGCCGAAATCGCGAGTAAAGGGGCAGGAGGCACCACCCAGCAGGCACGCGGGAGAGGGCCGCGGGGAGGCGCGGCGTCTGCATGCTAGATCCGGGGGACCTCCGCGTCAACTCGCTCGCGGCGGCGCCAAACGGCGGCCAGACGGGTCATTTGTCCCATGCCCGTGCCGGCCGCAGGACGTAGCCTCAGTGCTGCGGGGGGCCTACACTTGCGGCCCTCCCGCCACTTCGCGCCTCGTCCAGGCTGTCTCTCATCACCCGGGAGTCCTCCCATGCTACCCACAAGACCCGCTCCTTCCCGTGGCCGCGCGCGTCTCGCGGCACGGGCCGCCCTGGCACTGCTGGTCACGCTGAGCGCCTGCGACGGCGACGAGTCCAGCCCGCCGCCCCCGCCGCCGACCATCGGCATCAGCCTGCCCACGGCGGCGCTCAGCCTCGCGGCCGGCCAGAGCGGCACGGCCAACGTGGTGCTCGCGCGCGGCGGCAACTACACCGGCGCCGTCGGCCTGGCGTTGGAGGGCGCGCCGGCCGGCGTCAGCGGCAGCTTCAGCCCCGCGACGCTGAGCGGCGCCACCACCACCAGCACGCTGACGCTCACCACCACGGCCGCAGCCACGCCGGGCATCTACCCGCTCACCGTGCGCGCCAGCGGCCAGGGCGTCACCGCGCAGACGGCGACGCTGACGCTGACCGTCACCGCGCCGCCGGGCTTCGCCATCAGCCTCACCCCCACGACAGTGAGCCTGGAGGCGGGTGCGAGCAGCCCCGCCGTCGCCGTGGCGCTGACGCGTGCCGGCGGCTTCGCCGGCGCCGTCGAGCTCTTGCTGGAGGGCGCGCCCGCCGGCGTGACCGCCAGCTTCAACCCCGCCAGCATCGCCGCCGGCGCCACCGGCAGCGTGCTGACGCTGAGCTCCGCGAACACCACCGCGGCGGGCACCTACCCGCTCACCGTCCGCGCCCGCGCGCAGGGCCTGGCCGACCGCACCGCCACGCTGACGCTGACCGTCACGCGCACGGCGCAGCCGGCGTTCACGCTCGCGCTCGCGCCGACGACGCTCTCCGTGCAGCAGGGCGCGAGCGGCAGCGTGCGCGTCAGCGTGGCGCGCAGCGGCGGCTTCACCGGGCCGGTGAGCCTCTCGTGGAGCGGGCTGCCGGTGGGCACCACGGCACAGCTCCCGGCCGGCGGCTCGCTCGCCGGCGACACCGCCACGCTCACCATCGCCGTCGCCGCACCGGGCAGTATCGGCGACGCGCCGCTGCCGGGCGCCTACACGCTGACGCTGACCGGCCGGGCGCAGGGCCAGCCCGACCGCAGCGCCACGCTGGCTCTGACCGTCACCGCCGCGCCGGGCGGCTATGCGCTCAGCCTCTCGGCCGACACCGTGCGCCTGCAGGCGGGCGGCACCGGCCGCACCAACATCCGCATCGCGCGCAGCGGCGGCTTCGCCGGCTCCATCGGGCTGGGCGTCACCGGGCTGCCCACCGGGCTGACCGCGGCCGTGGTGCCGGCGCTGACCAACGGCGACTCCGCCAGCGTGACGCTCACCGCCACCGCCGGCCTCGCGCCGGGCACCTACCCGCTCAGCGTGCGCGGCGTCGTCTCCGGCATGGTGGACGTGACGCGGCCGCTGATCGCGGTCGTCAGCGCCGCGCCGCAGCCGGGCTTCACGCTCAGCGTGCTGCCCGCCAGCGTCAGCGTGCAGGCCGGCAGCAGCGTCGCCGCCAGCGTCAACATCACCCGCAGCGGCGGCTTCAGCGCAGGGGTCACGCTCTCGGCGACGAGCGCGCCGGCGGGGCTGACGGCGACGTTCGTCCCGAACCCGAGCACCACCAACGCCTCGAACCTGACGGTCAACGCGCCGGCGGGGCAGGCGGCGGGCAGCTACACGCTGACCATCCGCGGCAGCGCGGCCGGCCTCACCGACCAGACCACGACGCTGGCCGTCACCGTCACGCAAGCGCCCGTCGGCGGCAACCCCGTCAACTGGTCGATCTGCGACCCCAGCGACGCGCCGATCTTCGTCGCCTACCAGAACGAGAACGGCCCCTGGACGCGGGTGACGCCGAGCAACAACATCTACACCTTCTCCGTCGGGCAGCGCGGCGGCGTGGCGATCGTGGAGCCGGACTACTCCACCGACATCTTCTACGGCAGCGCCGCGGAGCTGGCCGCGTTCGGCCGCAACAGTTGCGTGCTCGAAGGTGAGGGCGGCAAGCGGCTGACGGGCAGCGTCGCGGGTGTCGGCGCCTTCGACATGGTGCAGGTGCAGTTGGGCAGCAGCGGCGTCCTGGTGCTGCCCGGCAGCCCGACGTTCACGCTCAGCAACGTGCCCGACGGGCCGCTGGACCTGATCGCCACGCGCTCCGCCGCCGGCGGCAGTGGCTTCCTGGTCAACAAACTCATCCTGCGGCGCGGGCTCAACCTCCCGAACAACGGCGTCATCCCCACGCTGGACTTCGGCGCGGCGGAGGCGTTCGACCCGGAGGCGCGCCGGCTGACGCTCAGCGGGCTCGGCGGCGACGAGGCGGCGATCACGATGTCGTACTTCACGGCCAACAACGACGCCTTCGTGCTGGGCGGCGCCGGGCTCGGCTACTTCCTGGGCATGCCCTCCGACAGCGCGACTCGCACCTACTACGGCGTCCCCAGCGCACGCCGCCAGGCGGGCGACCTGCACATGCTCTTCGTGATGGCGCTGCCGCCCGGCGGAAGCGGCTCGTTCGACACCTTCCGCGGCTCCATCTCCTTCTTCCGCGACCTGGTGGACCGCACGGTCGCCGTCGGGCCGGTGCTCAGCCAGCCGACGGTCACCACGCTGGCGGGCGGGCCGTACGTGCGGCTGCGCGCGCAGTTCGCCCGCCAGGGCGAGTACGACGACTTCGCCACCGTGCGCTTCGAGCAGGACACGCGCGAGGTGATGATCTCGGCGACCGCGGCCTACTTCGGCGGCAGCTTCGCCACCTGGGACCTGGCCATTCCGGACCTCAGCGGCGCCGGCTTCAACGCACTCTGGGCGCTGGCCCCGGGCATCGAGACCGAATGGTACGCCGGGGCCTACGGCTGGAGCGGCACCGGCCTGCCGCTGCTGGAGCCCACCGAGGGCGCGGTCTTCCAGATCGCGCAGCGCAGCGGCAAGCTGACGCCGTAGTAGCCG
>ERZ1066122.1792-NODE-1792-length-15919-cov-33.029249_pt1 | contig 15919 bp, 14 predicted proteins | sample MGYA00382769_ERZ1066122 | MGnify/ENA primary metagenome ERZ1066122 (study PRJEB33369, sample SAMEA5778352) | biofilm metagenome | biome: Industrial cooling water; feature: Water cooling tower basin; material: Biofilm | place: United Arab Emirates | collected...
CGGCGGCAGCGCGGCGGCGCGTCAACGTGGCGACCTCGGCCTGCAGCGCGTCGGCGTCCTGCTCGGCCTGCACGCGGGCCCGCGCCGCCTCGCGCGCCGCCTCGTCGAGCGCGGCGCGGCGCGCGTCGGCGTCGGCGAGCGCCGCCTGCAGCGCGTCCAGCTCGCGGCGCGTCAGCGCGACCTCCAGCTCCAGCCGCCGGGCCTGCAGCTCCTGGTGCCGCTGCGCGCGGCGCCGCTGCCGCGCCAGCGAGCGGACCTGCGTCTCCACCTCGGTGACCAGGTCGTTCAGCCGCGCCAGGTCGGCCTCCGCGCCCTCCAGCCGCCGCAGCGCCGCCTGGCGGCTGTCCTTGTAGCGCCCGACGCCGGCCGCCTCCTCGAAGAGCGCGCGCCGCTCCTCGGCGCGCTCGCTCAGCAGCGTCTCGATCATCCCCTGCTGGATGACGGCGTAGGCGTTGGCGCCCAGGCCGGTGTCGCGCAGCAGGGCGTGGATGTCGCGCAGGCGGCAGGCGCTGCGGTTCAGCGCGTACTCGCTGCCGCCCTCGCGGAAGACCTTGCGCGTCAGCTCGATCTCGGTCTGCGGCAGGGGGACGCAGCCGTCCTCGTTGGAGAAGAGCAGCGAGACTTCGGCGAGGTTCAGCGGGCGACGGCGCGTGGTGCCCTGGAAGATCACCTCTTCCATCTTCGCGCCGCGCACCGCGCTGGCGCGCTGCTCGCCGAGCGCCCAGCGGATGGCGTCGGCGACGTTGGACTTGCCGCAGCCGTTGGAGCCCACGATGGCGGTGACGCCGTCGCGGAACTCCAGCGTGGTGCGGTCCGCGAACGACTTGAAGCCGTAGAGCCGCAGCGAGCGCAGCCGCATTACTTCGTGAGCACGTCGCCGCGCCCGCGCCGCTCCACCAGCCGGGCGCTCAGGCCATGCTGGCGCAGCAGAGCGTCCACGCCGACGGCGGCGGCGCTGTCGCGGAAGGCGCCGACGTAGAGGTGCCAGCGCTCGCTGTGGTCGCTGTACGGCTCAGGCACGGCGTAGCTCGGCAGGCCGAGCGCCCAGAGCGAGTCGGCGCGCGTCTGCGCGGCGGCAGAAGAGGCGAACTCGCCCAGGTCGTAGGCGAGCGGCCCGAAGTGGATGCGGCTCCACTCGCCGGCGGCGTCCTCGGCGGGGATCGTGCCCAGCTCCACCAGCCGCGCGCGCAGCGCGCGTACGCTCGCCGTGTCCGGCAGCGAGCCGGCGAGCACGCGGTAGAAGAGCCGGCCGTTGTTGTCGATCGGCACGATGTAGACGGAGCTGCCCGCGAGGCGCTCCGCCTCGGCGCCCGCCTGCTGGCGCGCGGCGGCCGGCGTCTCGAACGCCTGCAGCGCCACGGCATAGGGCAACGCGGTGCCGACGGGCACCGGAGCCGGCGCGGGCCGCGCGGGCACGGCGGCGGGCACACTGTCCGCGGCGGCGCCCGCCCGCCCGCGGCCGAAGAGCTCGGGCCGCATCAGCGCCAGCGCGAACGCCGCGACGGCCAGTACCACCACCGCCCCGATCGCCCAGGCGAGCGGCGCGACGCGGCGCCGGCGCGCCGGCGGTGGTGGCGGCACCAGCGTGCGTGCGGCCGCGGCGGCCCACGCCGGCTCGAGCTCGGCCTCCGGCTCGGCCGCGGGCGTCTGCCCGCGGAAGACCTCCGCAGCCGGCCCCGGCAGCGCTTCGGTTTCCACCGGCGGCGCCATGCCGAGAGGCGCGCTCGCCTCGGCAGCCGGCCAGGCCGGGCGCAGGGCGGCGGCTGTCGCCCACTCGTCGTCGGCGTCGGCCGCGTCGGAGGGCCCGGCGGCGGGGAAGGCGTCGGCGGAGCCCATGACGTCAGGCGGCCGTACGACGGCGCGCAGCGGCAGCGCCGGCAGCCGCGCCGCATCGGAGGCATCGCCGAGGACGAGCGCCTCCTCCGCCCAGCCCGCCAGCTCCGCCAGCCCCGGCGCGTCGGCCGGCACGAAGAGCAGCAGCGAGGCGTGCGCCTCGCGGAAGCCGGCGACCAGCTTGCCCCAGCGTGGGTGCCGGAAGAGCGCCTCCACGTCGGCGGTGTAGGTGCCGCTCGGGATCAGGTGGAAGCCGCGCCCGCGCACCGGTCGCGCACTGCGCGCCAGCGAGGCGCCGTAGAGGAAGATGTCCACCAGGCCGTCGGCATTCTCCTCGCCCAGGCGCTCGTGCAGCCGCGGCTCCTCCAGGTGCAGGTCCGCCAGCACCACGCGGCGGCCGGCCTGCGCCCAGGCGCTCGCCAGTGCCACGGCGACGTCGGCGGCCCAGCCCCGCTGCGCCGGCGCGGCGAGCAGCAGCACCACGGCGCGCGCGGGCGCGGCCGCCAGCTCCAGCTCGGGCGGCAGCACGTCGTGCGCGGGCGCGAAGCTCACGACCGGCGGCAGCTCGCCGTCGGCGGCGGGGTCGGGGAAGCGCGGATCGGGCATGGCGTGTCAGCGGGTCCGGGGAATGGGGCCCTCAGCCCGCGCCGCCGGCGGGTCGCGCGGCGGCCGGGACGACCACGGGCGGGTGCGACCGCAGATAATACGCTCGCCGCCGCATGCGCCACAAGCAGCCGGCGGGCACGACGGCCGGCGTCAGGCGGCGGGCGCCAGCGCGTGGTGCGGCGCGTCGCCCCAGAGCCGCTCCAACTGGTAGAAGTCGCGCGCGTCGGGGTGGAAGACGTGGATGACGAAGTCGAAGTAGTCCAGCAGCACCCAGCGCCCGGCGCGCAGCCCCTCGGTGCCGACCGGCCGCGCGCCCGCGCGGCGCAGCTCCTCCAGCACGTGGTCGGCGATGGCGCTGACGTGCGTGTCGGAACGGCCGCTGGCGATGAGGAAGAAGTCGGTGGCGGTGGAGAGCCCGCGCAGGTCCAGCAGCACCACGTCCTGCGCCTTGCGGTCCAGGAGCAGCTCCGCGGCACGCTGCACCGGGGCGGGCAGGTCCGCGAGGCTCGCGGCAACGGCGGTATCGTTCATCGGCACTCCCGGTTCAATGCACGGCACGCGGCCACGGCGCGGGGATGGCCACAGGCGCCACCCCCGCGCACGCGCCGGCTCACGCCTCCTTGATGACCCAGACCTTGACCTCCGGGCGAACCTCGGCGTGCAGGCGCACCGACACACTGTGCACGCCCAGCGACTTGATCGGCTCCTCCAGCTCGATCTGCCGCCGGTCGATCTCGAGGCCCTGCGCCGCCAACTGCTCGGCGATGTCCGCGCTGGTGATGGAGCCGAAGAGGCGGCCCTCCTCGCCCGCGCGCGCGTGGAACGTCAGCGAGACGCCCTCGATGCGGCCGGCCCGCGCGCGCGCGTCGTTCAGCGTGGCGGCGGCGTGCTCGGCCGCGCGCTGCCGCTCGCGCTCGATGCGGCGCACGTTCGCCGCGGTCGCCTCGAAGGCGAGGCCCTGCGGAATCAGATAGTTGCGGGCGTAGCCCGGCTTGACGTCCACCACCTCGCCGACGTCGCCGAGGTTCTCCAGACGCTCTCTGAGGATGACCTGCATGCGTGACTCCTTGCGATAGATCAGGAGCGAGTGGCCAGCGCCACCCGCCCGCGCACGTCCAACCAGGTGTCTCCCAGGCCGACCAGCAGGGCGGCCGTGAGGACCAGCGGATACAGGAAGAGGCCGGCGAAGAGCGCCAGCAGCAGCAAGAGCAGCGGCGGCGTGCCCGCCGTCAGGAACGCGAAGACGGCCAGGCCGCGCAGAACATAGAGCCCGCCCATGAAGAAGAGCAGGTTCCAGCCGACGCGCAGCGCGACGGCACCCAGCGGCAGCAGCACCAGCACCACCCCGCCGATCACCAGCCAGACGAGCTGGTCGTGAAAGCGGAAGTCGCGCAGCGGGCGCAGCTCGCTCCAGCGCTCCTCGGGTCGGCGAAAGCGGCAGAAGAGCCACCAGGCCAGCCCCAGCGCCGCCAGCGTCTGCAGCGCGAGCATCGCCGGGAAGAGCGTCCACTGCGCGCGCGCCACCGTCTCGGCGGCGGCCGCGAACTGCGTCGTCCAGGCAGACTCGGGCGCGCCCGCCTGCAACTGCGCGAGCGTCGCCTGCGCGACGGCGCGGAAGTGCTCGCGCAGCGCACCGTCCAGCGCGGGCCAGCGCGCGCTCGCCGCCAGCCAGGCCGCCGCCCCGACGACGCTGCCGAGCACGGTGGCCAGCGCGCGCGCCGTCAAGCTCCACTGCGGCCGCAGCAGCGTGGCGAGCAGGAACGCGCCGGCGACCATCACCGCCCAGCCCCGGTTCACCTCGCCCAGCGGCCCGCCCGTCGCGAAGACCGTCGCCACCCACAGCACCGCGCCCGCCAGCAGGAACTGCCAGCGGCGCGGCGGCACGGCCAGCAGCAGCGCCGCCAGCGGCGCCAGCACCAGCGGGAGCGCGCTCGCCACGGACAGCACCAGCGTCGCGAGCGCCAGCACCGCCGCCGTACCCCAGCGCGCCGGGCTCCCGCCGGCTGCGTTCACTCAGCCCTCGCCGCCCGCGACGTACGGCAGCAGCGCCAGGTAGCGGGCCCGCTTCACCGCCGTGCCGATCTGCCGCTGGTGGCGCGCGCAGGTGCCGCTGATGCGCCGCGGCAGGATCTTGCCGCGCTCGGTGACGTAGCGGCTCAGCACGCGCTCGTCCTTGTAGTCCAGGCTGCTGCGCCCCATCTCGCAGATCGGGCAGGTCTTCTTCTGGCGCGCCATCTTACTCCTCCTCCTCGTCGTCGGTGGTGGGCACCGGCACCGCCGCCGGCGTGGTGCTCAGATCGCCCTCGTTGACGACGACCAAGTAGCGCAGCAGCTCCTCGTCCAGCTTCAGCACGCGCTCGAACTCGGGCAGCAGCTCGGTCGCGGTGTTGACGTGCGCCACCACGTAGTAGCCGTTGTCCTTCTTGGCGATCTCGTACGCCAGCTTGCGCCGGCCCCAGTGGTCCACCGCGGTCACCGAGCCCCGGCCCTCGCCGCTCAGCAGCGCGTGGTAGCGCTCCAGCTTCTCGTTGACCCGCGCCTCTTCCAGCGCCGAGTCGAAGATGTAGACGATCTCGTAGTCTCGCAAACCTCACCTCCTGTGGACGAATGGCCCCGCGCCGGTGCGCGCGGAGCAGGTCGGACCCGTGCCCCCCCCTGTGAGAACACAGCCGTTGAAGCTATCAGCCGCGGGCGGATTCCTCAACCAGCATTCGGGATTCAGGATTCGGGATTCAGGGAACTGCAACGTCAACTACCACGGCGCTGCCGTTGGGGTTGTGGTTGAAGTTCCCCTGAATCCCGAATCCTGAATCCCGAATGCTGCCGTTCACACGTTGAAGCGGAAGAGCAGGATGTCTCCGTCCTGCACCACGTACTCCTTGCCCTCGGAGCGCAGGAGGCCCTGCTCGCGCGCGGCCTTCAGCGAGCCGACCCGCACGAAGTCGTTCCAGCCGACGGTCTCGGCGCGGATGAAACCGCGCTCGAAGTCCGAGTGGATGACGCCCGCGGCCTCCGGCGCCCTGGCGCCGACAGGGATCTCCCAGGCGCGGACCTCCTTCTCGCCGGCGGTGAAGTAGACCTGGAGCCCCAGCAGGTGGTAGCCGGCGCGGATCAGGCGGTTCAGCCCCGGCTCCTCCAGCCCCAGCGAGGCGAGGAACTCCTGCCGCTCCCCGGGCGGCAGCTCGGCCAGCTCGCTCTCGATCTTGCTGGAGATGGGGATGATCTCTGCCGGCTCGCCGCTCGCCTCCACCGCCCGGCGCAGCGCGCGCACGTACTCGTTGTCGCCCTCCGGCAGGTCCGTCTCGGCGACGTTGGCGAGGTAGAGGATCGGCTTGGAGGTGAGCAGGTTGAAGCCGCGCAGGCGCTTCGCGTCCTCGTCGTCGTGCAGCTCCGCCAGGCGCGCGGGCTGGCCCTCGGCGAGCCGCGCGTAGACGCGCTCCAGCAGCCCCAGCTCGGCCTGCGCCTCCTGGTCGCCGCCCTTGGCGCTCTTGCGCGCCTTCTCCAGCCGCCGCTCGATGGTGCCCAGGTCGGCGAGCGCCAGCTCCAGGTTGATGACCTCGCGATCGCGCGCCGGGTCCACGCTGCCCATGACGTGCACCACGTCCGGGTCGTCGAAGCAGCGCACCACGTGCACGACGGCGTCGGTCTCGCGGATGTTGGCCAGGAACTGGTTGCCGAGCCCCTCGCCCCCGCTCGCGCCCTCGACCAGCCCCGCGATGTCGACGAACTGCACCGTGGCGCGGATGACGCGCTGCGGCTGCACTCGCTCGGCGAGCAGGTCCACCCGCGGGTCGGGGACCTCCACCATGCCGACGTTCGGCTCCACGGTGCAGAACGGATAGTTGGCCGCGTCCGCGCCCGCCGCGGTCAGCGCGTTGAACAGCGTGGACTTGCCGACGTTCGGCAGCCCGACGATTCCGAGCTTGAGCATGAGATCAGGGATCAGGGATCAGGGGTCGGGGGTCAGGGGTCGGGGGAACTGCAACTGCGCCGTAGTGAAAGGCGAACCCGCGGCCGCCGAGCCGCGGGTTCGCCTTCACAGAAGCTGCAGAGCAGTAGCCGCCAGCCGAGCGGCTCACGTACCCCGCACCCCTCCTGCCGGTCCCCTGAATCCCGAATCCGGCCGTTCTATCGCCGCAACGCCAAGATCGTCGGTGCGGGGTTCTCGTGCTCGAAGTAGAACGTGCCGGCGCTGTACGCCATGGCAGCGACCTTCTCCGGAAGCGGCAACGTGCGGAGGTAGCGGCAGTCTCGTGCGGAATACTCGTCGAGCGCCCGCAACGCGTATGGACTGCGCCCACGCGGGAGCACGAAGACGCTGGAGTCCGCCACGACCGCCGCCACCGCCCAGATCGACTCTTGCATCTCCTGAGAGGGCTGGCCAGGGAAGGGCTCACCTTCCACCAACCGGCCGTGGCAGCGGAGCACGCTGTCCTGGTACACCAGCAGCAGGTCGCCGAACGGGAAGACCGTAGCCCACAGACTGCTGTCGTCGCCAACCACGCTGTAGCTCTGACGTACGATGGGGTGGGCCTGCGCGAGATCGCGCACCGGGGCACGCCCGGCACCCACGCTCCGTCCCTGGCCGTCGAGTGCCAGCCAAAGGGTATCGCCCGGAGACACCCGAGTCACCAGCAGACGGCCGCGCAGAGGGATCACGTCGCGGACAACCATCCCCTCATGCCGCAGCATGTCGCGCAGCTCTCCCGAGGCCGTCACCCGAGTGAGCCGGCCGTTCCCCGCATCGGCCAGCCAGATGGAGCCATCCGGCCCCACCTCCATGTCGAGCGGGTTCCCGAACTCCTCCGGCCCGCCCCCGCGCCTCCCGAACTGCCAACGCAGCCGCCCTGCGGCGTCGAACGCGTTCAAGCGGCTCACACCGTAGTCGTACACGTAGAGCTGCCCGTTCCGGGCACTGAGCAGCCGTGGCAGTAGCAGCAAGGTGTCCTGCTCCGCACCACCGATCACGTAGACCGTATCCCAGGATGTGGGCTCCACGCGGCGCCGTCCCGCTTTGAGCTGTGCCGCGTTGCCCTCATCCACAACGGCTGGAGAGCCCTCGTCGGGCCGGGAGCAGCCGTGCGCCGGAAGGCTCAGGGTGATCACGAGCAGCAAGGAAGAAAAACGCAGCAGCATGGCACAGTCGGGGCTCGCGGAGGGGGAGGAAGGTTCACCTCGTACCTGGTTTTCAACAGCCTCCGCAGCCGGTCACCCATTAGCCTCATTCGCAAGCCAGATGTACCCGCACTGCCATGCACCGGAGCAGAGATAGTTACCACCGCCGCAGGAAGTAGGGCACTGCTGTGCGCAGGCTTCCGGCGGAGTGGACGCGGAAAGCCCGAGCGAGAGCGCAGCAGCAGCCAGCAGCAGGGCGAGGTGGGACGGGCGTCTCACGGGAGCCTCCGGGTGGGGGACAACGGCACCCGCAACGGGGAACCTGCGGGGTGCACATCGAGCAATGTAGGCGCCTGCCGATTACACACAAGGTTCCCGTCAACGGATCGAGTCTGACGGGGTGCGCTTTGGCACGGCGGGAGAACGGAAACCGGGGGAAATCCGGCGTCACGAAGCAGGTGACGGAAAACGGAGGAACCCGCAGCCAGCCCGGCTGCGGGTTCGATGCCGACGGCGCACGGCCCGCGTCGCGGTGTTCGCTGTCGCTGCGCTTACCCCTGACCCCCGGCCCCCGCCGTTACAGCATTGCCGCCAGGAGCTGGCGCGCGCCGTCGAGCAGCGCGGCGGCGGTGTCGCCGGCCTCGGCGGCGGCGAACCAGGGGGCGAGCACCAGCGAGACGACGCTCATCAGCTTGATGAGGATGTTCATCGAGGGGCCGGAGGTGTCCTTGAACGGGTCGCCCACGGTGTCGCCGACGACCGCCGCCTTGTGCGGCTCGCCGCCCTTACCGCCGTGCGCGCCGGACTCGATCAGCTTCTTCGCGTTGTCCCACGCGCCGCCGGCGTTCGCCATGAAGGTGGCCAGCAGCACGCCGGTCACCGTCGCGCCGGCGAGCATGCCGCCCAGCGCCTCGGTGCCCAGCAAGCGGCCGACCAGCACCGGCGCCGCCACGGCCAGCACGCCGGGCACGATCATCTCGCGCAGCGCCGCGCGCGTGGAGATGTCTACGCAGCGCGCCGAGTCCGGCTTGGCGGTGCCCTGCATCAGGCCCGGGATCTCGCGGAACTGGCGCCGCACCTCGGCCACCATGCCCTCCGCCGCGCGGCCGACGGCGGTCATGGTCAGCGCGCCGATGAAGAACGGCATCACCCCGCCGATCAGCAGGCCGATCACGGTGAACGGGTTGATCAGGTTGATGGAGGTCAGCCCGACGGCCGAGGAGTAGGCGGCGAAGAGCGCCAGCGCGGTCAGCGCCGCCGAGCCGATGGCGAAGCCCTTGCCGATGGCTGCGGTCGTGTTGCCGATCGCGTCCAGGCTGTCGGTGATCCGGCGCGTCTCCGGCCCCAGCCCGCTCATCTCCGAGATGCCGCCGGCATTGTCGGCGATGGGGCCGTAGGCGTCCACCGACATGGTGACGCCCACGGTGGCGAGCATGCCGACGGCGGCGATCGCCACGCCGTAGAGCCCGGCGAAGGTGTAGCTCACCCCGATCGCCACGCAGATCGTCAGCAGCGGCAACGCGGTGGACTCCATGCCCACGGCCAGCCCGGAGATGATGTTCGTCGCCGAGCCGGTCTGACTGGCGGCGGCGATGCGCCGCACCGGGCCGTAGCCGGTGTAGTACTCGGTGAGCGCGCCGACGCCGATGCCGGCGATGGTGCCGGCCAGGATTGCCCAGAACGGGCCCAGCGCGCCGTAAGTCACGCCGGTGACGGGGTCCTCCAGGTCGAAGCCGAGCGCGCGCACCACGAAGTACATCGCCCCCAGGAAGAGCGCGGCGGCGATGAGCGTGACGTTGCGCAGCGCGTTCTGCGGGTTGGCGCGCTCGAAGAGGCGCATCAGCGCCACGGCCACCAGCGAGGCGACGAGCCCGACGGCGATGGTCAGGATCGGCAGCGCCACGCCGGCCAGGCGGTTGTCGAAGCCGCTGAAGACGGCGCTGGTGGCGGCGATGGCGACGGTGGCGACCACCGAGCCGACGTAGCTCTCGAAGATGTCGGCGCCCATGCCGGCGGTGTCGCCGACGCAGTCGCCGACGTTGTCGGCGATGGTCGCGGGGTTGCGCGGGTCGTCCTCGGGGATGCCCGCCTCCACCTTGCCGACCAGGTCCGCGCCAACGTCGGCGGCCTTGGTGTAGATGCCGCCGCCGACGCGCGCGAAGAGCGCGATGCTGCTGGCGCCCATGGCGTAGCCGGAGATGATCTCGGCGAAGCTCTGGATCTCGGCCTCGGCGAAGGCGCCGGGCAGGTAGATGCCGAGCAGGTAGAGCATGCCGATGCCGAAGAGGCCGATGCCGGCGACGGCCAGGCCCATGACGGAGCCGCCGAGGAAGGCGACGCGCAGCGCGCGCGCCTGCCCGGAGACGCGCGCAGCCTCGGAGGTGCGCACGTTGGCCTTGGTCGCGGCCTTCATGCCGATGAACCCGGCGCTCATCGAGGAGAGCGCGCCGAAGAGGAACGCCGCGGCCGTCCACTGGCCGATCTGCCACCAGAGCAGCGCGCCGACCACCAGGATGAAGACGGCGAGCACGGAATACTCGCGACGCAGGAACGCCATGGCGCCCAGCTCGATCTCGCCGGCCAGCTCGCGCATGGCAGGCGTGCCGTCGGGCTGGCGGCGGACCACGGCGTAGATGAAGAGCGCGGCGATGAGCCCGAGCGCGCCGAGCGGCGCGGCGAACCAGGTCAGGTCGGTCACGTGATCCTCTCCTCCGTGTGCGGGTGAACGGCCCCCACGCCGCCGTCGCGGCGGTGGGGCGGGGACAGTGAAGGGAACGGCGCGTGGCGCGCCGGCAGGGCGGGAAAGCGGCTCAGTCGCGCTCCGGTGCGTCGGCGCGGTCGGCGGCGTTGTAGCGGTTCATGGCGGCCTCGATGCCGTCCCTCAGCCAGAGCTCCACGCCGTCGAGCGCGTCGGGGAAGGTGCCGAGGATCGCCTGGCGCTCGGCGCGCGGGGGTGTCTTCAGCACCCAGTCCGCGAGATCGGCGCCGGGCGGTTGGGCGCCGACGCCGATGCGCAGTCGCGCGTAGTCGCGCGTGCCGAGCGCAGACTCCACGGAGCGCAGGCCGTTGTGGCCGCCGGCGCTGCCGCTGGCACGGAAGCGGATGCGCCCGGGCGCGAGCGCCACGTCGTCGATCACCACCAGCAGGTCGCGCGCGATCGCGAACCCGGCTTTGTTCCGTAGCGGCCCGAGCGCGGCGCCGCTGCGGTTCATGTAGGTCAGCGGCTTGACCAGCCGCACCACCTGCTCGCCGACGCGCCCGCTGGCGACGCCGGCCTGGCCCTCCTGCTTGAAGCGGCCGAGCGCCCAGACCTCCGCCAGCCGGTCGAGCAGCCACCAGCCGGCGTTGTGGCGCGTCAGCGCGTACTCCGGCCCGGGGTTGCCCAGGCCGGCGATCACCTTCAGCGCCGTCGCCACGCGGCGCGCCGTGCGCCGGCCGCCCGCGCCGGGAGGCTACTCCTCGTCCTCCGGCTTGCGGCCGCGGATGACCTCCGGCTCCGGCGTGGCGGCCTCCTCGCCCTCCGCCGGCAGCGCGGCGACCGTCGGCGGCGCCACCGTCGCGACCACCTGATCGCCGTCCTGCAGGATCTTCACCCGCGGCTGCTCGATCTCGCGCACGCGCACGGCGTCGCCCACGCCGAGCTGCGAGACATCGACGTCGAAGACGTCCGGGATGTCGCCCGGCAGGCACTCGACCTCCAGGCTGTAGAGCACCTGGTCCAGCACGCCGCCGTCGATCACCACGCCCTGCGGCGAGCCGGTCAGCCGCACCGGGATGTCTACGCGCAGCACCTCGTTGGCGTGCACGATCAGAAAGTCGACGTGCAGGACGTCGGTACGGTACGGGTGCTTCTGCAGCTCGCGGATCAGCGCGCGCACCGGGGCCCCGCCCTCGATGGCGAGGTCGATGATCGCGGTGTCGGCGTTGATGGTGCTCAGCAGCCGCTCCAGCTCCAGGCGGTCGAGCGAGACGTGCCGCGTCTCGTCGCCGTGGCCGTAGACGACGGCGGGAATGCGATGCTCACGACGCAGCACGCGCGCGGCGTTCTTGCCGCGCTCGGTGCGCGGGCGGGCGGAAAGCGTGACAGCCATGGGTCCCCTCGGGTTGCGATGTCCGCGGCGTGGGCGGCCCGCTCGGCGGGCGCCCGCTCCGCGCGGGTGGGCCGGCTCACTCGAAGAGCGAGCTGACCGACTCGTTGGAATGCGTGTTCAGGATCGCGCGCGCCAGCAGGTCGCCGACGGAGAGCACCGTCAGCTTCTCGAAGTGCTTCTCCGGCGGGATCGGCACCGTGTTGGTGACCACCACCCCGGCGATCGGCGCCTGCGCCAGCCGCTCGACCGCCGGGCCGGAGAACAGCGCGTGCGTCGCGCAGCAATAGACGTTCCGGGCGCCGCGCGCCTTGAGCGCGTAGACGGCCTGGGTGAGCGTGCCGGCGGTGTCGATCATGTCGTCGGCGACCAGGCAGTCGCGCCCCTCCACCTCGCCGATGACGTGCAGGATCTCCGAGACGTTGGCGGTGGGCCGCCGCTTGTCGATGATGCCGATGGTGCCGCCGAGCCGCTTGGCGAAGCCGCGCGCCATCTTCGCCGCGCCCACGTCGGGCGCCACCACGACCACGTCCTTGAGCTGCTTCTCGCGGAAGTGGCGGGTGATGACCGGCGCGGCGTAGAGGTGGTCGACGGGGATGTCGAAGAAGCCCTGCAACTGGTGCTGGTGGAAGTCGACGCCGAGCACGCGGTCGGCGCCGGCGCTGACGATCATGTTGGCCACCAGCTTGGCGCCGATGGCGACGCGCGGCTGGTCCTTGCGGTCCTGCCGCGCGTAGCCGAAGTAGGGCACCACCGCCGTGATGCGCGCCGCGGAGGCGCGCCGCGCCGCGTCGATGAGCAGCAGCAGCTCCAGGATGGTGTCGGCCGGCGCGGGTGTGGGCTGGATGATGTAGAGGTCGCGCCCGCGCACGTTCTCGTCGATGCGCACGAAGATCTCGCCGTCGGAGAAGCGGCGGATCGTCACGTCGCTGAGCGGCATGCCCAGGTGCTGGGCGATCTCGTCGGCCAACCCACGGTTGGCGGAACCGGAGAGCAGCACCATCTCTCCGGCGAGCACGGGCTCGGACATGGCAGCAGACGTACGTACAGGAAGCGTGCGCTAGACAGCCCGCAAAAATAGAAATGCGGCCGGGGGGCGTCAACGCCTGCCCCCCGGCCCGTTCCCACCCCCAGGGGTCGGGGGTCAGGGGTCGGGGGTCAGGGGAACGTCAACAGCCACGGCAGCGCAGTTGACGTCGCAGTTCCCTGACCCCCGACCCCTGACCCCCGACCCCTAGTCCTTCACGAACTCCTCCACCGGGCGGACCTGCACCTCGCCGAGGTTGAGCGCGCGCAGGGTGGGCTCGATGCTGGCGCGGTCGCCGACCACGACGACGACGGCGCGGTCGGGGCGGATGTACTGGTTGGCGACGCGGCGCACGTCCTCGGCGGTGACGGCCAGGACGCGCGGGACGTACTCCGCGAGGAAGCCGGGGCTCAGGTCGTAGGTGACGAGGCCGGCCATCTGCTGCGCCACGTCGGAGGTCGTCTCCAGGTCCTGCGGGAAGCCGAGCGCGAGGTAGCGCTTGGCGCGCTCCAGCTCGTCGGCGGGGATCGGCTCGCTGCGGATGCGGTTCAGCTCCCGGAAGAACTCGATCATGGCGCTGTCCGTCTTGGCGCTGACCACCTCGGCCTGCGCGCTGAACGGGCCGGCGCCGCGGCGCATCTGGAACGACGAGCCCGCGCCGTAGGTGTAGCCGTGCGTCTCGCGCAGGTTCTGGTTCAGCCGGCTGGTGAACGAGCCGCCGAGCAGCGTGTTGAGCACCATCAGCGGGAAGTAGTCCGGCGTGTTGCGCGCCACGCCCGGGTGCCCGATGCGGATGACCGACTGCGCCGCGCCCGGCTTGTCGACCACGTAGACGGTGGTGCGCGCGATCTCCGGCGCCGCCAGGCTGGCGGCGTCGAACGCCGGCGCGGCGCCGTTCGCCTTCCAGCCGCCGAACGCCTGCTCCACCAGCGGCTGCACGCTCGCCGGCTCCACGTCGCCTACCAGGATCAGCGTGGACTGGTCCGGCCGGTAGCGGCTGCGGTGGAACTGCACCAGCCGGCTGCGGTCCATGCCGCGCACCGCCTGCGTGGTGCTGAGCCGGCCGTAGGGGTGCTTGCTGCCGAAGACCAGCGCCTGGAAGGCGTTGCCCGCGACGGCGGCCGGCAGGTCGCGGCTGCGCGTCAGCTCGACGATGCGCTCGTCACGCACGCGCGTGACCTCCTTCGCCGGGAAGTCCGGCCGGACGGCGACGTCGGCCATCAGCCCCAGCGCCTCCGGCAGGTTGCGGCGCAGCACGTAGAGGTTGACCTGCGCCGCGTCCCAGCCGGCGCCGGTGGAGAGGCGCGCGCCGAGCAGGTCCAGCGCCTCGGCGAGCTGCAGCGGGTCGCGTCCGCCGGCGCCCTCGTCGAGCATGCTGGCGGTGAACGACGCCAGCCCCGGCAGGTTCGCCGGGTCGTGCGTGCTGCCCGCGGGCGTCACCAGCGCGGCGCTGACCACCGGCAGCTCCGGCATGCGCACGTACATCACCTTCAGCCCGTTGGCGAGCGTGCGTGTCTCGGGGCTGGGCAACTGCAGCGCGGGCGCGGGGCCGATCGCCGGCGGCGTGGTGGGGAACTGCGCGTCGGCGCGCGGCGCCGACGCAGCCGGCGCGGGGCTCGGGGCGGGGGCGCTCGCCGCGCAGCCGGCGCTCAGCGCCGCCAGCGCCAGCACGCCCCAGGCGGAACGCGGCAGCAGGTAGCTCATCGGGCTCGGGGCGCGGTTCATCGGGCGGCCTCCTTGTCGCCGGCGGCCAGCTCGGTCTTGCCGGCCGGCACGAAGCTGATCACGATGCGGTTCTCGCCGGCCAGGTACTCCTGCGCCGCGCGCTGGATGTCGGCGGGCGTCAGCGCCTGGTAGCGCGCCAGGTCCTTCGCGGCGAAGCCGGGGTCGCCCGTGTAGTAGAGGTAGCTGTTGAGCTGGTCGGCCTTGCCGATCGCCGTCTCCAGCGAGCCGACGAAGCCGGTCTGGATGGTGTTGACGACCTGCCGCAGCTCGTCGGCGCTGGGCGGCGCGGCGGCGAGCTTCTGTACCTCCTCCAGCGCGGCCTTCTCCAGCGCGTCCAGGTCGGTGGTGGCGCGGCCGCGCAGGGTGATCCAGAAGTCGCCCGAGAGCAGGTTGGCGTCGTTGAAGGCGCTGACCGTCTGGGCGACGCGCTCGTTGTAGACGAGGCGCTCGTAGAGCCGGCTGCTCTTGCCGCCGGCCAGGATCTGGCCGAGCGCGTTGAGCGCGGCCTCGTCCGGCGAGTAGGCCGGCGCGGTGCGCCAGACGAGCGAGACCTGCGGCAGCGTGACGCGGTCTTCCTGCACGAGGTGGCGCGTCTGCGCGATCGGCGGCACCGGAAGCTGCGGGCGCTGCACCGCCTCGCCGCGCGGGATCCAGCCGAAGTACTTCTCCACCAGCGTGCGGACCTGCTGCGGGTCCACGTCGCCGACGATGGCGAGGCTGGCGTTGTTGGGCGCGTAGTAGGTGCGGAAGAACTCGCGGACGTCCTCGATCCCGGCGGAGTCCAGGTCGGCGAGCGAGCCGATCGTCGTCCAGGAGTAGGGGTGGCCGGCCGGGTAGAGCGCCTCGGCGGCGATCTCCCAGAGGCGGCCGTAGGGCTGGTTGTCCACGCGCTGGCGGCGCTCGTTCTTCACCACCTCGCGCTGGCCGTCGAGCTTCTCGGGCGTCATCACGTCCAGCAGGCCGCCCATGCGGTCGGCCTCCAGCCAGAGCGCCAGCTCCAGCGCGTTGGAGGGCAGGATCTCGAAGTAGTTGGTGCGGTCGGTGGTGGTGCTGCCGTTGTTGTTGGCGCCCGCGGCCTCCAGCAGGTTGTCGAAGTCGCCCTCCTTCACGTTCTTGCTGCCCTCGAACATGATGTGCTCGAAGAGGTGCGCGAAGCCGGTGCGGCCGGGCTTCTCGTACCCCGAGCCGACGTGGTACCAGACGTTGACCGCGACGACCGGCGTGGAGCGGTCCTGCGCGACGACGACGCGCAGCCCGTTCGGCAACTGGAACGCGGTGTGAGGGATGCTGACCTCCTGCGCCGCCGCAGGTGTGGCGAGCAGCCCCAGGAGCAGGAGCCATCGTTTCATACGCGAGACCTCTGGCCGGGGGGTGGATGAAACAGACGGGGCGGCTGCAACGATACGGCAGGACGCAGAGCGGCGCCAGTGCTGCGCGGCTGTCGGCTGCCGGCTACCGGCTGCCGGCACCTCCAGGCGGCTGAAGCCGCGGCTGGAACTGCACGAAGCCCGCCTGCGCGGGCTGG
>ERZ1066122.1794-NODE-1794-length-15907-cov-16.955148_pt1 | contig 15907 bp, 13 predicted proteins | sample MGYA00382769_ERZ1066122 | MGnify/ENA primary metagenome ERZ1066122 (study PRJEB33369, sample SAMEA5778352) | biofilm metagenome | biome: Industrial cooling water; feature: Water cooling tower basin; material: Biofilm | place: United Arab Emirates | collected...
GGTGCGCCGGCAGTGCGCGGCGATGTCGGGCTCGTGCGTCACCACCACCACGGTCTGGCCGCTGCGGTGGACTTCGTCGAACAGCGCCATGATTTCCTCGGAGGTGCGCGAATCCAGGTTGCCCGTGGGTTCGTCGGCCAGCAGGATCGAGGGCTTGCCGACCAGGGCGCGGGCCACGGCCACGCGCTGGCGCTGGCCGCCGGAGAGCTGGTTGGGGCGGTGGCCCAGGCGGTTGCCCAGGCCCACCTGCTCCAGCGCCGCCTTGGCGCGCTGGGCCCGCTCGGCGCGCGGGATGCCACGGTACACCAGCGGCTGCATCACGTTCTCGAGCACGGTCAGGCGCGGCAGCAGGTGGAAGCTCTGGAACACGAAGCCGATCTCCTGGTTGCGCACCTGGGCCAGCTCGTTGTCGGTCATGGACGAGGTGTCGCGGCCGTTGAGCACGTAGGTGCCCTCGCTCGGCGTGTCCAGGCAGCCGATCAGGTTCATCAGCGTGGACTTGCCCGAGCCGGACGGTCCGATCAGGGCCACGTACTCGTTGCGGCCGATGTGCAGGTCGACGCCGGCCAGGGCCATCAGCTCCTCCTCGCCCATCTGGTAGCGCTTGACGATGCCGGTGAGCCGGATCATTCGGAGGCGGCCTCGTCTTCGGCGTCGCCGTCGGAGGCTTCGCCGGCCTCGTCCTTCCCGCCGGAAGCGCCGGCGTCCTCGTCCTTGGCCTCGGTGATGCGGTCACCCTCGACCAGGCCGCGCAGCAGCTTGGCCGGGCCACGGATCACGCGGTCGCCGGCGGACAGGCCGGAGGTGATTTCCTCCCACTTGTCGTCCGACAGCCCGACCTCGACGATGACCTTGGTTGCGCGTCCGTCGCGGTCCACCCACACGTGGCGGGTGACCTTCTTGTCCTCGTCCACCTCGGTGCCCACCGCCTCGACCGGCACGGCCAGCTTGGTGCCGCCATCGCCCAGGAAGATGTCGGCGCGCGCGCTCATGCCCGAACGCAGGGCCAGGTCCGCGGGCGGGCTCAGCTCGGCGGTCACCAGGTAGGAACGGCCCTGGTTCTCCAGCGTCGGCGCCAGCGCCACCTGCTCGACCTTGCCCTGGATGGCGGTGTCGGGGAACGCGGCGGCATAGACCTCCACCTCCTGGCCCTGCGCGATCTTGGCCACGTCGGCCTCGTCGACCTTCAGGTCGGCCTGGATCGAGGAGGTGTCGGCGATCTTCATCAGCTGCGCGCCGGCGAAGGCGTTGGTGGAGGCGATCGCCGTCTCGCCGACCTTGATCGGCAGGGCCACGATGACGCCGCCGATCGGCGCGCGGATGTCGGTCTTCGACAGCTGCTCGCGGGCCTCGCCGAGGATGGCGTCGGCGCGGCGCAGCGCTTCCTGGCTGCTGTCGAGCTCGACCTTGGCCAGGTCGCGCGCATTGCGCAGGTCGTCGAACTCGCTCTGGCCGATCATCTTCTGCGCCACCAGCTGCTCGCCGCGGGCCAGCCGCTTCTCGGCCAGGGCCAGCGCCAGCCGCTGCCGCTCGATGCTGATCACGGCCTGGCGGCGCGTGGCCTGCTCGCGGTCGATGGCGTTGCGGTAGGTCTCGGGATCGAGCCGCAGCAGCAGCTGGCCCTTCTCCACCGTATCCCCTTCCTCGACCAGGATCTCACGCACCTTGGCCACCAGCTCCGAGGTCAGGTCGACCTCGTTGCGGTAGGCCAGCACGCCCGAGGCGAGGATGGTCGGGCGGATCTCCTGCTCGGCGGCGACGGCGATCTCGACTTCCTTGCTCGACTCGCCGCGGGTCATCTTCACCAGCAGCGGGACGGCGAGCACGGCGACGATCACCGCGACGGCGATGTACTTCTTGTTGGGCTTCATTCTCTTTTCCGGAAAAGATTCGTCAGAACGCGGCGAAGGCGGCCATCACGCCGTAGATCACCACGTTGGGCAGCATCACCACGAACAGGGCCTGGCCCCAGCCGGTGCGGTACCAGGTCTTCCAGCCCAGCGCGGCCAGGAACCAGACCCAGAAGTTGAGCAGGCTGAAGGCACGCGCCAGCGCGGCCCAGGGATGCCCGGTCTCGAGCTGCACGAACAGCGGATCGATGTTGAGCATCTGCATCGACTCGAAGCTGCTCTGCGAGGAGCTGGTGAAGACGCCGACGATGGCGATCACCGCGCCCAGCAGCATCGGCATGCTCGACCAGGCGACCAGCGCGAGGCCGTGCCGGAAGCTGGTCGGGTTGCCGGTGACCTTGCCGGCCAGCATGTAGTACAGCGCCGTCAGGGAAAAGATGATCGCGAAGACGATCGGGGTGCTGACGGCACTGATGTAACCCATGGTCCGGGCGCCCGGCATGAACTGCTTGGCCTGCTCCAGCTCCGCCTTGCTCATCTCCTGGGCCGCGGCCTGCAGCTGGTAGCTGCTGAACCACTCGGGGTCGACGTTGAAGAAATACAGCACCGCCGAGGCGGCGGTGGCCAGGGCGACCACCAGTGCCGGCACCAGGAAGCTGGGCTTGTCCTTGAGTTCGGCGAAGACCTTGCCCGGCTCCAGGAAGATATTGATCAGCTGCGACATCGTGTTTTCCCCGAGAAATTGGAAGGTGGAGCGGCGGTTCCCCGAACCGCCGGCGGATGGTAGGTGAAGACGGCCGCGCCGTCCCGTGACAAGTGTCCTAGTCATCGACGCTTACCCAGACGGGCGTACCGGGCAAAACGTGACAGGCCGGCTTCACGCCGCCTAACGCCGGGCTTGGAATGATCGCGGCTCGCCACCCGCCCAGGACCGCCGCCATGCCCCGACCGCCGCGCCATACCGCCCGCGACTTCGACCCGCGCGTGATGCGGCTGTTCGACCAGTACGTGCACGGCCTGATCGACCGGCGCGGCTTCCTGCAGGGCGCCTCCGCCCTCGCCTTCAGCGCGAGCGCGGCGGTGGGCCTGCTGGCCTCGCTGAGCCCGCGGTTCGCGGAGGCGCGGCAGGTCGCCACCGACGACCCGCGGATCGACGCCCGCCACGTCGCGTTCGATTCGCCCAAGGGCCATGGCAAGGGCCGCGGCTACCTGGTGCGCCCGGCCAAGGCGGACGGCTTGCTGCCCACCGTGATCGTCATCCACGAGAACCGCGGCCTGAACCCGCACATCGAGGACGTCACCCGCCGCCTCGCGCTCGAGGGCTACCTGGCCTTCGCGCCCGATGCGCTGTTCCCGTTCGGCGGCTACCCGGGCGACGAGGACGCGGCGCACCCCTGTTCCAGCAGCTCGACCAGGCCAGGACCCGCGAGGACATGCTGGCGGCCGCCGCGTTCCTGGCCACCGTCGAAGGCGGCAACGGCCGCATGGGCGCGATCGGCTTCTGCTACGGCGGCGCCATCGCCAACTTCCTCGCCACCCGCCTGCCCGACCTGCGCGCGGCCGTGCCGTTCTACGGCAGCGGCGCGCCGCTGGCCGACGTGCCGGCGATCAACGCCGAGCTGCTGGTGGTGCTGGCCTCCGACGACGAGCGCGTCAACGCCGGCTGGCCCGCCTACGAGGCGGCGCTCAAGGCCGCGGGCAAGACCTACACCCTGCTGCAGCCGGCCGACACGCTGCACGGTTTCCACAACGACACCACGCCGCGCTACGCGCCCGAGGCGGCGAAGCAAGCGTGGCAGGCCTCCCTGGCGCTCTTCGGCCGCACGCTGAAGGGCTGAGGCGAACCGGCGGCTATCGTTCTCTTTGTGGAACGATAGCTTGTCGAGAATCCTGATTGATGTTGTTTTTGTCGGATCGCATAGTTCGCCCCGTGACCAGCGCTCCGCCCCACGTCGGCATCCCGCCGCCCCGGAGCGCCCGGCCCGGGAGTCGCCCATGAACCTCTTCGCCACCCTGACCGGCCGCCTCGGCCTCTCCGTCCTCTTCGTCCTGTTCGGCCTGCTGGTGCAGAACGCCGAAGGCGGTGCGCGATGATCGCCCTGCGCCCCGCCCACGAGCGCGGCCACGCCAACCACGGCTGGCTCGACTCCTGGCACAGCTTCTCCTTCGCCGACTACCGCGACCCGGCGCACGTGCACTGGGGCCCGCTGCGCGTGATCAACGAGGACCGCGTCGCCGCCGGACGGGGCTTCGGCACCCACGGCCACCGCGACATGGAGATCATCAGCTACGTGCTCGAGGGTGCGCTGGGCCACCGCGACTCCATGGGCAACGCCGCCAGCATCGTGCCGGGCGAAGTGCAGCGCCTGAGCGCGGGCACCGGCATCACCCACTCCGAGTACAACTATGACAGCACCGGCACCACGCACTTCCTGCAGATCTGGATCATCCCGCGGGTGGCGGGCGTCACCCCGTCCTACGCGCAGCGCCACTTCGGCGCCGCGGAAAAGCGCGGCCGGCTGCGGCTCGTCGCCAGCGGCGACGGCGCCGAGGGCTCGGTGTCGATCCACCAGGACGCGCGCATGTACGCCGGCCTGTTCGACGGCGACGAGGCGGCCACGCTGCCGCTGGCCCCGGGCCGCCTGGGTTACGTGCACCTGGTGCGCGGCGAACTCGAGGTCAACGGCCACGCGCTGCGTGCCGGCGATGCGCTCAAGCTGCGCGACGAGCCGGAGGTGCGCGTGCGGGCCGGCAAGGACGCGGAAGTCCTGGTGTTCGACCTGCCGCCGCTGGACTGAGGCACGCGATGACGCCGGACGGGATCGCGCGCGGCCAAGGCCCGTGGCCGCGCAAGGGCGCCGGGCCCGGCGCCGCCGAGGCGGGCCCGGGCATAATCGGGCGATGCCCCTCCCGGAGCCCGCCGTGTCCCGAACCGTCCTTGGCCTCATCCCCGCCCTGCTGCTGGCGTCCGCGCCTGCCGGCCTCGCCGGTGCCAGCGGGTACGCCACCGCCACCCCCGTAGCCGGGCCAGCGACTGCGGCCGCGGCGGCGTCGGCCAACGCGCGTCCCGACGTCGCCACTGTCGCCGAAGCCACCCGCCGCACCTTCGACGTGCCCGGCATCGCCGTCGCCATCGTCAAGGACGGCGACGTCGTGCTGGCCGAGGGCTTCGGCCTGCGCCAGGCCGGCGGGTCGGCACCGGTCACCGCCGACACCCGGTTCGCCATCGCCTCGCTGACCAAGGCCTACACCTCGGCCGCGCTCTCGATCCTGGCCGACGAGGGCAAGCTGTCGCTGGACGACCGGGTGATCGACCACCTGCCCTGGTTCCAGATGTCCGACCCCTACGTCACGCGCGAGATGCGCCTGCGCGACCTGCTCACCCACCGCAGCGGCCTGGCGCTGGGCGCCGGCGACCTGCTGTTCTGGCCCACCACCACCCACGACACCCGCGAGATCGTCCGGCGCCTGCGGCACGTGCCGCTGGAAACCAGCTTCCGCGCCGACTACGCCTACGACAACGTGCTGTACGCGGTGGCGCAGCTGGTGATCGAGGACGCCTCGGGCCAGTCCTACGGCGATTTCCTGCGCACGCGCATCTTCCAGCCGCTGGGCATGGCCGACACCGTGGTCAACGCCGACCATCTTCCCGCCGGCGCCGACGTCGCCACCGGCCACGCCAAGTTCGACTTCACCGACCTGCGCCCGGTGCCGCCGATGACCTGGAGCAACAACCAGGCCGCGGGCGGCCTCTATTCGAGCGTCAACGACCTCGCGAAGTGGATGCGCTTGCAGCTCGACGGCGGCGTGCTCGGCACCGATGCCGACGGCAAGGAGCAGCGCCTGTTCAGCGCCGAACGCCACCGCGCCATGTGGGAGGTGGTGACGCCGATCCGCGTGCCCGCGCAGCCGGCGGTGCCGGCGCTGGCGCCGGCGCTGCCGCAGTTCGCCGGCTACGGCGAGGGCTGGTCGATCACCGAGTACCGCGGCCAGAAGCTGGTCTCGCACACCGGCGGCTGGCCCGGCATGGTCTCGCGCCTCACCCTGGTGCCCGGGCTGGACCTGGGCGTGGTGGTGCTGACCAACCAGGAGGTCGGCGCGGCCTTCAACACGGTCACGATGGAAGTGCTGGACCACTACCTGCAGGCGCCGGACACCGACTGGGTGGCGGCCTACGCCGCGGCGGTGGCCAAGTCGCGCACCGCGGCCGACGAGAAATGGGAAAGCCACCAGCGCGCCCGCGATCGCAGCCGCCGGCCCTCGCTGCCGCTGTCGCGCTACGCCGCCACCTACCGCGACCCGTGGTATGGCGACGTGGTGGTGGCGCTGGAGGGCAAGGAACTGGTGATGCGCTTCGCCCACACCGCGCAGCTGGTCGGCAAGCTCGAGCACTGGCAGCACGACACCTTCATCGTCCGCTGGACCGACCGCGCGCTCAATGCCGACGCCTTCGCCACCTTCGACCTGACGCCGGACGCCACGGTGCGCGAGCTGCGCATGGAAGCCGTCTCCTCGCTCACCGACTTCAGCTTCGACTTCCACCACCTGCGGCTGGCGCCGGTGCGCTGATCCGGCGCGCCACGAAAAAGGGGCTGCCGCCCTCCTTGGCGGCAGCCCCCCGGGGAGGCGGTAGCGGGTATCAGCAGACGCGCAGCAGGCCGTCGGCGCGGGCGGTGGTGTAGGAGCTGTCGCGGCCGTAGCCGCTACTGCGGCCGTAGCCGGTGCCGAAATCGCGCTGGCGGTAGCGGCTGGGGATGCGCACCGGGGACGGGGCGGCGACGGCTTCCAGGGCCGGCGTCGCGACGGCCAGGGCGGGCTGGTCGGCCAGCGCGGGGGCGTTCGGGAAGAGGCGGTAGAAGTCGTTCAGGGTCTTCATGGCGGCGGCCTGTGAGTTGGTGTGCTGGTAATCTACAACACCAACGCAATGCCGCCATGGGCCGGAAGTCAGGGGGCCGCGACTATTTTCGCGCCCCCTTTCCGATCAATGACTTGGAGGATCCGCGGCGCTCAGGCCGAACCCCGGGTGATCGCGCCCAGGCGGCCAACACGCTCCAGCAAGTCCCTCAGCGGGGTTTCGAGGGCATGGCCGCGGACCTTGTAGCTCATCAGGCGCAGGCGCTGCTCGGCCTCGGCCTCCCGGCCCAGCCGGTCCGCCATCAGCTCGCTGGCGGTCATCACCACCAGGGGTGCCTGCGGGTGATCCGGGAAGCGGGTTTCAAAGCCATCGGCCAGCGCCACGGCCAGCTGCGCCTGGCCCGTGCGGGCCGCCTGCGCGACCAGTCGCGCGACGTCGTCCGGCAGCGCGTGGCGATAGGACGGATCCAGCGCGCGCTGCTCGGCCAGCACGGCCAGGGCCCGCTTGTCCTGGTTCGTGGCCAGCAGCCGGCTGATGTACTCGCGCCCGTGGTCGAGCAGGCCCGCCGTATCGCCGGCCTGCTTCAGGAACTGTCGATGGCGGTCATGCAGGGCATCGGAGGCGCCGCGGCCGCGGAACATGTCCTGCAGCCGCTTCGCCGCACCGACGAGGTCTCCCTCTTCGGCCAGCGCCTCGGCTTCGGCGACGGCCTCGTCCTCCATCGGGTTGGCGAAGCGGGCGCGGGGCACCGCAGGCGCCACGTCCAGCCCCAGCGCGGCGTGGTTGGCATGGATGACGTAGCCGAGCAGGTGGTAGCCGGCGATCAGCAGGTACAGGCTGACGAAGCTTCCCGGCAGCTGCGCCATCGTGCCCGGAAGCGCCATCTGCAGCAGCACCTGCAGCACGATCGACACGATCACCATCGCCGCCAGCAGGCCCACGGCGCCGAAGTACACGCCGCCCAGGCGGCCGATCAGCGGGAACCAGGCCAGTGGATTGAGCGCATGCGGCAGGTTGTCCTCCACCGCCAGCAGCATCACGGCCGCCGGCAGGAACAGCACCGCCCCGCCCAGCAGCCAAAGCGCCAGCACCGGGCTGTACCACAGCGCGATGGCCTGGATCGGCAGGAACACCACCAGCATCAGCAGGATCTGGTTCACGGCCTCGCCGTCGGTCGCCATCAGGTCTTCGGCGCCCATCGGCTCGAAGCGGCCGTGCACGGTGTTCACCAGCGCCTCCACCGCCAGCTTGAAGCCCATCACCCAGAACGCCAGCTCGAACACCAGCCCGAGCAGGCTGGGCAGGTGGTTGAGCAGGCGCAGCATGCACAGCGCGGCGATCATCCACAGCATGGCCTTGTGCGCGGGGTAGCCGAAGATCGCCGGCAGGCGCTCGGACACGGAAGGGATCGGGGCTGCGTTCGCGGGCATGCGTCGGGCGCTCGGCGTGGGGAACCCCGAGGCTAGTGGTTCGCGCGCGCCGGCGTCAAAGCCTTCCGGCGTCGGGTTCGGAGTAGATGGTGTGCCGCGCGCCGCGCGCGAAGCCCACCAGGGTGAGCCCCGCTTCCGCGGCTAGACGGACTGCCAGCGCCGTCGGCGCCGAGATCGCCGCCACCAGCCCGATGCCGACCGCCGCCGCCTTGTGCACCACTTCGTAGCTGGCGCGCGAAGTCACGAACAGTTCGCAGGGGATGCCGCCGGCGCGCAGCGCGGCGCCGATCGCCTTGTCGATGGCGTTGTGCCGGCCCACGTCCTCGCGCACGTGCAGGCGGCCCTCGGTGTCGAGCACGGCGGCCGCATGCACGCCGCCGGTGCGGGCGTTGATCGGCTGGTTCGCCTGCAGTTCGCCGAACGCGGCGGCCAGGCGCTCGCCGACGGCGGGCCGGGCGCGCACGCGCCGCACCGGGCGGATCGCATGGGCCAGCGAGTCGCTGCCGCACAGGCCGCAGCCGGTGCGTCCCGCGAGGTTGCGGCGACGCCCCTCCAGCGCATCGAAGGCGGCCTGGGGCACGTGCATCTGCAGCGAGATGCCGTCCCGCACCGCCAGGCAGTCGACCACGGCGACCTCGCCGGCGCTGGCGACGACGCCCTCGGTCACGCTGAAGCCGACCGCGAAGTCCTCGAGGTCGGCCGGCGTCGCCATCATCACCGCGTGCGGCAAGCCGTTGTAGAGCAGCGCCACCGCCGTTTCCTCGGCCAGCGATTCCAGGGCTTCGCGCGCGGCGCCCGATTCGATGCGCAGCGCCCTTGCGGGCCGGTGGCCGGGACTCATGGCGACAGCGCCGCGCCGAGGTCGCGCGTGGGCCGCAGGCGCACCGGGATGGACTTGGACGCCGGCGTGCGGGCGCGCTCGGCGTGGTGGTCCAGCGGCACCAGCCCGTTGGTCTCCGGGTAGTACGCGGCCAGGCAGCCGGGCGGGATGTCGTGCTCGACCAGCAGGAACCGCGGGGCCTCGCGCTCGCCGTCGTGCCACACCGACACGATGTCCACCCACTGCCCCGCCGCCAGGCCCAGGCGCGCCAGGTCGGCGGCACCGATGAAGCAGACGCGGCGCTCGCCGGACACGCCGCGGTAGCGGTCGTCGAGGCCGTACACGGTGGTGTTGTACTGGTCGTGGCTGCGGATCGTCATCAGCGTCATCAGCCCGTCGGCGGCCGCGGGGGTGCGCGGCACCGGGTGCACGAAGAAACGCGCGAGGCCGCCGGGCACGTTCCACTGGCAGCGCGCGGCCGCGTTGGGCAGGCGGAAGCCGCCCGGGGTGCGCACGCGCGCATTGAAGCCTTCGAAGCCGTCGACCACTTCGGCGATGCGGTCTCGGATGCGGTCGTAGTCCTCCACCAGCCAGCGCCAGGGCGTGCGCGAGGCCGGCAGCGTGGCCTCGGCCAGGCGCGCCACGATCGCCGGTTCGCTCAGCAGGTGCTCCGAGGCCGGCGGGTTGGTGCCGCGCGAGAGGTGCACCATGCTCATCGAGTCCTCGACGGTCACCGCCTGCGGGCCCGCGGCCTGGGCATCGAGCTCGGTGCGGCCCAGGCAGGGCAGGATCAGCGCCTGCCGCCCGTGCACCAGGTGCGAACGGTTGAGCTTGGTCGACACGTGCACCGTCATTTCGCACTGGCGCAGGGCGCGCGCGGTGAGCGCGGTGTCCGGCGTGGCGGCGGCGAAGTTGCCGCCCATCGCGAACAGCAGCCTGCATTCGCCGCGCGCCATCGCGCCGATGGCGCCGACCACGTCGTGCCCGTGCCGGCGCGGCGGCGAGAAGCCGAAGGCGTCGCCCAGCCGGTCCAGGAAGGCGTCCGAAGGCTTCTCGTCGATGCCCATCGTGCGGTCGCCCTGCACGTTCGAGTGGCCGCGCACCGGGCAGGCGCCGGCGCCGGGCTTGCCGAAGTTGCCGCCGGCCAGCAGCAGGTTCACCAGCATCTGGATGGTGGCCACGGCGTGGCGGTGCTGGGTGATGCCCATCGCCCAGCAGACGATGGTGGCGCCGGAGGCGGCGTAGACGTCGGCGGCCTCCTCCATCTGCGCGCGCGTAAGGCCCGACTCGCGCTCAAGCAGCGCCCAGTCCTCGGCCAGCAGGTCCTCGCGCAGCGCCTCGAAGCCCTGCGTATGCCGCTCGATGAAGGCGTGGTCCAGGGCGTCGCGCTCGAGCAGGCGCTTGAGCAGGCCCTTCACCGCCGCCAGGTCGCCGCCGATGCGCAGCGGGTAGTAGTGGCTGGCGATCGGCGTCGAACCGCCGGCCAGCTCGAGCGGATGCTTGGGATCGGCGAAGCGCTCCAGCCCGCGCTCGCGCAGCGGATTGAACACCACGATGCGGCAGCCGCGGCGGGCGGCGCTGCGCAGCTCGCCCAGCATGCGCGGGTGGTTGGTGCCCGGGTTCTGGCCGAACACGAAGATCGCCTCGGCCTTCTCGAAGTCGGCCAGCGTGACCGTGCCCTTGCCGACCCCGATCTGCTCGGTCATCGCCAGGCCCGAGGCCTCGTGGCAAAGGTTGGAGCAGTCCGGCAGGTTGTTGGTGCCGAACTCACGCACGAACAGCTGGTAGAGGAAGGCCGCCTCGTTGCTGGTGCGCCCCGAGGTGTAGAACAGCGCCTGGTCGGGGTGGTCGAGCGTCTTGAGCGCCACCGCGATGCGCCGGAAGGCCTCGTCCCAGCGGATCGGATGGTACTTGTCGTCGGCCGGGTCGTAGGCCATCGGTTCGACCAGCCGGCCCTCGGCCTCCAGCGAGTAGTCATCCCGGCGCGACAATTCCGAGACGGTGTGCGCCGCGAAGAATTCGCGGGTGGCGCGCCGCCGCGTCGCCTCCGCGGCCACGGCCTTGACGCCGTTCTCGCAGAACTCGAACGAAGACTGCGGGTTGCGGTCGGGCCAGGCGCAGCCCGGGCAGTCGAAGCCATCGGGCTGGTTGGCGCGCAGCAGCGTGCGGGCACCGCGCCCGACGATGCCCTGCTCGCGCACGTGGCGGAACGAGCTGGCCAGGGCGTCCCAGCCGCCTGCGGCGCCGGGGTAAGGCGTGATCTTGCGCGTCATGCCGCGAGGCTAGTCCTGCGCCCGGCGGGCGGCAAGCGGCGGCGCGCCGGGCGCCTCCGTGCCGGGAGGCGCGGCGGCGAGCGGCATCGGCGCCGGGCGGCCGCGGCGGCCCGGCGCGGGGCGTCAGCGCTTGCCCGGGCGCGGCGACCAGACGATGTTCACGGAGGTGAGCGTGTCGGTGCGCTCGACGCCCTCGGGCGCCTCGGTGTTGTGGCGGGCCTGGAAGCCGGCCTTGAGCGCCAGCGTCTTGTTGATGCTCACCGCGATGCCGATGTCGTTCTGCGCGAAGGTGTTCTCGGGCGTCGCTTCCACCAGCAGCGTGTTGTAGAACTGCGTGGACTCGGTGAACTGGTGCTGGTAGTCGGCGTAGCCGCGCAGCAGCGCGTCGGTCTCCGAGCCGCCGCCTTCGGCGAGGCGCGCGTGGCGCAGGCCGGGGCCGCCCTCGAGCTGGAAGGAATGCCCCTCTTCCTTGATGAGCCAGGCGCCGTAGTTCAGGGCCAGGGTGGACTGGTGCTCGTAGGCCGAGAAGTCGTCGCGCTCGTGGCGCGCGGCGCTGCCCAGGTACTGGCGCTCGCCGAGCCGGCGCGCGGTCTTGGCGCCCAGCTCGAGGCGGTTGGCGGTGGCCACGTCGTCGGCCTCGGCGCGCAGCGCGGCCAGGAAGTACTCGTGGGTCCAGAGCTCGTCGGTGCCCTCGAGCGAGAACTTGCCGTTGGCGCTGGTGGTGTCGGAGTTGCCGGAGGTGCTGACCAGGCCGAGCTCGGCGGTCGGGGTCCATTCGGCGGAAGCGGTGGCGGAGGCGGCCAGCAGCGCCAGCGGCAGCAGGGAGCGGATCATGGGCGTGGGTCTCGGGATGGCGGGAAAGGCCCGCCATTAAAGCGCGCGGCGCATGAATCCCTGCGGAAGGCGCCCTCCCTCTCCCTTCGGGCCACCGGCCGTGGCGGCATCGCGGCTCAGTCGATCGCCTGCACCTTCCAGGTGCCACGCCCCGCCGCCTTGGCGGCGTACAGGGCCTGGTCGGCCGCCAGCATCAGCGCCTTCGCATCGGCCTGGCCGCGGCTGAAGGCGATGCCGATGCTGGTGCCGACCAGGCGCGACTGCCCCTCGACTTGCATCGGCTCGCGCATCCGCTCGATCAGCTTGGCGGCGAAGCCGGTGGCGCTGTCGAGCGAACCCACGCCCTCCACCAGCACCGCGAACTCGTCGCCGCCGATGCGCGCCACCAGGTCGCCCGCACGCACGCAGGACGCCAGCCGGCGCCCGAACTCGCGCAGCACCTCGTCGCCGGCGGCGTGGCCCAGGCCGTCGTTGATGCCCTTGAAATGGTCGATGTCCATGGTCAGCAGGGCCAGCGGCGCCTGCTGCCGCGTGCTGCGGGCCAGCGCCGCGGCCAGGCGCTCGTCGAAGTAGCGGCGGTTGGCGAGGCCGGTCAGGGCATCGTTGCGGGCCAGGGTTTCCAGCGCCTGCTCGGCTTGCTTGAGCTGGGTGATGTCGTAGGTGAAGGCGAAGAAGCCCTGCTGCACCCCGTCGGCGCGGATGTCGGGCACGTAGGTCGTCTGGTAGTGGTAGTGGCGGCCGCGGACGTCGTGCTCGCCGGAATACGTGACCCGCTCGCCGGCCAGCGCGCGCTGGATGTGGGGGCGGATTTCGCTGTAGATCGCCTCGCCGCGGATCTCCCGCACGGTGCGGCCGACCAGCCCGCCCTCGAGGTGGCCGAACAGGCGCTCGCCCACCGCGTTGGCGAAGGTGTAGCGCTCCTGCAGGTCGATGTGCGAGATCATCGCCGGGATGTTGTCCGTGACCGCGCGCAGGCGGGCCTGCGCCGCCTCCAGCGCCTGCTCCGCCCGAACCCGGATGCTGATGTCGCGCCCGGCGTAGACCAGCTCCTGGCCGCCGTCGGCGCCGCGCACCCGCCGCACCACCGCCTCCAGCCAGACGTAGTGGCCGGACGCGTGGCGGGCGCGGTAGCGCAGGGTCTCGGTGCCGCCGTCGCGAAGCACGCGGGCCAGCAGCTGCGCCACCGCCTCCCGGTCGTCGGGATGCACCAGGTCGGGACGCGGCGACTGCAGTTCGCCGGGCTCGATGCCCAGGATGTCGCGCACCGAGGGCGACACGTAGCGGCGCTCGCCGTCGGCGCCGATCCGCAGCACCAGGTCGCTGGCGTTGTCGGCCAGGGTGCGGTATTCCAGCTCGCGCTCGCGCAGCCGCGCCATGGCGTCGGCGAACCGGCGGTGGCCGCGGCGCTGCACCCAGAACAGCGCGCCCAGCGCCGCCAGCGCCACCAGGCCCAGCACCATCAGCAGGTTGCCCAGCCGGTTGGCCTGCGCCAGCGCGTCGCTGCGCTCGCGCGCCAGCGCGGCCTCGCTCTCCAGGCGCAGGATTTCGTTTTCGCGCTCGGCGTACTTCAGGCGGGCATCGAAATCATCCGCCGCCTGCGCCCGCTCGGACTGGGCAATGGCGTTGTCGAGCGACAGGAAGCGCTGGAACAGCGGCGCCAGCTCGGGGCTGCGCGGGTCGTAGCGCAGCAGCACCCGCACCAGCTCGCGCAGCACGCGCAGTTCGTCGGACTGCAGTTCGAGCATCCGGAACGAGCGCTGGGCCGCCAGCAGCTCGCGCTGGGCGGTGGCGCCGTCGCCGGCGTCGGCGGCGGCCAGGCCCAGCACCTCGTGGCCCAGCCCGCGCAGCTGGGTGTTCCGCAGCTGCTCGGCCATGTCCAGCACGCGGGCGCCGTTGCGCCGCTGGGTGCCGAGGTCGCCGCCGATGCGGGCCACGCGCGCGCCCTCGAGGTAGAGCTCGGCCTCGAGCTTGGGATCCTCCAGCCGCTGCGAGAGGCGGGTGGCGGCGAGCAGCGTTTCCCGCGCCGGCTCCACCTCGCCCAGCTGGGCCTGCGCCCGCGCCAGGTTGCGCAGCAGGCGCGCCTGCGTCCCCGGCCCCTGGTCCGGGCCCAGCACCTGCAGGCCGCGGCTTGCGTAGTCGGCCGCCAGCGCGTGCTTGCCGATGGTGTGGCTCAGCGACGAGTAAGCCAGCAGCACGTCGGCCAGGAGTTCGGGCTGCGGGTCCTGCTTGAGCACCAGCTCGGCCTCGGCCAGCAGCCGCTCGCCGCGCGTGTAGTCCTGCATGGCGATGCGGGCGCGGCTCTCGGCGATCAGGCCGCGGACGGCCAGGTGCGGGCGCCCGGCCTCGGTGGCCGCGCGCCGCGCCTCCAGGCCGGCCTCGCGCTGGCATTCCCAGTCGGCCACCACGCGGCAGGCATTGGCGCGGGCCAGCTCCAGCCGCGCGACCTCGCGGGGATCGCCGGCCAGGCGGGCGCTGATCAGGGCCGGGCGGAGTTCGAGCAGCACGGCCTCGGGCTCGACCAGGGCGCGCAGCTCAAGCGGGTGGCGGTCCAGTGCGTCCGCAGGGGCGGCGTCCGCCGGGTTGGCCGGGTTGGCCGGGTTGGCGGCGGGCACCACGGCGGCCGGCGGCTCCGGCGCCGGCGCCGCCCGCGCGGGTCCGGCGCACAGCCCCCAGGCCAGCGCGGCCCCGGCCGGCCAGGCGAGCCAGGCCGAACGCTTGCCGGCCAGGTCGCGGAAAGGGCTCATGGCGAGGAGCGTACGCCGGCCACTCGCCGGTCAACAACCCGCCTTACCATGAACCGGACGCGGGGGGATTAGAGCAAGCCCCCAGCCGCCAACTGCGACCCTTGCCGCCATGCCGACCCCCCGCCGCCGCCCGCCCCGCACCCCGCTGCGCCCCGAGCGCACCGAGGCCGTGCGCCTGGCCGACGGCCGCGAGCTCTGGCTGCGCCCGGTGCAGCCCGCCGACGCCGAGCCGATCGCCGGTGCCTTCGAACTGCTGGGCGAGGAGGAAGTGCGGCGTCGCTACCTGCACCCGGTGAAGGCGCTGAGCGCCGACTACCTGCGCCAGCTGGTCGCGCCGGTGCCGGGCGAAGGCTTCGCGGTCTGCGCGGCCGAACCGCTGCCGCCGGGCGAGGCGCTGGTCGGCGCGGTGGCCCGCCTGACCCGCGACCCGGGCCGCGACAGCGCCGAGTTCGCGATCCTGGTCTCGCACTTCGTGTCGGGCCAGGGGCTGGGCCAGCGGCTGATGCTGCGCCTGTTCGAATGGGCGCAGGCGAACGGCATCCGCCGCATCTGGGGCGACGTGCTGGACGAGAACACGGCGATGATCGCGCTCGCGCAGTCGCTCGGCTTCGAACGCCACGCCAGCCCGGACGATCCGGGCCTGGTGCGCGTGACGCTGGAGCTTGCCGGCGCGCCCCCGCGCCAGCCTTGACCCGCCCGCGACCGCCGGCTGCGGTAAACTCCGCGGCCCCATGAATCGTCCCCTCCTTCCCTCCGCGCCGCGTCCCAAGGCGGGCCAGCAGCGTGCGCTGTGGCGCGCGCCCGCCAGCGCCAGCGCCATGGCCCTGGGCCTGGCCGAGGCCGCCCGCGCGCACGACGGCCTGGTGCTGGCCGTCACCCGCGACAGCCACGCCGCGCAGTCGCTCGAGCACGACCTGAAGGTGCTGGCCGGCGACCTGCCGGTGCTGCACTTCGCCGACTGGGAAACGCTGCCCTACGACCTGTTCAGCCCGCATCCGGACATCGTGTCCCAGCGCGTGGCGGCGCTGTACCGACTGCCGACCGCACGCAAGGGCGTGCTGGTGGTGCCGGTGGCCTCGCTGATGCAGCGCCTGCCGCCGC
>ERZ1066122.1795-NODE-1795-length-15895-cov-7.460164_pt1 | contig 15895 bp, 13 predicted proteins | sample MGYA00382769_ERZ1066122 | MGnify/ENA primary metagenome ERZ1066122 (study PRJEB33369, sample SAMEA5778352) | biofilm metagenome | biome: Industrial cooling water; feature: Water cooling tower basin; material: Biofilm | place: United Arab Emirates | collected...
AGGCGACCCGGCTCTATACCCTGCTCGTCGACGGCGCCGACCAGGCGGCGGCCCGCGCGGCGGCGCGGCTGGGGTGGGAACTGGTGGCCCCGCTGCCCTTCGGCCGCGTCCTCAACACCGCCATCAACGCGGCGCCGCGCGATCCCGCCGATGCCCGCGCGATCCTGGCCGGCAGGTGCGCGCACGACCCTGCCGTTGCTGCCCGCGCCGCGGCGATCGAGGCAGCAGCGGCCGGCGCGCAGCTGTTCGAACTGGCCGAACGCGACGACCAGATCGCCGGGCTGTTCCTCGCCGCGCTGGAGGCGCCGGACGACGCGCTGGCCGCGCGCCGCTTCGCGGCAGAGGCGGCGCACCGGGCCGCGCTTGCGGGCAAGGTGCTGATCGAGCAGTGCGACGTCCTGCTCGCGGTCTGGGACGGGGTGTCGACCGCGGAGCCGGGCGGGGCCGGGTGGACGGTGGCCAGCGCCCTCGACAAGGGCGCGCCGGTGATCTGGATCGACCCGGCCGCGCCCGGCGACTGGCGGGTCATCGAATCGCGCGAGGCGCTGGGCACGCGGCACGAACCCCGCGCAGGCGATGGCGCCGGCGCGGCGCAGGTCGCGAAACTGGTCGGCCGCGCCCTGCTGCCCGAGGAGGACGCGGCGACCGCCGCCGCGCAGGTCGCGCTCGCGCTGCAGTTCCAGCGCAGCGCCTGGCGACCGCGCAGCAGCCGGTTTGCCCATGCCTATCGCCGGGTCGAGGCGCTGTTCGGCGGCGGGGGGCGGCCATGGCGCTCGCTGGTCCAGCGCTACGAGGAACCCGCCCGGATCGCCTCGGGCAGCGCGCGCTCGCTCGCCGCCCTGCTCGCCGCACTGCCGGGCGCCGATGCACGCTTCTGCGAAGCGGTCCGCGAGGTCGCGCTGCGCAACCTGGCGCGCGCCGACGGGATCTCGGCGCGGCTGTCCGATGCCTATCGCGGCGGGATGACGATCAACTTCATCCTGTCCGCCTTCGCCATCGTGGGCGGGGTGCTGTACCTGCCGCTGGGGATGGCGGATGCCAAATGGGCCTTCGCCCTGTTCGAATTCGCGCTGCTTTCGCTGATCATCGCAATCACCCTGATGGGGCAGAAGCGCGGCTGGCACGCGCGCTGGTTCCAGACCCGGCGGGTGGCGGAGTATTTCCGCCACAGCCCGCTGATGCTGCTGATCGGCGCGGCGCGGGCGCCGGGACTGTGGCCGCGCGCGACCAAGGGGAGCTGGCCCGAATGGTACGTGCGCCAGTCGCTGCGCGCGATCGGCCTGCCGCGCACGAGGGTCACCGGCGACTATCTGCGCACCGCGCTGGCCGGCCTGGTCGAGACGCACATCGTGCCGCAGCGCGACTATCACCGCGCCAAGGCCGGCAGGCTCCACCGGGTCCATCACAATCTCGACCGCGTCTCCGAGGCGATGTTCGCCGCGGCCGTCCTGTCCGTGCTGACCTACCTGGTGCTGGCAGGGGCCGATCGCGCGGGCGCGCTGCCGGCGGGCTGGCTGGAGGGGCAGGCCAAGCTGTTCACGGTGCTGGGGGTGATGTTCCCGACCTTCGGCGCCGCCATCGCCGGGATTCGCTATTTCGGCGATTTCGAGCGCTTTGCCGCGATCTCGCAGGTCACCGCGGAAAAGCTGACCGGGATCGAGTCGCGGGCCGCACGGTTGCTGGACGCCCCGACTGCCGCCCTCTCCTATGGCGCGGTCGCCGGGCTGGTCCATGCCGCCGACGAGGTGGTGGTGTCCGAGATCGAGAGCTGGCAGTCGGTGTTCGGCAGCAAGGCGATCACCGTCCCGGTATGAACGGCGGACGGGAGAGGCGTGCTTGACCGCGGCGGGGCTAGCGGCCATTTCCGGCGCCGAGCACCGCCGGCCAGCGCGCGGCGCACCCGGACGATGATGACCCGCCACCTCTATCAGTTCGACGCCGATGCCGTGGCCGGAGACGGGGCCGCCGCGGTGGCGCGGGTGCCGGGCGATCCCTCGCGGATCGGCGTGGTCCGCAACCCGCGCAGCCGCCACAATGTCGAACGCCCCTCGAGCGCGACCCCGGAAACCGGCATCAAGCTGGCGCTGCCGGACGGGCGGTCGGCAATGGCGCCGGCGCTCGCGGAACTGGCCCGCGATGGGCTCGACCTGCTGGTCATCGACGGCGGCGACGGAACGGTGCGCGACGTGCTCACCCTGGGGCAGAGCGTCTTCGGCGATGCCTGGCCGACGCTGGCCGTGCTGCCCAAGGGCAAGACCAACGCGCTGACACTCGATCTCGGCGTTCCGGACGACTGGCGCCTGCCCGATGCGCTGGCGGCCTATGCCCGCGGCGGCAGGGTGGTGCGCCGGCCGATCCGGGTCACCTCGCTCGACCGGCCCGAAGTGCCGCCGGTGGTCGGGTTCATCTTCGGGGCCGGGTCCTTCACCCAGGCCATCCGCCGGGCGCAGGACGCGCATTCGCTGGGCCTGTTCAACAATCTGGCGGTGGGAATGACCAGCGCCTGGGGCCTGGTCAAGGCGTTCCTCGGCACCGGCGACAGCCCCTGGCGCAAGGGCAGCCCGATGGCCTTCGCGCTCGATCCCGATGGCCGTCCGGCGCCGCGCTCGCGCCATGGCGACCCGGCCTATCGCAGCATCGCGCTGGCCACCACGCTCGAGCGCCTGCCGATGGATGCCAAGCCCCTCGGCCCGCCGCGCCCCGGCCTCAAGCTCGGCATCATGGACCTGCCGCTGCGCCGCATCCTGCTGACCTTCCCGCTGATCCTGACCGGGCGCCTGCCCGCCTGGCTGGCGGAGGCGGGGTACCGGGTCCACGATGTCGCCGGGTTCGAGCTCGAGATCGGCGATCCCTTCATCATCGACGGCGAACTTTTCCCGGCCGGTCGCTACCGCGTCAAGCCGGGGGCGCCGCTGACCTTCGTGACCGCGTGACCGGCGCGCTGGACGCCCGCATCGCCGCGGCGCTCGAACGCCCGCTGCTGCCCGAGATCCGCGCACTGGCGCAGCAGCTCGGCGAAACCGCGGGCGCGCGGGCCGTGCTGTTCTACGGATCGAACCTGCGCACCGGCGTGCTCGATGGCGTGCTCGACTTCTACGTGCTGTTGCCGGGGCCCCAGCGCGAGCGCATCTGGCCGCGGGTCAGCTACCGCGAATTCGCCCACCCCGGCGAGCCGCTGCGCGCCAAGATCGCGACCATGAGCCTTGCCCGCTTCGCCGCGGCCGCCCGCGGAAGTTCGCGCGATACCACCATCTGGGCCCGGTTCGTGCAGCCGAGCGCGCTTGCCTGGGCGCAGGATGCGGCCGCGCGCGGCGAGGTCGTCGCTGCCGTCACCGCCGCGGCGCGCACGGCGGGCGAGCTTGCCGCCGCGCTGGGACCGGCCGAGGGCGCGGCGAGCGACTACTGGCGGGCGCTGTTCCGGGCCACCTACCGGGCCGAGTTCCGGGTCGAGGCGCCGGGCCGCGAGGACGGCATCCTGGCCGTCAACGCGGCGCATTTCGACGGCCTGCTGCCGCTGGCCTGGGACGAGGCCGGGATCGCCTGGTCGCGTGACGGCGAGGTGCTGCGGCCCCGGCTCGACCCGCGGCGCCGGCGGCAGCTGCTCGGCTGGTGGCGGCAGCGGCGGCGGATCGGCAAGGCGCTCAACATCGCGCGGCTGGCCAAGGCGACCACGACCTTCGAGGGCGCGGCCGCCTATGGCGCGTGGAAGCTCGAACGCCACAGCGGCATCCGGCTGGCGGTGACGCCGTTCCGCGAGAAACACCCGCTGCTCGCCATGCCGGGCGCGGCGTGGGAGCTGTGGCGGGCGCGCCGCGCTCAGCGATAGCGCATGGCGATGGTGATCGGCTGGACCCCGTCGCCCACGGTAAAGGCGGTCTTCTTGTAGCTCGGCTTGCCGAGGTTCCAGATGTTCAGGGTGGGGTTGTTCGACATCGCTCCGCCGTCGGTCGACAGGTCGGTGTCGCCATTGCCGTTGACATCGTGGCGCACCGCGATGCCGTAGCTGCCGGGCCGGGGCACGGGCATGCAGAACCGCATCTGGCCCGCGCGGGCGGGGGCCTCGATCCGGTTGAGCCACTTGCCCTTTTCGAGCCATTCGCCCGCGGTCGCGCGATAGCTCTGGACCCGGATGGTCCCGGCCGACGCCTTGATGCCGGTGATCGTCACCAGCACGGCAGGCCCGCGCCCCGCGGCGCAGCGCGCGGTGTCGTTGGCAATCTTCTGGCGATACTGGGCAAGCGCCGGGGCGGCGGTCAGGCCGCCGGCAAGGACCAGCGCGATGGCGCCGCCGAGGGCGAAGCGATTGCGTGTCATGGCCGTGTCTCTTTCCGTCCTGTCGAGGGGGCGGGCGCGCAGGACTGCGCGTCTTCGTGCCCCCGGTTCTGGCGCCGCACTAGCAGCCCGCGCTGAATTCAGGGTGAACTTTGCGCCGGCTTGTCGTTCAGCCGCCCCGCGGCGAGCGCGACGCGGTGCCGGGCCGCGGCGGTCAGCGCGCCGCGGTGACCGATGACCAGCACGGTGCAGCGGCCCTCCAGCTGGGCCACCGCGCGGGCGATCGCGTCATCCGCCGCGGGATCGAGCGCGCTGGTCGCCTCGTCGAGGATCAGCAGTTCGGGTTCGGCCAGCAGCGCCCGGGCCAGCGCGATCCGCTGCCGCTCGCCCCCCGACAGCGCCTGCCCCCCTTCGCCGAGGTCGGTATCGAGCCCTTGCGGCAAGGCGAGCACGAAACCGGCCTCGGCCCGCTCCAGCGCCGAAGCGATGGCCGCCTCGTCAGCGCCCGGCGCCGCCCACAGGAGGTTGTCGCGGATGCTGCCGCTGAACAGCACCGGCTGCTGGTGGACATAGGCGACCCGGCGGCGCCAGGCGGCGCGCGCGCCCGGCTCAAGCACCGCGCCGTCGACCAGCACTTCGCCCGCGTCGGGCGCCAGCAATCCGCCGAGAATGTCGGCAAGAGTGCTTTTGCCGGCGCCAGAGGGGCCGGTGACGGCGGTGCTGGTCAGCGCCGGAATCGTCAGCGTGACCCCGCGCAGCGCCGGTCGTCCCTCCGCGTGGCTGAGCGAGACGTTCCTGACCGCGATCGCCTGGCGCAGCACCGGCGCGGCGGTTTCGGATACCGGTTCGCGGGCGGCGGCATTTTCGGCGATCAGCGCGCGCGCCTCGTCGAGCGCGGGGGCGGCGTGATGGTAATCCTGCAGCGCCTGCTGGAAACTCGCCAGCATCGGCACCGCACGCACCGCCAGCGCGGCCAGCGGCAGCAGCAGCGCCAGCGGCATCGCGAAGCGGGTCAGCGCCAGCCACAGCGCGAGCGCGAGCGCGGCGGCGGCCAGTATCTGGGTGATCCCGCGCGCCAGCACGGCCTTGGCGACATAGGCGCGTTCGGCGCGGCGCATGCGCACAAAGGCGGCCTCGCTGCGCGCCAGCTCCTCGGCTTCGCGGCCGTGGCTCTTGACGAGGCGCAGTGCACCCAGCGTCTCGCCCAGCGCCGCGTGGATGGCGCGGAACGCGCCCGAGGATTCGCGTCCCAGCCTCCGCGCCTCGCGGCGCAGGCTGCCGTGTGCGGCGAGCAGGACCAGGCCGAGAAGCGCCCCGCCAAGCGTCGCGAAAGGGGCCAGCAGCAGGCCGGCAAGGGCGAGGGCGAGAAGGCCCGCCCCGGTGCGCGCCATGTCGGTGACGAGCAGCGCGGCCTCGCCGGCACGGGCGACGGTGGTGATCAGCAGGGCGCGCAGCTTCGCCGTGCCGAGCTGCGCCAGGTGTCGCCACTCGCTCGCCAGCACCGCCGCCAGCGCCTCGCGCCGCAGCCGGTCGACCACCGCGGCGCGCAGCGCCTGCGCGGCGAGCGCCCGTCCCAGCTCGACCCCGGCGCGGACCGCGACCAGCACCGCGAACAGCGCCAGCAGGGCGCCGAGCGGCCAGTCGCGCAGCGGCGCGAGGACCGGCGGCAGGCCGCCGCTATCTGCCTCCATCCGGGTCAGCAGCGGGACCAGCAGCACGAGGCCGAGCCCTTCGGTCGCAGCGCCGGCGAGGCTGAAGGCGGCCATGCGCAGGCTGGCGCCGGGAGCGAGGCCGAGCAGGGCGCGCACCCGGTTCACAGCGCGTTGCTGCCCTCGACATGGCCGATGAAGCGCGCCGCCAGCAGGGCCCGCGGCAGGGCCAGGCGACGCGGCAGATCGTCTTCCCAGGTGAAGCGCGCGCCGTCCGGCCAGTCGTCCAGCAGCGCGCCGAGACGCGGCAGGTCGAGCGTTGTCGCCAGCCAGGGGTGATCGGCGGCGGCGGCGAAGGCGGCGCGCAGCGTCGCGCGCTCGCGGGTCAGCCGCTCGTGCCAGTCGACGTTGTGCTGGCCGTGGAGCGGGTTGGTGCGGATCGCCTCGGGCACCCGCCCGCGGCCCATCAGCCGGGCGAGGCGGCGCTCGGTCCCGTCCCAGGCAAAGGCGCGGGTCGGCAGGCGCATGCAGAACTCGACCAGCGGGCGATAGGCGAGGACGTCGCGTTTGCGCACGCCGTAGAGCTGCTCGAAGCCGAGATCGCAGTCCTTGCCGCGCCCGTCCGCCTCGCGCCATTCCCAGGTCACCTTGGCGGCCCGGCTGCGCGGATAGGTGTGGTCGAACCAGGCCGAGGCGCTGCCGCGCTGCCTTGCGCGCGCGCGCTGCGCTTCGCGGGCCCGGGGCGAGAGCGCGGTAACCAGCCCGGCCATGTCGCGCCGCCGGGGGTGGACCAGGCCGCGCAGGCCGCGGCGCAGGCCCTGCGGCAGATGGGGCAGGAGCGACAACGCCGCGATTCGCCGCCACATGGGCCGGTCGTCGTCGGCGCGCGCGGCCAGCAGGCGCCGCAGCTGCCGCCAGTGGCCGCGGCGGGCATATTCGCAGTAGGCGGCGGTGCCGCTGTCGCTGATCGTGGCATTGCCGAAATCGGCGGTCAGCAGGCTGTCGCAGCCCAGCTCGCGCGCCTTTTCATAGACCCGGTGCAGCATGGCGACATTGGCCAGCCCGGTGGGAAAGGCTTCCATCGCCGCGAACAGTTCGCGCGCGCGCCAGTCGAAGGGCGGGATGGCGCGGCTGGCGCAGTGCCAGTCGAGCATCGGGTGGGCGCTGGCGAATTGCCCGGCCAGCGCGGCCTCGTCCCCGAAGGTGCCCGGCGGCGAAGCGCCGCGCCACGCGGCATCGGGGCGGAAGGTGATGGCGCAAAGCCGCTCGCCCGGCGCAAGCGATCGCAGCAGCGCGCTCGCCAGCAACGGCGAATCGAGACCGCCCGACAGCGACAGCGCCGGCTTGCCGGCCCAGGCCAGCGCCCTGGCTGCCGCCTCGTCGAGGAGGCGGCAGGCCTCGGCCACCGCCTCCTCTTCGCGATAGTCAGCGCCGCACATCGGCGTCGGCGGGCGATGCCAGCGCTCCATTTGCACGCGATCGCCCGCGATCGTGACGTGGCTGCCCAGCGGCACGATCCGAACGCCGTGGTACTGGCAGCTGTCCTCGTCGCTGCGCCAGTCGTAGGCGAGATCGTCGACGATGCGATCCCGGTCGAGCCGGCGCGGCACGCCGGCCGCGAACAGCACCCGCAGCAGCGGCGACGCGAAGGCCTGTCCGGCGCCGACATGATAATACAGCGGCGGTGCGTCCCACGGCGTGCGCGCAAGATGGAGGCTCCCGTCCGCCAGGACGGCGGCGGCGGCATAGGTGCCGATCAGCCGGCGCTCGGCCTCCCCGCCCCAGCGGGCCAGCGCCGCGGCATAGAGCATCGCCGGGCTCGTGTCGGGGGACAAGGCGAGGCTGTCGGCCACCTCGGCGGCGTTGTCGATCCAGCCGGTCAGCACCGCCTGCACGCCGCCCGCGGCGCCCAGGCCGTCGCGCGGGCCGGCGGCGAGCAGCGTGGCTTGCGCCCGGGCGAGGGTCGCCGGGCCCGCCGCATACCGGGCAAGCGCGCCGGCAATCGCGGTTTCGGGCGCCGGTCCCGCCCCGGCGAAGTCGCGCCATACCGCGATCATGGCGCGCCCCTGCCCGCGGTGATCAGGAACGCTTGTCCAGATTGGCCTGGGAGAAAGGGGATTCGCGCTGGGCGATGTCGCGGATCGTGCCGATGCGGCGCAGGCGCGGGGCCTGCCATTCGGGGCGGCGGTCGGCCGGGCGGTCCGTGGGCTCTTGCGACATGGGTTCCTCTTTTCGCCGCGACCCTATCACCGTGCCGCGCCCTCGGCAACGAGACCGGCGCCGCGCAGCTCGGCGACGAAGTCCGCGCAGTCCGCCGCGATCCGGTCGGCCTCGCCGGCATGGCTCTGCGCGAGTTCGGCCGCGATGGCGGCAAGGTCGCGGCGGCCGTCGATCAGCCGCCAGGCGTCGCGCGCGGTCCCGTCCAGCGCGAACAGCATTCCCCCGGCCATGTCGACGAGCAGGACTTCGCCGTCGATCTCGGTCTCGACGTAGGTGTCGGTCAGCTTGACGATGGCGCCCATGGCGGGCGTGCTAGCCGCGCCGGGGCCGTCTTGCCAATCCCCCGGTGGAAAACGCCCCTGTGCGCGCTTGCCCGCGCCGCGCGCGCGAGGGTAGGCGCGGGCATGGTATCCCGCAGTTTCCAGGCGCCGGCATGACCGCCCCGCTCATCTCGCCGAGCATCCTGTCGGCGGACTTCGCCCGCCTGGGCGAGGAAGTGCGCGCCATCGACGAAGCCGGGGCGGACTGGATCCACGTCGACGTGATGGACGGGCATTTCGTCCCCAACATCACCATCGGTCCGGCGGTCGTGAAGGCGCTGCGCCCGCATACGGAAAAGCCCTTCGACGTCCACCTGATGATCGCCCCGATCGATCCCTATCTCGAAGCCTTTGCCGAGGCCGGCGCGGACATCATCACCGTCCATCCCGAAGCGGGGCCGCATATCCACCGCACGCTGCAGGCGATCCGCGCGCTGGGCGTAAAGCCCGGTGTGGTGCTGAACCCTGGCACGCCCGCCAAGATGCTCGACTACCTCATCGACGAGGTCGACCTGGTGCTGGTGATGAGCGTTAATCCCGGTTTCGGCGGGCAGAGCTTCATCGCCAGCCAGCTGCGCAAGGTCGAGGCGATCCGCAAGCTGATCGACAAGACCGGGCGCGCCATTCATCTCGAGGTCGACGGCGGGGTCAACGCCGACACCGCGCGACTTTGTGTCGAGGCCGGGGCCGACGTGCTGGTCGCGGGTTCGGCCACCTTCAAGGGCGGGCCCGGCGCCTATGCCGCCAATATCGCGGCGCTGAAGGCCTGCGCGGGATGACCGAACGGCCCGCCACGCTGCTGCGCGAGCGGGCCGACAGGCGCGGCGGCCCGGCCCCGGCGGCCTTGCCGCTCGGCGCATCGCCCGAGCCGCTGGTGGCGCACCCTGCCCCGGCAGGCGCTCAGGAGGTCGAGCCGCTCGAGCCGGAACGCGCGCTGGTCGCGACCGACTTCCGTCCCTCCGGGGGCCGGGTCTTCGACAGCCTCATCCGCCTTGCCTATCGCGCGGGCGTGCCCGGCCAGGTGCTGGCCGCGCCGCTGCGCAAGCCCTCGCGGCTGCGCCTGCTGGCCACGGTTGCCAGCCCGCTCGCCGGGGACCGGGCGCAGGGCATGGCGCTGCGCACCGGCGCCCTGCTCGTCCATGGCGCGCGGTTCGCATTGGCCGATATCGCCATGGGCCCGCACGCCCATCTCTGCGCGCCGCTGGCGCGCGCCGTCCACGGCTTCGGCTGGCTGCGCGATCTCGCCGCCTGCGGGCCGCGCGAACAGGGTGCCGGGGCGGCGGAACCGATCCTGGCCGCCTGGCTTGCCGCCAACCCCGACCCCGGCAAGGGCGCGGCGTGGAGCGTGGAGCTGACCGGCCTGCGCCTGATGGCCTGGCTCGTCCACGCCCCGCTGATCCTGGGCGGCAGCGAGGCGCTGCGCACGCGCGCGCTCGCGGCCATCGAGGCCCACGCCCGCTGGCTCGACCGCCATGTCGCGCGCGGCGACGACACGCTGGGCGAGGTTGCCGGCTGGTGCGCAATTGCCGCCGCCGGCCTCCTGCTGCCCGAAGGGCGCCCGCGCCGCCTGCACGGCGAGGCGGGCCTGCTGCGCGCGCTCGGCGAACTGGTCAGCGACGATGGCGGGGTGCTCTCGCGTTCGCCTTCGGCACAGATGGAGGCGATCGCGCTGCTGGTCGATTTGCGCGCCTGCTATGCCGCGGCAGGGCGCGAACCGCCGGCCGCGCTCGAGACGATCCTCGCGATGATGGTCCCGCCGCTGCTGGCCCTCAGGATGGGCGATGGTGGGCTCGCCAGCTGGCAGGGCGCGGGGGCGATTTCCGCGCCGCGGCTGGCCGCGCTGGTCGAAGCAAGCGGGGTGCGCGTGCGCCCGCAACGTGCCCCGCGCGCGTGGGGTTACCACCGGCTCGCCGCGGGCAAGGCAGTGCTGGTGATGGACGCCGCCCCGCCGCCGCGCGCCCGCAATGCGCGCACCGGCTGCGCCTCCACGCTGGCCTTCGAATTCTCGCACGATGCCCAGCGCATCGTCGTCTCCTGCGGCGGCGCGGAATATGCCGGCGCGCTGGTCCCGGCGCGGATCGAGCAGGGGCTGCGCGGCACGGCGGCGCATTCGACCCTTGTCCTCGACGAGACCAATTCGACCGCCGTTCTGCTCGGCGGCAAGCTCGGCAAGGGGGTCGAGGAAGTCGATGTCGTGCGCGGCGACATGGCGCAGGGCGCCCGCAAGGCGCAGCGCATCGAGGCGAGCCACAAGGGCTATGCCCTGCGCCACGGCCTCGTCCACGGCCGCATCCTGATGCTGGCGGGGGACGGCTGCGAACTGCGCGGCGAGGACCTGCTGGAACCCGCTACGAAGAAGGGCCAGCGCGGCAAGATCGCCTTCGCTATCCGTTTCCACCTCGCGCCCGGCATCGAGGTCGGCCTGGCCGAGGACCGGCTCGGCGCGGGGCTGGCCCTGCCCGATGGAAGCTACTGGCAATTCCGCCTCGCAGCCGCTAGCGGCGAGGCCGCGCTGGCACTCGAGGACAGCCTGTGGGTCGACGGGCAGGGCCGGGTGCGCGCGAACCGGCAATTGGTGGCCGAAGGCATGGCCGCGCGCAGCGGGGGGCGTTTCCCCTGGCTGCTCAAACGAATGGGATGATCGTCACGTGAGCGAGGTTGCGATTCGCCGGGCACTGCTGTCGGTGTCCGACAAGACCGGCTTGGTGGAACTCGGCCAGGCGCTGGCGGAACGCGGCGTCGAACTGGTGTCGACCGGCGGGACGGCGCGGGCGCTGCGCGATGCCGGGCTGGCGGTGCGCGACGTGTCCGACCTTACCGGCTTTCCCGAGATGATGGACGGGCGGGTCAAGACGCTGCACCCGGTGGTCCACGGCGGACTTCTCGCGGTGCGCGACAACCCGGAACACGCCGCCGCCATGGCCGACCACGCAATCGGCGCGATCGACCTGGTGGTCGTCAACCTCTATCCCTTTGAGGCGACCGTGGCCAAGGGCGCGGCCCGCGACGAGATCATCGAGAACATCGACATCGGCGGGCCCAGCATGGTCCGCTCGGCGGCGAAGAACCACCGGTTCGTCACGATCCTGACCGATGCCGCCGACTATGCCGAGCTGATCGCCCAGCTGGCCGAAAACGACGGCGCCACCACCCTCGATTTCCGCCGCCGCATGGCCGCCAGGGCCTATGCCGCGACCGCCGCCTACGATGCCGCGATCAGCCAGTGGTTCGCCTTTGCCGACCAGGGCGAAACCTTCCCCCCGCGCCTCGCCACCGCGAACACGCGCGCTGCCACGCTGCGTTACGGCGAGAATCCGCACCAGCAGGCGGCGCTTTACGTGCCGCAGCGGGTCAGCGCGCCGGGCCTGCCGCAGGCCGAGCAGGTTCAGGGCAAGGAGCTGTCCTACAACAATTACAACGATGCCAATGCCGCGCTCGAACTGGCGGCGGAATTCGCCGGCGGCGCGCCCGCGGTGGTGATCGTCAAGCACGCCAACCCTTGCGGCGTTGCCCAGCGCGCCAGCCTGCTCGAGGCCTGGACCGAGGCCTTGCAGTGCGACAGCGTCTCGGCCTTCGGCGGTATCGTCGCGACCAACGTCCCGCTCGACGGACCGACCGCCGAGGCGATCTGCGAGATCTTCACCGAAGTCGTGGTCGCACCCGGGGCCGACGAGGCGGCGCGCGCCGCCTTCGCCAGGAAGAAGAACCTGCGCCTCCTGATCACGCAAGGCTTGCCCGATCCGCGCCGCGCGGGGCTGACGATGCTGCCCATCGCCGGCGGCCTGCTGGTCCAGACGCGCGACAATGGCGCGATTGCCGCCGCCGACCTCAGGGTCGTTACCAGGCGCGAACCCAGCGAGCAGGAGCTGAAGGACTGCCTGTTCGCCTGGACCGTGGCCCGCCACGTCAAGTCGAACGCGATCGTCTATGCCAGGGACGGAGCCACCGCCGGGATCGGTGCAGGCCAGATGAACCGGCGCGATTCGAGCCGGATCGCCGCGATGAAGGCCGCCGAGGCCGCCGAAAAATACGGCTGGACACAAAGCCGCGCGGTCGGCAGCGCGGTTGCCTCCGATGCATTCTTCCCCTTCGCCGACGGCCTGCTGGCGGCGGCGGAAGCGGGCGCAACGGCCGTAGTCCAGCCCGGCGGGTCGATCCGCGATGACGAGGTGATCGCAGCGGCGGACGAGGCGGGTCTGGCGATGGTGTTCACCGGGATGCGCCATTTCCGCCACTGACCGCACGGCCTGCCTGAACGTTTCGTCGTAACCTTTCGTCGCCTCGGCGCGAATGAACGAGTGCCAACCCGGCATTCACTTTACCGCAAGTGCGCCCGCGCTAGGGCGCTCGCCGACACGAAACGACTATGCACGGAAACACCGATGGGCCTGTTCAAACCCGACCTCTATCGCAGCTTTGGCATCGGCTTCGCGCTGGGCGCGGTGCTGGTCGCGCTGCAAGTCGGGCCGTCGCTGAAGGACGAATTCCTCCCGTCCGCGCAGGCGGAAACGGTCGAGCCATCCACGCCCGCGCGCTGATCGCCGCTTCGGTCGGCCTGGCGCTGGCGGCATGCCAGCCGGAAGCCCATGCGAGCGAGAAGCCGGTCGAGGCCCCTGCCGCCCAGCGCATCGCCAAGGAAACCCCGGGCAAGAAAGTTGCGATCTTTGCCGGCGGCTGTTTCTGGGGCATCGAAGGCGTGTTCAGCCATGTGAAGGGCGTATCCAGCGCGGTGTCCGGCTATCACGGCGGCAGCGAAGATACCGCCAGCTATGACATGGTTTCGGCAGGCAGCACCCAGCACGCCGAAGCGGTGCGGGTGGTCTATGACCCCGCGGTGGTCCGTTACGATCAGTTGCTGCAGATCTTCTTCTCGGTCGGGGCAGACCCGACGCTGCGCAACCGCCAGGGGCCTGATGTCGGCCCGCAATATCGCGCCGCGCTGGTCCCGATCGGCAAGGAACAGCGTGCTGTGGCGGCGGCCTATCTCAAGCAGATGGAGGCCTCCGGCGTATGGGAGAAGCCGGTGGTGACCCGGATCGAACCCTACCGCGCGTTCTACAAGGCAGAAGCCTATCACCAGGACTTCATGCTCAAGAACCCGCGTCACGGATACATCGTCCGCTGGGACGCGCCCAAGGTGGCGGCGCTGAAGACGCTCTACCCGGCACACTTCCGCGCGACATTCCAGCGTAACTGATTGGCATTTTGCCCGCGCACCGCCTATATTCGCGCGCATGGCAAGCCTGAAGCACGACCACACCCATCACGAACATGCCGGCCCCGATCTGGTGGCCGCTGCCGGTACCGCGCTGACCGAGGCCGGCGAGCAGTGGACTGGCATGCGCCAGTCGGTGTTCGAGGAACTCGCCCGGCACGAGCGCCCCGCGTCCGCTTACGACATCGCCGACAACCTGTCGAGCAGCCGCGGCAAGCGGGTGGCCCCCAACAGCGTATACCGCATCCTCGACCTGTTCGTGACCAACAACCTCGCCCTCCGGGTCGAAAGCGCCAATGCCTACCTCGCCAACAGCCATCCCGGCTGCGCGCATGACTGCATCTTCCTGGTGTGTGACGAATGCGGGGAGGCCACGCACATCGACCATGATGGCGTCTCGCGCGAGGTGCGCGGTGTGGCCGCGGCCGCAGGTTTTCGCACCCGCCGCCCGGTGATCGAAGTGCGCGGCCTGTGCGCTGCCTGTGCGGGCTGACGCCATGACCGGCCGCATCGGTTCATCGACAGCGCTGTTTTGCTTGTGTAAGGCCTCGCGATGAGCGAACGCCCCGTCACCCCCCTGCTCGACACCGTCGACCTTCCCACCGATCTGCGCCGCGTCCCGCGCGAGGCCTTGCGCCAACTGGCCGACGAACTGCGCGCGGAAACCATTTCCGCCGTCAGTACCTCGGGCGGCCATCTCGGCTCGGGCCTCGGCGTGGTCGAGCTGACGGTGGCTATCCACTATGTGTTCGACACCCCGACCGACAAGCTGGTGTGGGACGTTGGCCACCAGTGCTACCCGCACAAGATCCTGACCGGGCGGCGTGACCGCATCCGCACCCTGCGCCAGGGCGGCGGCCTGTCCGGCTTTACCAAGCGCAGCGAGAGCGAATACGACCCGTTCGGCGCGGCGCATTCCTCGACCTCGATCAGCGCCGCGCTCGGTTTTGCCATGGCGAGCAAGATGAAGGGCGAGCCGGGGCGCGGGATCGCGGTGATTGGCGACGGCGCGATGAGCGCCGGGATGGCCTATGAAGCGATGAACAATGCGCAGGCAGCCGGCAACCGCCTGGTGGTGATCCTCAACGACAACGACATGTCGATCGCCCCGCCGGTCGGCGGGCTGTCGGCCTATCTGGCCCGGCTGGTATCCTCGGGCCGGTTCCTGGGCCTGCGCGAACTGGCCAAGCGCTTCGCGCGCAAACTGCCCCGCCCGCTGCATATCGCTGCGCGCAAGACCGACGAATTCGCCCGCGGCATGGCGATGGGCGGCACGCTGTTCGAGGAGTTGGGATTCTATTACGTCGGGCCGATCGACGGGCACGATCTCGACCAGCTGGTGCCGGTGCTGGAAAACGTCCGAGACGCGGCCGAAGGGCCGTGCCTGGTCCATGTCGTGACACAGAAGGGCAAGGGCTATGCCCCGGCCGAGAACAGCGCGGACAAGTACCACGGCGTGGTCAAGTTCGACGTCGTCACCGGCGAACAGAAGAAGAGCGCGGGCGGCCCGCCGGCTTACCAGAACATGTTCGGCGACACGCTCGCCAGGCTCGCCGAGACGGACAAGCGCATCTGCGCCATCACCGCCGCCATGCCGAGCGGCACCGGGGTCGACCGGTTCGCCAAGGCGCACCCGGACCGCGCTTTCGACGTCGGGATTGCCGAACAGCACGGGGTGACCTTCGCCGCCGGGCTGGCCGCGCAGGGGATGCGCCCGTTCTGCGCGATCTATTCGACCTTCCTCCAGCGCGCCTACGACCAGGTGGTCCATGATGTCGCGATCCAGAACCTGCCGGTTCGTTTCGCGATCGACCGCGCCGGGCTGGTCGGGGCGGACGGGGCGACCCACGCGGGCAGCTTTGACGTGACCTACCTCGCGACCCTGCCCAACATGGTGGTGATGGCCGCAGCCGACGAAGCCGAGCTAGCGCACATGACCTACACCGCGGTCGAGTATGACGATGGCCCGATCGCGTTCCGCTATCCGCGCGGCGGCGGGGTCGGCGTGCCCATGCCCGAAGTGCTGGAGAAGCTCGAAATCGGCAAGGGCCGTATCGTGCGCGAAGGCAGCAAGGTCGCGATCCTCTCGCTCGGCACGCGCCTCGCCGAAGCCTTGAAGGCCGCCGACCAGCTCGACGCCAAGGGCCTGTCGACCACGGTTGCGGACCTGCGCTTCGTCAAGCCGCTCGACACCGCGCTGATCGAGAAGCTGATGCGCA
>ERZ1066122.1797-NODE-1797-length-15864-cov-8.396230_pt1 | contig 15864 bp, 15 predicted proteins | sample MGYA00382769_ERZ1066122 | MGnify/ENA primary metagenome ERZ1066122 (study PRJEB33369, sample SAMEA5778352) | biofilm metagenome | biome: Industrial cooling water; feature: Water cooling tower basin; material: Biofilm | place: United Arab Emirates | collected...
GCCATGTTTTTCGGTCAGCATTTTGGCCTTGGATTTGCCAAAGCCCATCGCGCCCGATCCGCCGCCTTTCTGCATCTGGCGCAGCACGAAAAAGGCGATGCCAAGGATCAGGATGAAGGGCAGCGCCTGGATGAGCAAAATATAGAGGAGGCTGGGGCCTTCTTCGGCCTTGCCGTCATATTTCACGTTGTTTTCGCGCAATACCTTTTGCAATTCGGTGTCGCCGGGAACAGGTACCGTTGCAAAGCGTTCGCCATTGTCGAGTACGCCCGAAATCCGGTCGGGAGAGATGACAACCGACGTCACTTCGCCTGCCTCCACCTTTTGGCGGAAATCGGAATAGCTCATGCCCTGCGCAGTCTCGCTATTGCCGCTGCTGAAGATCGACACGACCAGCAGCAATGCGACCATGATCCCGGTCCAGATCATCAGGTTGCGGGCCAGCGTGTTGCCCTTGGGCTCTTCGTCGTCGTTCATAGTCGGTTCTTACCAGCTTAGCGTTAAAATCCTGCTGCCTATGTAAGGCCGCAGCGGTGAATGACAATGGTTGTCACAGCATTATTCGCGGGTGCCGCCGCGCGGCGGAGCAGCACTGAATTGCCAAAGCTTGCCGCCTTTGCACAGGACGTCGCCCAGCATCGTTTGCCCGCCCTGCACCAGTGTGCCCAGTGCGCGTTCCAGCACCTCGCCGCGTGGAGTATAGCCCTGCTGGATGCGTTCCAGAAGGTAAAGTACAAGGCGGCGGCGCAATTCGGTGGGAACACCGTCGGGGTCCATTGTCCAATGCCCGTCATTGTTGCTGACACGGGTCAGGACAAGCTGCTGCGTCGTCCAGTCCAGCGCTTCGCTGGCCTCGGTAAAGGATAGGGCGGTCGCCACGGCCCTTTTTGCATCGAATGGATGCTCAGTGCTCGCGAGCCATTGCCGCATCGCGACGCGGTCATGGCTCGCGTTGCGGTTGGATGGATCATCGACCGGGACAACGCCGCATTGTGCGCAAATTGCGGTCAGCTCGTCCTTCCGAAAATCGAGCAGCGGCCTGATGATGTTTTCGCGCCGTTCGCGTACAGCGGACAACCCGTCTATTCCGCTACCGCGTGCGATGCGCATCAATACGGTCTCGAGCTGGTCGTCGGCATGGTGTGCTGTCGCGATCCAGGCGCAGTCGGTTCCTTTTGCATGGGCCTGCAGCAGCGCGTAGCGTGCCACGCGGGCGCTTGCCTGCATGCTTCCGCTGATCGGCTTTTCAGGATACAAGATGCTGTGCGGTACGGCGAGCTGGCCGCATAGCGACGCTACAAACGCAGCTTCGTCCGCAGCCTCCAGACGGAGCCCATGATCGACCGTTGCGGCATGAACGCGCGAGGGCATTGCTGAATGGGCAAGCAGTAACATCGCCAGACTGTCGGAACCGCCCGATACAGCGAGCAGGACTTTTCCATCGTCGCTCGTCAGCCGCTCAACATTCGCCTGGAACGCAGCGACCAAAGAGGCAGGCGGGGGCTTTAGCTGCACTTCGCCTTTTTGCGGCCCGTTGCCAATCGCGTTGCCAGACGGCCCGCCGATTCAGCGGGGAAAGCCTTCACCAACTGCGCGAAAACGCCGCAGGCATCGGCGGGCTTTTCCATCGCGATAAAGGCTTCACCGAGGAAATACAGGCTTTCGGGCGCACGTTCGCCTTTCTCGTCGGCCTTGTAATTCTCGTAGAAAATCTTGGCAGCCTGCGAGGGCCGGCCATCGTCGAGCCACGCGCGGCCAAGCAGGTTGCGGGTGCGGCTGAGCCCGCTGTGACCCGGGAATTTCTTCACCGTTTCCTCAAGCTGCGCCTGGGCCTCGGGATAGAATTTTGCTTCCCACAGCCGGTAACCATAGGAATAGCTGTCGTCAAAGGCATTGCCGGTCGAGGGCCGCTCGATCTTGGCTACGGCCTGTTCGCGCGCCTTGTCCTTGCTGGTTGCGGGCGTGGTTGTGGGCTTGGTAGCTATGCCGGGCGAGGGCTTGGTGGCTATTGCGGGCTTGTTTTCGACAGGTTTCGGATCGCTTGCGACGGCGGCGGGCTGCGCGGCCAGTGTCTTGACCTCGGCCTCTAGCGCTTTCAGCCGCGTTTCCATCGCACGCATGCCATTGCCCTGCTGCTCGACCTGTCCGGTCAGCGCGGCAAGCTGGCTTTCCAGCGCGTCGACGCGCGCCAGCAAATCAGTAACCTCGCTGCCCGATTCCGATTTGGGCCCGGTGGTGGCCGGTGTTTCTGCCTTGATCTCAGGCTCGAAATATTTGCCCGCGCCATCGGGGAAAACCTTGCGCTGGACGGCCTTCATTTCCTTTTCCAGCTTTGTGACGCGGCCCTCGACATTGGCATTTTGCGCGGGCGCCGGAGCCGCAAGGGCCAGCATGGCCGCGCTTGCCAGCAGGACATAATATTTCATTGCCACTCTCCCGACGCCGATCACTTCTTGTGCGCGGCCTATAGCTTAGCCTTCGGCTGCGATAAAGAGTCGCGCGCCAATAAACTGTCGATAGTGGTTGGAATTTGACCTTATTGCTGTGCCTGCACGGGCGTCTGTCCGGCGCGCGGCGCGTCTGTAGCTTGCGAGGCCTGTTGCGGCGCGCGTGCCAAAAGGGCTGCGGCACTGACGCCGACATCGGCGATGGTGCGGTCAGCCTCGCCAAGTGGCGGCACGGCTTGTCCACCGACGCTGACCTCCAACGCTTGCGGGCGTCCGGTGACAATCATCGGGTTGTTTGCGTCGGCTGGAACGGTGAATTTGTCTCCCGCCTTCATCTCGCTTTCGAAAATGCGCTTATTTTCGGCGTCGTAAATCTTGACCCACACCGTGTCGGTCGCGGCGATTACGACAGCACCGCTTGGCGATGGCGCTGCCGATTTGTCTGCTGGGGCTACCGCCTGTTTCGGCGCATTTGTTTCTTTTGCGGCGCTGTTTGCGACATTCTCGACCAGGTCGGGCGAAAGCGCGTAGCTGCGCCAGACCGCATAGCCGATCAGACCCAGCAGAAACAAAGCCGCCGCCGTCCAGGCAAGCCAGCGTGGCGGCACGCGGGCGGGGTCGGCCGGCTCGTAATCGGGAGTGGCAGGAACGAAACCGGCATGGCCCGATTGCGCCAGCTCGGTGCGCAATTCATTGGCGAGAACGTTGGCATCGAGGCCGACAAAGCGCGCATAGGATTTGGTGAAACCGAGCGAATAGGTGCTGCCCGGAAGCGCGCCAAAGTCCGATGTTTCCAAAGCTTCGAGATGACGAATGGGAATGCGCGTCTGCGCCGCCACTTCGTTCAATGTTAGGCCGCGCTCGGTTCGTGCAGCTTTCAGCTGCTCTCCGACAGTATGGAATCGGAACTCGGCATTTTCGGCCGTCTCCGGTCCGGTGCTTTCCTCTTCCATTGTAACTCCAGCGACCCGATATGAACCAGGTCTCTCCCGGACCCGGGGGGACCATGACTGTCAGCGGAAAAATGTCAAGAAATATGGTTGGAGATCGGCTGATTTGAGCCAATTTTACAGTTCGATAGAATTTTCGGCTGCCCAATCATTCAATGCCTTGCGAAGATTTTGCGGGGGCTTCGCCAACAACCTCTCCATTTCCGATGCAATGGATTGCGAATCGAGCGTCCGAATCATCGCCTTCATCGCGCCGACGGCGGCAGGCGTAATCGACAGGCGTTCCAGCCCGATGCCGATCAGCGCCATAGCCTCAAGTGCACGCCCCCCCATTTCGCCGCAAACCGCCAGATCGACTCCATGCTCCTTGCAGGCAAGCGCAACCCGCCGGATGAAACGCAAAATGGCCGGGCTCAGCCAGTCATAGCGTTCGGCGAGACGCGGGTCGGCGCGGTCGGCAGCGAACAAAAATTGCGTCAGATCGTTTGTGCCGATTGAGAGAAAATCGAGCTTCGGCAGCAAAATGTCGAGCGTTTCGGCAAGCGCCGGGACCTCCAGCATCGCGCCATAGCGGATGCGGGAAGGCAGCAATTTCTTGCGCCCGGCAAGAAACGCCAGCTGTGCCTCGAACAAGGCTTTTGCCTCGTCAAATTCCCAAGGTTCTGACACCATGGGGAACATCACATTAAGTTGTCGTCCGGCAGCCGCCTCAAGCAAGGCGCGCGCCTGCGCCTTCATCAGCCCGTCATGATCAAGCGCGAGCCGCAACGCGCGCCAGCCCAGCGCCGGATTCTCCTCAACGGGTCCAGTATCTTTAAGATAGGGAAGCGCCTTGTCTCCGCCGACATCGAGCGTGCGGAAAATCACAGGCTTGTTGCCCGCTGCGTCAAGGACATCGCGATAAAATCGCTGTTGCCGCTCGCGCTGGGGGAGCGTTGCCGAAATCAGGAACTGGAATTCGGTGCGGAACAGGCCGATGCCGTCGGCACCGGTCAGGGCAATGGCAGAGACATCGTCACGCAGCCCGGCATTGATCATCACATTGATGCGCTTGCCATCTTTGGTCACCGGCTCGACATCGCGCAGCGCGGCATAGCGCGCCTTTTTTTTCTGCCCCTCGGCAAGATCGCCCTGAAAGGCTTGCTGCACCGCAGGCGAGGGGCGCACGATGACATTTTTCTCATCGACATTGAGGAGAAGCATGTCGCCTTCTGAAATTGTCCGCCTGATCCCGCCGACCCGGCCAAGCACCGGAACACCCATGGCGCGCGCGACAATGGTGACATGCGCGGTCAGCGAGCCTTCGCCCAGGATTACACCGCGCAGCCGACGCTTGTCATATTCGAGCAACTCGGCTGGGCCCAGATTGCGAGCGACGAGGATTGAATCCTGTTTCAGCCCCATTTGAGCAGCGGTGCCCATCTGGCCCGACACGATACGCAGCAGGCGGTTCGACAGATCTTCGAGATCGTGCATCCGGTCCGCAAGCAAGGGATCGTCGATCTGCCGCATCCGCATCCGCGTGCGTTGCTGGACACGCTCGATCGCGGCTTCGGCGGTCAGTCCGCTGTCGATCGCTTCGTTGATCCGGCGGCTCCAGCCCTCATCATAGGCGAACATTTTATAGGTGGCGATGATCTCGTCATGCTCACCGCCACCGCCAAATTCGGCCTGTGCGGACATACGGTCGATCTGTTCGCGCATCCGGTCGAACGCCGAATAGACCCGCGCGCGCTCTGCCTCGATATCTTCGGCAACGGTATGCTCGATGCGGACATGCGGCTCGTGAAAAATCGCGACACCCGCTGCCATGCCGGATACCAATGGCAGACCGGTCAGAACTTGTGTGCCAGTCTTTGCGCTTCCGGTCACACCGCGCGCATCGATCAAACCGGCATTGGCGATCAGCTCTGCCAGTACCATCGCGGTGGTCTGCAGCGCTTCTATCTCCACTTCTTCATAGCGGCGCGGTTCGGCATGCTGGACGGCGACAACGCCGACGGCCTGGCCTGCGCGAACAATGGGAACGCCTGCAAAGCTGTGAAACCGCTCCTCACCCGTTTCGGGCATGAAGCGAAAGGCGGGATGCGCGGCCGCTTCGTCGAGGTTGAGTGTATCGACCTGTTCGGCAATCGTGCCGACCAGCCCTTCGCCGAGCCCAAGCCGCGTCACATGCACGGCGTCCTGGTTCAGCCCGCGCGTTGCGAACAGTTCCAGTTCGCCATCGCGTAGCAGGTAGATGGAGCAGACCTCGCTCGACAGCGCGTCGCCGATGATATTGACGACCTGGTTCAGCTTTGCCTGCACGGCAGCATGCGCTGCCATGACTTCATGCAAGCCAGTCAATATGTTGCGGGCAGAACGGGCAGCGGTTTCCATGGCATCCGTGCTAACAGATGCAGTGGCTTACGGCGATAGTTTCCGTGGCCGCTTGCCCGAGTTTTTTCTTGGCCCGCGACAATCCGGATCAGGCAGGCGCCATTGCCCGCGTCAACTGATCCTTGATCTGCAATTTGAGCTTTTTGAGCCGGTGGATCAGGTCTTCATCGGGATGGGGGCGGGCATTCTCTGTTTCCAGCTGCGCTTCCAGTTCGGCATGTTTTGCCTGCAACGCCGTCATATGACCTTTGTTCACCGCGTTCTCCTTTTCCTTGATGAAAATTGGACCCTTGCAAATCTCCGACTCGACCAGATGATCGAATAGAACATGAAAGATTGAACTTGTCTCTGCCAATCTGGTTCCGAAATGGTAAAGCGTGATTTGGCTGTGGCGAGACGAGCAAGCTGCCGCTAAAGCGTCGCAAACAGGCGACGAAAAGGGATATCCGATGAATGATGAGGGCATTCGCCAACAGTTGGAAATGCTCAAGGTCGAACATCGCGATCTCGATGCCGCAATCATCGCGCTTGGTGAGCAGCAGGTGCCAGACCAGTTGCAAATGGCCCGGCTGAAACGCAAGAAATTGCATCTGAAAGACCGCATCCGCCTGCTTGAGGACCAACTGGTACCGGATATCATCGCGTAAAGCCTTGCCCGTGCAGCGTATCACGCTGGCACATGCTGAAGCGGACACAAAGAAAACAGGTTAACGAGGCTGACTTGCGCCGCCGTCTTGGGCAAGAAGCTGTTATGACTGACGCAGGCACGATGGAAACGCCGCAACTGGCGATAACCCCCAAATTGGTCGACGGGCTTTACACCGAAGCCATGCTGCTGGCCGACGAGGCGCGTTCCTATTTTGACAGTGACCGCGCGCGCGCCATTGCTCCTGCTGAGGCAGCCGTCGCCTTTTCGTGCGAATCGCTCAAAGTGACGACGCGGCTGATGCATGTCATTGCATGGCTGTTGAACCAGAAAGCCATCCGCGCCGGAGAGGTACGGCCCCAGGATGTCGCATCGCTGGATGCACTTGGCTACGCGCCCGCAACCGACAGCATCTGGTTGTCCGAATTGCCTGAAGAGGCTGTTTCGCTAATCCTGGCGAGCGAAGACCTCTACTACCGCGTCCAGCGCGTGAGCGAAGGCATGATGCGCGCAGCGACCGACCTGCCCGCGCCGTTGGCGATGATAGAGCGGATCCGTTCGGCCTTTTAACTGTTGGCCTTTCCGAGCAGATGCGCGACCGCTGCATCCAGTTGCCGGTCGGTGCCACTTGCAATGTCTGCTGCGGTCTGACTGATCCTGATGTCAGGTGCCAGTCCGGCATCGGGCGGAGTTGCGCCGTCGGGGAAATAGCCGACCAGCGGCACATCGAATTCCAGCCCGCTTTGGGGTAGCCGGGCAAAGAAAAATGCGCCGCCGTTGATGCCGCGCAAATTTCCGCCGGTGGTCTCGCCGATTAACGTGCCGAGGCCTGTTGAGCGCACCAGATTGGCGAACATGAATGTGGCGCTGCTGTTCTGCGGGCTGGTGAGAACCGCCATTGGCACGTCGACGCGTGGCCCCTTCGCAGGAATAACCGGGTCGGCCATTGTCCCTTTCTGCAGGTAAAAGCGGTCGTTGTAACGCTCGACATCCTTTGACCAGTCGCGGAAGCCGTTGTCCCACGTGTCGAGATAGGCATTCAGATGTTCCGGCACTTTCGCATAGCGGACCAGCCGCTTTGCCGCCGGTTTAGCAATATCCTTGTCAGTCAGCCGCGCCAAGATGGAATCGCCGCAGTCCATGCCGCCTTCATTCTCGCGAATATCGACGATCAGGCCTTCTGATCCCTTCAGGCTATCTAGCCGCTCGTCCAGCCATTGCTGCCAGTTCCACTTGCTGTTGAACAACGCCCAGCCGTCCATTTTCAATATGGCGATCCCGTCTGCGCGCATTATCCAGTTCCAGATCGGCTTGTCGCCCTGACTGTTGTCCGACTGTTTGATAAACGCCTTGCGCTGCGCCAGCGTCAGCGGCTTCATATCGGCCCAGACATCGCGCGATGTGCCGGGCGCGCGGTAATGAATATTGAAAACGCCAGATTTGGGCGCGCCGTAAAGCAGCCCGTAAAAGACATCGAAAGTCTCGATCTCGTCGCCACCGCTGGCTGAGAGCAAAGCACGGCGCTTTCCGTCATTACCCCCATCGGCGCGGACATAGGGGAGCAGCCGCTTGAGCACATCGCCAACAGGAACCCCGTCAATAGCCTTCACCACGCTACCCACGGGCAGCCAGACGTCGGGGGTCTGGTTTTCGGTGACGACCATTTCATTGCCGAACCAGCGAAAGGCGAAGGGCAGCCGATAAGGCTTTTCCGGATCGAACAGCGCCTGTCGAATATCAGCTTTCTGGTTGAAGAAATTGGGATAGCTGTGTCCGCACTGGATCGCTGCGAGAAAGCGGGCGAGCGACAGGAAGCGTTTTGGCAAGTCCAGTTGCGCCCAATCGCGATCAAGTTGGCTCAGTCCCCGGTCGATCGCTTTAGGGCTGGCGTAGCGATAGAGGCCGGGATGCAGCGTTGTCAGTATTTCGCGCAATAAGGCGATGTCGCTTGTGGCGGACTTTGCGGTCGCGGATGCCAGCGCTGGCATGCCAAGGCTGCCTGCCATGCCAAGCGCTGCGGTCGAAAGAAAATTGCGACGGTTCATATTCAGCCTCCTGCTGGTTGAGGCGGCTTTGCGCTGGCGACAGTCCGGCGTCGCCTCAAATGGCCAATTTCGCAACGAATTTATGATTTGAGACGTTTGCGATAAGCCGATGGTGGCATGCCGATAGCACTGGCGAAGGCGCGGTTGAAACTCGCTTTCGAAGAGAAGCCCGCCTCCAGCGCGAGATCGAGCAGATCGTCGCTGCGCCCCGCGTCCAGCATCGCGGCCACCCGGCGCGAGCGTAGATCGTTGACGAAGGTGGAGAAATTGACTCCCAACCCCTCATTGATTGCGCGGCTCAAATGGCCGGTGTTGGTACCGAGGCGACGGGCAAGCAGGGGCAACGACAATTCGGGGTCCTGATCCCAGCCCTCTTCCTCCACCTGCTTTGCCCAACGCTCGCCCAAGGCTTTCCAGTCCTTGGCCGGTGGTAAGGTGTCGGTCGCGGGCTTCAGGTCGGCAAGTGTCGGAAAGGGCAGGGCAGAATGCCTCCAGGCCTCTATTCCGAGGTACAGCGCGAACAGGGCAATAACGATATAAAGCCCCATCAGCCCTTTATATCCCAGCGGCGAAAACAGATTCCATAACAGGTAGAGCGTCCATACCAGAAACAGCGCCGACAGCGCGGCAAGCGCTGCAAGCAGCCAGCGGCTGGCATAGCGATGATCGTCTGACCGCCCATCCGACAGTGCCGCGCGATAGCCGGCCAGCAAGGCGCGACATTTGACGCTGTAGTAGAATAGGCCTGCGATCAGCGCTGCGTTGGTCAACAGGCTGGACGGGAAAAAGGACAGCTCCGCCCACCGCTCCTTGACCGGCATCGGCAGCAGGAAACTGATGCCGAGAAACGTCAGCTGCAGCAAGGCTGGAACAAGGTGCAGTCGCGCCCCCGCGGGCAAATGGCCATGCACCAGCGCATGCACATAGAACCAGAATAACGGGCCGATGGCGAGGGTGATCTGGAAGGGCGCAAAGGTCAGCCAGCGCCACTTGTCGTAGAAACCGGCAAAGCCGATCATCCACGGCGTGATGACCCCTGCCAGCACAAGCAGCAGTGCCGCCATTGCGCGATTGGCAGCACGGTTTTGCAAGGTGCGGGCGAGCGCCGCCGCGATGACCAGAAGCTGCGCGAACGCGATGCTCAACACCGCCGTGCGCCAGCCGAAACTCAGGCCTTCGAGCAGCTCCGCCAGCTTAGCGGGCCTTTTCTTGGGCCAGCCGCGTCATCAAGATAGCCGCACGCTTGCCCTGCCGCTTGATGCTGGTGAGGTCCATATTCTCACCCTCGGCATGGTCACCTTGCCCGGCAGAGCCGAGCCCGACCAGCCCGTCCACATCAGCAGCGACAAAGGCAATGTCACCCGCGCCGCGCCGGATCGGATCGAGCGTCGGCATTTGCGGCAGGCCCAGATCCTTGTTCACGACATTCAGTTTGGCGAGCAATGCCTTGTTGCCCTCGGTCGGTGCCATCGATGGATAGCCGTCGTTGCCAAAGCTGATTTCGGCGGTCGCCCCGCCGCCCAGCCGCGCGACAATCTCCTGCATTTTCGTGCGTACCCGCGCATCCTGCTCGGGCGAAAGCGAGCGGATATCGCCGCGCGCAATCGCGATTTCGGGGATGATATTGGTCTTGCCCGATGCCGTCGCGCTGACCCCGCCTTCACCCAGCTTTGCCTCCACGCCGCCCGTAATCAGGCCGACGTTGAAGGTCAGATTGGGTTCGGGCAGTTCGGCGCGAAAGGCCGCGATGATTTTCGCCAGCGGATAGATTGCCCCGTCGCCTGCCGCTTGCGAAAATATCCCGCTAGAATGCCCACCCTTGGCTTTGACCGTCAGCTGCCAGCTGCCTGCGCTGCGCCGCGCGATCGAGCCCATGTCGGTGCCGTCGAGGACAACCAGCCCTTCAAAATCAAGCGCCACATCGGCGCGCTTGCCAGCCGCGATCAGGTCGGCGCGGGCAATCTCCAGCGGGTCGCCGGGATCTTCCTCATCGCCGGTCAGCACAACCTCGATATCGGCATTTTTGAGCGTGCCTGCCGCCTTCATCGCCTTCAGCGCGGTCAGCATCACGACCATGCCGCCCTTGTTATCGTTGACGCCGGGGCCAATCGCCTTGTCGCCCTCGCGGGTAAAGGTCTGAAAGGGCGAACTCGGCTCGAACACCGTGTCGAGATGCCCGATCAGCAGCATCCTCTTGCCGCGTCCGTTGCCCTTGTGCGTCGCAATGATATGCCCGCCGCGCTTGACCTGATCCATCGGCACCCAACGAACGGTAAAGCCCAGCGCTTCGAATTCGGCGCGCATCATCTGCCCGACCTTTTCAACGCCTGCTGCGTTCAGCGAACCGCTATTCTGGTTCACCAGCCGTTCGAGCAGCGCAATCGAGCGATCATATTCGGCATCGACGGCGGAGACGATCTTGGTTTCGGCTTTGGAGAGTTGGGCGTGTGCGGGGGTGGCTAGGGTGAGGGCTAGCCCTGCTAAGAACAAGGCAAACAGCCTGTTAAGCCCCTCCCCTTTAGGGGAGGGGTTTGGGGTGGGGGCTGTCAGTATGGCGCGAGAGCCGACAAGCCCCACCCCAACCCCTCCCCTAAAGGGGAGGGGCTTTATCTGGTCCGAGCCTATATTCACGCTGGCAGCCCGCTGATGGCTTTCACTTCCATAAAGTCTTTCAGCCCGAACAGCCCGGCCTCGCGGCCATTGCCCGATTGCTTGTAGCCGCCGAACGGCGCGCCCGGCGCGGGGCCCCAGCTGTTGATCGCCACCATCCCGGCGCGCAGCTTGGGGGCGACCTCGGCCGCCTTGGCGGGATCGCCGCTGATCACCGCTGACAGGCCATATTCGGTATCATTGGCGATTTCGACGCCCTGGTCCAGACTGTCATAGGCCATAATGGTGGCCACCGGGCCGAACACCTCTTCCTTTGCGATCCGCATATCGGGAGTAACGCCCGAAAAAACCGTGGGCTTGATATAATAGCCGCGGTTGAGATCGGCCGGGCGGTCGGTGCCGCCAGTGTGCAGCTGCGCGCCCTCGTCGATTGCGGACTGGATCAGGCCCTGGATCTTCTCATATTGCGCCTTGTTGACGACAGGGCCGATATGCGCGCCTTCCTGCAACGGATCGCCAACCTTTGTGCCTTCGAACATCGCGGTGACAAAGCCTGCAGCTTCGGCCTCTCGCTCCTTGGGCACAAGGATGCGCGTCGGTGCGATGCAGCTTTGCCCGGTGTTGATGAGGACGCCCTGCACAGTGGGGGGCAACACCTCGTCAAACTTCGCATCGGGCAGGACGAGGTTGGGCGATTTGCCGCCCAGTTCCTGATGTACGCGCTTGACGGTGGGGGCGGCGGCAATCGCCACCTGCACACCGGCGCGGGTGGAGCCTGTGAAGCTGACCATATCGATGCCCGGATGCGCGGCGATGGCTGCGCCCACGGTCGGCCCGTCGCCCTGCACCAGGTTGAACACGCCTGCGGGAACGCCGGCGGCATGCATTACCTCGGCAAAAATTGCCGCGTTGCCGGGGCATTCTTCGCTTGGCTTCAGCACCATCGTATTGCCCGCCGCGATGCACGGCGCGACCTTCAGCGCGATCTGGTTCAATGGCCAGTTCCACGGCGTGATCATGCCGACAACACCGATGGGCTCGTAAACCACAGTGTTCGCGCCGACCTGTTCCTTGAAGGAAAAATTTTGCAGCGCGGGCAGGGTGCCAAGGAAGCCGCCAAGCCCGGCAGGGGCCTGCGCCATCGTCGCAAAGCTGACCGGCGCGCCCATTTCGGCGGCCATCGACTTGGCAAAATCGGGAAAACGCTTCTTATATTCCTCGATGATGCGGTTCATCAGCGCAAGCCGCTCCTCGCGGCTGGTCTGGCTGAACGTCTTGAACGCCTGCTTGGCCGCAGCCACCGCAGCATCGACATCGGCCTCGGTGCCCAGCGTGATTTCGGTGCAAGGCTCCTCGGTCGAGGGGCTGATCACCTGATGCCGCTTGCCGCCGATGCTGTCGACCCACTGGCCGTTGATATAATGCTGCAAATAGCTGTCCATAATGTCTCTCCTCTGGTGGCGAGTCGCATCGGACCCGCGCTTCCCGTTTTGATTTGGGACTTTTTCCGGCGGCGTCAACTGCGCGATTAAATTCGCGCGCGGCGGTGTCACGGATTTCTGCGGCGAAACCGCTCTTAGCTTCGCAAACTTCACAGGGTAGGGCGTTTTTCTGTGAAGTTAAGGGCGACCCAGATCCTCTCCATTTCGAAGAAATGGGGAGGTGGCAGTTGCGGAGCAACTGACGGAGGGGCTTCGACGGTGAAGGGGCCAGCTGCGCTGGCGGCCCCTCCGTCTCGCCTGCGGCGAGCCACCTCCCCATCTTTGCAAGATGGAGAGGATCAAGCAACCTAGCCATCACAAGCCCCTCACTCTCGGCTCGGTCGGCTTTGGCGGGACCATTCCCTTCCTGACCGCTGCACGGATTTCGGCATTGCGCTGGCGACGCGCCTCGCGCTTCATTTCGCGCTGCCAGACGACATGGTCCTCCCACGCCTCGTCCTCCTGCTCGTGTGCCTTCGCTGCGCCATCGGCCATGTCCATCGCCTCACGACGCAGCGCCCATTCCCATTTGGTCAGCCGGTCGCGATATTTGTCCAGCTGGGCGCGTGCGGCAAAATCGCTGGTCGCATGCGCCGACTTAAGCACCGAGATCAGCATCTTGTCATTATGGACAATCTTGCAACCGATGAAGCGCCCGTTGCGGAACTGCGGCACAATCTCGCCATGCAAGGCGCGGTTGATCGCCACCTGCTGCGCTTGCTCCTGACCGCAAATCCTGGCCGCATCCCATGCCGCAGCAAAGCTCTCCGCCCCCGCCTTGTCGCGCAGCTGATAGGCCGAACGCGCTGTCTTCCCCACCGCCTTGGCAGCAGCGGACACACTTCCAATCCGCGTCAATTCCGCAATGAAAGCGCGCTGCACCAGCGCCGACCAACCCTGCGCCCGCACGCGCCTGGGCCGCCACGGGGTGAAGACGGGGATCGGCACGCCCTCGGGCGTGAGCTCGGGTTCGGGCAGGTCTTTGCGAGAGACGGTTTTGGGGGGATTGGGGTAGGGTTTCATGGCGGTTGCATAATAGAACAAAAACGGAACAAGGTCAAGAATCGCAGACTTGCCTTTGTGGAGAATAGATATAAACTATGCGCATGAATATCCAACGTACCAGTCGCTATTCCGGACGCCGTCCGGCCAATGTCACGCTCAGTTCCGAGCTTCTTGATGAGGCAAAGCAGCTGGGCATCAACATTTCCAAGGCCTGCGAAAATGGGTTGGCGTCGGAACTGGCGGCTGTGCGCAAGGCAAAATGGCTAGAGGAGAATGGCGAGGCGATTGCCGAATGGAACGAGTGGGTCGACACAAACGGCCTGCCGCTTGCGCGCTATCGCCAATTCTGATGGCCAAATATGACGTCCACCGGCTGCCGTTCGGCGAATATGTCATCGATTGCCAAGCCGACCTGCTCGAAGGACTTTTTCGCACCCGCTTCGTCGCGCCGCTATTGCCTGCCGACAAGGTTCCGCGCCAGATCGCAAGACTACATCCTGCGTTTGAGGTAGATGGCGTGCGGATGGTGATGGCAACGCATTTGGCCGCCGCCGTTCCTGCTGCTGATTTGGGGGAACCAATCGCGTCGCTGATCGAGCACGAATTTGCGATTGGTATTGCGCTGGATATGCTGATTAGCGGTGTTTGAGAGTTTGGTGATGTCCTTGACTCGTTGTCTCTGTTGATGCACTCAAACTGCAGCCCCGATGCAGAGGGCTGCCGCCTGCAACAGCGAAGCCAAGATGGCGCTGCATATGTGAATCTTATTTATCGCATCTTTACCGATTTCGGGCTTTGGTAGCAGGCGACATTGTGCGGAATCGTTGGAGAAATGCGATGGAGCACGAAGTATTTAAGACGATAGCTGGTTTGAAGACTGTAGCAAAAAAAATCCAGAAGCTGCAGAATATTCCGAGACATGAGGCTTTAGACTTGGCTGCTCGAAGGGGCGGCTTCCAAAATTATTTGAATGCCAAGCGCAGCTTAGAAAAAACATTTGCTATCCCTCAGTTTAGCGTAGAGATACGTGCTCGATGGCGTGACTGGCAAACTCGTGAACGAGGAACCGCAAAAATTATAGCGCAGCTGTCGGTGCCGCTTTGTAAACTTGTCAGACCTCATGCAATGCACGGGTATCTGAGCGGCTTTAAAGTGGAGAACGACTCAAACCTAGTCGATCACCCTGAAACTATGATTCAAGACAAAGGCATTACAATCTATTCTGTGTTTCGAGCGGCGAACACATTGGCGTTTATGCAAGCAACAGGATTGCAGCCGTCAGAGGGACATCGAAGGTGCTACCCAAAAGGCAATTACCGAAACCGGCCCCCTATAGCCGACCACGACAAGTATTGGTTTGATCCAGAAGCGCGAACACATATACTCTCGGTTGAACCTTATGATGATCGGATAAAAGAGGCACAGCGCGATTGGGAAAACCGTCACGGTTGGAGTACTTTGCGATCACATTGGGGAAGCATCTATGGACTCGGATCGACTCTGTTTTTTTGTTGCCCGAATTCGTATGTTGACAAGCTCATCGAAAAACTCTCCCGATTGGAAAAATGTGCACCAGTATTATCGGAAGAAAACGTTGAAGTAGAGCTTGTAAGGTAAACAGAAAGGCGTCCGGATTGCTCCGGACGCCTTCTTAAAATTCCGAACGCGAAAAAAATCAGGCGCTGTAATACATATCAAACTCAACCGGCGAAGGCGTGGTTTCGAAGCGGATGACTTCGTCCCATTTGAGGTCGATATAGGCTTCGATCTGGTCCTTGGTGAAAACATCGCCTTCCAGGAGGAAGTCGTGGTCGGCCTTCAGGCTTTCGAGTGCTTCGCGCAAAGATCCGCAGACGGTGGGCACCTTCTCCAGTTCCTGCGGGGGCAGGTCGTAGAGATTCTTGTCCATCGCGTCGCCAGGGTGGATCTTGTTGCGGATGCCGTCGAGCCCGGCCATCAGCAGCGAGGCATAGCAGAGATAAGGGTTGGCCAGCGCATCGGGGAAGCGGAACTCGACGCGCTTTGCCTTGTCGCCGCTGCCATAGGGGATGCGGCATGAGGCCGAGCGGTTGCGCGATGAATAGGCGAGCAGCACGGGTGCCTCAAAGCCCGGAACCAGCCGCTTGTAGCTGTTGGTCGTCGGGTTGGTGAAGGCGTTCAGCGCCTTGGCGTGCTTGATCACGCCGCCGATGAAGAACAGGCACATTTCCGAAAGGCCGGCATAGCCATTGCCTGCGAACAAGGGCTTGCCTTTGTCCCAGATCGAGATGTGCGTGTGCATGCCGCTGCCATTGTCCGACT
>ERZ1066122.1799-NODE-1799-length-15857-cov-8.081952_pt1 | contig 15857 bp, 16 predicted proteins | sample MGYA00382769_ERZ1066122 | MGnify/ENA primary metagenome ERZ1066122 (study PRJEB33369, sample SAMEA5778352) | biofilm metagenome | biome: Industrial cooling water; feature: Water cooling tower basin; material: Biofilm | place: United Arab Emirates | collected...
TTCGTGACTGCACAGGCGGCAGCGGCAGGCGCGCTTGATCGCGAAGCGCAGCCTTCGCTTTTCGACCGGCTGGAGTGGATGGAAACGCTGCACCGCATGGCGCTGCGCTCGCGCGAACCCCTGCTCATCGCAGCACGGAACGACGTGGCTGAATTGCGGATGCCGTTGATCCAGTCAGGAAGCGGCCATTATACCGCGCTCGCCAATTGGTATAATTTTCACTGGCGTCCAATCGTTTCGGGCGCACATGATGAAATGACGCGGCTTGCCCTTTTGCGCGAGGCAGCGCTGACATTGCGAGCCCATGCCCGTCGCCTGACCTTGTCTCCGGTGCCCGATGAAGACCAGAGCGCGTCGTCGATTTCGGCGGCTTTCAGGCAGGCAGGCTGGCATGTGTTCAGCGCGCCCTGCGATGAAAACCATGTCCTGCATGTGGGCGGGCGCAGCTTCGATGCCTATTGGGAAAGCCGTCCAAGCCGCCTTAAAAACACCGTAAAGCGCAAGGGCAAGTCGGGCGCCGTCACCATCCGCATCGAGCGCGAGTTTTCACCGGAAAACTGGGCCGATTATGAGCGCGTCTATGCCAAAAGCTGGAAACCGCACGAAGGCAGCCCCGAATTTCTGCGCCAACTGGCAGAGCGTGAGGCACTGGCCGGCGCACTCCGACTGGGCCTTGCCTATATTGAGGGGCAACCGGTGGCAGCGCAATTCTGGACCGTGGAAAATGGCACCGCTCTGATACGCAAGCTTGCCTATGACGAGCGGCATCTGTCAACCTCCCCCGGCACATTATTGTCGGCCGCCATGTTCCAGCATGTTATCGATGTCGACCGCGTCGAATTGGTCGATTATGGTACGGGCAGCGACAGCTATAAGGCCGAATGGATGGAGACGGTGCGTCCACGCTATCGCATCGAACTGTTCTGGCCGAACCACCCTGCCAATTGGCCGCACATTGCCAAGCGCATGGTGCAGGCATATCGTTCCAACACAAAGAAAGCCCTCTAAATGCCTTTTGTCGAAGACCAGACCGAAACCACCATCCGCGAGCTGCTGATCGATGTGCTGGGCGTTGCGCCTGCGACGGTCGCAGCGATGACGAATGAGACACCGCTTTTCGGCGCGCTGCCCGAGCTCGATTCGATGGCAGTGGCAGGGTTGCTCACCGAAATGGAGGATCGGCTCGACATCATGATCGACGATTCCGACATTGACGGTGAATTGTTCGAAACATTCGGCAGCTTGGTGGCCTTTGCAAAGGCGAAGGTCGCCGCAAAAGGATGAGGGCGTGACTGCGCCTTACTACCCGTCTTATGCGGTTGGCGGGCAAACGGAACAGTGTCTGGCTTTTGGCGCGGACTATCAACGGCAGATACTGATCGTACCGCCGCTGTTCGATGAGATGAACAGGGTGCGCCGGATGCTGGTCGAGATGATGCGCGCGCTGAATCAACGGGGTGTCGGCAGCCTATTGATCGACTTGCCCGGCTGCAACGAGAGTCTGGTTCCGCTGGAAACCCAGGACCTGAATAGCTGGCGCGCGGCGGTTTCCTCATGTGCGCAGCAATGGGGCGCAACGCATATCGCCTCGCTGCGTGGGGGCGCATTGATCGACGATGGCCCATCGCTTCCGCATTGGCGGCTGGCTCCTGCCAAGGGTAGCACAATAGTCAAGACATTGATTCGCATGCGGATTGCGGGCGACAAGGAAGCAGGCAGAGACACTAGCGAAGCTGCCTTGATGGACACTGCCGCGCGTGGCCCCCTAGACTTGGGCGGCATCCGGCTGGGACCATCGATGATTGCCGCACTGGCCAATGCCGCGCCTTTTGCCTTGCCCGAATTGGCAGAGCGCAAACTGGGCGAAGAGATTATCGGCTCGCCCCTATGGCTGCGCGCAGAGCCGCAGGACGATGCAACCATGTCGGCCAGCATCGCCGAAGATCTCGATCGCTGGAGTGCATCGTGCGGCGGATGATTGGATTCGACTGCGAAGGCGCCCGCCTTGCAGCAACGCTTGATGAAGGCAATGAGGCAACAGGGCTGCTGATCGTCAGCGGCGGCAATGAAATCCGCAGCGGCGCGCATGCGGGGCAAGCTGCGATGGCTGCTCATTTCGCAGCAAGAGGCCACCCCGTGTTCCGCTATGATCGCCGCGGTACTGGCGAAAGCGAAGGTACGAATAGAGGCTTTGAGAGCAGCGGTCCCGATATTGCCGCCGCTGTCGCTGCTTTCCGCCATGAAGTGCCGTCGATGCAGCGGCTGGTGGCTTATGGCAATTGCGACGCAGCGAGTGCGCTCGCTTTCTTCCACAATAAGCTCGAAATCGATGCGCTGGTCCTCGCCAACCCTTGGGTGATCGAGAGTGCAAGCGATGAAGGCGCTGCGCCCCCCGCATCGGCCATCCGCGCGCGATATTGGAGCCGGATCAAAAATCCGCGCAGCCTGATCGATTTGTTCACCGGCAAGATCGATCTGCGTAAATTGGCGGGAGGCGTCATCAGGGCAACACAGACCGAAAAGCCGACTGGGCTGGCCGCAACATTGGCCAGCGCGTTGAAAGGTTCCAAAGTTCCTGTTACCATCCTGATCGCCGAGCGTGACACGACGGCAATGGCGTTCATGGCGGTCTGGCGGACCAAGCTATTTGAAACTGCGCGCGCACAAACCACTCTGAGAAGTTACGATACCGCCTCGCATAGCTTTGCCGATGAGGCCGCCAAGACATGGTTGCTGGGGCACATTGGGGAAGTCTTGGCCGATTGAGGGGCCAATAGCTGGCAATTTTCAAAGCTCGACACACCCGCATCGTTCCTTCCCGAATGTCGTTTGTCGAAAGCGATATTTACAGATGTAGTCGATTCGACTACGCCTGTAGTCAACAGCGGTGCAAAGGAACAGGCTATGGGCCATAAACCAACCGAGCGTATTAGCGACGCAGAGCTCGCGGTGATGGAAGTTTTGTGGGAAGAATCGCCGCTGACCGCAACCGATGTTGCTGGCCGCGTGGTGGCGCAGCGTGACTGGTCGCTCGCGACAGTCAAGACCCTGCTTTCCCGCCTTGTCGCCAAGCAAGCCATAGGTCATCATCTCGATGGCCGACGTTTTCTCTACGCGCCTCTGGTCGAGCGCGAAGCCTATGTCGCCGGCGAATCGCGGCGGCTGGTAGACCGGTTTTTCGGCGGTAAATTAATGCCTTTGGTGGCGCACCTCGCCGCGCAGGAAAAATTGACTGATGGGGAGATAGCCGAGATCGAGCGGCTTTTGCGGGAGATAAAATCATGACCGATTGGCTTTACGATACGCTGCTGGCGACCAGCGCGCTCATCCTGCTTGTGCTGGCCATTCGCGGCCCCGTTGCGCGGCATTTTGGTCCCAGCGTTGCCTATTGGCTGTGGCTGCTTCCAGCCCTGCGTGCCTTCATGCCGTCGCTGACTAGAGAAATTGCCCCGCCCGAGCCGCTGCCGATCGACATACCGGTTGCAACAGTCGCAGAAGCCTTGCCCCCCTCCACCGCGAGCGAGCCTGTTGCAGCAACAATGGCCTCAGGCTTTGACTGGCTTTCGCTTGGTCTATCGATTTGGCTGGGCGGTGCGGCCCTGCTCTTCATCGTCCAGATGGTGCGCTATATCGGTCTGCGTGACGAAATGCTGGCCGATGCGACAGAAATCGACCGTATCGGCGATATCCGCATCATCCAGACAGACCGCATCGGCGGCCCGCTCGCCTTTGGCCTCTTCCGTCGCTACATCGCCGTTCCCGACCATTTTACGCGCACATTCAATGTGCAGGAACGGCAATTGGCGCTGGCGCATGAACTGGCTCACCACCGCGCGGGCGACCTTTACATGAACCTGGCGGCGTTCATCTTCCTGTGTCTGCAATGGTTCAACCCGCTTGCATGGATGGCGTGGAGTGCATTCCGTTTCGACCAGGAGGCGGCTTGCGACGCCCGCGTATTGGCGGGCACCGACATCAGCACGCGCCAGCATTACGGACGCGCGCTCGCCCGGTCGGCCACCGACCCCGTCCCGGCACTTGCGATGGCAATGGCATCAAGCCGCCCGCGCAGCATAATCGAACGTTTGAGGAGAGTGATGATGAAAGACACGAGCAAGGGTCGCCGTCTGACCGGAAAGCTCGCCATATTCGCAGCTGCGGCGATTGCCCTGCCGCTGACGGCAACGGTGGTTCCAGTGATGGCCGAGGAAGCTGCCGCTCCGGACGATGCGAAAAAAATCACCCGGCACAAGACCAAGATCATCATGGTCAAGGGCAAGGATGGCAAGATGGAGACCATCGATGTGAGCGGTGATGATGACACGCCATTCGTCAAGAAGATCGAGAAAGATGGCAAGACCATCATCCTGCGTTCCAACAAGGAGTTGAGCGAGGCCGAGATCGACAAGATGATTGCCGAGGCCGAGAAATCGCGTGTCAAAGCAGAGATTGCCGCCGGCGATGCCGAGGCTGCTGAGGCGGAAGCCGAGGCTGCAATGGCCGAAGCCGAGGTCGCGATGGCCGATGCCGAGATGCACCGTGCAGAAGCGCTGCGTATCGTATCTACCATGGATTTTTCAAGCTTCATTCCCGAAATCGACATTCGCGAGATCAGCAAGGGCTGCCAAAAGGGCGAAACCGTATCGACCGACATAAAGGGCTTTGACGGGGTGGCAAAATCGCAGGTCAAAATCGTGATGTGCGGCAAGGGTCAGGCAAAACTTGCCAAGCTGGAGGCGCTGAAAGGCCTGCGCGAGGCTCGCGAAGACATTGCTGCAGAAGCGGATATGCCAAAGAATATTCGCAAATCGGTGATCGACAGCCTGGATAAGCAGATCGAGCGAATGAAAAAGGAAATCGACGCCGATAAGGACAGCGGCGGCGACGCATAACCGGTCGGATATCAAGCTCCCCAGCTAGGATTATCCGCCACATTGGGCAGTCCGGCAACGGGCTGCCCCTTTTTCTTTGGGCATAATGCAGCCATATGCAGAATATGAGCGACTGGCCCGACAGCATCCGCGCAGGCGAGACTGAAACCCACGAGCCATTGGTGCGCCGCGTTTTGGCCCCCAATCCCTCACCCTACACCTATACCGGCACGCAGACCTGGCTGGTCGGTGCCGGTAAGGAAATCGCCGTGATCGACCCTGGCCCCGCCGGAAGCGGCCTCAGCATCGGCGATCCGAAAGACATGAATGGCGAAGGTCATGTCGATGCCATCCTCCGCGCGGTTGGAAACGCCAGTGTCACCGCCATAGTCTGCACCCACAACCACCGCGACCACAGCCCCGCAGCCGCGCCGTTGAAAGCCGCAACCGGCGCTCCGATCATCGGCTGCGCGCCGCTGGCGCTCACCGATGACGGCCCCAATGCTCATCTGGAACGCGCAGACAGTGCGTTCGACCCTGACTATGCCCCTGACCGCATCCTCGCCGATGGCGAACGGATCTCGGGCGATGGCTGGACGCTGGAGGCGGTGGCAACGCCAGGGCATACCTCGAACCATCTTTGCTTTGCGCTGGTCGAGACGAAAGCATTGTTCACCGGCGACCATGTGATGAAATGGTCCACCAGCGTCGTCAGCCCGCCCGACGGCGACATGGCTGCCTATATGGCCAGTTTGCAGAAGCTGTATGACCGCGATGACCGCGTCTATTACCCTGCACATGGCCCGGCAGTTGAAAATCCGCGCCAGCTTGTTCGCGGCATGATCGGCCACCGCCGTCAACGCGAGGCACAGATTTTGCGCGAACTAGGGCTTGGACCGCGCCCGATCCCTGCGATGGTCGAGGCAATGTACAAAGGGCTAGACCCACGGCTGAAGGGCGCTGCCGGGCGAAGTGTGCTGGCACATCTCGTCGATCTGGAACAACGTGGACGTGTTGCCAAAGCTGGCGAGCAATGGGAGCTGATTGCGGCTGCTTGAGCGTCAGGGAAACTGATGTTACAAATGCAAGCAACGGGTTTGGTTGGCAGAAGGGGGAAATGGCCAGCATTGCACCGGCAGCGCTGCATGGCAGCATTGATGAACCTTTTTTCCGGCGGCTAGCGCTGACTATGGCAGCGACGATCGTTGCGGGCTTCCTTATCCAGTTTCTAGCCGGACGTTCGACCTTTGCAGCGCCTCCCCTGGTACATGTGCATGGCGTGGTGTTCATGGCTTGGGTTGCGCTGTTCGTGGCCCAGTCCTGGCTCGCGACACGCGGCCCAATCACGCTGCATCGAAAGCTTGGACGGTTCGGAGCGATCTGGGTCGTGGTGTTGGTTATAATAGCCTTTTGGATCGTCATCGACGTCACGCAGCGCGGAATGACCCCATTCTTCTTCCAACCGCAGCACTTCCTGATCGCCAATCCGATGACTGCCGTTGTTTCCGCAGCTTTGGTCTGGTCGGCAATCCGGGTGCGGCGACACACTGACTGGCACATGCGGCTGCAGATCTGTGCAATGGCTGCGATAACAGGCCCCGGTGTGGACCGCATACTGCCCATGCCGTTTCTGATACCCTATGCCTTTGAAACAGCCGTACTGACCGGTCTGTTTTTCCCGGTCGCAGGCATGGTCCGCGATTACCGGCGTGAGGGGCGAGTACATCGCGCCTGGATTTATCGCACATTCGCCATTGTCGCGGTCATTCCGCTCTCGCATCTAATTGCTGGATCGGCATTGGGCGATGCGATCTATGCATTTGTTACGGCAGGCCATCCCGGCGCAGATGTGCGCGGCCTGGCATTCCCGCCGCCACCTCCGATACCCTGATAGGGGTTTCGCAGGGTCGGCAATCGTCTATGCTGGCCCGATGACAGTTCACCGCCTGATTTACCCCCTGATAGCGATATTGTTGACGTTGGTAGCGATCGTCTCGATCGTCAACCGCCAGACCGGCCCGGACATTGAATTGGTAGCCAATGCCAGCCTGAAAGGAATGCGCGAACAGAATCGGCTCACGACATTTGCGGCCAACTATTCTACGGTCGTCACTAGCGAACAGAAACGCTTTGGCCTGACCGCGCGCAAGACGCTGATCATGCAGGGGCTTGTGCGCTATGAAGTGGACATGACGAAGCTCGCGGCAAACGATGTCCGCTGGGACGCAAAAACCGGAACCCTCTTTGTGCGCATTCCCGATATCGAGGTGTCCAAACCGCAGATCGACCTCAAATCGATCCAGGAATATGATGCAGGCGGCATCCTGACAGCGTTGACCGATGCCGAGCGCCAGCTTGATGCTGCCAATCGCGCCAAGGGTGAAGCGGCACTTATTGAACAGGCCGAGGGGCCGGTGCCGATGCGGCTGGCGCGCGATGCAACGCGCCGGGCGATCATGCAGAATTTCGCCACACCGCTAAAAGCGGCAGGGATTAGCGCCAGGGTCGAAGCCAAATATGGCGACGAGCTGGTCGGGAAGGTCGATACACGCTGGGACTATTCGACGCCATTGGAAGAAATCATGCGTAAATAGTGCGCTGCTGCTTGCGAACCGAATGACAGCACCGATATAGCAGCCCTGCCTGTAGCGGGAGATACCGATGTCCGACGACCAGCCTGTCGATGGCGCGACGCGCGAACATATAGATGCGAATGCGAAGCTGCTGTTGCAGCAGGCAACCGCCCTGCTTGGCAAGGAGCTCTCGTTCGACCAGACCGGCGTTGAATGGCTCGACGGTTTTATCAGGCGACAGCGTGAGCGCGGCGATGCCAACGATGCTCTGATCGACGTTCTCGGCTGTTTTTATGGCGAATGTATCCGGCACAGCTATGGCGGGGTGTGGCGCTATGTTCATGGACAATTGGCAGTCCGCTTTTCCGAAGGGTCAGCGGCCTTTCCATTTACCCATATCATCAAACATATCGAGGATCAGGACGATGAGTTGGAAACGCTATCCGGCAAATTTGCCATGATCGGAGCGCTGATCAAATCCGGTCAGATCAAAGTCACCGCGCCTGGAGTATATCACTGATGAACGCACCTGCCACCCGCGAGAATTTCCAAGGCCTCGACCTGCTTGCCGAAATCAGTCGGCTGAAGCGCGAACGCAATGCCGTGATCCTTGCGCATTACTATCAGAAGCCTGAAATCCAGGACCTTGCTGACTTTGTCGGTGACAGCCTGGAACTGAGCAAGCGCGCGGCCGAGACCGACGCAGACGTCATCGCCTTTTGCGGGGTCAAATTCATGGCGGAAACCGCCAAGATTCTCTCTCCCCAGAAAACAGTCGTGCTGCCCGATCTGGCTGCTGGCTGCTCGCTTGAGGATGCGTGCCCCCCCGGAAAATTCAAGGCTTTTCGCGAAAAGCACCCTGACCATATCGCGCTGACCTACATCAACTGTTCGGCCGAGGTGAAGGCGCTCTCCGACATCATCGTCACCAGCAGCAGCGCGGAAACGATCCTCAGCCAAATTCCCAAGGAACAGAAAATCATCTTTGGCCCTGACCGCCATCTGGGCGGCTATCTGTCGCGCAAGTTCAACCGCGAGATGCTGCTCTGGCCCGGGGTCTGCATTGTGCATGAGGCGTTCAGCGAGACCGAGTTGCTCAAGCTGAAGGCCCAGCATCCCGGTGTCCCTGTCGCCGCACACCCCGAATGCCCGCCCCATATCATCGATCATGCCGACTATGTGGGCTCAACTAGCGGGATATTGCAGTTCGCAAAGACTCTAGAGGGTGACACACTGATTGTGGCGACCGAACCGCATATCATCCACCAGATGGAAAAGGCTGAGCCTACCAAGACGTTCATCGGCGCGCCGGGGGCCGATGGCAACTGCGCCTGCAACATCTGCCCCTATATGGCGCTCAACACGATGGAAAAGCTCTATCTTGCCTTGCGCGACCTGCAGCCGCAGATCGAACTGGATGAAGAGGTGCGGGTTGCTGCCAAACGCAGCCTCGACAGGATGCTTGAGATGGCAAGCGGCACCGTGGGCAGGGGCGATCTGGGGCAGGTGCGGTCCTAGAGTAGTCGCAAGCCAAGGTTGCATTGCAACGCATTCGTAAAATCGATTGCGCGGATTCGCCAACGCGCAAAAATCATTGTATAAATTTGCAAAATCCGGAGTCGCAGCGCGCCAACTTGCTTGGAGCCGGTGCGACTGCGGTTTAGCTGTTGACCAATATTCCAGGGGTGCGGGCAATCCGCATGGTGGAGCGAGGCTTGCTGCGACAAACGCAGCTTGGTTTGAGGAAGGTGGGTAAAATGGCTGAAAACTGGTTGGCGGATGTCCGCAAATATGATTCCGACGCCGATGAAGGCGTGGTCGGTGCAATCGTCAAATATTGCGGAGTGGCGCTGACCAAGCGCGACAGTTCGCTGGTCGCGATGTCCGACCCGGAAGAGCGCATGTTGGTGCGCGAAAATTACCTGAAAAAGAAACTTGCGCTGACCGACAGCGACGAAACACTCGACGCGGCAGTGCTTTCGGTCGGCGAGACGATGAAAGCCGACCGGACGAAGAACCGCGTTACTGTCTATTATCTGCTGGCACGCCATTTCGGTGTGCTGAATATTTTTGGCGGCGCTGCAGCATCGGCTTCGGCTGCAGGTCTGGCTGGCGCCGCAGCAATGGCGGGCGGCGCACTGGGTCTTGCCGCCATGCCCGCCGCCGCTGCCGACAAACCCGAGGCGGCACCCGTTACAGCAGCATCCAGTGCGTCGGCACCGGTGTCGACGGCGTCGGAGCATCCTGTAGGAGCGAATGCCGAAACGGGTGGATTTCTGGGCTTTGGCTGTACCGTCGCTGCGGCAGTTATCGGCGCGATCATTCTGGCTGCACTGCTTGCGTGGTGGGCAATGCGCGATCGCGAACCGCCTGTCGCCCCTGCTCCCGCCCCCGTACCGGTCGCGGCAGCACCTGTCGCTGCTCCTGCGCCGACAATCCCTGAGGGCGCTGGCGTGGTGGCGACCGAAGAGGCATCGAAGCCCAAACTGACGGTCTATTTCGACACCGGCAAGTCCGATGTGACCCCCGATTTTGCGGCGGCAGCAGCGGAGATCAAGGCCTATGTCGATGCCAATCCGGGAGTGAAGCTGGCGGTGTCCGGCTTCAACGATCCAACCGGCAACGCTGCCGCCAATGCGGAGCTTTCCAAGAACCGCGCGCAGGCGGTCGGCAAGGCGCTGGAAGGGCTTGGCATTCCGGCAACGGCTATCGAGCTTGTTAAACCTGAGGAAACCACCGATGCATCGGGCGACAATACCGCCGCCAGGCGTGTCGAGGTGACCGTACAGTAACTGCGAAATCCTGGGGTGAACCGGGTGGGGCGGGGCCATTGGCTCCGCCCTTTTTGCTTTCCACCGCTGCCCAAATGCGATTAGATTTGGGCATGACATTTACCCTGCCCTACTTCGACCTCGACGCCTTTATACAAACAACGCTGGCGGAGGATTTGGGGCCGACGGGCCGCGATGTGACGTCGGAAAGCGTGATTCCCGCCGATCTGCGCTTTTCAGGTGTCATGGACAGCCGCGATGATATTGTGGTCGCAGGCTTGCCGATCGCGGCGGCATTTTTCCGGCATCTTGATCCCGATATCCAGATCGAGGAACTCGCCGCGGACGGCGATAGCGTTGCAGCAGGCGCAGACCTGATGCGACTGTCGGGCAAGGCGCGTGCAATGCTGACCGCCGAGCGCTCCGCACTCAACACCGTGCAGCATCTGTCGGGCATTGCAACGATGACGCGGGCCTATGTGCAGGCGATTGCAGGGACAGGCTGCACGCTGCTCGATACCCGCAAGACCATACCCGGCCTGCGCGTCCTCGAAAAATATGCAACGCGGATGGGGGGCGCAACCAACCATCGCATGGGACTATGGGACGCCGCGATGATCAAGGACAACCATGTCGCGGTCGCTGGCAATGTTGCAGAAGCGGTGCGCCGGGCGCGCGATGCGGGTGTCGAGCGCATCATTTTGGAAGTGGACCGGCTGGATCAGATCGAACCCGGCCTCGCAGCAGGCGCGAGCCATTTGCTGCTCGACAATATGGACGTCGCCGAACTGACCGAAGCGGTCAGGCTGGTTGCGGGCCGCGTGCCCACGGAAGCGTCGGGCGGCGTGACGTTGGAAACGATCCGCGCCAAGGCCGAAACCGGGGTCACCTATATTTCGGTCGGGCGACTGACCCAAAGCGCGCCTGCGGCGGACATCGGGCTGGATTTCGATGTGGTTTAGGTTGGTTGGCACTACGCTGCTCGCCGCGCTGCTCGCAACCTCCTCCGCCTACCAACCGGCAACTGCGCAGGCCTGGCAGTGCAAGGCTCCGGCCAATCTGTCGCGCCCGGCGGTGGAGCTGCCACCGCGCGATGAAATCCGCCGAACCCCCGTCGCGCGCTACACGCTGGCGCTCAGCTGGAGCCCCGAATATTGCCGCGCCAACGACAAACGCGCCGGAACCGCGCTGCAATGCAATGGGCGAATCGGTGATTTCGGCTTCATCCTGCATGGACTGTGGCCCGAGGCAAAAGGCCCAGATTATCCAATGTGGTGCCGCAAGACGGGGCAACTTTCGCGCAAGGTCGTTGCCGACAATATCTGCATGACCCCGTCGGTGCAGCTGTTGCAGCATCAATGGGCAAAACACGGCACCTGCATGACGCGCAAACCCGAAACCTATTTCGGCGCGGCGAAGCTGCTGTTCGAAGCAATTGAATTTCCCGACATGGATCGGCTCTCGCGGCAGGGAGACAGAGACGGCGAAGCCCGACTGACCGCAGCAGGCCTCGCAGAGGCATTCGCGACCTATAATGAGGGACTTCCGGCCAATGCGGTCAAAGTGAAGACCAACGAGCGCAGCTGGCTTCAGGAAGTGCGCATCTGCCTCGACAAGCGCTTCAGGCCCATGCCCTGCCCCGGCTCCATGCGCGGCGCGCCTGGTAAGGCGGAGGTGAAAATCTGGCGGGGTGGGTGAGCGAGATGCGCGATGCGGCATTAAATTGACAAGATTGTCGCTTGACGTGGGGGGCACTGTCCACTTTGTCAATTTAGCGCCATAGTAAGCGCGAGACTTGGCGCAAATTTGAGCAGCGGGCAGGCCCTCTTAGCTCATAGGGCGATTAGCGATATGCTGGGCGAGGTTCGCAGGAAAAATCCTACATTGCAAGACCCGCATTGCATCGGAATTGATGACCTTAGGGGCCAAGGGATAGAGCGCCCCCCCCACATGCAGGTTCTCAAACCTATCCCTCAATCACCCGCGTTCCGGGATGGTGCTTGTCGAGATGCTTTTTGATAATGCGCAAATTCTTGCTGTTCGATTTCCAGACAAAATCAAATGCATCGCCGACCAGCGGGATCGCGCCCAGCGCGGTGTCCACGCCGACATTGGCGGTCATGCGCATCAGCTGCCATTTTGACATGCCCAGATTGCGCGCTTCCCACACCATATAAGCGCCCATGGCTGCGGTGACGAGGTCGCCGACCACGGGGACCAGCCCGACGATCGAGTCGAGGCCAACCGGCACATTCGTGCCCGGAATTTTGAAGCTGCGCTCAAGCAACATTTCCAGCGCCTCGACGCGCTGACGCACCGCATGTGGCTCTTTCGAGATCGCGGGCAGCGACTTTGCCATTTGTTCAAACTGCTCTGGCGAAATGGGCATGCGGCACTCCTTTTATCTTATGTCGGATCGCGCCCCAGATATTGCAAGGGATGGAGGCCGCGCGGGTTGGAGGCGAAACCTTTCAGCCCGTTGCGCGGCAGCGTCCAGCGCACCGGGTTGCCGAGCGGGATGAAGCTGCGCAATTGCTGCAGCTTGATTTCCGCTTCGCCCAGCAATTGCATCCGTTCATCGCGATCATTTGTCCGCTGCGCCTGCAGCAGCAGCATATCGGCCTCGAGGCTGCAGATGCTGGTCATTTCGCACGACAATTGTTCGATATACCAGGCGGGTGAGGACATGTCGGCAACCTGATCGATCAGACGCATGTCGGCGGGCTGGTTGTAGGTTACGCGCTCTGCATCAAGGCCGATGGCGGCGAAGTCGCTTTTGAGCCGGGCAAACAGCATCCGCGCGCCCGGCCCGCGCGGCATCGCAATGCGCAAGGGGCGCACCGGGCCGTTCGCTCCCTCCCAATTGGCGATCACCGCCCGCGCCTCTGCCTGTCGCTGATCGATGCGCAGCGATGCCCATTGCGGCCGCGCAATGTCGATGCGGTTGGGCAAGGTTTCGGGCGCAAGCGTCAGCATTTCCTTCCACGCTGTGACGTTGAAATCCGAAATCATCCGTGGCCGGTCGATGGCCTTGGCGATCGCCTCACGGTTTGTCGGGTCAGACAGGAACGGCCCGCTTGCGACGAACAGCAATCCGAACATGCCGGGCGCTGCGTCAAAAACAGCCGCCTCGTTCCGCTCGGTCGCGGCGAGATAGGGGAGTGTTTCGAACCGCCCCTCCAGCACCAGGTCGCTCTGTCCCTCGGCAAAGCGGGCAAGTGCGGTGGGGGCATCGCGCGCGGCGAGCGCAACGCTCCTGCCGTCGAGAAGGATCTTTGCCCCCGGCTCGGCCGCCTGATCCTCGACGCGCCACGACAAAAGCATCCGGTCGCCCTGCTTGCGCGCCATCATCGGGCCGGAACCCACGCCCCGGCGCAAGAGGCCGAATTCTGGTTGGGCAAGGATTTCCAGCAAATTGGGCATCGGCGCCTTTAGCCGGATTTCGACCACCTTACCCGTCATCGGCACGACCTGATCGATGATCGCAAGCTCGCTGGCAAAGCGCCCGTTACGCAATTCGGCGATACGCCGATTGAGCGCGGCGGCCACCTCGTCCGACGCAACCTCCTTGCCATCGTTCCAGCGCGTCTTCTGCAGGCGGAAAATGTAGCTCAGCCCATCGTCGGTAGTGATCCAGCGCGCGGCAAGCGCGGGCACTACCGCGCCCTCCAGATTGAAGCCGACAAGGCCCTGCGCGGTTGCTTTGCGCAAATAGGCCGACGCCGGAGACAGTGGCATTTGGGTGACCGTCAACTGGCGCGGCTGGCTTTCGATGACATCGACGCGCAGCCGGTCATTATCGATGCTGGGGCCGCAGGCAGCAAGCAGCAGGGCCGACAGGGCGATCAGCCGCTTCATCGCCGCCTTATGCCCAAAGTGCGGCTGGGATGGATATGGCCAGCATTGTCGAGCCAGCCGGTGACGTGCGGCTGCACCAGCGCGCGCGAGCTATAATGGTAGAGCGGCAGGATCGGCATGTCGGCGAGCAATATTGCCTCGGCAGTCTGCATTTTCATGTCGCGCGCTTTAGGATCAGGCTCGGCAAGCGCGGCATCGAGTGCGGCATCATAGGCAGGATTGGCATAGCCCGAATAATTTTGCGCGCCGGCATCGCTGCGGTGGACGGCTAGAAAATTTTCGGGCGCGGGCAGATCTGCGATCCAGCCGGAGCGGGCAAATTCAAAATCGGCGCGTTTCAAGCTGTCGAAATGCAGGCTGGATTCGCTGTTGAGCAGCTTTGCCTCCACACCAATCTCGCGCCACATCGTCGCCATGGCAACCGCTGCGCGGCGATGTTCGGTCGAGCTGTTAAAGCGGATTTCGAAGCGTAATGGGCGGCGCATGTCATAGCCCGCCTCGCGCAGCAAGCGCCGTGCCTCGGCCAGCCGGGCTGCGCGCGGTGCGCTATCGAGCCCCGTTCTGGCCCCCTGCCCACCCCCCAGCCCCGGCGGCAGCAATCCCCAAGCGGGCGCGTTGCCGGCATCGACCATCTTGTCGGCGATCCATTCGCGATCAACCGCCAACGCCAGCGCCCGCCTGACGCGGACATCATTAAAGGGCGGCTTTCGTGTGTTGAAGGCGAAATAATAGGTGCCGAGGAACGGCACGCTGCGCACAAGCTGCGGATAATTTTGCTTGAGCCAGTGATGCCGTGCGGGCGGATAATCGCTGCCGATGTCGGCACCACCCGCCAGCATCAGTCGCATCGCCGCGTTCATATTGTCCATCGGCCGCCAAATGAGGCGCGGCGTGACAGGCTTGCCGCCGTGCCAGCGTGGATTGGCCTCCAGCGTCAGTTGCTGGTTCAATTTCCAGTCTGTCAGGCGATAGGCCCCGCTGGTGACCAAAGGACGATCAGCCGACCATTTCTCCCCCAGCGGCGCAATGCGGTGAAATGGCAGCGCGGCCATCGCCGGATGCGCAAGCAATGCGGGAAGCTGCGGGAAGGGATTTTTGAGGCGGACGAGGACATTGCGGTCGTCGGGCGTATCGATCGTGTCGATGACAGCGAAAAGCGCGCCGTGCGGCGATCCGCTATTTTCATCGCGAATGCGCGCCAAGGCGGCTGGAAAAACCCGCGCAGTCAATGGCGTCCCGTCTGAAAATTGCAGGCCGCTGCGCAAGGTAAAGGTCCATTGCTTGCCATCGGCGCTCACCGTCCAGCGCTCGGCCAGTCCCGCCTCGGGTTGTCCGGCGGCGTTGAAACGGGTCAGCCCTTCAAATTGGTCGGCGGCAACACGCGTCGAGGCAAGATCGGAAACCATTTGCGGGTCGAGCCCGCGTGAGTCTGAATCGCTCAGGCGGACCAGCGCCCCGTCATTGGCGCTTCCTTCGGGTGCTGCGCTGGGAGCACACGCCGCAAGTAAGGAAACCAGCAGGAATAGCAGCGCGCGCATAGCCTATGGTTAGGCCCAATCCGCTGCGCTCGCAAGGCAGAGCAAATCTAATGGTGCGGACGGCGGGACTTGAACCCGCATGCCCAAAGGGCGACAGATTTTAAGTGGGACGAGACTACCGTAAGTCTCTGTAACATATACCATAATTTTCTCTTAGTCAAGTACTGTGTAAGGTTTTGTGTAAGTTTTTGGCCTCAATCAATGCAAATAGTGATCACTTGGACTGCGTTCACCTTCCTTTAATTG
>ERZ1066122.1803-NODE-1803-length-15852-cov-7.612711_pt1 | contig 15852 bp, 25 predicted proteins | sample MGYA00382769_ERZ1066122 | MGnify/ENA primary metagenome ERZ1066122 (study PRJEB33369, sample SAMEA5778352) | biofilm metagenome | biome: Industrial cooling water; feature: Water cooling tower basin; material: Biofilm | place: United Arab Emirates | collected...
CCGCCACACTGAGCGGTGCTAGTGCTTCTTTTATATCCGCTAACAGTGTCACGGTGGGGGTCATTATCTATCCGCATCCACACGGCCTTCTGCCGTTGACTTTTTTTCAGCCTGTTCGTAAGACTCATCAACGAAGATACCGCTATCAATGTAGGTTTGAACTTCGTCGGTGACTTCGATTGACTTGTAAGACTCGGAGCTAAGTCCGAACCTCGAAAAGCCAGCGTGGTCGGGATGAACTTTTAGTTTTTTCTTAGCCATTGCTTACCTGCTTTCTGTTAGAGTGGGGAGATGGAGGTTAGAATATGAAAGAGCCAGAACCCATCAGCAGAGTGACAGGTGAAATGACCATCACGCTCACCGGAGAAATGAAAGAACTTTTTCTCGAGCGTGAATGGGAGTTTGGTAAAAAAGTGTCCGCCATGTATCCGCAAGTCTGCCTTATGTATGGGGGGACTGAAAAGACGGAAGAAAGCGTCACCCTTAAATTATCCAGCCTGAACATATGTGACCCTTACACGGGAATACCCTACACGAGCGTTGCCGAGTATGTTAAAAAAGCCTTGGGTGAGCCTGAGCAGTTTGTTTCTACCCTGAACGAACCTGCCGCTTCAACTCCTCAACCGCCAAACGCCCGTTAGGTCTAGGCTCGAGGATGCGTCCGTTTTTGTTGTAGCCTTTTTCGAGCACATCATAATTCACTGCCACCTGGATAGCGTCGGGCGTTTCTTTAAGTCCGTCTTCTATCCTGGAAAGTAGCTCGAGCGTTTCTGGTGCTGGCGGTTCTCCTGGAGCAGAGCGTCTTTCCCCGTAACGGTTCAAGGCTTGACCACCCCTCGGGGCGTTTGCGTGTTGACTTGCCGCTATCTCTTGCAACTGCTCGGCGCGTTTAAGTGTCTGCTCGTGGACTTTGCGCCTGATGAGGTTGAGGGCTGACTGGTTCATAGCTCCTCCACCAACACCTCAGTATGACCCTGCCAAGGTCTAACCGAGCGCACAATGTAAATAGCCTCACCAACGCGCACACGGCTCTCTGGCATAGCTCCAAACTCCTCCGAGTATATTTGCTTCGTATTGACTTTCCCAAGCATTCCTGCGCGTTGTAGAGCTTGTGTGGATGCGGGTTGGATGTTGCCTCTTACAGAAGTGATAACGGTTGGATTTGTCCAGCTTTCGATTTGTCTACCGTCTTCGTTGGGATCGTCAATCATGGTTGGCTTAATGAGTTCAATGGTGACGCTTGGGAATCCCGCCGTTTCAAGTTCGTCCAACACCTCAGCGATAAGTGTCATTTGAAACCACCTCCGTCAACACCGCACCACCTGGCACACCTTCATGAATTGGCTCGAGCAGACCGTTAGTAAGTCTCGCCCAAGGGTTGTAAAGTTCTAAAAACCATTGGTAGCCCTTGGGATCACGTGACACGCTCACACCGCCAGCACTCACGCTTGTCGCTTGAGATTTCAAACGGTACACCAAAGCCCTATAAGCACGTGCGTACACGTAAGCCCTGATGATGGCTAGCTGTTCGGCTGTGGGTGTGTCATCAATCTCAAGCCCTAGTGCATTCCTCGCAAAGTCAATCCAGACAACTGCAAGCGTAGTCAAATTCATGTTGCCAAACCACGCTTGCTCCAACTCACCGCCATTTTCGAGTAAAAATTCCTCTGGGGTGGGCATAATTATTTCTTATCTGACTTTGTGGCCTTGGCTAGCTCTGACTCGAGTTCTTTGATTCGCGCTTGGAGGGTGGCAGTGTCTTCGCTCGTATCAGCGTCTTTAAGTTTCAATACTTTTGCTTTTTTTGCGTCCACTAAGGCTTGCACGTCAGCGTCACTCATTTCGACGTTGACTTTATCGCCCTTCTTCGCACTGCCCGTCACGTATCCGTCCTCAAGGACTTCTAAATAATGTTTTGCCATGATTCATTCTCCCTTAGAGCTATGCGCCCTGGACTCTTATCGCTGCGGCGGTGTCTATCACCTTCGCGCCTAGTGCAATGCCATACTTAAACGCCAACGTGTGATTCTCAAAGCTGCCTTCACCCTGATTGTCTTGCACGTTAGGTAGTTTGGTGTAAATCTTCGCGCCGCCTTGGAAGCCCTCGAGGAAAGCAACTTCAAACCAATTCGAGTTTCTATCAAACGCGAACCAGTCACGCTGCGAGATGCCGGCGCGTGAAAGGGCTTCGTCTAAGTGCGGCTCACCGTGAATCGTGAACGCACCTTGAATAGGGTTGATTGCGCCACCGTGGAAGTTGGTGAACTGTGTGCCCAGCGCGATTAACACAGCATCTTCGTCAGAGAGTGAGAAGATTAAATCTGTTAGTCTCCTGCCGTAACGAATCGTCTTGCCATCAGCGTCCGTGAACGTGCGCTTGCTGAACGCTGTACGGGCGTTGGATAGTGTCGTGATGCTCGGCGCACCTGTGGTCACGCCTGACTCGACAGAGCGGGATATACCTGAAATAAGCGCGGCTAGAATGACTTGCGCTTCTGTTCTAGCCGCGCCGCGTCCAAAGCCCGCCATTGTTGCGTTCAGGAATTGCACTCTATCCGCCAACCACATCTCCCACGTATAAGCAAATGCCCTTTCATAGTTAGCGATTCTGTAACCGTCCTCAGTCTCACTGATGGTTGCGTATTGCACGTCTGTGCCTTCGGGTCTGAGTCTGAGTTCAGGGGGTTCAGACAAGCGCAAACCACGTAAGGGTTCAAAACTGTCAACGGTTCTAGTCGTGACACCGCCCCACGTGCGCCAGGTTGACTGCTGACCTTCATACTGCTGTCTGAGGCTGCGTAGTCTCAGCGAAGAAAGTGCAAGGGGTAAGTCGGCTGTGGTGTGAGTCTCGAGCAGTCCTGCTTTTTTCTGCACTTTCAGGACTTCGTGTAACTCACCGATGAGTGAGTCGCTGATGTCAAGAGCACGTTGCTCTGACTTCGCCACGCTTGCTTCTTTGTCCAGTGCCTCGCCGTAGTAGCCTCTATAAAAAGACTCCATTGCGCCCTCTGCAATAGTGGCATAGGTCAAAGACATGGCCAAGCCTTGCGGGATTAACCCTCTGGCCTCGAGTAACTCGTGTTTTCTGTGAATGTTTTTGCTCATGTCATGCTCCTTAGGCGGGGATCGGCCAGAATGGGAATTTGCCCACTTCGATCACTGCGTTAGCTGAGGGGGAATCTTGAAGCGCGTAGCCGATGGGCGTACCCGTGTCAACGAGGTCATACGTGCCTGAGCCGTTTTTATAAACGATGTCACCCAAATCCGCGTCACCTGTAACGGCGTAGTAAACACTGAGGCTGATGCCCGTAAGCTCTACGGACGCTTGCCCGTCTGCCAAACCTTGCGGCAGGTTGTTGTCTAAATCGCTTAGGAGTGCGGTTGTCACTCGGTTGGTCAAGGCAGTGCCACGCAAGCCTTGGTCACCAATCTCAACGTCATCCCCTGCGACTGTGCCAACGGGAACGGCGGCGGCGATGACAAGGTAAGCGTTTCTGGTTCTTGCTAAATTTTTCATGAGTTCTCCTTAGTTCAGCCCTGCCATGCGGCGCGCTTCTTTGACAAGATTCTCTTTCTCGGGGGCTGGCTTGCTCTCTGTTTTCGCTGCGGGGATGTCTGGAGTGTTTCTTGCTGACACTTCACGTGTTCCCACAAGAGCTTTACGCTCCTCAATCATCTCCGCAATTTCTTGCTGTGCGGCTTCGTCACTCTCGGCGTTTAGTACGGCGTTCTCGAGTTGCTTTCTAAACCGTGCGTCTAAATCAATCTCGCCACTCTTGCCAAGCTCTGGCAATTTTGCATCTGCTAATGCGCTCGTGACAAAAGAAAGACGTACGGTTTTTGTTTTGTCAGCTTTGAGTGTTTTGTTTTCAGTCTCGAGGGCGATGATGCGTGTTTCAAGTGCTTGCATTTCCTTGCTGTTGTCTGCGGGTTGCGGCTTCTCTTTATCCACTTCCGCTTTTGCTTCTGCAAGTAACCTCGCATATGCAAGCGGGTCTTTTGCTTTGAGTTCTTCTAGTGTCATTCGTTGCCAACTTTCTCGTGCGAGTTGCCCGTAAACATTTGAGGGATCACTCACCACGTCAATACTGAAAAGGCGGTAATCGTCTTGGATCACACCTATAACTTGGTCGGGGTTGGTCGCGCCTTGGATAACTTCTTTGGCCTTGAGAAACTTCTGTGTGCCTGAACCGTTGGTGCTGAGTCCTAGAGCGACTTTCGCGTCTGCCAATGCTTGAAGCTCTTGCCCTGCCGTCGTGCCAACAATGACACCCTCGACTTTGAAGTCATCTCCGTCAAGCTCAAACTTTTCCCACTTGATGGCAATGTTTTTTACCTTGCCTTTGGCTGGTTCGCTCCAAGGGTCGGGGTGGTCTAGCAGACCGTTCATTCTTCCCGCTTGCAAATCCGCTTGGGCTTCCTCGATTGCCTTTTGATAGACTTCCCTCGAGTAATACCTTTCGTTGCGGTTAACGATGTTCGCTTTAGCTGCAACACCTTTCACGACGGTCTGTTTTTGCCCACCCGCCAGCTCTCTTAATTCCAAAGAAAAACCCGTTACGATTTCTCGTAACGGGTTAGCTCTAATCGGTAGAGCGTTCTCCATTATTCGTTTCATGTGTCCTCCATTTCGTCATTTTCAGGTTCGTCTTCGGGTTGATTTGCCATGAGTTCTTTCTCGAGCGCATAGTCAACGCCGAGCTTTCCTGAGATGGTCGTGTCACTGATAAGTTTTCTGCTGAGCAAGAGATTGATTTTTGCAATCATCTCACCCGTTGTCTCTGAGTCAATCTTTGGGAAGTTCCAGGGGAAGTACAAGTTATCGGCTAACACGTTATTTCCTGTCTTCGCTATGTCACCGCCAGGGAGAACTTTCGTGGTGCGCACCCTGTAACGCTTAGAAACCCCATTACGCCGTTTCAACTCGAGTCGCATGGTTTTATCCAGCCAGCTTCTTACTGCGCTCTGGTGACGTTTTAGCGCGTTGCTGATGGGTGTATTTTGGTTCTCTGCTGTGGTTCTAGTGACTTCACCCGTAAAACCTAGAAAATGTTCGGGCATGTTGAGGGCAACACAAACGAGCAGATAAAGCAAACGAGCGTCCTGGGACGCTTCACTTGCTGATGTCTTGGGTGCGAATAGTTCAAACTCTTCTGCTTCACCCGTTATGGGGTCTTTGCCTATCGTCACAATTTTGTTATTGCCCGGCATCTTGCCAAACTCTGACGCATTTTTTTTCTTCTCCGCAAACGCCGCGTCAGGGGCTTTGGAGTAAATGAACGTTTTATAAATGCCATTTAACCTTGTAGCGATTTTATTGATCTTGAGTCTGTCATTTATAAAGTCAATGTAGGCTAACGCTGCAGGGACTGCTTGCATGATAACAGGCCACCCTCTAGGGTCATTCCAGAGGGCTTTGTGTGCCGTCCAGACAAATTCATCAGTAGTACGTGTGACCTTTGCATTATTGCTGCCGTTTGTTTCAATGGTGTCTATGACATCAGGTAGACCGTCCACCATGTTAAACTTGATCTCATTCTCGACAGGATAAAAACCAACCCTTGCAGCACTCTGACTCGAGGCTCGGTTTCGTGAGTTCTTAACAGGGAATAACGTCAAATTCTCACCGTCAATTAAATACTCATAAAACCACCTTGATATTTTTTCCTCGAGATTGTTAATAGCGTAAAACTCTTCAAGCTGGTCATATGCCCTCGTGTCAGACATCTCACCATAACTAATGCCTTCACCAATCACATAACCGTGAATGACTTCGATTGCGCCGCTCACTACGGGGTTGGTTAGGAAGGCGTATCTAGCCCATGAACGCTCTATGTTTCTCTGTGGGGCGTTTGGGAGGATTGCGAGTGTGTTTGAGAGCGGTGTGCCTAAGTTGCCGTTTTCAATCCAACCCCCACCGGGCATAACGCGCTCTTGGACGGGGATAGGTTCGCCGTATCTGTCTAGTATCATCATGTCTCTACGAATCCTCCTCCCAGGTAGGCAAGTGCTTCACCAAAGTCAACGTGCATAACTAAGTACCTCAAAGCATCTAAGCCGTGATTGTCTTTGTCAATCGGCTTTTCTTTCTTGTTCGTTTTCCCTGCCGCGTCTTTCGCGTAGGTGTAAACACTAAACTCGTCAAGCGTTGATAACGGCGGCCTCGAGCCTTCTGCTTGTAACAGGTTTTCATCTGCGGCAATGAGCATATTTCTTAAAAACATCAGTCTTGGTTTGCCATCGGCTTGCACCCTCAGCCTTGCTCGTACCGCGTCGATACCAGCTTCAATATCCTTTTTTGCTGCTAGCGTGTTTATGCTTGGCTTTAGATGCCGCTCGAGTGTCGCCCTGTCTTCTGCGTCGTGGTCGCAGACTGTTTCGCCTGACTCGGGGTAGCTGTTAATAACTTTCGCGTGGTCTTCGACTATCATTCTCGTTTTGTATTGCTCTCTAAACACATACAGCCTACCGTCATAGTCTTCACCCGCCCACAGACAGACAAAGGGATTGGTGTAACCAAAGTCTATTGCTCTGTAAATCGTTCTTAGTTCTGGCAGTGTGTCAACGATGTGAACGTCAGGGTTAAAGTCATCCTCGTACACTGTGCCTTCCGCTGCAACCCACAAGCCTTTTCTAAGTCTGAGATAACGGACACCTGTCAAGTTATCCAGCACCGCCATTGATCTAATGCCCTGCTCCGTTATCTCTCCCGTTTGTTGGTCGTAAAGTACGGGATTATCTTCGTGCCTCGAGTCAATCTTGACGAGCTTGTTATGTTTCGCCCTGTCGAGTATCCAGTGTGAAGGCGGGCCGGGGTTACAGTCACCGCCTAGCCAGGGGGTTAGTCCTGCCTTCTGTGCGTTCCCTGCACGTCCTGTCGTGCGTGAGGCTAACGTTTCCCAATCCTCGAGTCCTAACTCCTCAGCTTGATTCACAAAAGCGTAATCAAGTTCGCCTGAAAGAATGCTGCTCGGGTCGTCCATCCCCACGATGTAAACTCTTGCACCGTTTGGGTAGGTGTACCACTGCGCCTTCTCACCACCGTAAGGCTCAACGTTGTCGCTCGAGTGAAGGATTTTATTCTGCCATGTCTGCATGACTGTCGCGTACATGCTCTGCTTGACTTTACGCACGAGCACCGCTTTTGCGTTGGGGGTCGCCTTGCAATACCTGTGTAGCTTGTGCAAGCCCGTGTACGTCTTTCCTGTTTCGGCTGGACCCGCCAGAATGGACTCGGGCGCAATAAGGTTCGAGTAATCTTCGTTGCGTCCGTAGAAAACGGGGTTAGGTTGTGCATTAGTTGAGGGTTGCGGGGTCTCTCTCCTCGCCTTCCTCAAGGCTCTCAATAAGTCTTGACTGCTCCTCGGGTGAAAGTCGTTTCCATGCATCAATGATTCCTTCCACACTGTGTTCTACTACTACCTTCTCGACGTAGCCTCTATATCTCATTCGTGTCTTCATGTAAAAGATCATGGCGGTGAGGTTGGGAGGTATCCCCTCCGATTTGTTGCCAAGACATGACTTTAGAAACTCGTTTTCGATGGCATCATCCAGCGTCAATCTGGCCTCGTTGACCACCTCTTGCAGCTTGGGTTCGTTTTTGACCATCTTGTTTACTGCGGCCCTCGTCACACCCATCTTTTTACCCGCAACGGTGAGGTTCCCGCTACTCTCGAGGATGGCTTTTTGGTATCTATCGAATGTTACTTTTTTCATAACGTCAACTTTCGTAAACCTTCTCACTCCAAACGTTTCGCCTTTTGCCCCGTGTAGTTCTCCCAACGCTCAATAATCACGTCAATGTATAAAGGCTCGAGTTCCATCACGTAACAACTTCGGTTGGTCTTCTCACAGGCAATGAGGGTTGTACCCGTACCGCCAAACGAATCGCCAATTATTGAATTATCAACAGTAAAGCTAGTTAAGGCCCACTCAGCAAAGTGAACGGGGAACGTAGCGGCATGAAGTGAGGAATAAGGGTTTCCACTATTCACGGGGGAGGTGTAAACATTGTTCACCGTTCCCTTAAAATCTGCGCTCGGAATTGACCTAGTGGGAAATTCTTGGGGAGACAAAAAATAAATAAACTCGAACTGGGAAGTCATTACATTGCTAGCCGTAGCAGGTGCCGGGTTAGTTTTGTTCCAAATCGCAACATCAATAAAATGATGCTTAAACGTTGCTAGGTAATCAATTAAGGCTATTTTATTTCCTGCCAACTGTTGAAGGTTGACGGCCAACACCTTGCAATGATTCAGCCAGGTACGCGAAAACGAAACGAGTAAATCAAAATAGTCTTTCTGAGTTTTATTATCATCATAGTTTTTATATTTGCTGTCCTCGAAATGGGAGTTATTTAAAAGGGCCGCACTCTTACCTACGTTATAGGGTGGACTCGTAAAAACCATGTCAGCTTTCACCCCACCCATTAGCCGCTCAACGTTCTCAGCCTTCGTGCTATCCCCACACATGAGCCTGTGCCTTCCAAGCTGGTACATCTCGCCTAACTTCGCCCTGGCTACCTTGGGGGCTTCTGGCACGTCATCTTCATCAGTCAGACCACCTGTGAACGTGGGTGCAGCACTCGAGAGTAAATCATCTATCTCACTCTCATCCCAATACAGACTAAGGTCAACGCTATCCCCTAGTTCGAGCAACACATCGCTATCCCACTCGAGGTTAAGTTCGCTCGTGCGGTTGTCTGCTATGGCCAACTCTCTCCCCTTGCTCGAGTCAATGTCAACATCATTTCTCTTGACTGCCACGAGTTGAGTGCCGTCAGTCTCGACTACGATTACATTCTCAATACCTAGCTCTAAAGCAGTTTTTACGCTGTGGTTGCCAGCTATCACCCTGTTGTTTTTATCAAGCAAAATAGAGCGGCCAGCCCCTAAATTCTTAAAGCTCTGAACGAGGGCTTTTTTCCCTCGTTCAGTACCCTTGTTCAAGTTTTTGTTATCAAGAATTACGCCGTTTAAGTTTTTCGTTTCTACATTGTTCATGGTGCTTTCTAATCCCCGCTAACTGTGACTCTGGCATCTTTTTCAGCACGTCGTAACGATGCCTTTGGTTCTGCGATTTCGTCACCCATTCCAAGTTTTTATAGTGGTTGTTAGTTTTTACGCCATCCTTATGATTTACTTCATGCCCTGGCGGTGGCTCACCTAAGAAGGCAAAGGCTACAAGACGTGACACAAGATGATGTTTATTATGCGCCAGACAAACAACTAAGTAGCCGTTATAGATAAATTTTTGTTTTTTGATTCGTCCTTTGCGCGGGTAATTTATCTCTTTACCCCACGCGCCCTTAAAGGTTTGTATGAAGTCTAAACTTCTAACTCGCCCGTGACTTGACACCTGATACTGACCCTCGAAGCCTTTAATGTCACGCCACACTTCGGTTTCATCTGATATAACTACGGTAGTCATTTCAGCCTCCTTACAGGTTGAATTGATTAGGTGTAGCATCGTGTTCTAGCACCTTGCTACCTCGCCTAATTTTAACATAATTACCAATAAAAAAACGCCCGAGTGTCTCTGACCACTCGGGCGTTAGCCTAAAACGTTTTTTGGGAGGAAGAGAGTGAAACCGTCTAGCTATGCCCACGTCAGAGCGTGGGTGTAGCATAGGAGTGCTACCAAAAATGGGGGTTAATACTTAGGGTCGTTGAACCAGTAAGTAGGCTTTAGTGGTTTGGGTTTCTTCTTTAGCTGCTGGTTAGTATGTGCGTGTGACCAACCGAGGTTGTAGGCTTTATACGCTTCACCCGTGTGCTTAATGTATATTCCCCAGGGTGAATAGGGTAAGCCTTCGTCAATAACTCCGTCCTGAAACGCTTTTTCTAGCTCGTCTTTTTTGTCAGGATGAAGTCTTTTAAGTTCTAAAAAGGCTTGCAACGGCTTGAGGTTCATACCTCACCCCTTGTAAATTTTATGTTTTTTTGGGTTGTATTGCTGAGAATACACTTGACAATAGGGCAAAAATGTACAAATGTCAAGTATTTACCCCTAAAGCCATGTCTCCAACCTCATCCCATGCCAAGTCTTTTCCTGTTGGTCTGTCGGGATAGAACAAGCCGCAAGCGTCCAGAAGCATTTGCAAGAGTACGTGGTGTTCGTAGGTGTAGCCGTGTTCGGTGTAAATCTTATATTCGCCCCTGTGCTCCCTGTACGGTGCTCTAGGGCTTCGCAGAATAAAGCCTAGTATGCACTGATGCTGACATTTAGGCTGCACGAGTTGATCTAGATATTTTCCCTCTTGCCCTTCCTCGATGCCGAGGATGAGCAGATTCAAACGCTTTTGAAAGTCCATCTCCTCTTCATTGGTTAAGTAGGGGTTTGCGTGGTTCGGGCAGACGCTCTGAGTCTCATTCACAAAGGGATGCAATACTCGGCGGTAGCTTTGCAGGTTAAGAATCATTTTTAGGGGTGGGATGGGAATATCACCGACTGGTGAGGGGCATGGTTTACGTCTTGGGTCATGGTTGATAACGACTTCTAACTTGTGGGTGCTTGGTCTTGGCTCTCGGTAGCCTAAGTCCGTCGTGTCGTCCTCGGCGGCGGGTCTATAAACAGGTTGCCAGTTGTTTGGGTTTCGTAGTCTCTCGGCTAACTCATTTGCGTAGTACCTACGCAGATGAGTGATGATTTTTTCTTGGTTGCTCACTTTCCCTCCACGTGATAACTTGGGGGTGTCTCCCCGGACACCTCCCAACGGGAGGTTTCTTTATCTAGGGTTCACGTAAACGGGAAGAATCAAAAAGTGTTGCCCGTCAGCGATTAGCTCAAGTAGCTTCTGCTCGGCTTCATCAAACGTTTGATAAAGCACGTCGTTTGTTAAAAGTGTCAGCTTGTAAATGCGCGCTGATTGGACATCGCCCGTAAAGCTAAAAATTTTATAGTACCGCTTCATCCCTTTTCCTCCACCAACACCTTAATGCGCTCGTCAATGATTTTTTCTAGTGCGGCGTGAATCTTTTGGCTGTAATCGTCATATTCGTCTTTTACCCTTAATACGTCCAAAACTCGCTGGCTGATGACGGCTTGTAAGCCCATGCCGTGTAGCCACTTTCTACACTTTTCGTCAATAAGTTTACTGATGTGCTCGAGGTCTTGATTGTTCACGCTTCCTCCCTTTTCAGCATCGCCTTGGCTGCTGCTGTTGCGTCTTCTGCGTTGAAATAAACAAGCCCGAGCGTTAATAGCTCTTGCAAATATCTCGAGTGTGATTGCCACGTGTAGCGCATCGGCTCACCAGGGTTAGATATGTGAGACACAAAAACCTGTGTGCCCTCTGCTGGTTCTTCTGTCTCAGCCTTCGGGATTTCCACACGTGCGGTGTAGTGGGTTTTGGGCTTGAGGCGATATTCACCATATTCGAGCCACTCTAGTTCAGGGTCATCTATCCACCAACCTCCCATCGTTTTTGTCTGCACCGTCTGGCTCGTGTCCTCGAGCCATTGTTTGATTACGTCGTAGTGCTTATGCTTCGGCATTACTTTTCCTCCTTCAAAAACTCAATAACTTTTCGTGCGACTTCTCGACACTTTTTCCCTAAACGCTCATCCCTGGCATCTCCGCCTATCCCTAGCTGAATCATTGTGGCCACGTGAGTCTCGAGTAGTTTTGACTCAGTTTTCTCGTAGTTGGCTAAGATGCGCTCGAGTGCTCCCTTCGCATGTAGCAGGCCGCTTTTAAGAGCTTCTTTTATTCCGTAATCTTTATAGTGAGTGACCTCTAACCTCGCTAACTCTTCGTTGACCCCCTCGAGTTCTTTCTTCACGATTGCCGTCGGTTCGTAAATCATTTGATGACCTCCCTCACCCGTTTGTGGTAACCGCGTTTTTCGTCGTACTTGAACGTTCTCGTCCTGTTAATCTCGTGTTTATTTTTAATTGCCTCCTCTATGTCAATGCCGTAAATGCCTGCCAGAGCAACGAGCAAGATGATGCAGTCCGCTATCTCTTCAGCAACGGAACGCTCACCGACATCTTCACCCCTGTCAACGCCGTCACACACCTGATACAGTTCAATGAGTTCTTCGTTAAGGTGGTGGGTGACGCTCGTGGTTGCTTGGTTGGGAAATGTTTCAGTTGACCATTGTTTGATTTCGTTTAACATGATTCTCCTTTAAGTGCTTCTTCTATCTCCCCAAAATCGCTAGGTCGCCACAAATATGTATGCACCTCAGACGCGCTAGAAAGCGTTCTAAGCCACTCGTGTTGAGAGGGTGATACTTTTCCCCTCTCAGTCTTTAGCTCTGCGAAAATGACCCGCCCTGGCACGTGTGTGCCGTCTTTGAGTGTGCGTTCTGGCTTGACTAGCACGAGATCGGGGAAGCCTGAGGAAGATTTGATTGAACTGAACGTGTGGTAAACGAGCCAATTTTTAAGTTTTGCCAGTTGAATAACTTGCGCCATGAATTGTTTTTCAGTCACCTGTAGGCCCGTCACTTTTTCACCTTCCCCTCACTCGCCACCTCGACAAGCTCGGCACGAAACGTGAGGGTGATTTGTGGATATTTTTGACCCTCTTTTGTGATGGTGACGCTTTCAGGCATCACAATTTTCACACCGTCAATCTCAATCGAACTTTTCTCCGAATCATTAAAGCCGTGTAGAATCGCTTTGACCTTGTTTAGCTTAGGCATTCATCCTCCTCATTCGTAGCTCGAGCCACTCCTCGGCGTATGCGGGGTTAATTGCCATGAAGGTTTCAAACATCTTGATGAACTCTTTGTCACTGACTCGGTTTTGTCTTAACTCTGTGCTATCTAGGATATAGCCGAAGTGCGTACCAATAAATTTAAGGTAGTCTTTATTTCTGTCAGTTTTTTCGGCTAGCTGCTCGAGGGGTTTTGACCAGTCCAAGTCTTTCAGGGAGATTCGGTTACGCACTCGCACCCCTCCCCTGGCTCTTTTTGCTTCTGGCAATGTGCCAAAAAATCAGAATAGAAGATGTAACCGTTTCTCTTGCACCAGTACGGTGCTTCCATGCCTCTACGACGCGCTACGTTGCCTTTAGGCGCGCTTGAACTCTTGCAAAGGGTTTCTAGCTGTTGGAAAGTGAGGGACGTGTTAATGCGGCTCATGGGCTAACGCCAAGGCAATGATTTCTGCCTTGCTCCTCACTCGAGCCTCTTTGTACGTCCCGATAAACCCCCCGTCAATGCCTCTAAGGGTCGTAATGATTTTCTCTGAGGGTATTCCGTGTTGCAGCGACAATGACACGAGCCTACCTATCGCCTCACAATCGCTGTTAGTTTCCTCTCCCGCCTTGCCCGAAATGACAAAGATTTCCCTGATTTTCTGATCAGCCTTGTTGACGGTCACGTAAATGTTTTTTTTCTCACCTTGAGCATTAGTCAAAGTGATTTTGTCCGTGTCGCCTGTTAGTCGTGGGGGTCGTTCAAAACTCATGACAATACCCCGATTCGCCCTTGACTAAGTGCCTGTTAAAATTCCTTTCAAATGTATGGGTGTGCATAATTTGCCTTTCTGATTGTCTAAACCGTTTTTATCTTTGGAAACTTTTCAAATCGTTTTTGACAGATGGTGAGAGCTAAAAACCGTATCTAGTCCCAGGGTGGGTCTAGGCGGCGGTCTATCTGAAAAACGTAAAAGGCATATCTAGCAAATGTGTGTTCAGCCTCTCCGTATTCAGGCACTTTGAAATAGTCCAATCTTGTTTTTTGAAACTCTGCCATCACCTTGTAATTGTCGAAGGCTCTTTCAACATATGCCCTACGCCACACGGTTAACTCCTCAAGGGATGCTTACATGATTTCAGGCGTTGACAAAATCCCCCGATGCTCGAGCATCTTGCAGAATCTTTGGATTAAGAAAGCATGTTCGAACTCGGCTTGCAATTCATCTGGTGTCACCTCTTGACAAAAGCCCCGCAGTTTTAGCCACGTGATGAGTTCAGCCGTAAGGATGCCGAAGCTGCGTGACATGTCTCTAAGCTGCGCTAAGGTCAAGCCTTCGTTTTTGTAGGTTTCGTAAAAACAATCTAAGAACTGTGTGGTCTGTGACTCGATTTCTTGCGTGAGGTCGTAAGTGCCTCGTACCTCGATATTGAATCCGTCAACACCCCAGAAGTTGGCTAGAAACAGTTTGCCCTCGTGTTTGATGAGCAGATGAGTGTCTTGAGCTATGGCGCACCTCCTGACTTCAAAGCGTTTTGAACGTTTTCGTTTTGCAGATAATTTTCAATACTTGTTTTTGCGTCACCGTCTCCCGAGTCAGCTTTCGTAAACGCCTCACGCAACGCTGACACGTTGCCTATATCCCACCTGCCAGACGTGACAAGTAAACGCAGCCTCGAGTAAAGTTCGTTCTCTTCTTTAACTTCACCAAACCAGAAGTAGCCAACGGGTTTACCTTTGCCCTCCATCTGTCTTTGTTGGATGTTCGGATGGTCAATAAATTCAGGCGAAGATAAAGCGTTCTCAACGGTGCGCTTACTCGCGTTGGTGACTTCGATCACGCTGCGGATTAAATCTTGACGCTGCACCGTTGCGCCGCCAGCACTTTGCAAGTGCAAGATGGCAGCACGTAGGGCGCGTTTCTGTTGCGGGGCTTTTTGTTCGCTCGGTAAGCCTCGCACCTCTAAGCTGGACCAACCCATGAGCGTGTTTACTTCACGCTGTATGCCGAACGGCTCCTGGTAGGGTGCTGCGTTTGCCTTGAACACTTCCCACTGGATCACGTCATCGCCGCCTACCTCTGAGGGGTCAATCTTGGAAATGATGTGTACTGTTCTAGCCCTCGCGTGTTTCTGCTGGCTGCCTGAGATGCCACGCCGTTTGCTGTCTAACACCGTTTGTTTGGGCGTGTGATCCACGAGCACCGTACAGGCAGCCTCGGCGGTGCTCGATGTTCTTAGCTGTCTTAATGCCTCGAAACAAGCGATCACGTCTTGCGCCTTGTTGCCGTCCAGGGAAGGGAAGCCGCTCGAGAAAGCGTCAAAGATGACTAGACGAATCTCTAAAGTGACAATCATCTCCCTCAACTCTTCAAACACTTCTGGTGTTAACAGACCATGTGAAGGGTAAGGTTTTGAAGTGTCAGGCTGCCAGTAATACACATCAAGCTCTGCGGGGTCGTACTCTTTGCCCTTTGCGCTTCGTTCAAAGAACTCTCTGACAAGGCTTTCTGAGGGGTCGTCAAAGTTAATAAACATGACCGCACCCTTTACGGTTGCTCTGCCTAAGAACGACGAACCAGTGGCAACGCATACGGCTAGCTCGGTAGTAACCCAAGACTTACCAACCCCTGGCTCACCGCCTAGCAGATTTTCGCTGTTGTCCTGAAAGAGATTTTTGACTAGCCAAGTTACGGGCTTAGGCTTTGTCCTTTGCCCCCACCTTAAAATTTTAGCCTTCTTCTCTTCAGCTTCGGCTTCGGCTAGCAGTTTGCTTTTTAGCTGCTCCGCTCGGTCTGCGTCATTTGACGCAAAATCATCTGGCCTCGCGCGTACTGTGTGTGCGTTTTTTGCGTCAAATGCCATTTGTGTCGTCCTGGACGGCATTTCATTTGACGCAAGCCCTTCAAAATTGCTTGCGTCAAATCGTACATTTTTTGCGTCAAATGCCTCATCTGGCTCTAATTTTTTGCTTTGCGTTAAATGATTTGTCGTGTTGGACGCACTTTCTCGATTTGACGCAAGATTTGTACGATTTGACGCAGACCCCCTTGCGTTAAATGTTTTATCGTCCTGGACGTGATTTCTGCCATTTAACGCAAAACCATTAGATGGGTACGCGAGGGGCGTAGACCTGCCAAAAGCAAATCTTGAATCACCTTTCATCTTCTTTATCTGCTCGATTGCTGACCTAAAATCCCCGTTATG
>ERZ1066122.1805-NODE-1805-length-15835-cov-6.534094_pt1 | contig 15835 bp, 12 predicted proteins | sample MGYA00382769_ERZ1066122 | MGnify/ENA primary metagenome ERZ1066122 (study PRJEB33369, sample SAMEA5778352) | biofilm metagenome | biome: Industrial cooling water; feature: Water cooling tower basin; material: Biofilm | place: United Arab Emirates | collected...
GACGCCGCTGACCTTCCTGGGCGGCGCCTTCTACTCGATCGACATGCTGCCGCCGGTGTGGCAGAAGATCGCGCTGTTCAACCCGGTGGTGTACCTGATCAGCGGCTTCCGCTGGAGCTTCTTCGGAACCTCGGACGTGGACGTGGTGGTCAGCTTCGCGGCGATCATCGGCTTCCTGCTGGTTTGCCTGCTGGCGGTGCGCGCCATCTTCCTGAGCGGCTGGCGCCTGAAGTCGTGAGGCCCGCGCGAGGGCGGGGCCCCGGTGGGCCGTGAACTGGCTCACGATTTCGTGACAAGTCCGCGACGCCGGCCACGCCATCTTCCGGAAACCTGACGCCGGTCACGACAGCTGGTCGTCCCGAGGCGCACATTCCGCGCCATGAACCTCCCGCTGCTGCTCAAGAACCGCATCGGCACCGACGTGCGGCTGGCGATGATCCTGATGTTCGCGGCCATCGCGATCGTCGGCATCGCGCCGTTCGCGGTCGCGCGTTCGCTGCAGGGCGAGTGGGTGGCCGCCGCACTGGATACCGCGATCCTGGCGGTCATCGCCGGCAACGCGATCTACGCCTGGCGCACCGGCAACAGCGCCCTGGCCGGCAAGGTCAACGCGATCGTGGTTTCGCTGGCCTGCGCGGCGCTGGCCGGCGCGCTGGGTCCCGCCGGCCTGTTCTGGACCTACACCCTGATCCTGGCCAACTACATGCTCGCCCCGCGCAGCCTGGCCACGCTTTGCGGCAGCGCGCTGGTGGGCGCCGGCCTGCTGCTGGCGCCGTTCCCGTCGGCGCTGGCGATGGCCGCCTTCGGCGTGAGCGCGCTGCTGGTGATGCTCTATGCCTTCATCTTCGCCAGCCTCACCGAGGTGCAGCGCAAGCTGCTCGAAGGCCTGGCCACGCGCGACCCGCTGACCGGCGTGGCCAACCGCCGCAGCATGGAGATCGAGCTGGCCGAGTCGCTGGGCGGGCACCTGGCGCGCGGCGAGCCGGCGACGCTGGCGGTGCTGGACCTGGACCACTTCAAGTCGGTCAACGACACCTACGGCCACGACACCGGCGACCGGGTGATCCTGGGCTTCGTCGAGCGCGTGCAGTCGTTGTTGCGCAAGCGCGACCGCCTCTACCGGCTTGGCGGCGAGGAGTTCGTGCTGCTGCTGCCCGGCACCGACCACAGCGGGGCACGCGCCGCGCTCGAGAAGATCCGCGACCAGGTCCAGTCCGCGCCGCTGGCCGACGACCTGCGGGTGACCACCTCGATCGGTGCGGCCGTGCTTGAAGCGCAGGACGACTGGCCGCGCTGGCTGGCGCGGGCCGACGCGGCGCTTTACCGCGCCAAGGCCAATGGCCGCGATTGCGTGAGCTTCGAGTCCGCCCTGGCCACCGCCGGCGAGCGCCGCCTGCGGCTGGTGAAGGGCCGCCCGCTGCCCTGAGCGGCCGTTCACGCGGCGCCGCGCCGGGGGTTTGCTAGCCTCGGGGAACGCTCGTTTCCCGGGGACCTGCCTTGCGCCTGCCCAGCCTGCTCCTGCTCTGTTCCCTGGCCCTGCCTGCCGCCGCCGTGCCCGTGCGGGTGGCGCTGCCGGCGCCGGCCGACTTCGGCGAACAGTTCCAGCTCACCGGCACGCTCACCGCCGAGCGTGCGGCCGGCCTGTCGCCGCGCGTGGACGGACTGGTGAGCTCGGTGGCCGTGGACGCCGGTGCGCGCGTCAAGGCCGGCCAGCGGCTGCTGCAGCTCGACGATGCGGTGGCGCGCCATGCCCTGGCCCGCGCGCAGGCCGGCGCCGCCGAGGCCGAAGCCAATGCCGGCGAGGCCGAGCGCCAGCTGGCCGAAGGCCGACGGCTCGCCGCCGACAAGTTCATCCCCGCCAGCCAGGTCGGCACGCTCGAGGCGAGGGCGGCGCAGGCCCGCGCCGCACTGGCCTCGGCCCGCGCGGCCGTGTCCGAGCAACAGGAGCTGGTGCGCCGGCACGCGCTGCCCGCGCCCTTCGACGGCGTGGTGGCCGCGCGCAGCGCCGAGGCCGGCGAATGGGTGCAGCGCGGCGACACCGTGCTCGAACTGGTGGCCACCGACCGGGTGCGCCTGGACCTGCAGGTGCCGCAGGAGCGCTACGCGGCCCTGGCCGGCGAGGCGAAGGTCGAGGTGATGCCCGACGCGCTGCCCGGCGTGGCGCTGCCGGCGCGGGTGGAGGCGCGGGTGCCGGTGACCAACCCGCAGGCGCGCACCTTCCTGCTGCGCCTGCGCGTGGACGACGCCGAGGGCCGGCTGCTGCCGGGCACGTCGGCGCGCGCGGTGGTTTCGCTGCCCGCGTCCGAGCCGGCGCTGTCGGTGCCGCGCGACGCGCTGCTGCGCCAGCCCGACGGCGGCTACAGCCTGTTCGTGGCGGTGGCCGAGGGCGGGGGCTTCGTGGCGCGCCAGCGCACCGTTCGGGTACTGCGCGACCGCGGCAACCGCGTCGCCATCGCCGCCGGGCTGGCGGCCGGCGAGCGCGTGGTGGTGCGCGGCAACGAGGCCCTGCGCGACGGCCAGGCCATCGTGCCCCGGGAGGACTGAGCCATGGGCTTCGAGGGCCTGCTTCGCCACGGCACCCTGATCGCGGTGTCGGTGCTGGTGCTGTGCGTGCTGGGCACCGCCGCCGCGCTGCGCGTGCCGGTGCAGATGATCCCGGACCTGGAGGTGCGCACCATCAGCGTGCAGACGCGCTGGCCCGGCGCCACCCCGCAGGACGTCGAGCAGGAGATCCTGCTCGAGCAGGAGCGCTACCTGCGCACCATCCCCAACCTCAGCCGCATGGTGTCCAGCGCCAGCACCGGCCAGGCCACCGTGGAGCTGGAATTCCCCTTCGGCGTGGACATCAACGAGGCGCTGATCCGCACTTCCAACGCGCTCAGCCAGGTGCCGGCCTACCCGGAGAACGTCGACCAGCCGAGCCTGTCGAGCAGTTCGTTCTCCGACAACGCCTTCATGTTCTTCCGCATCGGCGCGCGCGCCGACAGTCCGCTCGCGCTCGACCTGGACATGATGCGCGACTACGTCGAGGACTTCGTGCGGCCGCGGCTCGAGCGCGTGCCCGGCGTTGCCCTGGTGCAGGTGGGCGGCGGCAGCGAGCGGCAGGTGCGCATCGAGGTCGACCCGGCGCGGCTGGCCGAGCGCGGCCTGACCCTGGCCCAGGTGCGCGACGCCGTGCGCGCGCGCAACCGCGACACCTCCGGCGGCGACCTCGACGCCGGCAAGCGCCGCTACCTGCTGCGCACCGTCGGCCGCGTGCGCGACGTGGATGCGCTGCGCGAACTGGTGGTGGCCAGCGACGGCAACGTGGTGGTGCGCCTGCGCGACCTGGCCGAGGTGCGGCTGGACCACTTCGAGCGCCGCGAGCTGAGCTTCAGCAACGGCGAGCCGGCACTGAGCCTGTTCATCCGGCGCGAGCCGGGCTCGAACGTCATCGTTATCAAGCGCGCCATGCTGCCGGCGGTGGACGAGGTCAACCGCGACCTGCTGGCGCCGCTGGGACTGGAGCTGACGCTGAGCAGCGACGACGCCCGCTACGTCGAGGATTCGGTGGCCAACGTCTGGACCAACCTGGCCCTGGGCGCCGGCCTGGCCACGCTGGTGATGTTCGCCTTCCTGCGCTCGGGCCGGCAGACGCTGGCCGGCGTGGTGGCCATCCCGATTTGCACCATCGCCGCCTTCGTCGGACTGCTGCTGGCCGGGCGCACGCTCAACGTGATCTCGCTGGCCGGCGTGGCCTTCGCCATCGGCATGACGGTGGACAACACCATCGTGGTGCTCGAGGCCATCGACCAGGCGCGCCGCAAGGGCCTGGGCCGCATGCAGAGCGCCGTGGCGGGCGTGCGCCGCGTCTGGCCGGCGGTGCTGGCCTCCACCCTGACCACGGTGCTGGTGTTCGCGCCCATCCTGTTCATCGAGCAGGAGGCGGGCCAGCTCTATTCCGACATCGCCATTGCGATCTCGGCCTCGATCCTGGCCTCGATGGCGGTGGCCGTCACCGTGGTGCCGGCGCTGGCCGGCCGCATGGCCTTCGGCATCCAGGGCCGGCGCGAGGTGCCCGGCCAGGCGCTGTTCGACCGCATCGCCGGCGGCTGCGGCTGGCTGGTGGGCTCGGCGCGCCGGCGGCTGTGGACGGTGGGCGGCACGGTGGTGCTGGCGGTCGCCGCGCTGTGGGCGCTGACCCCGCCGGCCGAATACCTGCCCGAGGGCGAGGAGCCCAAGACCTTCTCGCGCATGATCGCGCCGCCCGGCTACAACCTCTCGGAGATGGAAGGCATCGGCCGCGAGGTGATGGCCGGCCTGGCGACGCGCCTGCGCGCCGACCGCGCCGCCTACGCCGCCGGCGAGACCGACATGCCGCCGCTGGCCTACTACAACCTCTCGATCAGCGCCGGCGGCCTGCGCATCATCACCGAGCCGGTGGACCCGGCCGACATCGAGGCGGTGATGGACGCGCTCGACCAGCGCTTCCGCGCCTATCCAGGCATGCGCGCGTTCTCGTCGCGCGGCTCGATCATCTCCAGCAACGACGGCGGCTCGCGCTCGATCAACCTCGACATCTCGGGCCTGGAGCTGACCGAGCTCTACGCCGTGGCCGAGCGCGCCTACCGTCGCGCCGAGGAACTCTTCCCCGCGGCGCGCCTGGGATCGGAACCCTCCAGCCTCTCGCTCGACCAGCCGCTGGTGGAGCTGGTGCCGCGCTGGGAGCGCCTGGCCGAGGTGGGCTACGACGCCGCGGGCTTCGGCTTCGCGGTGGCGGCGCTGAGCGACGGCGCCTTCGTGGACGAGTTGATCCTGGGCGACGACAAGATCGACATCTACCTCTTCGGCGGCGCCGGCACCCAGCAGCTCGATGCGCTGCGCGAGCTGCCGGTGGCCACGCCCTCGGGCGCGGTGCTGCCGCTGTCGGCCCTGGCCGACCTGCGCGAAAGCGCCGACACCGACTCCATCCGCCGCCTCGACGGCCGCCGCACCGTGACGCTCAACATCGTTCCGCCGCGCGGCGTCGCGCTCGAGACCGGCGTGGAGCAGGTGCGCACCGGCCTGCTCGAGCCGATGCGCCTGGCCGGCGAGATCCCGCCGGGCGTGGCGGTGGACATCAGCGGCGCCAGCGACCAGCTCGAGGCCACGCGCGAGGCGGTGTCGGGCAACTTCGCCATCGCCCTGCTGCTGTGCTACCTGCTGCTGGTGGCGATCTTCCGGCACTGGGGCCGGCCGCTGTTCGTGCTGGCCACCGTGCCGCTGGGCGTGGCCGGCGGCATCGTCGGCCTGGCGGTGCTGAACCTGTTCGTCAGCCAGCCCTTCGACATGATCACGCTGCTGGGCTTCCTGGTGCTGCTGGGCACGGTGGTCAACAACCCGATCCTGATCGTGGACGAGACCTACCAGCGCCTGGCCGAGGGCGCCGCCGACGTGCGCGAGGCGGTGGCAGGCGCGGTGCAATCGCGCCTGCGGCCGATCCTGATGTCCACGCTCACCACGCTCTTCGGCCTGGCGCCGCTGGTGCTGGTGCCGGGCGCCGGCACCGAGCTCTACCGCGGCCTGGGCGCCATCGTGCTCTCGGGCCTGGCCTTCTCGGCGGTGGTGACCCTGTGCTTCCTGCCGGCGCTGCTGGTGGAGGTGCTGCAGCGCACCGGCGCCGGGCGTGATGCCGGGCGGGCCGCAGCGTAGACTGGGGCAATCACCCCCTGGGAGACCGCGCCATGAAGATCCTCATCCCCGTCGATGGCAGCAAGACCGCCGCCGAGGCCGTGAAGTACGCCATCGAGCTGGCGAAATCCTTCGCCGTGCCGCCCAGCCTGACCCTGCTGCATGCCGACGTGCCGCTGATGCGCCGCGTTGCCGCCGAGCTCGGCACCGAAGGCACGCGCAAGTACCACGAGGGCAACCACGAGTACGCGCTCAAGGGCGCGCGCACCGCAATGCGCCGCGCCAAGCTGGCCTTCGACGAGAAGACCGTGGTGGACGACGCCGCGCCGGCCATCATCAAGGCCGCCAAGGCCGGCAAGTACGGGCTGGTGGTGATGGGCTCGCACGGCCGCACCGCGCTGGGCACGGTGTTCCTGGGCTCGGTGGCGCAGAAGGTGCTCTCGCAGAGCAACGTGCCGGTGCTGGTGGTGCGCTGAGGCCTTCGGGTCAGGTTCCGCAGAAGGTCTGCGTCACGCGCTGCCCGGCCCCGGGCGGCGCCATGTAAGGCTGCTGCGCCGGGCCGTCGTCGAAGGGCCGGCGCACGGCCGCCAGCATCATTTCGAAGGACTGCAGCTCGCCCGCCGCCGCCGCGGCCAGCGCGGCTTCCACCAGATGGTTGCGCGGGATGACCGCCGGGTTCGCGGCGCGCAGCCCGGCGCGCACGTCGTCCGGTGCGCGGCCCTCGGCCGCCAGCCGCGCCTGCCAGCGTGCGCGCCAGGCGTCCATGGCCGGCGTGCGCGGCAGGCCCGCGGGCTCGCCGCCGAGCGCATCGGCCAACGCACGGAACGACAGCGTGTAGTCGGCCGCAACGGCCTCCAGCGCGGCCAGGAACTCGCGGCCCAGCGCCTCGTCGTCCTCGTGCGCCGTGGCCAGCCCCAGCTTGCGGCGCAGGCCGTCCAGCCAGGCGCTGCGGTAGTGGCCGGCGAAGCCTTCGATCACGGCGCGCGCATCGGCCACGCCCTCCTCGCCCTGGCGCTGGAACAGCGGTAGCAGGCACTCGGCGAGGCGCGCCAGGTTCCACTGCGCGATCGGCGGCTGGTTGCCGTAGGCGTAGCGGCCGTGGCGGTCGATGGAGCTGAAGACCTTGGCCGGGTGGTATTCGTCGAGGAAGGCGCAGGGGCCGTAGTCGAGCGTCTCGCCCGAGACGGCCACGTTGTCGGTGTTCATGACGCCGTGGATGAAACCGGCGTGCATCCAAGCCGCCACAAGCGCCGCCTGCGCCTGCGAAACCGCCTCGAGCAGCGCGAGGTAGCGGTCGGGTGCGCCCTGCACGCCCGGGTAGTGGCGCGCGATGACATGGTCGGCCAGGCGGCGCACGTTGGCGTCCTCGCCGCGCGCGGCGAAATACTGGAACGTGCCCACGCGGACGTGGCTGGCGGCCACGCGGGTGAGCACGGCGCCGGGCAGGATCTCGTCGCGCACCACCACTTCGCCGGTGGCCACCGCCGCCAGCGCGCGCGTGGTCGGCACGCCGAGCGCGTGCATGGCCTCGCTGAGCAGGAACTCGCGCAGCACCGGGCCGATGGCGGCGCGGCCGTCGCCGCGGCGCGAGAACGCCGTGGGGCCGGAACCCTTGAGCTGCAGGTCCACGCGGCGGCCATCGGGCGCCAGCCACTCGCCCAATGCGATGGCGCGGCCATCGCCCAGGCGCGGCACGAAGTGGCCGAACTGGTGGCCGGCGTAGGCCAGCGCCACCGGGCGTGCGCCCTCGGGCCAGGCGTTGCCGGAGAACAGCTGCGCGGCCTCGTCGCGCCACGCATCCGGAAGGCCCAGCGACGATGCCAGCGCGTCGTTCCAGGCCAGCAGGCGGGGCGCCGCCACGGGCGTCGGGCGGGCGTCGGCGGCGAAGTCTTCGCCCAGGCGTGCGTAGGTGTGTTCGAACATGCGCGCAGTATCGCCCGGCGGGCGTGAAGCCGGGGAAACCCGCCGCCCCGCTGGCATACTCGGGGCGTGCTTTCCCACCACGGGCGCCCCGACGATGCTGAGCCGAACCCTCCTCCTCGCAGCGATGCTTTCCGCCGGACCGGCCTTTGCAGCGGCCGCCGACGACACCACGCCGGTGATGCCCGCCAGCACGCGGGCCGCGCTGGGCCAGGCGATCGAAGCCGACCATGAGCAGGCCCTGGCCCGCCTGCGCGAGTGGATAGCGCTGCCTTCGATCAACGCCGAGAAGCTCAACCGCCAGGAAGGCGCGGAGCTGATGCAGCGCATGCTGCTCGATGCGGGCTTCGACTCCGCGCGGATCATCCCGACCGATGGCGCGCCCGGCGTGTTCGCGCGCCTGGATGCCGGCGCCCCGACGACGCTCGCCGTCTACTTCATGTACGACGTGAAGCAGTTCGAAGCGCACGAGTGGAGCCAGCCCCCGCTGGAAGGCCGGCTCGCGGAACGGGACGGCAAGACCGTGCTGATCGGCCGCGGCGCGATCAACCAGAAAGGCCCCGAGGCCACGTTCCTCACCGCCATCCGGGCCTTCAGGACCACGGGCACGCCGCTGCCGGTGAACCTCGTGCTGGTGGCCGAAGGCGAGGAGGAAACCGGCTCGGAAAATTTCGGGCAGATCACCGGCGAGCCGGAAGTGGCCAAGGCCCTGGCCGGGGCCGTGGGCGTCATCCTTCCGGTGGCCTGGCAGGGCGACGATGGCGGCGTGGAGATCTTCCTCGGCGCCAAGGGCGTGGCGGAGGTCCAATTGGTGGCCGATGGCGCCCGCTCGGGCCGCGGCCCCGGGATGGAAATCCACTCGATGAACGCGGCGCGCGTGGAAAACCCGGCCTGGCGCCTGGTCAAGGCGCTCGACACCCTGGTGGCCGACGACGGTTACACCCCCGCCATCGACGGCTGGATGGACGACGTGCGGCCGCTGACGGACGAGCAGGTCGAGCTGATCGGAAGCGGCATGAGCCCGGGCGCGGAAGCGGCGCTCAAGAAGCAGCTCAAGGTGCAGGGCTGGATCGCCGGCGAGGACTTCCGCACCAGCCTGGTGCGGCTGGCGTCGCAGCCCACGGTCAACATCCAGGGACTCGTGTCTGGCTACACCGGGCCGGGCGGCAAGACCTCCATGCCGTCCCGCGCCGAGGCGAAGATCGATTTCCGCCTGGTGCCGGACATGCGCGCGGACGAGGTGGTGGCGAAGCTTCGGGCCCACCTGGACAAGCGTGGCTTCACCGATATCGAGATCGTCACCGGCGGCATCTACGGCCCCACCGAAACGCCGCGCGATGCGGCCATCGTGCGGGCGCTGGTCACGGCACTGTCGGGCGCCGACGTGCCGCACAAGCTCACGCCGCGCCTGGCCGGCTCCTGGCCGGGCTACCGCTTCACCGACCCACCGATGTCGCTGCCGGCGGTTTTCGTCGGCCTCGGCCAGGGTGGCCAGCAGCATGCGCCGGACGAGTGGTACCTGATCGAGGCCGAAGACCCGAAGCTCGCCGGCATCGACCGGCAGGCGCTGTTCTACGCGGAGTTCCTGTACGCGCTGGCCGCGGCCGGCCGCTGACAGGAAACACCCGGCGCCCCGGGCTGGCCCTGGCTACCGGCTTCGTGCCGGAAGGGCTTCCAGCCAGCCAACGGCGGCCTGCACGCCTTGCTCCGCGCGCAAGGCCTGGCCAAGTTCCCCTGCGCGCTGGGCGTACGCCGGCTCGCCGACCAGGGAGCGCAGCGAAGCGGCCAGCCGCGCCGCCGTGAGCTTGCGCTGCGGCAGCGGCGCCGGGCCGGCGCCGAGCGCGTGCACGCGGGCGCCCCAGAACGGCTGGTCGCCGAAGAACGGACACACCAGGTTCGGCCGCCCGGCGCGCAACGCGGCGTGCGTGGTGCCGGCGCCGCCGTGGTGCACCACCGCGGCCACGCGCGGGAACAGCCAGTCGTGCGGCACGTGGTCGATGGCGTGCACGTCGGCGGGAAGCGCGTCCGGCGCGAGCCCGCCCCAGCCGCGGCCGATCAGCGCGCGCACGCCGGCCAGGCGCACGGCTTCAAGCACGAGGGCGGCCTTCTTCGCCGGGTTGCGGCCCGACATGCTGCCAAAGCCGATGTAGACCGGCGGCGGGCCCGAGGCCAGGAACTGTTCGAGCGCAGGTGCGGGTTCAAACCCGGGCGTGGCGGGCAGCGGCCAGTCACCCATCGCAACGGCGTTCGCCGGCCAGTCGCGCGGCACCGGGCACAGCAGCGGACTGAAACCATGCAGCACCGGAAGACGCGCGCCATCGGCGCCGGTGAGCATGCCGATGCCGGGCGGACGCGGCCCCAGGGATTCGGCCTCGCGCCAGGCGCGCACCGGCCCGCGGGTGAGGCGGCGGGTAATGGCCTCGACCAGGGTGTAGCTGGCGCGCCGGTAGCCGCGGCCCAGCGGCCAGTCGGGCAGGCCCACGGCCGGGAAATCCGCGGTGCGCACCAGCTGCGGGAACAGCAGCGCCAGCACCGCCGGAATGCCAAGCTCGTGGGCGATGTCGGGCGCGGCGGCGACCTTGGGATGGAATATGACCAGGTCCGGGCGCAGCGAACGCGCGGCCGCCCAGGCGTCGGCGAAGGCGCGCCGCTGCAGTTCACCCGCCTGGGGCAGCAGCCGCCAGACGGTGCGCAGCGCGCCGGGCAGGCTGCCCATGTCCTCGACGGCCGCACGCGTCTCGAGCGTGGAGAGCAGCTCGACGAAGCCGTTGTCCATCGGCGCGTACGCCACGCCCTGCCCGGTGATGAAACCTTCGAAATGCGTGGGCGCGCAGAGCGTGGCGCGGTGGCCGGCCGACTGCAGCCCACGCGCGAGGGCGACGAAGGGCTGCACGTCGCCGTGCGAGCCGAGGGTGAGGATCAGGACATGCATGGGCGGCGCGTCAGTCCGCGCCCGGGCGCTCGCCCTCGACGACCCACGCGCGCAGCTGCGCCAGGGCGTCGGCCTCGGCCTCGGGCCCGAAGCGGCAGTGGCCCTGGCCGAGCGGCGGCAGCTCCACCACCTGCTCGCCCCGGCCGGCGGCGCGCGCCAGATCGAGGTAGCGTGAGGAGATCCAGGACGGGATGACTTCATCGGCCTCGTTGGCCATCAGCACCACCGGGCGCGGGGTGTTGCCGGTTAGCGCCAAGCGGGCGTTGGCGTACTCCATCGCCTTCGCGTCGCCGGTATAGCGGCGAACGCCCGCATTGAGGTCGCGCAGCTGCGGTAAGCCGCCATAGGTCTTGCCGGTGTTGTCCACCGGGTTGCCGCCGGCGCGCTCGCGCAGCTCGTGCAGCACGGCGAAGCGCAGCATCAGGCCGCCGGCCATGCCTTCGCGCGGGATGTCGAAGACGAGGCCGAACTTGCTGGCGAAGCTTTCGTCGGAGGCGAGCGCGGCCTCGATCTTCGCGGCGTCGGGCCAGCGCGGCGCATCGGCATCGAGCAGGCCGCCGGGCGAGAGCACGCCGGGGTGGCGGTACTCGAAGACGGCCAGCGCGCCCAGCAGCGCATCGTTGAACAGCTCCTTGGCCGGGGCGTTGGCGCCACACAGGGCCAGGCCGCCGTCGTAGGCGGCGCCGTGGGCCTCGAGGGTGCCCAGCACGAGGTGGCCGCCCATGGAGTGGCCCATGGCCCAGGTGCGCTTGGGCTGGCCCAGCAGGCCGACGACATGGCGGCGCATCGCCTCGGTGTCTTCCAGCGCCTCGGCCACGGCCCAGCCGCGCGCGGAGTAATCGGACTGCGCCACCGCATAGCCAGCCTCGAACAGCCAGCCCTCGTAGCCGTTGCGCGGCATCACCTCGGGAATGGGCTGCTCCGCCGGCGCGTAGCCGTGCATGTAGACCACCAGCTCGCCGTTCCAGTTCTCCGGCACGTCCAGCCGCCACGGGGCGCCGTCGATGGTGCCGGTGTGCTCGCTGGGCTGGGCGATGGCCGGCGCATTCTCCGAGGCCAGCGCGGACGGGGACGAAGCCAGGACAGGCAGGACCAGCCACAGGCACAGCGACATCAGGCGCATTATGCGACTCCGGACCAAGGTGGCCGGAGTGTGCCAGTTTTCGATAGCGTGGTGCGGCCCGGCCGGTTCGCTTTCCGCGGCACGTTGCCTCCTGAGGACTCCCGCCAAGCAAAGCGGGAGTTCCAGACCCGTCCGAAGGAATCACGGAATGAAGCACAGGCACGCCCGCTCCCGTCTTCTCCCGGCCGCACTGCTCTGTGCCTGCCTCGCGGCCACTTTTTTGCTTGCCGGCAGCGTGCTGTCCGCGCCGCAGGCGCCCGATGAGCTCGAGCGCCGGGTCCAGGCCGTGGGGGCGCCCGGCGCAGTGATCGCCGTGGTACGCGACGGATCGGTGCAGCTGCACGCCACGGGCACGCGCACCTGGGGATCGGACGCCGCGCTTGATGTCGATACGCCGATGGCCCTGGGCTCGGTGACCAAATTTTTCACCGCGCTGGCCGTGCTGCAGCTGGTGGAGCGGGGAGACGTTTCCCTGGACCAGCCCGTCGCCGACCACCTGCCCTGGCTGGACCTTGGCGACGAGGGCGCCGCGCGCAGCATCACGGTGCGGCAACTGCTGTCGCATACCTCGGGCCTGTCCACGCGCGCCGGCAACCTCAGCCAGGGCGACCGCGACCGTTCGCAAGGCGCCTTGCGCAGGCGGGTGGACCGGCTTTCGTCGGTCGACGCGGGCACGGCCGGCGGCGGCTTTGCCTACTCGAACGCGAACTACCAGATCCTTGGCGCGCTCATCGAGGCGGTATCGGGCCAGTCGTATGCCGACTATCTGCAGCAACGGCTGCTGGCGCCGCTCGGCATGAGCCGCAGTTTCGTCCTCGTGCCGCCGCCGGGCCTGGAGCCGGCGACCGGGCATTACCTGCTGTTCGGCTGGCCCCGCCCGGCGCCGGCGGACCTGCTGGGCACCGGCTCGGCGCCGCAGGGCGGGCTGTACGCGAGCGCCCGCGACATGGGCGTCTTCATGCGGGCGATGCTCGACGGCCACCCAGCCCTGCCCTCGGCCGCCCTGCGCGAGGAAATGATGCGCCCGCAGCCCGCCGCGCCCCGGTATGGCCTGGGCCTGATGGTCGGTGCGCCCGGCGCACCGGATCTCGTGCACCACGGCGGGCAGACGCCGGGCTTCGATGCGCTGCTGGCCCTGCGGCCCAGCCAGGGGCTGGGCGTGGCGGTGATGACCAATGCGGGCCCGAGCCGGCTCTTCGGCGCGACGCGGTCGATCACCTACGGCACGGCATCGACCGTGCTGGGTGACGTGCCCGATGTGCCGGCGACGGTCGCGGCCAGCGACCTCCTCGTCATCGGCGTGCTTGTGTTCCTCGCCGTGTCGGCCATGGTGCTTGCGCGGGTGAAGCGCCGTGGATTCAGCTCGCGCGGCGGGCGCTGGGCCGGCATGGCTTTCGGCGCCCTGCTGGCACTCCTCGCCGGCCTGCTGGTGTTCGTTCTGCCCGGCCTGATGGGCTACACGCTGACCGCCATCTGGGTTTTCCAGCCCGATACGCTGCTCGTCCTGCTGGCCCTGGCCGTGTTGCTGGCGCTGGGCAGCGTTCTCGTCGTGAGAAGTGCGCTGCGGCAGCGCCATGGGCTTTCGCGCAGTTGAGAAATTTTCGCCGGCGCGAACGCTGGCGAATCCGGGCCGGTTTCGGGTGGCCTGGGCGTTTGCGAGAGATAGGATGGGTTCACCCACCACCGCCGACAGGAGCCGCCCGATGAAGACCTTCATCGCCAGTGCCGCCGTTGCCCTGATTGCCGCCGCAGGCTGGGCCGCCCATTCCCACGCCCAGGCCCGCGCCGACTGGAAGCCGAGCTGTCGGAACGTCGGCTGCATCGAACCCGATGCCGGCCTGCACGCGCCCGAAGGCGCGCAGCTCAGCTTCGAAAGGTGCGACGCGGCCAAGGGCACTTTCAGCCGCTACCGTTACGAGCGCCAAGCTGGCGGCTGGGCGTTGGTGGAGCGGATAGAGTCGGCGCAGTTGGGTTGTGAAGAGTGATGGGAGAGTCATCCGCTTCCGACCCACAGCGAACATCCCGATCCAACGAGATTTTACGCGCCTCAACCTGGGAGACAGGAAACACGCATGAAACTTAAACTATTCCTTCTTCCCTCTAAAGCGGTTGCCTCAAGAATTACTGAAACCTTCGATTTCGTCTGGCCGACGGCGGCCGCGATCTGGAATTTGCGTTGGCAAGTGCAAGGATTAGTTTCGGCCTTGCCAGGCATCAAGGAACCAGAACTGCTGGGGCGCTTTGTCGAGGGCAGCGGGATCAGAGGGGCCAACCTTAGACGCGCGTGCATGGATACAAGCTGGGAGTTTCAGCAGGAGCAGTTCGCAAAGTTTCTTCTATTTGAGTTCTGTGCGCTCTATGAGACCTGGTGCGAGCTAATTACCCAGCAGTTGTCGCTGCCGGCCAGTTGTATCAAGAATCTTCAGTTCCCCGGATCAATTACTCAGGGAGGCTCCCCTTCCGGAGTGTCTGCTATCACCACACTTGTTCAGAACAATCCATCAGCAACGCTAAATTCTGCACTTCATGCCGCATTAGCTAGCAACACGAAGTACTCGCCGAACCATCTTGACGACCTCTTGAAGTGCTTCAGGTATTTCAAGGAGCTTAGGAACTGTCTTATTCACGGTTCTGCCTCAGCAATTCAAAAGCTAACTTCGGCGGAGCAGGCGTACACAGCTCTAACGGCTGCTAGTCTGGGGCTTTCGCAGAGGCCTGAGCACATTGCACTAGTCGCTGGAGTTGCTCCTAGACCCAGCCTTCGGGGCGTTGTCGGGTTCGGAGAGGTTGTGCTGAGGCTCGTCTGCACGCTCGATATTGAACTAGCTCGCACGACATTCGCCGAGCCCAACTTCCTTAGTCGATGGAAGAATGAGCACGGCAGCCAACCGGTCCTCGTTGCATCGGCGGATGCGCCACGTAGAAGTGCCAGAGTTTCGATACTCGTCAAGAAGCTTGGACTGCCAAAGCCGCACGTCACACCTTCCTTTGTCTCGTGGCTAAGGACGAATAGTTTGATCTTCTACTAAGAAGCTAAGCACTAGTTGCGACTGAATTTGATGTGCCATCCATTCTGGCGAGCTGTTCAGCGTCTGGCCGAAAGCAGCCAATTGCGCCACCTCGCATCTAAGTGCCACCCTGCAGCCATGAGCTGCTTGTCCAGCCCCCGGCTGATTCATGCACTGGCTCTCCTTGCGCTGGCCGCCTGCAGCGCGAAGCCGCCGGGCGCTGATCAGGCCGAGAGCATCGGGTCCGCAGTGCCGGCACCCATGGAGGCTAGTACCGCGCACTACGCGATCAAGTCGACGGCGGGAGAGGACGTGACGCGGCGGGCGGGGCATGCCCTTGAGGCACTGCACGACAGTTACGCTGAGTTCTTCGCCGACGTGGGTCCATCGGGCGCCAGCTCGCCGCTCCGGGTTCGCCTGTACCGTGACCGGAATGAGTTCCGGGCAAACAGCCGCAGCCGCCCCTGGGCGGAGGCCTACTATGCCGATGGCGTTTGCCACGCCTACCTGGACCAGGAAAAGTCCAACCCGTATCACTGGTTGCTGCACGAAGCGGTGCACCAGCTCAACCGCGAGCTGAGGGGCATTGCGCGGGAAAGGTGGATCAACGAGGGGTTGGCCACCTATTTCGGCAGCAGTCGCTATGCGGACGGACGGCTGGAGCCGGGTGTGCCCGACATGGACGCTTACCCGCTTTGGTGGCTCGAACGCTGGGAGCTGAGCGGCGACTGGGCCACCGACGTGGCCAACCAAAGGGTGATACCGCTTCGGACCTTGATTACGGGCGAGGGCGAGCCCTCACTGGATGCCGCCGTGAACGCCCACTACCTGGGCTGGTGGAGCCTGACTCACTTCCTCCTTCACCACGAGGGCGGGCGATATGCCGCCGGCTTCCGAAGCGTGATCGTACAGGGCGGTTCCCTAGCGAATTTCGAACATCTTGTCGGGCCCATCGAGCAGATCGAAGCCGAGTGGTACCGCTACTTCCAGCAGCAGGTCCGATCAAGGCGCGACGGGACCACCAACGCACCTTGAATGGCCAGGCCAGCCAGCCTCAGGCCGCGACGCCGGCACATCCGTTATGTGCCGGCGCCAGGTGCGTCACGCCGCCTTGTGCAACGCCACCTTCGGGAAATCCACCGGCACGTCGAGCGCCACGTTGACGTAGTTGGTGAACAGGTTGAGCGCGATGTGGGCGATGAG
>ERZ1066122.1806-NODE-1806-length-15831-cov-16.773010_pt1 | contig 15831 bp, 10 predicted proteins | sample MGYA00382769_ERZ1066122 | MGnify/ENA primary metagenome ERZ1066122 (study PRJEB33369, sample SAMEA5778352) | biofilm metagenome | biome: Industrial cooling water; feature: Water cooling tower basin; material: Biofilm | place: United Arab Emirates | collected...
TCGGCATCCTGGACCCGACCAAGGTCACCCGCACCGCGCTGCAGAACGCCGCGTCCATCGCGGGCCTGATGATCACCACCGAAGCGATGGTGGCCGAGGCCCCGAAGAAGGACGAGCCGGCCGCCGGCGGCATGGGCGGTGGTGGCATGGGCGGCATGGGCGGCATGGACTTCTAAGCCAGCCGTGAGCCCCTCTCCCGCCCGCGGGAGAGGGGGCGGGGAGAGGGATCTCCCACCCCAAAGGCCCGCCTCGGCGGGCCTTTGCTTTTGCCCCCCCGCGCCAATGGCAAACCCCCACGAACTGGGCTTACACTCGGCCTCCGGGAGGGTCCCGGGCGCACTGCGCCCGGCACCGTCCCGTATCGGCCCGGTACATCCTCCAGGGGTGGCTTGCAGGGGTGCATGCCCGGGCTCGTCCGCATCGTCGGTATCAATGAGTTGCCTCGGGGGAAATCATGTTGAGCATCAAGAAGTGGGGCGCGGGTCTCGCGTTCGTGGCTCTGGTCGCAGCGGCCAGTCCCGCGACGTACAAGTTCATTTCAGGCGGCAAGCCTGGTTCGGATTCTTCGGCTCGTCCGGCTGACGCGCGCACCGCGCGCGCGCCGGGCAGCGCCCGCGCCGACGCCATCGCGGCGCGCGCCGGCGGGTCGGCGGCGGAGGGCGGCTTCCGCGCCACGCTGCGCGGCCAGTCCACCAGCAGCGGCAAGGCCGGCCAGCGCCTCGCGGTGATGCCGCGCAACCGCCTCCCCGGCGGTGGCTTCCACTATGACGAACTGCTCAACGCCGGCGACAACGTCGAGCGTCCGGCCGGTCCGGTCACCAACAGCGACACCCTCGCCCCGGGCACGTTCATCGTGCTGTTCGACGAGCCCTCGCTGGCGGCTTACCGCGGCGAACTCGCCGAGCTGATGGTGCCGTCCCGCCAGGTGGGCAAGGGCGGCAAGCGCCGTCTCGACGTCGACAGCCGCGAAGCCCAGAACTACCTGGGCTACCTGCAGGGCCGCCAGCTCGAGATGGAAGAGCGCATGGCCGGCGTCGCCGGCCGGGCGCTGGAAGTGCGCCATCGCATGCAGCATGCCGTCAACGGCATCGTGGTCGACATGACCGCCGAGGAATCGGCCCGCATCGCCAAGATGCCGGGCGTCCGCCTCGTCGAGGGCTACCGCGAGTACGAGCACAACACCGACGTCGGCCCGACCCTGATCGGCGCGCCCGCCGCGTGGGCCGGCACCATCAACCAGCCGGGCGGCGCCCCCGCGGTCCAGGGCGAGGGCATCGTCTTCGGCATCATCGACTCGGGCGTCAACTTCGGCAGCCCGTCGTTCGCCGCCACCGACCCGGTGGACGGCTACGTGCACGAGAACCCGCTCGGCGCCGGCGTCTACCTCGGCACCTGCGCGGCCGGCGGCGACGACCTGGGCCGCTGCAACGACAAGCTGATCGGCGGCTACGACTTCGTCTGCGCCGCCCCGGGCAACCAGTGCGGCGTGACCAACGTGCGCGAGGAGCCCGGCTTCGGCGACACCAACGGCCACGGCAGCCACACGGCTTCCACCGCCGGCGGCAACCGCCGCGACGTCGAGTTCAGCGGCGCTTCGCTGCGGATTTCCGGCGTGGCGCCGCGCGCCAACATCATTGCCTACGACGCCTGCTACACGAACACCTCGACCGGCCAGGGCCTGTGCCCGAACGTGTCCACCGTCGCCTCGATCAACCAGGCGGTGGCCGACGGCGTCGACGTCATCAACTACTCGATCGGCGGCGGTTCCCAGCCCTGGTCCGAAGCCACGTCGCTGGCCTTCCTCGACGCCACCGACGCCGGCATCTTCGTCGCCACCTCGGCCGGCAACAGCGGCCCGGGCCCGAACACCATGGGCCACCTCGAGCCCTGGACCTCGTCCACGGCGGCGGCGCAGCACGGCCGCGGCGGCTTCGGCTTCCTGCTCCAGGTCACCGGCCCGAGCCCCGTGCCGGCCAACCTGCAGCCGGTCGTGCTCAACGCGGGCACCGGCGGCGTTTCGCTCTCCGCGACCATCCCGGGCACCACGCCCCTCTATATCAGCGCGGGTTTCGCAAACGCCGACGACGGCTGCAATGCATACGCACCCAACACGTTCGCCGGCGGCATCGCGGTCATTCGCCGCGGCACCTGCAATTTCGCGGTCAAGACCAACAACGCCTCCGCCGCCGGCGCGATCGCGGTGATCATCGCCAATAACCAGGCTGGCGTGATCCTGCCCTCGGTGCCCGGCACCACGATCCCGGTGTTCAGCGTGACCCAGGCCGAGGGCAATGCCCTGGGCAACTTCGGCAACGCCAACCCGACCACCGCGACGGCTCAGATTGGCTTCCCCGCCGTGGGCCTGCCGAACGTGGCCGATGCGCTGGCCGCGTTCAGCTCGCGCGGCCCGGCCGGCAGCTTCAACCTGATCAAGCCCGACATCACCGCTCCGGGCGCCAACGTCCTGGCCGCGTACGCCGGCACCGCCCTCACCGGCTCCGAGTCCCTGGTGAACTCCATCAGCGGCACCTCGATGGCTTCGCCGCACAACGCCGGCGCCGCCGCGCTCATCCGCCAGGCGCGCCCCGACTGGACGGTGGCCGAGATCAAGTCGGCCCTGCTGATGACCGCCACCACCCAGGTCTACCTCGAAGACCAGGTGACGCTGGCCAACCCGTTCGCGCAGGGCTCCGGCCGCGTCCGCCTCGAGCGGGCGATCCGGGCCGGCCTGGTGATGGACGAGAACAAGGGCAACTACCTCGCCGCCAACCCGGGCACCGGTGGCTTCACGCACACGCTCAACCTGCCCAGCATGGCGCGGGCCAACTGCGCCCCGGTCTGCGAGTTCGAACGTACCTTCCGCAATCCGGGTACCTCGGGCAGCCTGTGGTCGCTGAGCGTCACCGGCCTGTCCGGCACCGTCGACAGCCCGCTGCTCTGGGTGCCGGCCGGTGCGTCCCGCACCGTCACGGTGACCATCGACACCTCGGCCATCCCGGCGAACAACGCCTGGAACTTCGGTGCGCTGGTGATGACCCGGGTCTACAGCGGCGCCCCGTCGGCCAATGACGGCACCCTGTCGCTGCCCATCGGCGTCACGGTGGCGCCGCCGGTCCTGTCGGTGCCGAACCAGGTGTCGGCCATCGTCCCGGCCGGCAACAACGGCTCGGTCAACTTCGACATCGGCAACACCGGCGGTTCGCCGCTGGTGTACACGGCCACCACGACCGGCAACGGTGCGGTTTCCGTCTACCGTGCCGACCGCGGTGCCGTGTCCAGCGGCTTCCGGAACACCACCTACACCGACCCGGCGACCGCCGGCAGCAATGCCCAGTACTCCGCCGACGATTTCCAGGTGACCGCGAACACCCAGATCACCGGCCTGAGCGCCGAGGGCTTCGTGGTCAGCGGCGTCGCGTTCCCGGGTGCGGCGGTCGACCTGACCTGGTCGATCTACCCGGATGCCGCGGGCTTGCCGGCCGGCAATCCCGCCACCAATCCGGGCGCGGCGGTGTGGACCTACACGGCGGCACCGAACGCCACGGGCGTGAGCACGGCCGGTGGCTTCCTGACGCTGGACCTGGTGGCTGCGGGCCAGAACCTGTCGCTGCCGCCGGGCACCTACTGGCTGGTGATCAACACGCGCGGCACCTTCGCCAACCGCTGGGCGCAGTTCGGTTCGAACACCGGCAACGGCACCTTCGCCAGCCTCACCATCAGCACCACGAACACGGGCGATTGGGTCTCCAACCCGTCGTTCGCTGGCCTGAACATGCGCGTCACCGGCCAGCTGGGCTGTGGTGCGCCGTGGCTGGGCGCGATCAGCCCGGCCGGCGGCACGCTGGCGCCGGGCGCCACGCAGTCGACGAACGTCACCCTCAACTCGTCGGCCCTGGCGGCCGCGAACTACGGTGCGTACCTCTGCGTCAACAGCAACGACCCGGTGTCGCCGTCGGTGGCCGTGCCGGTGCAGCTCACCGTCACGCCCTGACCGATCCGCGTAACGCATGAAAAGAAGGGCCCGGAGTAATCCGGGCCCTTTTTCGTTTATCCACTCGGGTTCGGGATTGGCGCCGGCGCCAAAACCTCCGCCGGGCCAACGAGCGGGGTGGGTTTACCGGTCGACCGCGCCGTACGTGAGGCTCTGGCACTGGTTGTCCACGCACTGGCAGCCGCTGATTTCCTGGAAACCGCAGATCGACGACATGCCGTCCTTCGCGCACTGCGCACGCACCGCCGCAGGATCGGTCCTGGCGTCCTTGTTGACGCACATCGGGAAGTAGCCGCAGCAGTTGCCCACGTCCTTCACCGCGCAGTCGCTGTCGGTCTGGCAGCTGCGGTTGGGATTCGAGGCCTGCTTTGCCGTCAGCGGGAGCCCTGCCGCCGGCGTGGGCGCGACGGGCAGCGAGGCGGCCGGCTCGGCGGGCGGGTCGGACGCCGTGCTGGCGGGTGCCGTGCGCGCGGTGCAGCCGGCCAGGGACAGCGCGATGAGTGTGGCGAAGGCGAAGTCACGCAAAGGCATGGCGGATCTCCTGCGAGGGGACCGGCAACCCGGGCCCGGAAACAAAAACCCCGCCAGCGGTCCCCGGAACGGGGCGCCTGGCGGGGTCGAGGGACGGGCCGGCGCTTCGGCGCCGGCCCGGTTCAGCCCGGGCGGGTCAGCGACCCGGCACGCGGCAGCACTGCGCCGCGCCTTCGACCGTGATCACGCCCGCGGTGGTGTTCTGTCCCGAGCAGTAGGTGTCGACCGAGCCGGCGTTCCAGTACAGGCCGTTGATGGCGAAGTTGGCCTCGTTGAAGCCCGGGGTACGGCAGCCGGCGCCGGTCACGGAGTAGCTGACGGGGCAGGCCGGGATGGGGAAGTTGAAGATCGCGTTGGCGGCGACGTTCTGGCTGGCCGTGGTCGCCGTGCACTCCATCGCGGTGGCCTGCGGGGCGATGAAGTAGCCGACGATGTCGCCCACCAGGTGGGTTTCGCCGAACGAGTAGACGCTGATGTCGTCACCGGCGGAGTCGCTGTCCAGCGGCACGATGGCGAGGTTGCCGCGGATGTCGCCGGCGACGTAGTTGACGGTGGCGGCCAGCGGGCGGGTGCCGCCGGACTGGTAGGCGGTGACGAAGCCCGGGATGCTCGGGTTCACCACGGTGAAATTGATGACCGCCGAGCCGATGGCCCCGACGTTGCCGACGTTGCAGTTGGTGGCGGCGCCGCCCTGGGCGGTGTAATCGGTGGCGGCGGCGATATCGAAACCGCGGGTGCCTTCGGCCGCGATGCGGCCGCCGGCGAGGCGGGTGTCGAGGACGCGGCAGGGGGTGACCGGTACGTACACCAGGTCCTGGTCGGCATCACCGATGGCGCTGGTGGCGTCTTCGCGCTTCACCGCGCGGGTGTTGCCGCCGCCCGTGACGAGCGGGGTCGACAGGCCGGCGCGCGGCATCGTCGGCACCGGCGTGGCCTTGGCCACCAGGGCCTCGTTCATGTCCTCGAAGGTGCGGGCATTGGCCGCGCGCTGCAGCGACTCCAGCGGCGTCTTCATCAGAAGCGGCACCATGTCGTCTCCCCAGGCCTCGGCCGGGCGAGAGTAGGCGCCTTCGACGTGCGCGCCCCACTTCTCGACGATCTGCAGGACGAGGTCCGAACGGCGCTGCTGCTCGGCATTGGCGAGGGAGGCAGCGCTGGCGCCGCCGGCAAGAACGGCACAGCCGAGGAAGACCCCGAGCGCGATGGAGGAACGATTCATGTGACGACCCCTGGATTTGATGTGTGGATGGAACGAACCAAGATGGCCGGTGGACGCGTGATCCCCCCGCGTCGGCCCGCTGTGCTTCGTACCCCGGAGCATATACCCATGACGGCGCGTGAAAACAGTTCCGGCGGGGCCGGTGCGAAGGGGGCCGGCTCCCGCGGGGCCGACCGTTCCGGTGGCCCCGCGGGAGAGGTCTCCGTCCCGATCCCTTACCGCCCCGGCACCCGGCAGCAGACGTTGCCGCCGTAAACGATCTGGGCCGAACCCGTGGTGTTCTGCCAGGCGCAGTAGGTCGGACTGGAGGTGAAATTGCTGATGTATCCGCTGCCCTGCGAATAGACGCCCGACGTGCCGCTGTAGCAGTAAGGCGTCGTTGCGGTGTATCCGGCCGGGCAGCTCGGGTTGTCGAAGTAGTTGAGGGCGTTGGCGCCGATGTTGTAGCCGACGAGCGGGGTGCTGGCGCAGTTGAGCGGGGTGGCCTGTGGGTTGGTGTAGTAACCCACGACGTCCGCGACCAGGTGGGTCTGTGCGAACGAATACACCGAGAACTCCGCGCCCGCCGAGGCCTGGTTGAGTCGCACCACCGACAGGTTGCCGCGGACGTCGCCGCCGGCATAGTTGACGGTGGCGGCCAGCGGTCGCTGGGTGTCGAAGGGATAGGCGGTCACGAAGCCGGCGCTGGCCGGATTGACCACGGTGAAGTTGATCACCGCCGCCGCGAACGCCCCGGCGCTGCCGACGCCGCAGTCGTTGCCCGCGCCGCCCTGGGCGACGTAGCTGCCGGTCGAGGTGAGGTCGAAGTTCCGGGCGACATCGGCCGCGATCGGGCCGCCCGCCAGGCGCGTGTCGAGGATGCGGCAGGGCGTGACCGGCACGTACACCAGGTCGTTGGCCGCGTCGCCCAGCGCATTCGTGCCCGTTGCGGAGGCCAGGGCCTCGTTCATCGCACGCATGGACGGCGCCGTCGCCAGCAGTCGCTGGCCCATGGCGTCGAAGGTGGTCGCCGACGCGGCGGCGGACAGCGCGTCATCGCTGGCGCGGGCGAAGGCCGGGGTCATTTCGCGGGCCCAGTCCTGCAGCGAGGTGCCGTAGCGCTCCTCGACGTGGTCGCCCCATTTCTCGAGGATGTGCTCCACCAGGTGGTCGCGCGCCGTCGATGCCGGCGCGCCCTGGCCGGGCGGCGTGGCGGCGAGGATGGGCGGGGACGCGATCAGGATCGCGACGGTCAGCGCGGCGGTTCGGATTCCCATGGTTATGGCTCCAGCGGTTGGAAGGCAGGGTGGCGGCCCGGGGCGCGGTTGCGCGGGTTCCGTCAGTCCATGCCTTACGGAATACGGGCCCGGGGGCGGACGCTGGCGGCGTCCCGGCGGCACTTGCTTCACGAATCATCCACGGTATGCTCGAACGTCCAGGGGCCTGGCATCGGCCATTTCCCGCCCCGTTTCCAGGAGATACCGCCATGAAGCTCCGCACCCTGTTCCTGTCCTGCCTGCTGGCCCTGCCCCTGGCCGCCCAGGCGCGCATCGCCGAGGAATCCGAGACCGCCACGCTGGCCCAGCGCGCCGATGCCGAGGCCGCCCTGATCACCGACGCCGAGGCCTTCATCGACGAAATCGACGAGAGCCTCGCCATGGCGCGAGACGGCACCTACGGCACGATCAAGAAGGGCTCGATGGTCCAGGCCGAGAGCGCCCGCAACAAGATCGCCCGCCTGCTCGAAGGCCACGAGAACGCGATGGAGCTGCCGCCCGAAGAGCGCATCGAGCTCTACAACGCCCAGGAAACCATCGTCGCCATGATCCGCAGCGATGACAAAGGCCGGATGGTCTGCAAGAAGGAAATCCGCCTCGGCTCGCGCATGCCCACCACCGAGTGCCTGACCGTCGCCCAGCGCGAAGAGAAGGCCCGCGGCGCCCGCGACGGTGCCAACGACACCCTGCGCAACGTCTGCGTGCCGGGCGAAGGCCAGCCCTGCTCCCGCTGAGCCACGCCACCGCGTGACCGAAGGCCCCGCTCCGGCGGGGCCTTCCTTTTTGGGTCGGGCAAGGCCGCAGTCGCCGCCCGGCGCCGTTGATTCCCTGGATGGCTGGCCTCCGGGAGTCCGACGCATGACCCGATCCTTCGATTCGCACCGTGTCCTGGGCGTGGCGGTGCTGGCGCTGCTGGTGCTGCTGGCCGTGCTGCGCTCGCACTGGGGCACGCGCCTGGACGGCTTCACGGTGGACGAGCCCTGGCACGTCGTCGCCGGCGTGTCCTACGTGCGCACCGGCGACTACCGGCTCAATCCCGAGCATCCGCCGCTGGTGAAGCTGGTGGCGGGGGCGGCGCAGTCGCGCGGGTTCGTGCTCCCGCCGTTCGCGCCGCTGGTGGAGAAGTCGCAGGAGCGCGAGTGGGTCGAGGACGTGATGTTCCTCAAGAACGATTCGGATGCGGCGCAGCAGGCCACGCGCGTGTCGCTGTGGATCTTCCACGGCGCGCTGCTGCTGGCGCTGGGGCTCCTGCTGTGGCGCCTGCTGGGCCTGGCCTGGGCCGCCGGCGCGCTCGGCTTCCTGGCCATCGAACCCACGGTGGCCGCGCACATGCCGGTGGCGATGACCGACCTGCCGCTGGCGCTGACCCTCGCCGTGGCCGTCGCGGCCTCGGCCCTGCTGCTGGCGGAATGGCGCTGGCGCTGGGTGGTGGCCACCGGCCTCGCACTGGGCCTGGTGCTGGGCAGCAAGCATTCGGCGCTGGCTGGCCTGGCCGGCCTGGGCCTGGTGCTGTCGGTCGGCGTGCTGGCCGGCTGGCGCCAGGGCGGCGCGCGCGAACTGCTGCGCCGCACGGGTCGGCTGATGGCGGCCGGCGTGCTGGGCGTGGCGGTGCTTTGGGCGATGTACGGCTTCCATTTCCACGCCGGCCCCGACGGCAGCGACGGCTTCAACCGGCCGATGGCCGCCAAGATCGAGGACCTCAACCTCCCGCACTGGCGCCTCGCCATCGGCGTGGCCGACGAGGCGAAGCTGCTGCCTCGCGCCTACCTCTGGGGATTGTCGGACACCGTTCGCGCCGGCATCGAGGGCCGCGGCCAGTCGTCGCACCTGGTCTGGGGCGTGAGCCACAAGGGCCGGCCGCCGTGGTTCACCTGGCCCAGCATCCTGGCGGCCAAGCTGCCGCTGGCGCTGGCGGCGATGGCGCTGTTGGGCCTGGTGGTGCTGCCGTGGCGCACGCTTCCCGCGGCGGGACGCTGGCTACTGGCCGCCGCCGCAGGCGTGGCCGCGGTGCACCTGGCAGCGCTGGCGTCGGGCCAGGGCACCTACGGCGTCATCCGCCACGCGCTGCCGATCGTCGTGCTGCTGGCGTTGCCGGCGGGAGCTTTGGTGGCCTGGGGCTGGCGAGAGGTCGGGGCGCTGCGGCGCGTGGCCGCGCTGGCACCGCTCGCGCTGGCCCTGCTGATGACGGTATCCGAGCCGCGCGTGTGGGAGTACCACAATGAACTCGCCGGCGGCACCGACGACGCCTTCCGCCAGTTCGGCAACGAAGGCATCGACCTGGGCCAGCGCTGGCCCGAGATCAAGGCCTACCATGACGCGGTGATCGCGCCGGAGGGCGCCACGCTGTATTCGGACTACTGGTTCATGGAGGAGCAGGCGATCGCGGCACGAAGCAACTATCGTCGCAAGGTCGACAGCATCGAGGACCCGAACACGGCCGGCGTCTACGAGGGTTATTTCCTCTACGGCATACACATGACCCTGCCGTGGCCGGACTGGGACTGGGATCCGGCGGTGAACCTGCGTGGGCTGGAACAAGTGGCGCGCCTGGGCAACGTGGTCGTGTACCGCGGCCGCCGCCAGGATCCGCAGGGCCGCGCGGTGGACGTTTACCAGAAGGTGCTCGAGCACCTGTACAAGCAGGGCGGTGGCCGCGACGAGGTGGTGGCGGCGCGGCTGGCCGAGGTCATGGAGCAGCTGCCCTTCCACGTGGGCGCGGCGATCGAGCTGGGCAACGCGCACCTGCGCCTGGGCAACGCCGAGGCCGCGCGCGCCGCCTATGCGCTGCCGTTCGCACAGCAGAAGATGCCGGTGGAGCCGCTGGTGAAGTCGCAGATCGAGGCGCAGATCGCGCGCCTGGCCGACGGCGTGGACCCGGCCACCGTGCCGCCGCTGCGCAATCCCTGGCTGGAGTAGGGCGGCGGCCGGCTCAGCGGCCCGCGGGATGCAGCGGGCCGCCGGCCTGCTGCCAGGCCTCGATGCCGCCGCGGTACCACAGCACCCGGGTGTAGCCCATGCGGGTGGCGCGCAGCGCGGCGTTGTAGCTCATCCAGCACTGCACCGACTGGCAGTAGAAGACCATCGGCAGGTCCTTGCGGCCCTGCGTCACCTGCTGCAGGTAATTGCCGAAATCGCGCTGCACCTGGTCCTCGAAGCTGCCGCCCTGCGCGGCGGGTACGACCGGGATCGCATTCGGCAGCCGCTGCGGGCCGCCCAGCACGTCGAACACCAGCACGCCGCTGGCCGGATCCCGCATCAGCTGCGCGAGTTCCGAGGTCGTCACCAGGCGCCCGCCCGGCAACTGGTTGGGCGTGGGCCCGTGCAGCCCGCCCTCCTTCAGGCGCGGCGTGGCGGCGACGCCCAGGTCCTGGCGCTCGAAGGCATCCTGTTGAGACGCCGCGCCCGTGGCCGGTGCCGGGGCGGCCGCCGGTGGCGGCGCGGACGACCACGAGGCCTGGGGAGCCTGCGATGCCTGCGGCGGTGGCGGCGCCGGCTCGGGCCGCGGGGTAGGCGCGCCGCCGAAACTGTCCTGCGCGTGCACGGGTGACGCCAGCAGGCAGGCGAGGGCGAAGGCGAGGGCGGTGGGTCGTCGGTTCATTCGATGCGCTCCAGTCGTTCGGCCTCGACGTCGAGGTCGCGCTGCGGGTCGAAGTTGGGGTCGTCGCTTTGCAGGTAGCTGCCGTCGTTGGTGCGCCAGGCGTTGTCGCCGAAGCCCTCCAGCCTTACCTGGCCGCCGGCGGCCGGATCCTGGTAGCGCGTGGTTCCGGTGATGCCGTCGATGGTGCGCGCATGCATGCGGTCGTTGGCCGCGTTGCGCTCTTCCCAGCCGCGCATGTTCATGTCGGCGACCTCGCGGTTGGTCTCCGCGCGGATCCGGCCGCGCTCGACCTGGCCGCGCAGCCCGTCGCTGGCGATTCGTGAATTGTGCCGGTCCATGCGCGCCTGCCACTGCGGGTCCACTTCGATGCTGGCGGAGATCCGCCCCAGCAGGTCCAGCTGCAGCTGGCCTGCGGGCGCGACCAGGGTGGTGGTGCCGCCTGCGCTGCCGGTGATGAACTGCCGCACCTCGCCCGGCATCACGCCCGGCATGCTCATCTCGGAGAACAGCACGATCGCCGAGACGCTCTCGCGCATCTCGCCGTTCTCGCCGGCGTGGGCCAGCAGCAGCTCGCCGGCCTCGTTGCGCCAGTTGCCGCCGTTGCCCGACGGCGGCGGCGGACGCCGGATCAGGTCCGGGCGCGGGCGATAGTCGAGCACGCGCGCACCGGGTCGATGGCGCTGCACCCACCCTTCCAGGTACTGGCGCACGTTGGTGATCGGCTGGCGTGGGCAGGCGCCCTGCGTGGGCGGCAAGCCGAGGTTGTCCCAGGTCCAGGCCTCGGCCGGATGGACGGTCAGCAGGTGGCTGCCGTCGCCGGAGCGCGCCTGCCAGCGCAGGCTGGGCGTGGCGCCGCAGGGGGCGTTCTGGTCCCAGACCACGCCGCCGCGGGTCTGCCAACCGGCCGGCAGTTGCACCCACTGCGCGGGCATGGGCTGCTCGAAGCCGTTGGGGTCGATGATGGCCACGCGCTGCGGGCCGGCGGGCGGCGTGGGGGAGGCGGTCTGCATCGGATCCGGCATCGCGGCCTGCATGGCGCCCTGCATCGCGTCCGGCGGCGCCCCTTCCTGCGCCCATCCGTCCGGCGGCGGCGCCATCGCGGCCGGCGCGGCCGCCCGGCCGTCCCCCGCGGGCGGACCCTCCGGCCCGGCCTGCGGCGCGCCTCCGCCGCAGCCCACGGCCAGTCCCGCCAGCAGCGCCACTCCCATCCGGCCGGTACCCATGCCACGTCTCCTGTGTCCCCTTCCTGGACAACGGGCGGCGCGGGCGGGACCGGCCGTGCCGCACGGCATCTGATAACGTCACGGCTCACGCGTCGACCGGGGGGACCGCGCATGAATACGCCCAGCCAGGGTCCACGAGGCGAGGAAACCGCGGTGGCGCCCGACGCCGCGCCGCCGGACTTCCCGAAAGTGGGCGAGCGGCTCGGCCCCTGGGAGCTGGTGCGGCCGCTCGAGGCCGGCGGCATGGGCGTCGTCTACCTGGGTCGCCGTGCCGACGACGCGTACCAGCAGCAGGTGGCGATCAAGCTGGTGCGGCCGGTGCACCTGCTGGCCTCGCCGGAGTTCCGGCAGCAGCTGGTCACGCGCTTCGAGGAAGAGCGCGGCATCCTGGCCCGCATGAGCCACCCGAACGTGGCGCGGATCCTCGACGGCGGCAGCACGCCGTCGGGCGTGCCCTGGCTGGTGATGGAGTTCGTGGAGGGCGTGCCGCTCACCGAGTTCTGCAAGCAGCGCAAGCTCGACGTGCCCGGCCGGCTGGCCGTCTTCGCCAAGGTCTGCGACGGCGTGCAGGAGGCGCATCGCCACCTGGTGGTGCACCGCGACCTCAAGCCCGACAACATCCTGGTCGGCGCCGACGGCGAACCGCGCCTGCTGGATTTCGGCATCGCCAAGATCCTCGAGCAGGAACCGCTGGCGCCGGACGGGCAGCGGCAAACCTCGCTGTCGGCGATGACGCCCGCCTACGCCAGCCCCGAGCAGGTGCGGCAGCAGGCGCTGACCACCAGCTCCGACGTGTATTCGCTGGGCGTGATGCTCTACCAGCTGGTCGCCGGCGTGCGCCCGTACGAGCTGGGCGGGCTGCGTCCCTCGGAAGCCGAGCACGTGGTTTGCGAATTGCTGCCCGACCCGATGCGCAGGATGCTCGCCAAGGCGGTGCTCACCGATGACGAACGCCGGCGGCGCCGCGCGCAGATCACGCCGGACCTCGAGCGCATCGTCGCCAAGGCCATGCACAAGGAATCGGCGCGCCGCTACGGTTCGGCCCAGGAGCTGGCCGACGACCTGCGCCGCTACCTCGCCGGCCAGCCGGTCCAGGCGCACCCCGATTCGGCCGCCTACCGCGCGCGCAAGTTCGTGCGCCGCAACCGCTGGGGCGTGCTGGTGGCCTCGGTGGCGCTCTGCGCGGTGCTGGCGTCGGCCGGCGTGGCGCTGTGGCAGGCCCGGGTGGCGCGCCAGGCGGCCGAGGACACCGCGCGCATCAACCAGTTCCTCACCGGCGTGCTCGCGTATTCCGATCCGTATGTCTCGGGCGGGCAGCCTAGCCTGGCCCAGGCGGTGGATTCGTCGCTGGGCTACATCGACCGCAATTTCGCCGACCGGGCCGACTTGCGGGCTCAACTGCGGCTGGTCATCGGCAATTCGCTGTTGGGCCGGGGCCAGTTCGCGCAGGCGCGCGGGCAGTTCGAACTCGCCCTGCAGGAAGCCTCGCAGTCCGAAGGCGCCGGCGCCCTGCGCGTGATGGAGATCCGCCAGGCGCTGCTGCAGGTGGCCAATGCCGAGGGCCTGGCCGACCAGGCCGCCGAAGGCATGCAGCAGCTGCTCGACGACCTGGTGGCGGCGGGCCACGCCGGCAGCGGCGTGCACTTTGCCGCCCTGGCCAACCTGGCCGAGCTGCGGCTGCAGCAGGAGCGCTACGAGGACGCCGCTGCGCTGCTGGCGAAGGCCCGCGCGCTGCCGCCTTCGGCACTGGAACAGGTGCCGCCGAACTCGCTGGCCGTGCTGCGCGCGAACGAGGCGCTGGCCGCCCACGGCCAGGGGCGGCACGACGAGGCCTTGCGCCTGTTCGACGAGGCCGAGGCCATGCATCGCGCGCTGGCGCCCCGCGGCTCGCCCGACCTCTGGACGCTGCTCGGCAACCGTGCCTTCCTGCTGGCCGACATGGGCCGCGGCGACGAGGCCTACGCGCTGCGCCAACAGGCGCTGGAGGAACAGCGCGAGCGCCTCGGTGCCGACAGCCCGCTGCTGGTGCCCCAGTTGATCGGGCTGGCGATCGGGTCGCTGGAAAAGGGGGATCCGGGCCAGGCGTCGTCGCTTCTGCGCGAGGCGGTGGAGATCAGCCGTTCGAACCTGCCGCAGCCGCACGTGGACACCGCGATGCTGGAAGGCATGCTGGCGCGCACCCTGCGCGACACCGGCGACCTGGTCGCGGCCGAGGACATGCTGGCGCAGGCCGAGGCGCGCGCCGCGCTGGTCCAGCCGCCGCCGCAGGAAGCGCTGGAAGGCCTCGCCGTCCAGCGCACGCGCATCTGCGACCGCGCCAAGGCCCTGGCCCTGCCGCGCTGCGAGGGCGTGCCGCCGCCGCCCGCCGACTAGTGGCTCAGGCGGCCGCGCGCTTGCGGGTGAAGCGCCGGGTGAAGTCCTCCATCGCCGCGAACGCGGCGGGGATCACCACCAGGCTCAACAGGGTCGAGGTGATCAGGCCGCCGATCACCGCCACCGCCATCGGCTGGCGGAACGAGGCGTCGGCACCCAGGCCCAGCGCGATCGGCAGCATGCCGGCGGTCATGGCGATGGTGGTCATGATCACCGGGCGCGCGCGCTTGCGGCAGGCGTCCACGAGCGCGTCGTGCATGTCCATGCCCTTCTCGTCCTCGGCGATCACCGCGTAGTCCACCAGCAGGATCGAGTTCTTGGTGGCGATGCCGATCAGCATCAGCAGGCCGATCAGCGCCGGCAGCGACAGCAGGGTGCCGGTGAGCAGCATCAGCCCGAAGGCGCCGCCGGCCGAAAGCGGCACCGCCATCAGGATGATCAGCGGGTGGCTGGCGTGGTTGAACAGCAGCAACAGCACCGCGTACACGCAGAACAGGCCGGCCGCCATCGCCAGCGCGAAGCCGACGAACAGCTCGACGAAGATCTCGGAGTCGCCGGTGTTCTGCACCTGCACGCCCGGCGGCAGCCGCTGCAGCGAGGGCAGCTGCTCCACCTCGGCCATCACCTCGCCCAGCGGGCGGCCGTTGAGCTCGGCGGTGAAGGTGATGTTGCGCTGGCGGCCGAAGCGGTTGACCTGCGAGGGGCCGGTGCCGGTGCGGATCTCGGCCACCGCCGACAGCGGCACGGTGCCGCCCTTGGCGCTGGGCACGCGCAGCAGCGACAGCAGCGCCTCGTCCGACAGGTTCTCCTCGGCCAGGCGCACGCGGATCGGCACCTGGCGGTCGGGCAGGTTGAGCTTGGCCAGGCGCTGGCGGAAATCGCCGCTGGTGGCGATGCGCGCGGCCTCGGCGATGTCCACGGTGGACACGCCCAGGTCGGCGGCGCGGCGCGGGTCCGGCACGATCACCAGCTCCGGGCGCAGCAGCGAGGCGGTCGAGCTGACCGTGCCCAGGCCTGGGATGGTGCGCAGGTCGCGCTCGAAATCGCCGGCGGCCTGGTACAGGCGCGCCGGATCGTCGCCGCTGAGCACCAGCATCAGCTGCTCGCCGGGCTCGCTGCTCAGGAAGCGCTGGCGGATGCCGGGCAGCTGCTCCAGCCTCTGGCGCACCTCGCGCTCGAGCTCCTTCTGGCTGCGGTCGCGCTCGCCCTCGGGGCCCCAGTCGAGCACCATCGTGACCTTGCGCACCTCGCTGATGCCGTTCACCGCCGGGTCGCCGAGGTCGAGCACGCCGCCGACGGTGGCATAGGCCTGGCGCAGCTCCGGCAGGTCGCTGATCAGGGCGCGGGCGCGCTCGCTCATCGCCGCGGTCTGCTCCAGGCGCGCGCCGGGCGGCAGCTCCAGGCTCAGGTTGCTGCGGCCCAGGTCGGAGCCGGGAATGAAGGTGGCCGGGATGAAGGGCACCAGCGCCAGCGAACCGATGAACATCAGCAGCGCCAGGCCCAGGGTCTTGAAGCGGTTGGCCAGCGCCCATTCCACCAGGCGCAGGTAGCGCTTCATCAGCGCCGATTCCTTCTCGACGTGCGGCTTGGGCTTGAGCTGGTAGGCCGCCATCATCGGCGTCAGCAGGCGCGCCACCATC
>ERZ1066122.1811-NODE-1811-length-15809-cov-30.864161_pt1 | contig 15809 bp, 14 predicted proteins | sample MGYA00382769_ERZ1066122 | MGnify/ENA primary metagenome ERZ1066122 (study PRJEB33369, sample SAMEA5778352) | biofilm metagenome | biome: Industrial cooling water; feature: Water cooling tower basin; material: Biofilm | place: United Arab Emirates | collected...
ATGCGGGGCGCGCGGCCGCGTCGCGCGCGAGCAGCGCGCGCACGAGCGCCGCGAGCGCGCGCCCGCGCGCGTCGGCGGTCGGCAGCGGCGGCGGATCGTCCTCGAGGATCGCGCGCAGCAGCGCACCGTGGTTGTCGCCGTCGAAGGGGCGGCGCCCCGCGGCCAGCTCGTGGAGCGTCACGCCGAGCGCCCAGAGGTCGGCGCGATGGTCCACGGCCTCGCCCGCGACCTGCTCCGGCGCGAGGTAGGCGAGCGTCCCCAGGATGCCCTGCCGGCGCGTGGTCTCGGCGTCGGCGAGGCGAGCGATGCCGAAGTCGCCGAGCCGGGCGTTGCCCGCGGCGTCGAGGAAGACGTTGTCCGGCTTCACGTCGCGGTGCACGATCCCCTGTGCATGCGCCGCCGCGAGCCCGTCGGCCACGTCGCGCCCGATGCGCAGCACCTCCGCGATCGGGAGCGGTCCCTGCGCGAGGCGGCCGGCGAGCGAGCCGCCGGGGCAGTACGGCATCGCGAACCAGACGGCGCCGTCGTCGGTGTCGCCGACGTCGTAGATACCGGCGACGTGCGGATGGTCGAGCCGTGCGGCGGCACGCGCCTCGCGCTCGGCGCGCGCCCGCGAGCCGGCGCCGTGCACGATCTTGAGCGCGACGTCCCGCTCGAGCTGCTCGTCGCGCGCGAGCCAGACGGTCCCCATCCCGCCGCGCCCGATCTGTCGCACGAGCCGGTAGCGCCCCACGATCCGCCCCGCCGCGCCGCCGTCGGCATCGGATGCCTGCGCGGCGGCGTCGACGAGCGTGGGGGGGGCGAGCGCCGCCGCCGGCGCGCCGAGGAAGTCGTGCGCGTCGGCCCGGTCGTGCGCGCGCAGCAGCCGCTCGACCGTCGCGTGCAGCGTCGCGTCGTCCCGGCACGCCCGCGCGATGAACGGCGCGCGCTCCTCCGGTGGCAGGTCGAGCGCCGCCTCGAGGATCGCGTCGGCACGCCGGAAGCGCGCCGTCGCCCCGTCGTCGCCGGCCGCCGGCGTCATGCGTCCCCGGCCTCGATGGCCACGAGGAGCCAGGCGCGCGCGCGTGCCCAGTCGCGCTTGACGGTCCGCACCCCGATGCCGAGCGCCTCGGCGGTCTCGTCCTCGGTGAGGCCGCCGAAGAAGCGGCACTCGACGACGCGCGCCTGTCGCGCGTCGAGACGTGCGAGCCGATCGAGCGCCTCGTCGAGTGCGACGAGGACGTCCGAGCGCGCGTCGGCGGGGAGCGAGGCGATCGCGTCGAGCGACACCGGCCGTGCGCCGGCGCCGCGCTTCCCCGCCCGGTGTCGGCGCGCGTGGTCGACGAGGATGCGGCGCATCGCCACGGCCGCGGCGCCGAGGAAGTGCGCGCGGTCGCGCCACGCGCCGCGATCGGCGGCGGCCAGCCGCAGGTACGCCTCGTGGACGAGGGCGGTCGGGCTCAGCGTGTGCCCGTCGGCCTCGCGGCGCAGCTCGCGCTCGGCGAGGCGCCGCAGCTCGGCGTAGAGCCGCGGCAGCGCCGCATCGAGGGCGTCTCGGTCGCCCGCGCCGGCGCGCTGCAGGAGCGCCGTGAGGTCGTCGCTGGGGTCCATGGCCGGGCGGCGGGAGGAGGGGCGACGCGTGTCGCCCCAGAAGGCGTGGCTCGATCGGGCCGGCGCCTGCGCCATCCCGGATGCGGAGTCGGCACCGGTGCCGTCCCGCACCCTGTCGTGGCGGCAACATGCCCGCCGCGCAGGCCCCGGGGCAATGGTCCCGGCGCCTCGCGCACGCGCGTCCCGCCATGACGTCCACGCGCACCACGAGGTCAGCCATGCTCCCCGTCTCCTTTCTCCCGCGCCGGCCGGCCGGTGTCCCTGCCCGACGGCTCCGCCCGCGGTCGGCCTCCGCGTCGCTCCGTCGTGCGCTCGCGCTCGCGGCGGTCGCCGTGCTCGCCACGGCGTGCGACGACGACGATCCCGTCACCGCGCCACCGCGCGTCGACACCGCGGCGCTCGAGGCCGAGGTGCGCGCCGCGGTGGCGCGCCTCGACGGCGACTGGGCGTCGCGCGACGCGGCGCGCTATGCGGCCAACTTCGCGACCGACGCCGTCTTCGTCGGCGCGATCGGCGTCCCGCAGGTCGGGCGCGACGCGGTGCAGGCGGCGCACGTGACGCTCTTCGGCGGCCCGTTCGCGAACACGACGCGCCGTGCGCGCGTCGATCGCGTCACGATCCTCGGCCCGACCGTGGCGACGATCGAGTCGACCGTCTCGCTGAGCGGCTTCCCGCCCGGGACGACGGAGATCCTCGGTGGGGCGCTGCGCCTCACGTGCCCCGCGCAGGGCGAGGTGCAGACGCGCGAGCTGGCGGTGGCCGAGCGCCGCACCGGGGGCTGGACGCTCGTGCGCGTCAACCTCGTCCCGATCGCCGCGACCCCACCGGGCCCGCCGACCGCGCGGCCGACCTGCCCGCTCCCCTGAGCGTGCGGGACGGGCGGGGACCCGTGCCGCGTCCGGCCGACGCGACGGCGGCACGGGTCGTGGCCGGGCGCGTGCACGCCGCGGCGCGAAGCAGGGTGGCAGGGGCGGCTATCTTCGCCGTCGGGCCCGCACCCGCGAACGGCCGCGGCAGGGCACCCCCGACCGACCCCAACGGAGCGCGCGTGGCACCGCAGTTCATCTACGTCATGAAGGGCCTGAAGAAGGTCATCCCGCCGCAGCGGGTGATCCTCGACGACATCTGGCTCTCCTTCTATCCCGGCGCGAAGATCGGCGTCCTCGGCCTCAACGGGGCGGGGAAGTCGTCGCTGCTGAAGATCATGGCCGGCATCGACACCGAGTTCCAGGGCGAGGCGTGGGCCGCCAAGGGGACGAAGATCGGCCACCTCGCGCAGGAGCCGCAGCTCGACCCGTCGCTCGACGTGCGCGGCAACATCGAGCTCGCCGTCAAGGCGCAGCGCGACATGCTGAACCGGTTCAACGAGATCAGCATGGCGTTCGCCGAGCCGATGGACGACGACAGGATGAACAAGCTCCTCGAGGAGCAGGGGACGCTGCAGGAGCGGATCGACGCGCTCGACCTCTGGAACCTCGACAACAAGATCGAGGTCGCGATGGACGCGCTCCGCACGCCGCCCGGTGACGCGGACGTGACGAAGCTCTCGGGCGGCGAGAAGCGTCGCGTGGCGCTCTGCCGCGTGCTCCTCGAGCAGCCCGACATGCTGCTGCTGGACGAGCCGACGAACCACCTCGACGCCGAGAGCGTGCTCTGGCTCGAGCGCTTCCTCGCCGACTTCCCCGGCACCGTCGTGGCGATCACGCACGACCGCTACTTCCTCGACAACGTCGCGAAGTGGATCCTCGAGCTCGACCGCGGCAAGGGGATCCCGTGGGAGGGGAACTACTCGGGCTGGCTGCAGCAGAAGTCGGAGCGGATGGCGCAGGAGGAGAAGGTCGCCAGCGCCCGCCAGCGCACGCTCGAGCGCGAGCTCGAGTGGGTGCGCATGGCGCCGCGCGCGCGGCAGGGGAAGAGCAAGGCGCGTCTCCAGGCCTACGAGGAGCTGGCGAGCGAGGCGCAGCAGGAGCGGATCTTCGCGAACGAGATCGTCATCCCGCCGGCGCCGCGCCTCGGCAACGACGTCGTGATCGCGAAGGACCTGCGCAAGGCCTTCGGCGACAAGCTCCTCTTCGACGGCCTCTCGTTCCAGCTCCCGCGCGCCGGGATCGTCGGCGTGATCGGCCCGAACGGCGCCGGCAAGACGACGCTCTTCAAGCTCATCACCGGCGCCGAGCAGCCCGACGCCGGCAGCATCCGCCTCGGCGACACGGTGCAGCTCAGCTACGGCGACCAGACGCGCACCCTCGAGGGGAAGCGCACCGTCTGGGAGGAGATCTCCGGCGGCAACGAGCTGGTGATGGTCGGCAAGAAGGAGATCAACAGCCGCGCCTACGCCAGTTCGTTCGGCTTCCGCGGCGCCGACCAGCAGAAGCTCACGGCGAACCTCTCCGGGGGCGAGCGCAATCGCCTCCACCTCGCGAAGACGCTGATGGCCGGCGGCAACCTGCTCCTCCTCGACGAGCCGACGAACGACCTCGACGTTGACACGCTCCGCGCGCTCGAGGTGGCGCTGCTCGACTTCTCGGGGTGCGCGGTGGTGATCAGCCACGACCGCTGGTTCCTCGACCGCATCGCGACGCACATCCTCGCCTTCGAGGGCGACTCGGAGGTGGTGTGGTTCGAGGGGAACTTCCAGGCGTACCACGAGGACCTGAAGCGCCGGAAGGGCGTCGACGCGGACCAGCCGCACCGGATCAAGTACAAGCCGCTGGTGCGGGGCTGAGCGGGGCGCGGTAGTGCACCGGTCGCGGAGGGCCCCGTCGCAGGACGGGGCCCTTCGTGCGTCCGGCAGGCTGGTATCTTGCGCCCTACCGTCCCGATCGAGCGATCCGCATGCACACCACCGCCGACATCAGGGAGCTGCTCACGGAACTCGACGTGCGCCCCGCATGCGAGCTCGAGTCGCAGGTGCTCGACTTCAAGGAGTGGAGCGCGCGAAGCCTGAGGGATGCCGTCGATCTGGTGGTCGAGATGGCCGTCTGCATGGCCAATGGTGGCGGCGGCACGGTCGTCTTCGGGGTGCACGACCGGCGCGTCGGCCAGGCCGAGGCGATCGGCGGCGTGCCGCCCGAGGTCGACTCGAACCGTCTCAAGCAGGCCGTCTACGACCGGACAGACCCGAAGCTCACGCCCGTCTTCGAGGAGCTGCGCGTTGCCGAGGGAACGGGGCGCGTGCTCGTGATGCACGTCTTCGGCGGATTGCCGCCGTACACCGATTCGGCGGGCATGGGCAAGGTGCGTGTCGGCACGGAGTGCAAGCCGCTCACCGGAACGTTGCGTCGCGCCATCATGGTCGAGACGGGTGAGACGGACGTGACGGCGGTCGAGGTCGAAGGTGATCCGTCGTCCCTCGTGTCACCGGTGGCCATGGAGCGACTCCGCGACATCGCGTCGCGTGAGCGCGCGCCGGACGACCTCTTGCGGCTGTCGGACCTCGAGCTGCTGCGCAGTCTCGATGTCCTGCGGGCGAACGGTCGACTCACGCGTGCGGGTCTCCTCATCGCGGGGCGCGAGGAAGCGCTGGCCGCTCACCTTCCCCAGCACGTGTGGACGCATTTCCGCATGCGGTCCGACACCGAGTACGACGACCCGCTGCATGGTCGGAGCGCGCTGCCGGTCGCGATCGCGCGACTCGAGGAACGAGTGGCGACCGACAATCCGGTCACCACGGTCGTGGTGGGCGCGTTCCATCTCGAGTACCGTACGTACCCCGAGATCGCCCTGCGCGAGGCGCTCGTGAACGCCTTCACCCATCGGGATTACCGCCTGGGAGCGCCGGTGCTGGTCAAGCAATACCGGGCTCGTCTCGACATCCACAGTCCTGGAGGCTTCGTCGGGGGCGTGTCCCCCCAGAACGTGCTCCACCACCAGCCGGTCGCGCGCAACCCGCACCTGGTCGAGGCGTTGATCCGCCTCCGCCTGGTGAACCGGGGCAACCTTGGCGTGCGCCGCATGTTCCAGTCGCTCCTGATCGAAGGGAAGGAGCCGCCGACCCTCACGGATGCCGGTGAGGCGGTGACGGTGTCGTTCCGGGCCTCCGCGCATTCGGCGCCCTTTCGGGCCTTTGCCGCCGAGCAGGCGGCACTCGGCCGGGAACTGGGTGTGGATCACCTGCTCATCCTCCACTGGCTCCTGCGACACCCGGAGCTCCGGCTCGACGAGGCCGCTCGGCTGACGCAGCGGCCTGAGGAGGTTGTGCGCGAGACACTGGCGCAGATGGCCGGGCCCTGGGCGCTGCTCGAACGTGGCGGAGGGGGGCGCGACCTCTACTGGATGCTCGATCCGGCGCTGCATCGTCGCCTCGAGGGAGACGGACTGCCCGAGCGCGATCGACGGATCCGGTGGGAGGCGGCCAAGACGCGGATCCTGAGCGTGCTCCAGGACCGGGCACGGCGCGGCGCGCCCGGGCTGTCGAACGCCGAGGCGCGCGGGATCACCCACCTCGGTCGCAGCCAGGTGAAACGCCTCCTCGACGAGCTCCGGCGGGAGGCGGGCATCCGAGTCGAGGGGGGCGGTGCACATGCCCGGTGGACCATGCGGCGAGCGTCCGACTCTCCGCCCTGATTCACTCGAATGGCGGGCGAATGGCCTCTCGGGCCATTGGTGAACCATTGAACCGGTTCCATCGGCTGCCCGAGTGGCCGGCCGCCATACTCGACTCCGAACGGCCGGAGCCGAGTGGACCGTCGTGCCAACCCCATCCGGGGCGAACCCCTGCGCGCTGCGGTCAGGCACTGCGGGGCAAGGCGCGGAGAATCGGGTGTCGCGACCCAATGGCGCCTCAATGACGGGCCCGATTGGGGCGGGATTGGTCCAGCGCCCCAATCCCGACCCAATCTGGCCGCCACGAGTCGTCCGCCCGACGATCGGACGCGTCCGTCGCCGGTGCGGACAGGGCCATCTGCGTGGCGAGGGAAGACCCTTCGACCGTCCCGCGAGCGGAGACGCCACTCCTCCCGTCGCCCCGTCCAACGCCTCCCTCGCCAAGGCTCCGCCCCTGCCACGCCACGATGCAGGGTGCCACGCGCCGCGCCACCCCCGCTGCGGTTCCGGCCCCGGCGACGACGCACAAGTGCTCGTGTGACAACGGGTTGCGCGCGCCGCCGCACGGACGCCCTCCGTGCACGCCGGTTGCCCTCGCGGGGGGCAGGCCCGGCACGACGCCGGCGCCGCCCCCGCACCTGGAGCACCGATGTCCATCCGCCCCACCCGGCCGCTCGTGGCCACCCTCGCCCTCCTCGCCGCCGCCTGCAGCGACGGCGCCGCCCCGACCGCCTCCGCCGCCGAGTCCGCCGTCGCCGCCGAGGTCGCGCGGATCGACCGCGAGGCCGCCACGGCGAGCGCCCCCGCCGCCGGCGCGGCCGCCGTCTTCCTCGTCCTCGACGGCGAGGCGATCGAGAAGGAGGTCGCGCCGACGAACTTCTCGGATCGCGACATCAACGACGACGTCAAGCGCCGCCCGCAGCGCAACGTCCTCCGCTGGTTCGCCGCCAACGTCGATCGCACCATCGACCTCCGCGGCGGCACCGTCGGCGACGAGGGCTTCCACGCGCCGACGCGCGTCCCCGCGTCGTGGCTGCGCGCGGGCGACGCGGGCGGCGGCATCCGCAACTTCCTCGCGGCCGCCCCCGGCCTCGGCGGGCGCGACAACGACGACCTGCTCGCCCGGGTCCCGCAGGTCCGCCCGCTCCGCGCCACCGGACTCGCGATGCTGCGCGGGCAGGCGGTGTGCGCGGTCGTCCTCGCGAACGACGTCGCGACCAACTACGCGCCGCAGTACGCCTCGCTGCAGGGCGACGCGCTCGGCATCGTCGCCTTCGACGTCGTCGCGACGCGCGACAACCGCGCCGAGTCGTCGCAGTCGCTCCCCTGGGTGACGATCCGCGTCCGCGACGCGCAGGCGACGTGCGCCGGCCCGCTCGCGCTCCTCGCCAATGCCCCCGCGCCGCGCTCCTCGGGCGAGCCGAACGACCTCCGCGTGCGCCCGAACGTCCCGGCGCCCGACCTCCGCGCCGCGCCCTGACCGGGCGATGCGTGCGGCGGTGGCGCCATCCGGCGCCGCCGCCGCACCGCCCGCTACTTGAACGACGCGTACCCGTCGTCGACCAGCACCGTCGAGCCGTTGATCCCCGACGCCGCGTCCGACGCGAGGAAGGCCACCACCTCGCCCACCTGCTCCGGCGCGAGGATCGCGCCGCGCATGTGCTGGCGCTTCATCGCCGCCTCGAGCCCCATGTCCTTGTAGCCCTGGATGATCGGCGTGTCGACGCCGCCCGGGGCGACGGCGACGACGCGGATCCCGAGCTCGCCCAGCTCCAGCGCCGCGGCCTGCGTCATGATCCGCACCGCCCCCTTGGTGGCGTGGTAGCCGATGACGCCCTTGCTCCCCAGGAAGCCGTGCACGCTCGCGGTGTTCACGATCGTCCCGCGCACCCCGGACGCACCCGGCGCCTGGTGCTGCATGACGCGCGCGGCGGCGAGGATGCCGTGGTAGACGCCGAGCTGGTTGACGCGGAAGACGCGCTCGACCTGCGCCGGCTCGTGCTGCAGGAGCGGCGCGAAGTGGCCGATGCCGGCGTTGTTGAACATCAGGTCGAGCCGCCCGTGCGCGTCGACCGCGGCGCGCACCGCCCCCTCGACCTGCGCGAAGTCGGCGACGTCGACCCGTGTGAACGTGGCGCGACCGCCGCCGTCGGCGATCGTGCGCACGACCGCCTCGCCCCCCTCGGCGTTCACGTCGGCGACGACGACCGCGGCGCCCTCACGGGCGAGGATGCGGGCGGTCGCGGCGCCGATGCCGCTCGCGCCGCCGGTGACGATCGCGACCGTGCCCTCGAGGCGCATGGCGGGGTGCTCCTGTCCGGTGCGGAGTGAGTCGTGCGGTGACACGTGACGAGGCGCCGCCCGCGAGGGACGGCGCCCGAAGATGGCACGCGGCGCGGCGCGCGTCAGGGCGTGAAGAGCGGGAGCGCGTCGTCGGCGTCGGCGTACGGCGTGTCGCCGCCGTCGCGCCCGGCGAGGCGCGGGGCGTCGCGCCCGTCGAGCTCCTCCCACCATCCGCCCGCGTCGGGCGCCGGTGCGGGGCGACGCGGCCGCGCGGCGATCGCCCACGCGAGCGCCGCCACCGCCGCGACGCCGCCGACGATCGCCGCGGTGCGCGCCGGGGCGAGCGTCGCCGAGGTGTACGGGCTGTGGCGCCAGACGCGCCCCGCCCATTCGCCGCGCACGTGTCCCGCGTCGGGCGACGGGGCGTGCAGGTTGTCGGGACGCCCGGCGCTCACCGGCTCGTCGCGCTGCTGCGCCGCGATCGCGCCGCGCGCCATGAACCGGTCGGTGAGCCCCGGCGCGAGCTTCGCCATCGACGCCATCACCTTGGCCGCGCCCCCGACGTAGACGTCGCGCACCTCCTTCGTCGCGCAGGCGAGGATCGTTTCGGCCACGAGCTCGGGGGCGAAGACGGGGGGCATCGCGCGCGGGACGAGGCGCATGTGCGACTTCGCGTGGTCGAAGAACGGCGTGTCGACGCTCGGCGGCTTGACGAGCGTCACGTGCACGGGCGCCTTCCGCGCGAGGAGCTCCTGCCGGAGCGTGTCGGTGAACGCCTTCACCGCGAACTTGCTCGCCGCGTAGTGCCCCTGCAGCGGCACCGCGGTCTCCGAGAGGACGCTCCCGATGTTGATCAGCGTCCCGCCCTCGCGCTGCAGGTGGCGGAGCGCGACGAGCGAGCCGTGCACGGTGCCGAAGTAGTTGACGTCGAACTGGCGGCGCGCGTCGGGGACGGGGATCTCGTCGAGCTCGCCGTAGAGCGGCACGGCGGCGGCGTTGATCCAGGTGTCGATGCGCCCGAAGGTCTCGATCGCCCGGTCGCCGGCGCGCGCGACGTCGCCCATGTCGGCGACGTCGGCCTCGATCCAGGTGGCCGAGGCGCCTCGTGCGCGGAGGCGCGTGGCGGCGGCGTCGAGCGCCTGCGCGCTCCGCGCCACCATGACGACGCGTGCGCCGCGCTCGGCCGCGAGGCGCGCGGTGGCGAGGCCGATCCCGCTCGAGGCGCCGGTGATGACGATGACCTGCTCGCCGAGCGGACGGGGCGTGAAGCGACGGGACATGCGGACTCCTCGGATGCAGGCACGGCCGCCACGCCCGATGCGGTGCGGCGGCCGGCGGGTGCGATGGCCCTGTCGTACGGGTGCGAGAAGCGTGCGCGCGGGCGACGCACGTCGCCCGGCACGCCTGATGCACCCGGCGGCACCGGGCGCCGCGCCGCGCGCACGTCGCGCAGGGGCGCGTCGCACCCACCGCACCGGGAGGCGTGTCATGTCGTCATCGCTCGTCCTCGCGTCGCGCCGTACGCGCGCGTCGCTCCTCGCCCTGCTCGCGCTCGCCGCCTGCGACGGCCAGCGCGCCGCGAACGCGCGTGCCGACGCGAACGCGGCCGCGAACGCCGGCGGGCTCGCCGCCGATTCGGCCGCGGCCTACACCGGCGTGCGCGCCGCCCCCGCGTCGGTCGTCGCGGGGCTCGCCGTCGGCGAGGGGAACCCCGACCAGGGCTTCCTGCGCCGCTTCGTCGCGCAGCAGGAGTCGCTCGCCTTCGCGCTCGACCGGCTCTCGCCGCAACTGGTCTCGCCGGTCGCCGTCGCGCAGGCGACGACGGTGCGCGACCGGCTCGCCATCGAGTACCAGGAGAGCGTCGGGCTGCTGCGCGACTGGTTCGCCGAATGGCACGACGCCGATCGCGCCCCGCGCTCCGACGGCGAGCTCAAGACGCCCGACTACCGCGCCCGCATGCAGGCCGCGTCGGGGACGCTCGCGCGCCGGCCGGTGTCCACCGATTCCGCCGCGGTCGGGCTCCGGGCGGGCGCGCGCGACACCGCGGGGCTCGCGGCGATCGTCCCGGGCGCGTCGGGCGCCGGCGGCGACGGGCTCCTCGCCGACAGCGCCGAGGCGCAGGGGTGGTCGCAGGACGGGCGCGAGATCGAGCGGCCGATGAACTCGGACGCGGACCTCGCGCTCCGCGAGCTCGTCATCGCCAACCACCGCCGCACGCTGCAGCTCACCGAGGCGTACTGGCCGCACCTCGTGCACGCGCAGGTGCGCCAGCTCGCGGTCGACGCGCACCGGCAGGCGCGGCTCGAGCTCGCCGCGCTCGAGCGGCGCGACAACACGGGCGCCCCGGCGCCCTCCGGGCAGGATCCGCGCATCCCGTCGAGCGGCGTCCCCAAGGCCGGCCTCGACGACGGCACCGACGCGGCGAACCGCCGCACCGTCCCGCAGCCCGCGCAGCGCCCCGACGCGCCGGCCCCGGCCCCGCCGGGTGCGACGCCCACGCGTACCCCCTGACCCGGATCGACCGATGCGCATCCTCGAGACCCTCGCCGCGCGCCGCCGTCGCGGCCGTGACGCCAGCACGTACACGCGCCGCCTCGTCGGCGTCCTCGGCGCGACGCTCGCCGTCGCCGTCGCCTGCAACCGCGGCGACGACCGGCGCGACGACGGCGCGCTCCGCAGCGACAGCGCCGCCGCCATGAGCGGCGCCGTGGCGGCCGACGACGACGTGCGCGGCGACCTCGCCTTCACGCGCCGCATGGCCGACCACCACATGCAGCTCCTGCAGTTCCTCGACACGATCGACTACCGGCTCCGCCTCCCGCAGGCGCAGCAGGACGCGATCGCGCTCCGGCTCAAGCAGGCCAACGAGCACCAGCAGCTCATCGCCCGCCTGGGGATGGCCGGCACCGGCGGGACGGGCGCCGGGGCGACGCCGCGCGACAGCGCGATGACCGAAGGCGGCCGCACGCAGGGCGAGCCGCGCCAGTCGATCCGCGACCGCGACGGCGGCGCCGTCGACAAGGGGCCGCGCGTCGACGGCGCCTTCTACGACTTCGTCATCCAGCACCACCGCGCCGGCCTCCGCATGGTCGACGCGGCGCTCCCGACGCTCACCGATCCGCAGCTCAAGGCGATGGCCACGAAGATGCGCGGCGACCACGAGCGCGAGATCGCGGAGTTCGAGCGCAAGCGCGCGTCGATCAAGTCCTGAGCGGCGGGACGTCGGACGGCGGGTGCGCTACGTGTTCACCCGCTGTCCCCGCACCGCCGGCACGGCCGTCGGACGGAGCGCCCGGATCGCGAGCGTCGCCGCGAGGCCGACGACGAGGAGCGCGGCGATCGCGAGGAGCGTCGGCTCGTAGAGCGCGACGCGGCTCGCCCCCGCGGGAAGCGCGGCGAGGCGCGCCTCGCGGATGCGCGTGATGACGAGCGGGCCCGCGACGCCGGCGGCGCTCCACGCGGTGAGGATCACGCCGTGCACCGCGCCGACGTTGCGCGCGCCGTAGAGATCGGCGAGGAAGGCGGGGATCGTCGCGAAGCCGCCGCCGTACATGCTGAAGATCACCAGCGCGGCGACCTGGAACGCCCCCCACGCGCCGGTGCGCGCGAACCAGGGGATGCAGGCGAAGAGCGCGCCCTGCACCGCGAAGAAGAGGAGGAAGACCGTGCGCCGCCCGAGCAGGTCGCTCGCCGACGCCCAGGCGAGGCGCCCGGCCGCGTTGCAGAGCGCGATCACGCCGAGGAAGGCGGCCGCCTGCGCGGGGGTGCGGCCGAAGAGATCCTGCATCAGCGGCGATCCCTGCGCGAGGATCGCGATGCCGGCGGTGACGTTCACGAAGAGCATCACCCAGAGGAGCCAGAACTCGCGCGTGCGGAGCGCGTCGCCGACGTCGAGCTGGCCGAGCGCGGGGCGCGTCGCGAGCGGGCGCGCCGCGGGATCGAAGCCCGCGGGGAGCCACCCCGCCGGGGGGGCCGCGAGGAAGCGCGCCGCGACGAGCATGATCGCGCCGTACGCGGCGCCGAGGACGGCGAGCGTGAACGGGACGCCGTGCCGCGCGACGAGCGCGTTCATGAGCGGTGCGGCGACGAGCGAGCCGCCGCCGAAGCCGAGCACCGCCATGCCGGTCGCGAGGCCGCGGCGGTCGGGGAACCACTTCACCAGCGCCGAGACGGGGGAGATGTAGGCGAGGCCGAGCCCCATCCCGCCGACGACGCCGTAGCCGAGGTAGAGGAGCGCGAGCGTCCCGCGCGCGACGCCCCACGCGCCGATGAGCATCCCGCCGCCGAAGAGCGCCGCGGCGAGCGTCGCCGCGCGGCGCGGGCCGACGCGCTCGAGCCAGCGCCCGCCGAAGGCGGCCGAGAGGCCGAGGAGCGCGATCGCGATCGAGAACGTGTAGGCGGCGGCGCCTTTCGTCCACGCCGGGTGCAGCGCCTCGATCGGCTTGTTGAAGACGCTCCACGAGTACACGGAGCCCGCGCACAGGTGGATCGCGATCGCCGCGGGCGGGATGCGCCAGCGGTTCGGCGGCAGGGGGTCGGCCATGGGGCTCCGGGGGCGTCGGGGTGCGGTGGCGAACGCCCGGCCGCCGGGCCCCGGTTTCGCCGCGTGGCGCCGTCGCGCTCCCGGCGTGACCGGTAGCGCGGGATCGTGGGCGTCGCGGGCGGGTCGAACCGGGGCACCCCGCGCACCGTTCGTCGCCGGTGCCCGCCATGCGGGCGACCGCGCCGGCGCGCGTCTCCCTCATTGCCCCCGTCATGCTCCCCTTCCTCGTCCCCGCGCGCGCCCGTACGCGCGCGTTCGCGCTCGCCTCGCTCGCCGTCCTCGGCGCGGCCATGCTCCCGCGCACCGCCGCCGCGCAGGACGGCGCGCGTCGCGGCGCCGCGTCGTCGCCGCGCGTCGTCGTCGGCCTCGTCGACGTCGCGCGGCTGCTGCAGGAGTCGCCGGGACGCGCGAAGGCCGAGAGCGAGTTCGCGCTCGAGCAGGCGAAGATGCGCGCGCAGGTGCGCGAGGCCGCCGATTCGCTCAAGGCGGCGGTCGAGGGGTTCACGCGCGTCGAGAACGCGATGCGCCCGCGCGAGCGCGAGGCGATGATGATGGTCCTGCGCGCGCGCGAGCTCGCCTTCGAGGACATGGTGAGCCAGCTCAACGCCGCCGTCGAGACGCGGCTCACCACGCTGCAGGCGCCGCTCCTCGAGCGCATCCGCGCCGCCGTGCGCACGGTGCGCGCGCGCGAGGGGGTGCACCTCGTCCTCGACGCCGCCCGCGTCGACGGACTGATCGACGCCGACGAGACGGTGGACCTGACGCCGAAGGTGCTCGAGGAGCTCAGGCGCGCGGCGCCCTGAGCGCAGGCGCGGCACGTCGGCGACGCCTGGGACCGCGCGCCGCCCCGGCGCGACGCGCTACGCCGCCCCGCCGCCCCCCGACGCGAGCCGCAGCCCGACGATCCCCGCGACGATGAGCGCGATCGACGCGATGCGCAGCAGCGTGCGCGGCTCGTCGAACAGCACGACCCCGAGGATCGCCGTGCCGACCGCGCCGATCCCCGTCCAGACCGCGTAGCCGGTGCCGACGGGGAGCACCGTCAGCGCCTTCGCGAGGAGCCAGAAGCTCACGGCCATCGCACTCACCGTCGCGACGCTCGGCCACGGCCGCGTGAACCCCGCGGTGTACTTGAGGCCGATCGCCCACGCGACCTCGCACAGCCCGGCGAGCGCGAGGAGGAGCCATGCGCGGTTGGTCGTCATGCAGCCGAAGCTAAGCCCGTGCGGGCGGCGGTTCGCTTCCCCGCGCGCGCTGCGGTGCGCCGCGCCGCCGCGGCACGGCCGCCGAGGGACCGCGCCCCCTCACCCCGCCATCGGGTTCTCGTCGGCCGAGTTGCCGTAGACGGCCGGCACCGGGACGTCGAGGAGCCGGAGGTAGACGCCGAGCTGCGCGCGGTGGTGGATCAGGTGGTTCGGGACGAAGGCGCGCAGCGCCGCGGCGCGCGGCTGCGACATGAGCACCTGCTCGCCGCGCGTCATCGACCAGGTCGCCGTCATCGCCGCGTCGTCGGCGGCGTCGAGGAGCGCGAGGAGGCTCGACACGTTGCGGTCGAAGACGGCGAGGAGCTCGGCCGTCGTCGTCGGCATCGGCGGGCGCGGCGGCATGGGGCCGAGCATGTCCCAGCGGTCGGCCTGCAGCATCGCGATGCCGTAGAAGGGGACGGCGGCGACGTGCATCGCGAGCTCGCCCAGCGTCATCGACTTCGCGTGCGGGCGCCAGTCGAGCTTGTCCATGGGGACGCGCTCGAGGACGCGGCGGGTGCCGGCGAGTTCGTGGTCGAGGTCGCCGAGGGTCAGGTGGCGGATCGAGGGCATGGCTGGGGTGGGCGGAGGTGTGCGGCGACCGGGACGGCGTCGCCGCCGGCAACGGAGCGTCGGCCGGGGCGGGGCGGCAAGGGGGCGCCTCGCCAGAGTCGCCCCGCCATGGTCGTGACACGGGAACGCCCACCGGGGGCGATTACCTTTGCCCGATGCCACGCGCGGTCCCGACCGCCGCGGGCGCCGTCCACCGCATCCCTTCCCGCAGCCAGCCCGTTCGATGCGCCTCGCCCGCCTCGCTCCCGTCGTCGCCACCGCCCTGCTCGCCGCCTGCCAGTCGACCCAGGACAGCCCGGGGCGCGGCGACACCGCCGTCCCGTACGGCGGCGCGGCGAACGGCACGTCGATCGGCCAGTCGGCCGGCTACTTCAACGCGGCCGGCGCGGACAAGAACCCGAACCCGGCGGTGACCGCGACGCTCGGCGACCCGAACGGCGGTACCGCCGCCGCCGCGGCCCCGGCCGCCGACAGCGCCAAGGCCCCGGCCGCCGACAGCGCCGCGACCCCCGCGCCCGACAGCGCGAAGGCCCCCGCCGCGCGCCCCTGACCCGCGCCGCCCCGACGCCCCCGCCGGCCACACGGTCCGGCGGGGGCGTCGTCGTTTCCCCGCTGGCGCCCCCCGTCGCCGCATGTGCACGTTGCGCGTACCCCCCTGCAGGTCGCGCCGTGCGCGGCCGACACATCAGGGGAGTGGTGTCGATGGGGTGTAGGTCAACTGGCAGACCGCCCGGCTGTTAACCGGGAAGTTGGGGGTTCGAGTCCCTCCGCCCCAGTGCGCGCGACGACGACGGCCCGCTCCACCGTGCGTGGAGCGGGCCGTCGTGCATCCTCCCATCACGGACGCGCGCCTTCGTCGTGCATCCGAACCGCGTCACCACGGAGGCGCGGAGGACGGCCGGAGGACGGAGGGCTCAGTTCGGAACAGCACAACGCAAAGAGCGCAAAGAAAGAGAGAAAGAAGGAATGAATGAATGAAGTGACCCATTCATGACCCTTCTTTCGGTCCCCTTCGTGTCCTTTGCGTTGTG